>Ga0190270_10001069_pt1 | contig 12537 bp, 11 predicted proteins | sample Popmic320T_FD_133748 | JGI IMG/M metagenome (GOLD analysis project Ga0190270, IMG submission 133748) | Populus adjacent soil microbial communities from riparian zone of Weber River, Utah, USA - 320 T | ecosystem: Environmental > Terrestrial > Soil > Riparian zone | place: USA: Utah | collected... | reverse complement strand
CCGCACCTGGTGCGGCTCGCCTTCGGCACGGCGATGCATCGCGTCGTGGTTCCCGCGGCGGCCCTCGCGGGAGGCACCTTGTTAGCCGCCGCCGATCTTGTGGCGCGCACGGCGGCGGCGCCGCGCCAGCTGCCGGTGGGCGCCATCATGGCGCTGCTGGGTGTCCCGGTATTCCTGGCCCTGTTGCGACGCTTCGAGCTGCCGCGGCTCTAGTCACGCCCTTCGACACGCTGAGTCATCACGAGATGATGTGCGCCGAGACTTCCACGCGATTGCGGCCGCCACTCTTGGCGCGATACAGGGCGGCATCGGCCTCCGCGATCAGGCGTTCCGCGAGCACCTTGTAGTCATGCGAGCGTGGCTGCGGCCGCGCCGTGGCCAGGCCGATCGACAGGGTCACCGTGATGTGCGCGCCGCCATGCACGCGAATCGGCGCCGAGGCCACTCCGTGGTGAACACGCTCTGCCAGCTTGAGGGCTTGCGCCGTCTCGGCGCCGGCCAGCAGGATCGCGAATTCGTCGCCGCCGAAACGCGCACCGGTGTCGCCGGCACGAATCTCGGCCTCGGCGCGCCGTGCCACTTCCTTGAGCGCCTCGTCACCGGCAAGGTGACCGAAGCGATCGTTGATCTCCTTGAAATGATCGATGTCGATCATCAGGCAGGCCAGTGCCTTGCCGCTGCGTTCGGCACGCGCCAGCTCTTCGCGCAGCCGATTGTGGAAATAACGCCGGTTGTGCCAGCCGGTCAGGAAATCCGTGACACCGCTGCGCAGCAGGCGCGCACGGTTGACCGCGTTTTCGAGGCTGATCGCCACGACCACCCCAAGGTGCGCGAGAAAATCCGCGGCCAGGTCGTCTGTGAATCTCCGTGGATCGAGGCTGCCGAAGGCGATGACCCCGATTGCGCGGTTGTCGCGCGGCAGAGGGATCAGGGCGATGCTGCCCCGGGTCAGTGACGGCGACACCAGCAACTCGTGATCGGCAGGCTCGTAGGGCCCGAGCCAGGGACGATCGAATTGCACCAGGCGCGGTGCCAGCGGCGACACTGCATCGATGTACCGCACTTCCTCGATGACCGCGCTGGTGAGAGTCTCGTTGCCCGACAGGTGGCGCAGCTCGTGCTGCGGGTCGAACAGCGACAGTGTCACGTAATCCAGGCCATAGGCGTCACGCAACCCGGATACGATGCGATCGAACAGCTCGCCGAGCGAGTGGGCCCGCAGCAGCTCGATCTCGCGGTCCTGCGTCTTGCGCAACAGCAGCTCGTTGCGCTGAACTTCCTCGGTCAACGCGCGCAGGCGCTCGCGCAGATCCTCCGCGGAGCCCGCATAAGGATCGCGCGTCGCGCGGTTCACGCACGGCGCTCCGTCACCGAGCGGCGGTCCTCGAGATACTCGCGCCCGCGACGCATGAGGGCCTCGAAGGCGTGGAAGTCCTGCGAAATCACCGCGGAGCGCAGCCGCTCGACGGCCTGCGCCAGAGCCTCCAGCGATTCGGCGCCGTAGTCGTTGAGGCTCTGGATTTCGTAATACAACTCCGGGCTCTCCTGCGCCACCTTCGTGGCCACGTCGAGCTGGGAGTCGAACGTGGTCGAGGACAATTTCGCGAGCCTCGGCGCGGCCTCGCCGCTCTCGGCCAGCGCGGAGAAAAAGGCGATATTGAGCGCGTGGGACAGGCCGAGCACGTAGGCGATCAGGCGGTCGTGATCTTCCAGCGACATGACCACCTGCTCGACCATGGTGGAGGCGAACAGTTCACGCGCCGCGGTGGTCGCCTCGGCGGAACCCGCCTCCACGAAGATCACGTGGCGGCCAGACAGCAGCTCCGTGTCCGGACCGAACATCGGGTGCAACGAGGTCACCCGGCAGCCGTGGGACTTGAGCGCGTTGAGACCCGCGCGCAGCGGCGACTTGAGCGAGCCGACGTCGAAGATCACGCCCTTGGGCCGGCGCATGGCGATCTCGCGCAGGATCTTGTCGGTGATGCCGAGCGGCGTCGCGATCACGATGAAGTCGTGCTTGAGCGGGCTTTCGCGCCAGTCCGCGAGATGCGTGAAACCCACCGGCGCACCGGACGGGTCGGCGATTTCCACCGCGAATCCCTGCGACGCCATGAATTCCGCGAACCAGCGACCCATCTTGCCGGCGCCGCCGATGACCAGTGCGCTGCGGCCGGAGCCTGCGCCCTGGGCCTGGACACTGGCCTGCTCCTGTGTAGTTAGAGATGAACGGATCAGCAGGCGCAGGATGTTCTCGGCGAGCTGCGGCGCCACCCCGTGCTGCTTCGCCGCCTCGCGGGCCGCGAGCAGCACCTCGCGCTCGCGGTTGTAGTCACGCGTAGCCTGGCCCGTGGCACGCTTGGCGCGCGCCACTTCGCGGCTGGTTTCCTGCCGTTTGCCGACCAGTTCCAGAATCTGACGGTCGAGTTCGTTGATCCTGCGGCGCAGGTCGTCGAGCGAGCTCATGAATCACCGGGTTATGTGCGAATACCGACCTAGCTTTTATCGGCTGCGACGCACGACTGCAAGGCACATCGTCCACGGATAACATATCGGCCATGGAGCTTTACAACGACCTGCTGCCCGACCCACTGCCCACCGAGCCCATGGCGCTCGCCGCCGCCTGGCTCGCCACCGCCCTGGCGGCGCGCCAACAGCCAAACCCTGACTCCATGGTGCTCGCTACCGCGACTTCGTCGGGTCAGCCTTCGGCGCGCGTGGTGCTCTGCAAGGAACTCGACGTCGAGCTGGGGCGGGTCTCGTTCGTGACCAATTACGACTCGCGCAAGGGCCGTGAGCTCGGGGACAATGCGCGCGCCGCGCTGGTATTCCACTGGGACCATGTGCACCGGCAAATCCGCGTCGAGGGGATCGTGGTCAAGGCGCCCGCTGCCGAAAGCGACGCCTACTTCGAGACGCGCAACTGGCAACGCCGCATCAGCGCCTGGGCCAGCGCCCAGAGCCAGCCGCTGCGTTCGCGCGAGCAGCTCAATGCCGCGGTGCGCGCCGCGGCCGACCGCTTCGGTGCGCCGCATCCGACACCGGAGAACATCAATGAGCCGCAGAGCGCACGCATCCCGCGGCCGCCATTCTGGGGTGGTTACTACGTCTGGGCCGATACCGTGGAGCTGTGGATCGAGGGAGCCTCGCGCGTCCACGAGCGCGCCCGCTGGACACGATCGCTAACTACCGCCGGCGCCGGATTTCGGGCCGGGCCGTGGGCTGCCACGCGGTTGCAGCCTTAGGTTCCGGGCGCAATCCTCGTGTGGCGCATTCTCAGGATCTCGATCCTGCTGTTCATCCTAGGCATCGCGGCCTATTCGACTTTCTACGATCGGTTCAGTACCACCGACTGGGACGAAACCCTGCGGATCGGCGTGTTTCCGATCAATGCCGCGGACGATGACGTCACCGCGGGTTACATCGAGAGCCTCTCGACCGAAAGCGTTGCGGACATCGAACGATTCTTCAACGACGAAGCCAGGCGCTACGGCATCGAAATCAGGCGTCCGGTGCGCGTCGACCTGTTTCCCGAGGTGACCGAGAAGCCGCCGTCGCGTGAACCCGATGCCGGCGTGCTGGCGACCGTCTGGTGGAGCCTGAAGGTGCGCCTGTATGCCAATCGCAACTCGCAGCCGCCCAAGCGTGCGCCACCGCAAATCCGCATTTTTGTGCTGTTTCACGATCCGTCGTTCAACCAGTCGGTCCCGCACTCGGTGGGCCTGCAGAAGGGACTGGTCGGAGTCGTGCACGCATTTGCCGACAGGACGATGACCGGATCCAACAATGTCGTGATCACGCACGAGATCCTGCACACACTTGGCGCCAGCGACAAATACGATCTCGCCACGCTCGCGCCGCTGTTTCCCGGCGGTTATGCCGAGCCCGATCGCGATCCGTTGTACCCGCAGGTTTTCGCCGAGATCATGGCCGGACGTTATGCCGCCGATGAACACACCTTCGAAATGCCGGAATCGCTGGATTCGGTGCTCGTCGGCGATGACACCGCGCTCGAAATCCGCTGGCTGAGCGATCCGTGAACGCCCTGCTCGAAACAGAAAAGCTGCGGGTGAGTGTTCCCGGCCGACTGCTCGTCGATGGCTTCGACTGCGTCGTCCGCCCCGGAGAATTCGTCGCCCTGCTCGGCGGCAACGGCACCGGCAAGTCGCTGCTGTTGCGCACGCTGGCCGGACTGCGCCCCGCTGACGGCGGCAGCGTGCGCCTGCAGGGTGCCGACATCGCCACGCTGCCGCGCCGCGCGATTGCCGTGCAGCTCGGCTTCCTGCCGCAGGACCCGGACGCCGCGCCGCAGGGAACCCTGTTCGATTCGGTGATTCTCGGGCGCTTCGCGCACCTTGGCTTCTGGGAAACCAACGGTCCGTCCGATGAACTGCGGACCACGCAGGCGCTGGCGGGCGTGGGACTCGCCGCCTTCGGCGCTCGTGAGCTCGCGACACTGTCGGGCGGAGAACAACGCCGAGCGGCGATCGCGCGCCTGCTGGTTCAGGCCCCATCGATCTACCTGCTGGACGAACCCACCAATCACCTCGATCCGGCCCAACAGCTGGGAATTCTCGAGCGCCTGCACGGACTCACGCGCGCCGGCGCTGCGGTGATCGCCAGCCTGCACGAGCCCAATCTCGCCCTGCGATTTGCCGATCGACTCTGGCTGTTGTCAGGCACCGGCGAAACTACGGCGGTGAGCGCCGGCGAGCTCGAGCCGGGACACCTGGCGCGTCTCTACGGGATCAACTATGCCGAGACTCGCCTCGGCAACCAGCGCTTCATGGCGCCGGGCTAGCGTGCTCGCAGTCGTTGATCACCGCGATCCGTAACGCCTCCGGCCGAAAGTCGCCCTCGTAACCAAACCAGCGAGTGGCAACCTGCTCGAGTCGCTGGCGCCGCTCCGGCGATTGCTCCCACGCAATTTCCTGGATGCGCAGCGCACGATCGAGCGGTGCACCTTCCTTGCGCAGATCGATGGCGCGTTGCGCGACCACGAGTTCCGCCTCGCAGTGCGCAGGCGCGGATGGCGCACTCACGGCCGCCGCTGCCGGCGGCTGACGATCCTCTGAGGTTGCCTCCGGTGCCGCCGCTGCGTCGGATTCATCTGCGGGTTCGGACTCGACCTCCGTCACTGCAACCGGTGCGGGCTTCGCGGCGCGGGCTTCGGCAAGCCGTTTGCTCGCGTTGTACGCGTACAGCAGTGCCGCCACACCGAGAATTCCGAACACTCCCCAGCGCAGAAACACCGACATGGGTCAATTGCCGAAACGAAGCTGGTTCATGACCGGCTGGTGCAACGGTCCGTTGCTGGCCAGCACGGTCGTGGTCGCGAGCCCTACCGGCCCGCCAGTGAGATCGGTGAACCGCCCGCCAGCCTCCTCCACGATCACGGTGAGCGCCGCGATGTCGAGAATGTTCACGTCGGATTCGATGACCACGTCCAGCGCTCCGCGCGCCAGCAAGTGGTAGTGCACGAAATCGCCATAACCACGGATGCGGTTGACGCTGCCAATCAATCCGCCGAAACGGGCCCAGGCTGGCGACGCGGCCAGCGTCTTCAGATTCCCGGATGAAACGATGGCGTTCCCGAGCGAATCGGCCTGGCTGACGCGAATCGGCTTGCCGTCGAGAAATGCGCCGCCACCGCGCTCGGCCCAGGCGAGCTCGTTGTAGGCCGGCGCGCAGGACACTCCTAACACGAAGCGCCCACCGCGCATGAGCGCGATCTGCGTGGAGAAGAACGGACACTCGCGTACGAATGACTTGGTACCGTCGATGGGATCGACCAGCCAGACGCTCTCCGCGTCCATTTGCGACTTGCCGGTTTCCTCGCCGTAGAACCCGTACGTCGGGAAGCGGCGCGTGAGCAGGTCGCGGATGGCTTCCTCGGAACGCACGTCCGCTTCCGTCACCGGCGTCTTGTCGGCCTTGACTTCGATTTTGACATTACGCTGGTAGAAGCCGCGAATGACTTCGGCGGCGGCGCGCGCCGCGTCGAGGGCGGCTCTGAGTTCTGCGGATGACATGGCGGGCGAAGCCTGCGCGAGCGGTGTTAACGCTGTCAATTCGCTTCCAATCCCGCTAGAGTTCGCGGGCCGCAAGGTTACGGGAAGCTGGTGAGCCGCTGTCAGGTGAACTGATATCGGCAATTCCGGCACTGCCCCCGCAACGGTAATCGAACCCAAGCGCATCAACTGCCACTGAGCCCACAAGGCTCGGGAAGGCGATGCGTCGGAACCGCAACGTTCCAGTTCGAGAGTCCGGAGACCGGCCTTGTGGCTTTCGTTCCCTGGTGCGGTGGGCACAGGAGAAAGGCAATACGCCTTTCCCCCGCTCGCACTCCAGGGTGTCATCGCTTCAAGCCATGCGGGAGTGCATGGAAGGGTCTTCAATCATGTTCAGCAAGCATTACTCATCGCGCCTCGCGCTGGCCGTTGCCGCCGCGTGCGCCAGCGTGCCCGCCTTCGCGCAGGACGAGCTCGAGGAAACCATCATCACCGCGACGCGCACCCCGGTGGCCCTCGATGCGGTCGACGCACCGGTGATCGTCATCACGCGCCAGGACATCGAGCGTTCGATGGCCACCGACATCAGCGAGATCCTGCAGGGGCATGCCGGGCTCGAAATTGCCCGCAACGGCGGCCCGGGACAGACCACCTCGCTGTTCACGCGCGGCACCGACAGCAACCACACGGTGGTGCTCATCGACGGCGTGCGCATCAATCCCGGCACTATCGGCGGCGCGGCGTTGCAGAACATCGCGCCGGAATCGCTGGAGCGCATCGAGATCGTCAAGGGACCGCGCTCGTCGCTATATGGCACCGATGCCATCGGCGGTGTGGTGCAGCTGTTCACGCGCGGCGCGGCAAAGAAGGACGGCATGAGCGGCGGCGCCACCTTCGGCAGCCTGAACACGCAGCAGTTCTTTGGCGATGCAGCGCTGTCGTTGACCGACAGCTTCCGCATCGGTCTTGGCGGCGGCTATTCCGGGAGTGACGGTATGCCGGTGTTTACCGATGACGACAGCGATCGCGGCTGGCGCAACACCACCGGCCGACTGAATGCGGAGTTCGACGCCGGCGAATCGCTGACGTTTCGCGCGCGCGGCTTCCTCGCCACTGGCCGCACCGAATACTCGACGCAGACTTTTTCGGATCCGCCGTACGAAGACGTGTCCCAGGACTTCGAAAACAGCGTGTATTCGTTCGAAACCGACTACCACGCGAGCAGCGGACTCGGCATACGCGGCACGGTGAGCCGCATGCGCGACGAGATCGACCAGAAGCAGGCCAATTTCGCCAACACACCCGAAGATCCGTTCGACTTCGCGCATACCACGCGCGACAGCTTCGACGTGCAGGTCGACCTGCCGGATTTTTCCGGCCATGCACTCTCACTCGGTGTCCAGCGCAGCGGCGAAAATGCCGACGCACTGTCCTTCGGCACCGCCTTCGATCAGGACACCCACGTCACGCAGTCGTTCATCCAGGACCAGTTCACTATCGCGCGCGTCAGTTCGCGCCTCGCGCTCGGCCAGGTCCATCACCAGACTTTTGGGGATGAAACTACCTGGAACGCGGAGTTCGGCGTGTCCCTGGGCGAGAGCACGCGCATCGTGCTGTCCGGTGGCAAGGCATTCCGCGCGCCCGATGCCACGGACCGCTTCGGCTTCGGCGGAAATCCCGACCTGCAGCCGGAAGTCTCCGAGCAATACGAACTGTCCGTGCGGCAGCAGCTGGGCGTACACCACCAGCTCACGCTGGCTGCCTTCAACAACGAGATCGAAGATCTCATCAACTACGTCATCACGGACTTCAACACCTTCGAGGGCAGCAACCAGAACATCGACCGTGCGCGCATCAAGGGCGTGGAACTCGGCTACCAGTTCACGGCAGAAGGCTGGCGTGCCCGCGCGGAACTCACCCTGCAGGATCCGCGCGACGAAACCACCGACGAGCGGCTGCTGCGCCGTTCGCGCGAGTCGTTGATGCTTGCGGTGAACCGCGACATCGGCAGCCTGGACCTGGGCCTCGACGTCGCCGCCTATGGCAATCGCAAGGATTTCGGCTTTCCCGAGAACGTCACGCTCGATTCGTACACGCTGGTCAATGCCACGGTGCGTTATCGCATGACCGACGCCTTCACCATGCAGGCGCGGCTCGAGAATGCATTCGACGAGGATTACACGCTGGCCGAGGGCTACCGCACCGAGGGCCGTGCGTACACCATAGGAGTACGCTACAGCTTCGAGTGAGCCACCCTGCCGGGTGGAGGAGTCCGTCATGGGAAATCGCTTGAGCAGGATCTATACGCGCACGGGCGATGACGGCACCACCGGTCTCGGCGATGGCCACCGGGTGCGCAAGGACGCCGCACGCGTCGAGGCCTATGGCACGGTCGACGAGGCCAACAGCGCCATCGGCATGATCCTCGCCGTCCCCGGCCTGCCGCCGGAAGTGGCGCGCTGCCTCACCGAGATCCAGCACGACATGTTCGATCTCGGCGGCGAGTTGTGCATCCCCGGGACGCAGGTGATCAAGGCCGAACGCATCGTCGAGCTCGAGCAGGTGCTGGACGGTTTCAACGACCCGCTACCCGCGCTCAAGGATTTCATTCTGCCTGGCGGCGGGCCCGCGACGGCCGCCTGCCATCTCGCGCGCACCGTGGTGCGGCGCGCCGAAAGACGCGTGTGGACGCTGGCCGAAGCGGAAAAGGTCAACGTGGAAGTGCCGCGTTATCTCAACCGTCTTTCAGACCTGTTGTTCGTGATCGCGCGGGTGCTGGCGCGGCACGAACACGGCAGCGAGGTGCTTTGGCGCCACGATCGTGGCGCAGGACGCTGACTGCACGCAGGAATGCCAACCGCATCCCTCGCCATGAGCGAATCCGCTTCCGTCACCGACCTCATTCGACGCGCTGAAGTTGGCGATGCCGAGGCATTGCGCATCCTGTTCGACGAAACCTACAACGAACTGCGCAGTATGGCGCGCGCGCGCCTGCGTAAAGGCAGCCGCAATACCCTGCTCGATACCACCTCGCTGGTCCATGAGGCCTATCTTCGCTTCGCCGGTGCCGGCCGGCTGCACATCGATGATCGCCGGCACTTCCTGCGGTACGCGAGTCACGCGATGCGGTCAGTCATCGTCGACTTCGTGCGCGAACGAGTGGCACAGCGGCGCGGCGGCGATGCGGAACACGTCACGCTCAATTCGGAAATCAGCGACGTCACCGGCGTGGGCGAAAAGGAAATCCTGCACATTCACGAAGCCCTCGAGGAGCTCGCGCAACATGACGCGCGTCTCGTCGTAGTGGTCGAGATGCGCTACTTCGCGGGCATGAGCGAAACGGAGATCGCCGCCGCGTTGGGGGTGAATGAACGCACCGTGCGACGCGACTGGCAGAAGGCGCGCCTGTTGCTTGCCGAGTCACTCACGCTGAAGTAATCCGCCATCGTGTCCGGAATCTGTCCGCGAATCCGTTGAAGAGATATCGGTCACCCGTGCATGCGCGAAGGAGTGCCCCATGCAGAAGCTTCAAATCGACGCCGACACCTGGGCAGCGCTCAATCTTTTGCTCGACGAGGCCCTCGACCAGCCCGCCGAGGCACGTCCGGCCTGGATCGAAAAACTTGCGCCGGAATTTGCCGCGCTCAAGCCGCGCCTGCGCGCGCTGCTTCTGCGCGCCGCACAAATCGAGACCGACGATGCGCTGAATACATTGCCGAAGCTCGAGCTGGAGCCGGGCGATCTGGCGCAGGCGCCGGGCCGCGAGGATCAACCGGGTGACGAAATCGGGCTATACCGGCTGTTGCGCGAACTGGGTAGCGGCGGCATGGGCGTGGTCTGGTTGGCGGAGCGCACTGACGGCCTCATCAATCGACCCGTCGCTTTGAAGCTGCCGCACGGCGCCTGGAAACGCGCGGGCCTCGCCGAACGCATGGTGCGTGAACGCGAGATCCTGGCCTCGCTCGCCCATCCGAATATTGCGCACCTGTATGACGCCGGCATCGCCGCCGATGGGCAGCCGTACCTGGCGATCGAATTCGTCGAAGGAGTGCGCATCGACGAGTACTGCCGGGAGCGGCAGCTCGATGTGCGCTCCCGGCTCAGGTTGTTCTTGCAAGTCGCTAACGCCGTGGCACACGCCCACGCCAAACTCGTCGTACATCGTGATTTGAAACCGGCCAACATCCTGATCAATGCCGAGGGCCAGGTTCGGTTGCTGGACTTCGGCATCGCCAAGCTGCTGGACGACGGCCAGACCCGCGAGACGCGCTTCACCGAAGCCTCCGGGCGCGCGCTCACTCCCGATTACGCTTCGCCAGAACAGATTCTCGGCGAACCTCTGACCATCTCGACAGATATTTATTCGCTCGGAGTGGTCCTCTACGAACTGCTCAGTGGAAGCCGGCCATACAAACTCCAGCGCGATTCACGTGGCGCGCTCGAAGACGCGATCCTGCAGGCCGAGCCCCCGCCGCCCAGCAGCGTCGCGGACCAATCCTCAAATAAATTCCTGCGTGGCGATCTCGACACTGTCGTCCTCAAGGCGCTCAAAAAGAAACCCTCAGAACGCTACGCGACCGTCCACGCCTTGCTGGACGACATCAATCGCGTATTCGCTGGCCGGCCCGTGCAAGCGCAGCCGGACAGCCGTTGGTATCGCGTCAAGAGATTTGCCGGCCGCAACAAGCTCGCGATCGCCGCGTCGTCGATGATTTTGCTGACAGTGCTGGTCGGCGCCGGGGTAGCCGCCTGGCAGGCGCGCGTCGCGCTGACGGAACAGCGACGCGCCGAGCAAGTGAAGGAATTCATCGCCGGAATCTTCCGCGAAGCGAGTCCCTATAGCGGCGCCGGCAGTACCACGTTGAGCGCGATCGATCTGTTGAAACAGGCCGAGAAGAAGCTCGATACCGAGATCAGGGGGCAGCCCAGGGTGCGCATCGAGTTGTTGACGCTTATCGGTGAGAGCCTGATGGCCCTCGGCGATCTGGATGCCGCCGAACCGGTGCTGGATCGCGCCGCGAAAGAGGCACGCGAAGCGCTCGGCGAATTCGATGCCATGGCGGTGGGCATCGCCCTGCTGCGGGCGCAGATGCACCGCTTTCGTGGTCGCGCCAAGGAAGCGCGCGCCGAACTCGACCGCATCCTTCCCGCGCTCCGCTCCGACCCGGCTACCAAGCCGCTGGACCTGACGGTCGCGCTGAGCCATCGAACCCTCATCGCGATCGACGAAGGCGCATACGCGGATGCAGAACAATTCGCGCTCGAGGGCTCGAATCTCGCCAACGCGAAGCTCGGCATCAACCACGAGCAGACGATCACGAGCTCGATCCTGCTGGCGCTCACCTATCGTTACACCAAGAAATTCACACAGTCGCGCGATGCCGCGAAGAATGCTTATCAGGCCGCGGTAGCGCGTTTCGGCGCCGCACCGCCGCACCCGCGCGTCATCGAGGCGAAAATGACTTACGGTCGCGCATTGGCGGACACCGGCGAACTCGCCGCGGGAATCGCAATGATCGACGCGGCCATCGTCGACCTGCGCACCTTGACGGGCCCGGATGCTCTCCAGGCCGGCATCTTCCTGCAGAACCTCGTGGCCTATCGCATCGATCTCGGAGAGCTCGCGCTTGCGGACAGCAACGCCGCGGAAGCACTCAGGATCATCAGCGCCCAGGTAGAACCCGAGTCTGTGCCCTTTGCAGGCACCCTCGCCGCCCGCGCGCTGGCGCGGCTGGCCCGGCGCGACGCCGGCGCGGCGCTCGTGGAATTCAATCGCGCCATACCCATCCTCGAACGAATGCTGGGCGCGGAGCGCGATTGGACGTTGACGGCGCGTACCGGCAGAGCGCTTGCGTTCGCCTATCTAGGTCGGCTGGATGAAGCTCAACACGAGATCGAGGCAGTATCAAAGTTCACCAGCGCGCAAAACTCCTCCGAGCCATTGGGTGCACGCATTGCCCAGGTGCGTGGAACCATTGCGCGAATGCGCGGCGACTTTTCCGAGGCGCTGCATGCGCAATCACCGCTCGCGGCGTTGAAAGATGTCGGCCCGAAGCAGCAACGCGAACGCATGCGGGCGCTCGCGGAAATTGGTCTCGTGAAACTCGAGATGAACGACGCTGGCGCCGCAGCGGGGTCGCTCGAACTGGCGCTCGAGGAATTCCAGCGTCTGGAATCGAGCATCACCCCTTCACATGCGGAGGCGCTGACCGGTCTGGGACGGGCGCGACTCGAGCAAAAAAGAGCCGCCGACGCATTGCCCTCGCTTGAAAAGGCACACACCTTCTGGCGGGAGTTCGCGCCCGACAATCGCGGCGCTGGAGAAGCCGCGTTGTGGCTGGGCCAGTGCCTGCTCGCGCTCGATCGCAAGGTTGAGGCACACGTGGCCTTGAATCGCGCCGGCAGGTTGCTCGCGGCCTCGCCCATTCCCGCCGACGCCGAGCTGGTGAAGCTCACGCGCATCAAAGACTGATCCGCGCTTGCACGTAGTCCAGCGGATTTCTTCCCCTTGTGCGGACCTCGGCTCCTG
>Ga0190270_10001068_pt1 | contig 12543 bp, 11 predicted proteins | sample Popmic320T_FD_133748 | JGI IMG/M metagenome (GOLD analysis project Ga0190270, IMG submission 133748) | Populus adjacent soil microbial communities from riparian zone of Weber River, Utah, USA - 320 T | ecosystem: Environmental > Terrestrial > Soil > Riparian zone | place: USA: Utah | collected... | reverse complement strand
TTCATGACGGGCGCCAGCTTGGTCGTCGACGGCGGGATCACCGCGGCCTACGTCACGCCCGAGGACTGACCTCAGCCCGCCGCGAAGACCGGCTTCAGCGCGTCGTAGACGGCGCGGTACCGCACGTACGCGTCGTCGTACGCGCCGGCCAGCGCCGCGTCCGGCTCGTGCACCTCGGGCCGATACGCGACGAACGCCTCGACCGCGTCCGCGACCGAGGCGTGCACGCCGGCGCCGACCGCGGCCAGGATCGCGGCACCGGTCGCCGTCGTCTCGACCGAGACCGGGACCCGGACCGGGAGACCGGTCACGTCGGCCTTGATCTGCCGCCAGAGCGGCCCCTTCGCGCCGCCACCCACGATCGTGAGCCGGCGGACGGCGAGCCCCGCGTCGCGCATCGCCGTGAGGATGTCCCGCAGCGCGAAGGCGCTCCCCTCCAAGATCGCGCGCGTCATGTGGTCACGCGTATGCGCGAGCGTGAGCCCGTAGAACACCCCGCGCGCGGCGCCGTTCCACTCCGGCGCCATCGCGCCCTGCATGCACGGCAGGAAAACGAGCCCCTCGGCGCCCGGGTCGACATGTCCGGCCTCGGTCGACAGGAAGTCGTACGCGTCGCCCAACCCCACGGCCTCCGCGTCGCGCTCGATGGGCGCGAACTGATCGCGCCACCACCGCAGGTTCCCGCCCGAGACGAACCCGGGGTTCTCCAGCAGCCAGGCGTCGGGGTCGGCGTGCGGATGGCATTCGACGAGCATCGTGGGGTCCTCACGCGGCTCCGCGCTGGCCGCGCACACGGGCTCGGCGGTCCCCACCACGTCGCACACGTCGCCCGGCGCGAACACGCCGGCGCCGAGGGTCGCCGCCATCTCGTCCCCGCAGCCGACCGCCACGACCGTCGAGACGTCGAGACCGGTCGCCGCCGCGAAGGCCGCCGAGACCCTCGAGATCGGCTCGGTCGCGGCGACCACCTCGGGCAGGAGCTCCATCGGGAGGTCGGTGGCCGCGAGCGCCTCCGCCGACCACGTCCTCGTCCGCGGGTCCAGGAGCGCCATCGAGGACGCGTTCGAGTAGTCCACGGCCACGGTCGCCGCGACCTCGCGCAGCACGTAGCTCCCCGGCGTCAGGAGGAACGCGGCCCGCGACCAGACGTCGGGCTCCTCCTCGCGGACCCAGAGCGCTTTGAAGACCGCGTGCGACGAGTCCAGGTTCGCCCCGACCGCGCGGTAGAAGTCCTCGGGGGCCATCCGTTCGGCCACCGCCGCGGCCTGGGCCTCGGCCCGGCGGTCCATCCAGATCATCGCGGGCCGCAGCGCCCTCCCGTCGGTGCCGCACACGACCATCCCGTCGAGCTGGGAGCCGAACGAGAGGCCCTTCACCGCCGACGGATCGTCGACCCGCGTGAGCACGTCACGGACACCCGCGACGATCGCCGGCGCCCACGCGTCCGCGTCCTGCTCGGCGGCGCCCGGGAACGGGAAGGCGAGGTCGTAGGTCTGGTACGAGGACGCGACCAGCGCCCCGTCGGCCGCGTACAACGCCACGTTCGTCCCCTGGGAGCCGACGTCGCACCCGAGGACGAAGGGGCCGTCGGTCACGGCACGATCACCATCTTCAGGCCGGTCCCCGCGCGGATGGTCTCGAAGGCGTCCGCGATGCGGTCGAGCGGCCAGCGGTGCGTGACCACGGCGGCGAGCTCGTCTTGCTTGCGATCGAGGTAGTCCATCGTGATCCGGTACTGGCGGTGGGTCGCCCCGTACGCGCCGCGGATCTCGAGCTCCTTGTAGTGGAGCTGGTTCATGTCGAGCGGGCTCACCGGGTCGTGCTTCGGCAGGCCGGCGAAGTACACGACCACCGCGCGTTTCGCCGCCATCTCGAGCGCGGCCTGCTGCGCGGGCTTCGCCGGCGCCGCGACGCTCACGCGTTCCGCGCCGAGGCCCGCGGTGCGCGACAGCACCTCCTCGACCCCGTTGTCGTCGCCCGCGACCCACGCGTCGTCGATCGCGTGCCCGATCGCGTCGAGGGCGACCTTCAGCCGCTCCCCGCTCACGTCGGTCATGAAGACCTTCGAGGCGCCGCGGTCGCGCGCCATCACCGCCTGCCAGCACCCGATCGGCCCGGTCCCGAGGATCACGACCGTGTCGCCGAGCCGGACGTCGAGCTGCTCGACCCCGTTCAGCGCGCAGGCGAACGGGTCCGCCACCGTCGCCAGGTCCGAGGGCAGCTCGGGCGGGAGCGGGATCAGGTTCTTCATCGCGATCGGCGGCACGGCGGCGACCTCGGCGTAGGCGCCCGGGAACGGGTCGTAGCCGTACAGCAGGTGGTGCTCGCACAGGTTCTGGAACCCCTCGAGGCACCACCGGCACGTGCCGCACGTCAGGATCGACCCGAGGAACACACGGTCGCCCGGTGCGATCCCCGCCGGCACCGCGGCATCGGGTCCCACCTCGGCGAGCACGCCGACGGGCTCATGGCCGAGCTGCCAGGGCAGGGTCGCCTTCGGATCCCCGTTGAAGAAGGTCCGCGCGTCGGTCCCGCAGATGCCGCAGGCCTCGACCCGGAGGAGCGCGCCCGCGGGATCGAGCGCCGGCTCGGCGGCGTCGTCGCGGACCTCGACCTCGTTCACCGCGGTCATGAAGGCCGCGCGCATCACGCGAGCTCCTCCTCCAGCGCCGCGCGGGCCTTCTCGGCCGGCCAGCGCTCGCGGATCACGCGCGAGAGCGCGCGCGTGATCGCCTCGGGGTTCGCGTGCATGAAGATGTTGCGGCCCACCGAACAGCCGATCGCGCCGGCCTCGACGGCCAGCTGCATGCGCGCGAGGAGGTCGGCGTCCTCGAGCCGGGAACCGCCGGCGAGCACGACCGGGATCCCGTTCGCGGCCTCGACGCACTTCGCGAAGCCGTCCTGGTCGCCCGGCCAGTTCGTCTTCACGATGTCGGCGCCGAGCTCGGCGCACAGGCGCACGTTCCGCCGCAGGTACTCGAACCCGTAGGCCTGTTTCAGCTCCTCGACCGTGGCGTAGGTGGTCGGGAACTCCGCCTCGGCGATGAACGGCATGCCGAGCGCCTCGGACTCGCGCCCCACGCCGGCGAGGATGTCGATCATGCCGTCCTCGGCGTCGCCGCCGAGCGCCGTGAACAGCACGACGGCGTCGGCGCCGGCGACGAGGGCCTCCTCGACCTCGGCGATCTGGACGATCGTCGGGCGCTCGGCATCGGGGGTGGCGCTCGCCGACAGGAGCATCGCGAGCGACGTCGTGGGCGCGAACGCCGCGTGTGCGCGCCGGATCATCCCCTTGCTCATCATGATCACGTTCGTCCCGCCCGCGACCGTCTCCCGCGCGCGCGTCTCGATGTCGGCGAGCGGCTCGAGGAAGGTCGGGGAGGTCATGCCGTGGTCAAGCGCGCAGATCACCGACACGCCGGTCTCGTCGATCACGCGCTTCATCCGCATCGCCTTGCCCACGCCCATCAGGTCCTCCTCCCTGGTCCACGCCGGACGACGCTGAACTCGAAGGCGTCGGCCAGGTGGTACTCCTCCGAGAGCAACAGCGGCTCGCCTTCGGTCCCGTAGTCGACCTGCCGCAGGTACAGCACCAGCTCGCCGGCCTTGACGCCGAGACGCTTCGCCAACGCGCGGGCCGCGCGCTGCGGCTCGACGTGGACGATGCCGTGGGCGACGGGCCGACCGTGCCGTTCCAAGATCTCGTAGAGCGATCCGTCGAGCGGCATGGCCTCGAGGTCGTTCGTCCCGATCGTGGCGGCGGCGATCACGTCGCGGGAGAACACGACCGGTCGGCCGTCGGCGGTCCGGACGCGCTCGAGCGCGACGACCGGGTCGCCGGGCGTCAGGTCGAGCGCCCCCGCCTCCGGCTCGGACGCACCGGCGGTGTGCAGCGCGCTCTGCCGCGTGCCGGGCCGCATGCCCGCCGCACGGATCGCCTCGGTCACGCCGAAGTTCACGTCGAGGTTGTTCCGCAGACGCGGACGGTGCGTCGCGTAGGTGCCGGCGCCTCGCGTCCGCGTGACGAACCCGTCCTCCTCGAGGGAACGGAGCGCCTCGCGGAGCGTCGCGCGCGAGACGCCCATCTCCTCGGCGAGCTCGGGCTCGGGCGGCAGCCGCGAGCCGGGTCGGATCCGGCCGTTCGCGATCCGCGACGCGAGCTCCTCCCGCACGCGGAACGACAGCCGCTTCTTCAAGACCGATCCCTCCTCGCTCGGTGTCACCGTACCTTTGTCTGACAAACAGCGTCAAACGCACGGCCGGCGCCCGCCTACCCTTGCCGGCATGGACGTCGCCGCGTTCGGGGTCCCGGTCACGACGCCTCCCTCGCCCCACGGGCTCGACCCGTGGCCGCTGATCGGCGCTCTCGCCACCCTCCTCATCTGCACCCGTGTGCTGGGTCTGCCGGTCAGACCCGTCGTCGTGGGGTTCGCGATCGTGCTGGGTCCCGTCGTCGCGACGACCGTCGACGCCTGGGGCGTCGAGGCGACGGTCGCGCTCGCCACGGTGGTCACCGGGACGGCGCTCGGGATCCTCCGTCGCGGAAGGGCGGAGGAGCCCCCACCGTCCGTTTGACAGACAAACCATGGTATGGCTGGATACCGCCGGAGCCGGGGCGCAACCGGTTCGAGGAGGGGATCCATGTCCGAGAAACGGAAGGTTGGCTCGGTCACCTACCGGGAGGTGGACGAGGGGTACTTCCACGAGCGGGGGCTCCGACGCCACGCCGCGTTCTGGTCCCTCTGGTCGCTCGGCGTAGCGGCCGTCATCTCGGGCGACTTCTACGGCTGGAACATCGGCCTCGCCGTCGGGGGGTTCGGCGGCCTGCTCATCGCCACGATCGTGGTCGCGATCATGTATTACGGCCTCTGCTTCTCGATCGCCGAGATGTCCCCCGCGCTGCCGCACACCGGCGGTGCCTACTCGTTCGCCCGCTCGGCCATGGGACCGTGGGGCGGGTTCATCACCGGCCTCGCCGAGAACATGGAGTACGTGATCACGCCCGCGGTCGTCGTGGGCGCGATGGGCTTCCTCATGCACGACGTCATGGCGGGCCTGCTCGACGTCGTGGGCGAGCCGTGGTGGAACAGCTACGTCACGTGGACGCTCGTGTTCTACGTCATCTTCGTGGCGCTCAACATCGTCGGGATCGAGGCGACGATGCGGTTCACCGTCGCGATCAACATCGCCGCGATCGCGATCCTCGTGTTCTTCGGGGTCGCCGCGTTCGCGTCGGGCGACCTCGACTTCAACCTGCTCAGCAACATCCCGCCGGAGGAGGGCGGCACGTCGTTCCTCCCGTTCGGCATCAGTGGGATCTTCCCGGCGATCCCGTTCGCGATCTGGTTCTTCCTCGCGATCGAGGAGCTCCCGCTCGCGGCCGAGGAGTCGCACGACCCGAAGCGGGACATCCCGCGCGCCACGCTCTGGGGGTTGACCACCCTCATCTTCACGGGCGCGATCGTGCTGTTCCTCAACACGGGCCTCGTCGGGGCGACGCCGCTCGGCGACTCTGCGACGCCGCTGTTCGACGGGTTCACCGTGATCTTCGGCGAGGGAACGAGCGCGGAGCTGCTCGGTCTCGCGGGATTGATCGGGCTGATCGCGAGCTTCTTCACGATCATCTACGCGTACGGGCGGAACACGTACTCGTTGTCACGGGCCGGCTACTTCCCGCAGTGGTTGTCGCTGACGCACAAGACGAGGAAGACGCCGCACGTCGCGCTCATCGCGGGCGGGGTGGTGGGCTACCTGTTGAGCCTCCTCATCTACCAGCTCGGCAAGTCCGAGAGCGTGACGGCGGGACAGATCGTGGGCGCGCTGCTCTACATGGCGGTGTTCGGCGCCGTCATCTCCTACGCGATGCAGTGCCTGTCGTTCATCCTGTTGCGTCGGAAGATGCCGAACATCGAGCGGCCGTACAAGAGTCCGGTGGGCATCGTCGGCGCCGCGATCGCGGGCGTGATCGCGTTGGTCTCGCTCGTGTCGCTGTACTCGAACGAGGACTACCGGCCCGCTGTGTACGGGACCCTGATCTACTTCCTGCTCGGGATCCTGTACTTCGCCATCGCGGGTCGGCACCGTCTGGTGCTGTCCCCCGAGGAGGAGTTCGCGCTCACCGCGGGCGAGCGCGGCGACCCCGGCGCCGAGGGGTACTCGACGAGCGCGGCCGAACAAGAGGCGATCCTCCGAGGCGGTGGTGGCGGTGGGACCCCGTCGCCGCCCCCCGGGTAGCGGTCGCCCGGAACGCAGCGAAGGGGCGGTGGACCGGGAGGTCCGCCGCCCCTTGCGTCTGACGAGGAGGAGGGGGCCGTGCACACGCAAGGGATGCTGACCGTCGATCAGCTCCGTGACCTCGCCGAGAGGGGCGACGTCGACACGGTGCTCTGCATGTTCACCGACCTGCAGGGCCGGTTCATGGGCAAGCGCGTCCTGCCGGACTTCTTCCTCGAGGAGATCCTGGGTGCGGAGGGCCTGCACGCCTGCCTCTACCTCCTCGCGATCGACATGGAGATGGAGCCGCTGCCCGGATACGCCTACGCGAGCTGGGACACGGGCTACGGCGACTTCCGGATGGTGCCGGACCTCGCCACGCTCCGACGGTGCCCCTGGCTCGAGAAGACCGTGATCGTCCTGTGCGACATCTACGACGAGGAGGACGCCGACCGCCAGGTCGAGGTGGCACCGCGGACGATCCTCCAGCGCCAGATCCAGCGCGCGGCCGACGCCGGGTTCCTGATCAAGACGGGGAGCGAGCTGGAGTTCTACCTGTTCCAGGACTCGTACCGCGACATGGCGTCGGGCGGGTACCGCGACCTGCGCCCGAGCTCGCCGTACATCATGGACTACCACATGCTCCAGACGACCCGTGACGAGTGGCTGATCCGCCAGATCCGCAACCACATGCGCGGCGCGGGCATCCCGGTGGAGTTCTCCAAGGGCGAGTTCGGCAAGGGCCAGCACGAGATCAACATCACCTACTCCGACGCCCTGTCCAACGCCGACCACCACGCGCTCTACAAACACGGCGTGAAGGAGATCGCGGAGCTCAACGGCGTCGCCGCGACCTTCATGGCGAAGTGGACGATGGCCGAGGCGGGCTCGTCGTGCCACCTGCACTCGAGCGTGTGGAGCGCCGACGGAGAGACCTCGCTGATGTTCGACGAGCAGGGCGAACACCACATGAGCGACACCTACCGCTGGTACCTGGGCGGGCTGATGACCACCGCGCGCGAGATGGCGTGGATGTACGCGCCGTTCGTGAACTCCTTCAAGCGCTACCAGCTGGGGTCGTGGGCCCCGACCGCGATCGTGTGGAGCCGCGACAACCGCACGTGCGGGTTCCGCACGGTCGGCGAGCACCAGGGCGCGCGTGTCGAGTGCCGGCTCCCCGGCGCCGACGCGAACCCCTACCTCGCCTTCGCGGCCACGATCGCGAGCGGGCTGTGGGGGATCGCGAACGAAGTCGAGCCGCCCGCGATGTTCCGGGGCAACGCCTACGAGGCGACGGAGGTCCCGCGGGTCCCGTCCTCGCTCCACGAGGCGATCGACGTGTTCCGCGGCTCCGAGGTCGCCCGCGAGGCGTTCGGCGACGACGTGTTCGAGCACCTGCTGAACACGGCCGAGCAGGAGCAGATCATCTTCGACAACCAGACGGTCACCGACTGGGAGCTCGCCCGCTACTTCGAACGCGGATGAGGATCCGTGGTCCGCGATCGCCGGCTGGCGTCGCGATACATCATCACCCCGAGAGGTCGTCAGGCTTGCCACGACGACGCCCGTCGCGCCAGTACCGGCTAGGCGTAGTCCGACGCCAAGATGCTCGCTAAGCTCCGCCGGGTGAGCAAGGAGCGCAACCTGCACGACGACGTCAGGTCTGCGTGGGATCAGCTTGCCGCGTTCTGGGACGAGCGCATGGAGGCAGGCAGCACGTGGCAGCCTGGGTTGATCCAACCGTCGGTGGAACGGCTGCTCCGGCTCGAGCCTGGCGAACGAGTCCTCGAGATCGCGTGCGGGAACGGGATGTTCGCCCGCCGGATGGCCGGGCTGGGCGCGCACGTGCTGGCGACCGATTTCAGCGAGGGGATGCTCGAGCGAGCCCGTTCGCACGGCGGCGACGTCGATTACCGGCTCGCCGACGCCACCGATGACCGAGAGCTCCTTTCGTTAGGTGAGCCGGGGTCGTTCGATGCGGTCGTATCGAACATGGCGATCATGGACATGGAGACCATCGAACCGATGGCGGCGGCGGCGGCGCGGCTTCTGAAGCCGACCGGTCGCTTCGTCTTCTCGACGCTTCACCCCGCGTTCAACTCGGGGAACGCGGTGCCATCGGTCGAGCCCGACGTGGACGGAAGCACCGCCGAGGTGTACTCGGTCAAGGTGTCCTCGTACGGTCGAGCCTTCACCAGCAAGGGCGTCGGCCTGCCCGGTCAACCCGTCGAGCAGTGGTACTTCCACCGACCGCTGTGGATGATCCTGGACCCGTTCTTCGAGCACGGCTTCGCGCTCCATGGGCTTGAGGAACCGCTCGTCGACCCGGGATGGAGGTCTGGAACGCCGGAGCACGTGTACACGCAGGTCCCAGGCGTGTTGGTCGCCAGGATGCGTCGCATCACAGAGTGATCCAGCTAGGCGACGAGCCGCGTTGCCGGTAGCACGCCGACGACTACGGCCCAGGTCTGACTCTCGCCGATATCGGCGAGCGCTCCGATAGCGCAGAGAACGATACCCAGGGCAAATCATCACGCCGCCGCCCTTCGTCAGCGAGCAGCCCCACTGGCGACTCGCTCAGCGGGGGAACAGCGAGCGGGCGATGATCAGCCGCTGGATGTCGTTCGTGCCCTCGTAGATCTCCTCGAGCTTGGCGTCGCGGAGCCACTTCTCGACCGGGTATTCGCGAGAGTAGCCGTAGGACCCGAGCGTCATCACGGCGGCGTTCGCCGCGAACGAGGCGGCCTCGCTCGCCGCGAGCTTGGCCATCGACGCCTCGGTACCGAGCGGCTCCCCCTCGTCGGCGAGGTCGGCGGCGTGCAGCGTCATGAGGCGCGCCTGGTCGAGCCGCACCCTCGCGTCCACCAGGCGGAACGAGACGGCTTGGAACTCGTGGATCCGCTTGCCGAACGCCTCGCGATCCTGCGCGTAGGCGACCGCGACCTCGAGCGCGGCTCGGCCGATCCCGATCGAGTTGGCCGCGAGGGTCACCCGCGTGCGCTCGAACCACCGCAACACGCCGGCGAAGCCATGCCCCTCGTCGCCGATCCGGCGGTCCGCCGGGATGCGGCACCCCTCGAACGACAGCTCGGCGGCAGGGTAGGCGCGCGAGCCCATCTTCGGGAGCTTCCGCCCGATCGCGAACCCAGCGTCCCCGCGCTCCACGACGAACGACGTGATGCCTTTCGATCGCGTGCCGGGGGCGACCGTCGCGTAGACGAGGTACACGTCCGCCTCCGGCGCGCCGCTGACCCACGTCTTCGACCCGTCGAGCACGTACCCGTCGCCGTCCGGCCGGGCGGTCGTGGTGATCGCCGCGGCGTCGGAGCCGGCACCGGGCTCGGTGATCGCCAGGGCGGCCATCGTGGGCGGCGACGCGCACAGCGGCGGGATCCACCGCTCGCGCTGCGCCTCGGTCCCGAGCTCGAGGATCGGGCCGGCGAAGAACGAGCCGCTGGTCGCGAGCGAGCCGATCGGCGCGTCGCCCCACGCGAGCTCCTCCGCGATCAGGCACTGGGTCCGCACGCTCTCGACACCGCCGCCCCCGTACCGCTCGGGGAGGTCGTAACAGGTCAGTCCGACGTCGGCGGCCTTCGCGATCACCTCGGTCGGGTACGACTCGGTCTCGTCGTGGTGCGGCGCCACCGGCCGGATCTCGTTCGCGGCGAAGTCGTGCGCGAGCGCCACCAGCTGCCGCTCGACGTCGGGGTCGGTCCGGATCACGCGGCCACCTCGGCGAGCGAGGCGACGGTCGACGCGTCGATCGTCATCGCGAGCACGGTCGTCGCGCCGGCGTCGGCGTAGGCGTCGAGCCGCTCGCGGGCCCGCGACGCCGGGCCCACGAGCGCGACCGCGTCGACGAGCTCGTCCGGCACGGCGGCCGTCGCGTCCCCCATCCGGCCGTCGAGCGCGGCTGCCTGGATCGCGTCGACCTGGGCATCGAAGCCGTAGCGGCGGACGAGGTCGGCGTAGAAGTTCGACGACCTCGATCCGAAGGCGCCCACGTACAGGGCGATCTGCGGCCGGACGTCGTCCCGTGCGGCGTCGAGATCGTCGCCGACCGCGGTGAGCACCATCGGCGCGACGTCGAAGCCGTCCGGGAACCCGTCGGACGGGAAGGCGTCCGGATGATCGGGACTGAACAGCAGGGGGAGCCATCCATCGGCGATCTCGGCGGCGAGCGCGACGTTGCGCGGTCCCAACGCCGCGAGGTACACGGGCAGGTCCGGCCGCAGCGTGCGGACGTTCGCCTTGAGCGACTTGCCCACGCCCTCAGGTCGCGGGAGCGGGTAGTGCGGGCCGGGCGCCGTGAGCACGTCGTCGCGGCGAAGGATCGCGCGCACGATCGCGACGTATTCGCGCGTCCGCGCGAGGGGCTCGTCGAACGCCAGGCCGTGCCAGCCCTCGACGACCTGCGGGCCGCTCACCCCCAGCCCCAGGCGGAACCGTCCACCGCTCAGGTGGTCGAGCGTGAGCGCGGCCATCGCCGTCTGGGCCGGTGTCCGCCCGGCCATCTGGAGGATGCCCGTCCCGACCCCGATCGTCGTGGTCGCGGCCGCGATCCAGGCAGCGAGGGCGACCGCGTCCGACCCCCAGGTCTCGGACACCCAGATCGAGTCCAGCCCGCCGCCCTCCGCGATGCGCGCCAGCTCGGCGACGTCGTGCGGCGACCCTTGCCAGTGCCGGACGTGGACCCCGATCCGCATCGCCGCCGACCCTACGAGAACGCGCGCAGGCCGGTGAGGGCGTGGCCGACGACGAGCGTGTGGATCTCCTCGGTCCCCTCGTACGTGAGCACGGACTCCAGGTTCGTCATGTGGCGCATGATCGGGTACTCCAGGGTGATGCCGTTCGCGCCGTGGATCGCCCGCGCGATCCGCGCGACCTCGAGCGCCTCCCGCGTGTTGTTGAGCTTGCCGACGCTCACCTGTTCGGGCGTGAGGCGCCCGTCGTCCTTCATCCGGCCGAGGTGCACGGCGAGCAGCGTCCCCTTCCACACCTCGAGCGCCATGTCGGCGAGCTTCTTCTGCGTCAGCTGGAAGGCGCCGATCGGCTTGTCGAACTGGATGCGCGTCGTCGCGTAGTCGACGGCGCTCTCGAGGCATGCCCGCGCGGCCCCCATCACGCCCCACACGATCCCGTAGCGCGCCTCCGACAGGCACGAGAGCGGCCCCTTCAGACCGGTCACCGCGGGGAGCACGGCGTCGCCCGGCAGGCGGACGTCGTCGAGGACGAGCTCGGACGTGACCGACGCACGGAGCGAGAGCTTGCGGTGGATGTCCGGCGCGCTGAAGCCGGGCGCGTCGGTCGGGACCACGAACCCGCGGATCCCGTTCTCGGTCCCCGCCCAAACGATCGCGACGTCGGCGACGCTGCCGTTCGTGATCCACATCTTCGTGCCGCGGAGGATCCAGTCCTCGCCGTCGCGGCGCGCGGCGGTGCGCATCGACCCGGGGTCGCTCCCGCTGTCGGCCTCGGTGAGTCCGAAGCACCCGATGGCCTCGCCGGCGGCCATCCGCGGCAGCCACGTCTGCTTCTGCTCCTCGGACCCGAACGCGTGGATCGCGTACATCGCGAGCGAGCCCTGGACGCTCACGAACGAGCGCAGGCCGCTGTCCCCCGCCTCCAGCTCGAGGCACGCCAGGCCGTAGGCGGTCGCGGTGGCACCGGCGCCGCCGTAGCCCTCGAGGTGCATGCCGAGCAGCCCGAGGCCGCCGAGCTCGGTCGCGAGCTCGCGCGCGGGGAACGTCCCCGCTTCGAACCAGTCCTCGATCGTGGGGAGGATGCGGTCGCGGACCCAGGCGCGGACCAGGTCGCGGATCTGCCGCTCCTCGTCCGAGAGCAGGTCGTCCAGCCGCAGCAGGTCGACGGTGGCGGTGGTGTCGGTCATCGGGGATCCTCCAGGTCGGGGCCCAGGCCGGCGACGGCGTTGGCCCGGTGGTCGTCGAGGGCGCGGCGGAGCGCGTCGAGGTCGCGCGCGGCCGCGGCGGTGAGGATCGCCTCGTGGTCGGCGAGGACCTCGCGCCGGTGCTCGTCGTCGCGGTAGTAGGCCGCGCGGTAATGATCGGTGGCGTTCCAGAGCAGTGTGATGAGCCGCAGCAGGTGCGGCATCGCGCACACGTCGAGCAGCGCGAAGTGGAAGTCGCGGTTCGCCTCGGCGAGCCGGCCGACGTCCTCGCCGGGCGCGGCCGCGAGCGCGTCGTTCGCCGCGCGCATGGCGGCGAGGTCCTCGTCGCGCAGGCGCGGCACCGCCGCGAGGACCGCCTCGCCTTCGAGCAGCGCGCGGATCCCGTAGATCTCGCGCAGGTCACTTGCCCGGAGCGTGGCGAG
>Ga0190270_10001067_pt1 | contig 12558 bp, 15 predicted proteins | sample Popmic320T_FD_133748 | JGI IMG/M metagenome (GOLD analysis project Ga0190270, IMG submission 133748) | Populus adjacent soil microbial communities from riparian zone of Weber River, Utah, USA - 320 T | ecosystem: Environmental > Terrestrial > Soil > Riparian zone | place: USA: Utah | collected... | reverse complement strand
TGAATCCTCCTCATCGACGACAAAAACCGCTGCAAGCAGCGGCCACGTTTTCCTCGTCCAACCGGCTCGGTTGAACCCTCGCGAGCTTGCGACCCGGGAAGGTGAGGGGCAGTGGTCCGCTCCTTCTTTCAGGAGCTGATCGTAGCAAGCTCGGCCCGGAACCGTTCGAGCAGCCCGGAAAGGGACATCGTCAGCTGTCCGCCGCCGCGCTCGCGCACCGCAAGCGACTCGTCCGACTCGCGGTCGCCGTACACGATCGTGAACGGGATCTTCTCCAGCTCGGCCTCGCGGACCCGCTTCCCCAGCGTCTCGTCGCGCTGATCGAGGTCGACGCGGAAGCCCTCCGCCTCGATCCGCTCGCGCAGCTCGCGCACGGCGTCGCGATGGTTTTCGGCGACCGGGATCAGGCGCAGCTGCACCGGCGCGAGCCAGAACGGGAAGACGCCGCCGTAGTGCTCGACGATGATGCCGATGAAGCGCTCGAGCGATCCGAGCAGCGCGCGGTGGATGACGACGGGCGTGTGCTCGACGTTGTCGGGACCCATGTAGGTGAGGCCGAACCGCCGCGGCATCTGCGCGTCCGCCTGGATCGTCCCCATCTGCCAGGAGCGGCCGAGCGTGTCGCGCATGTGCAGGTCGATCTTGGGCGCGTAGAACGTCCCCTCGCCCTCGCCGATCACGTACTCGATCCCGTGCCGCTCGAGCGCGGCCTGGAGGATCCCCTCGGCGTGATCCCACTCCTCGTCGGTGCCGAGCCGCTCCTCGGGCCTCGTCGACAGCTCCGCGTGCGGGGTCACCCGGAAGAGCGCATAGAGATCCTTGACGAACTCGATGCAGGCATCGATCTCCCCCGGCACCTGCTCCTCGGTGCAGAAGATGTGCGCGTCGTCCTGAGTGACGTGGCGGACGCGGAGGAGGCCGTGGAGCGCGCCCGCGAGCTCGTTCCGGTGCAGGGTCGAGCTCTCGGCGTAGCGGATCGGGAGGTCGCGGTAGCTGCGCAGCTGCGAGCCGAACAGGAGCATGTGCCCGGGGCAGTTCATCGGCTTCAGGGCCGCATGCGGCGCCTCGCCCTCGCCGGCGACGAGGAACATGTTCTCGCGGAACTTCTCCCAGTGGCCGCTCGTGACCCAGACGTCGGTGTCGTAGATCAGAGGCGTCTTCACCTCGGAGTAGCCTCGGCGCGCGTTCTCGCGCCGGCGCAGGTCCTCGAGCGCGTTCCAGATCACCATCCCCTTCGGGTGCCAGAAGGGCGAGCCCGGCGACTCCTCGGAGAGGTGAAACAGGTCGAGGTCACGGCCGAGCCGGCGGTGGTCGCGCGCCTTCGCCTGCTCGAGCCGCTCGAGATGGGCGTCGAGGTCGGCCTGCGAGTAGAAGGCGGTGCCGTAGATCCTCGTCAGCTGGGTGTTCTTCTCGTCGCCGCGCCAGTAGGCGCCCGCGAGCGAGGTCAGCTTGATCGCCTTGATCGGCTTCGAGTCCTGCAGGTGTGGCCCGCGGCAGAGATCGGTGAACTCACCCTGGGTGTACAGCGAGATCTCCCCCTCAGCGGTGTCGACGAGCTCGAGCTTGTACGGCTCGCCCTCCGCCTCGAAGCGGCGCTTCGCCTCGTCGGCTGAGATCTCCTCGCGCTCCCAGGTGCGGCCTTCCTTCAACTCGCGCTGGATCTCGGCCTCGATCTTCTCGAGATCGTCCTCACGGATCGGCTCGGGGAACTCGAAGTCGTAGTAGAAGCCGTTCTCGATCGGTGGCCCGATCGCGATCTTGACACCGGGATAGAGCCGGCGGACGGCCTCGGCGAGCAGGTGCGCCGCCGAGTGGCGCAGCACGTAGAGGGCGTCCGGGTCGCTCGTGTCGCGCGTGGTCAGGATCTGGATCGGCTGCCCGTCGGCGAGCGGCAGGCGCAGGTCCTGGACGTTCCCGTTCTGGCGGATCAGCACGGCCTGGTCGGCCAGCTTGGGGCCGATCGCCCGAGCCGCGTCGAGGCCGGTGGCGCCGTCCGGAAGTTCGAGTTCTGAGGAGTCGGGGAGAAGCACGCGCATGACAGATCAGGATACTGAGCACCCGCGCGACGACGACCGGAACGACGAGCTGGAGGGGACGCCCGTCCCGGATCCCGAGGAAGAGACCGGGGACGCGGAGGACGTCCCGACCGCCGACTAGGAGATCGCGTCGCGCCAGCGGCGGTGCACGACGACGCCGGCGACCACGAACCCGAGCAGGAGCAAAAAGCCGAACCCGAGCAGCAGCAGCGAGGTGTCGCGCGAGAGCGCGACGACCTCGAGCACGGGCGACTCCGGCTCACCGGCGACGACGACGCGGTAGCGCCCTGCCGGGACGTCGGGGACCTCGGCAGTGAGCGTGCCGTCGGCGCCGACCACGCCGAGCGGCACCGGCCGAATCGCCGTCTCGAGCCCCTCGAGCACGACCGCCCGCTCAGGCGTGCCCGTGACCGTGACCGTCTCGCCCACGGCGGCGCTCCCCGGTTGCAGGGTGACCGCGAGCAGGAGGAGAGCGACCGTTTTCAGACTGCCGCCGAGGGTATCCCTTCCGAAACGAGGAAAGGGGACGACATGGGGCACCAGACGGTGCAGGAAGCGATGACGTCGAATCCGACGGCGATCACGCCCGACACAACCGCGCAGGAGGCGGCGCGACTACTGAAGAACGAGGATGTCGGCTCCCTCCCGATCGTCGAGGCGGGCCGCCTGATCGGCGTCGTCACCGACCGCGACCTCGCCCTTCGTGTGATCGCCGAGGGGCGCGAGCTCGACACGCCCGTCAACGAGTTCGCCTCGAAGGATCTCGCCACGATCGACCCGCAGCAGAGCCTCGAGGAGGCCGCGCGGCTGATGGCCGAGCACCAGGTTCGCCGCCTGCCGGTGGTGGAGGAGGACGGCCGCCTTGTCGGGATGCTCGCGCAGGCCGACGTCGCGCAGGCCGGGCACGACACGCTGACGGGCGACGTCGTCCAGAAGATCTCGCAGTAGAACCGAGAGGGGGTCACAGATGCCGAGCAGGTCGGCGAACGTCAAGAACGAGAAGCAGTACGAAGCGCTGAAGGACAAGGGCATGTCCAAGGAGCGCGCGGCGAGGATCGCGAACTCTCCCGACGCCTCGAAGCACGGCGGCGAGAAGTCGCACTCCGGCAGCGGCGACGCGTCGCAGGGCGGCACGACCGCCCAGAAGAAGGCCGCCGGCCGCAAGGGCGGCAAGGCAACAGCCCGCAAGCACTGAGAGCCGCTGGGGCGTAGCGCCCTCTTTTGGGGGTCGCGAGGCGGGATCCGCAAGAGCGGATTCCGCCTCTGCGGGCAAATGAGGTCTGCAGGAAAACCCCCGTCCCGCCGATAACCCTGTGGGATGGGGGTTGCCGCCTATACCGGCCCCTTTGGACGCGAGCAGGCCGAGCGTCTGCTCTGGCGTGCCGGCTTTGGCCCCCGCCGCGGCGAGGCGCAGGCACTCGCGAAGCTCGGTCTCGACGGCGCCGTCCGCTCGCTGACCCGGCCGAAGGGCGAGAAGTTCGTCGGCCCGGCACCGCACGACGACAAGGGCCGCGGGCTCGCGCCTGGCGACGCGTGGGGTCACGACCACCTCTGGTGGATGGACAGGATGGTGCGGACGTCTCGCCCGCTCGTCGAGCGGATGACGCTCGTCTGGCACGACTGGTTCGCGACCTCGCTCGCGGGCGTCGGCTCGCAGAAGCTGATGCTGAACCAGAACAAGTTGCTGCGCCGCCTCTCACTCGGCTCGTTCGACACGATGCTGCGCGAGGTCACGAAGGACCCGGCGATGCTGCTCTGGCTCTCGGGCACCGAGAACACGAAGTGGTCGCCGAACGAGAACTACGCGCGCGAGCTGATGGAGCTGTTCACGCTCGGCGCCGGCCGCGGCTACAGCGAGCGTGATGTGCGCGAGCAGGCGCGCGCCCTCACCGGCTTCGACAACGACTGGAAGCGCGGCGCCGGCAACGTCAACTTCCGCTTCGACCGCGAGCGGCACGACGCCGGCAGCAAGCGCATCTTCGGCAAGACCGGTGCGTTCGACTGGCAGGACGCCGTCCGCCTCTGCCTCGACCACCCGCAGCACGCGTCCTTCTTCGTCGACAAGCTCTGGCGCTACTTCATCCCGGTTGCCCCGGACGCGGCCACGCGTCGCTCGCTCGAGGCGATCTACCGCAAGGACTTCGAGATCCGCCCGGTCGTGGAGGCGATTCTCCGCCATCCCGCCCTGCACAAGGGACCGCGGATGGTGAAGCCGCCGGCCGTCTACACGGCCGGCCTGCTCCGCGGGATCGGGCGCGGCATCGATACGACGTCGTGGGCCTGGCTCGCGTCGGGAACGGGCCAGCGCCTGTTCATGCCGCCGAACGTCGCCGGCTGGGACGACGAGCGCTGGCTCGACACCGCGACCTTCCGCGGCCGCTGGTGGGTCGCGAACTACGCGTCGCAGCCGTACGCGCTGACCGACAAGCAGGCCGCCAGGTTGCCCGCCGAGCCGAAGGCGCTCGTCGAGGCCGCGATCGAGTTCTGGGGCTCCCCGACGCTGCGGCCTGCCACCCGGGCGGCGCTGCTGACGTTCGCGAACCGGGCAATGGGCGACGCGAACGCGAAGTGGAAGCAGACGAGCTACCGCTTCCTGACCGTCAACGCGCTGCGGCAGCTGATCGCCGTCAGCCCCGACCTCCAGACCTCGTAAGGACTTGGTGCTCCACTAATGGCCCGCTGCTGCAACGACTTCTCCCGCACCGACCTCCTCCGTCGCGCCGCCGCCGAGGCCGGCCGCGGCCTGCCGGCGATCGAGAGCGGGATGCCGCTGCCCGCCGGCACGGGACTCGACCGGCGCACCTTTCTCGCCCGCACCGCCGGGCTCGCGCTCGCCGTCTACGGCGGCACCTCGCTCCTGCCCCGGGCGTTCGAGGACGGAATCGCGGCCGCGACGGCGGCCGGACCGCAGAAGGTGCTCGTCTCCGTCTTCCTCGACGGCGGCGCAGACTCGCTCTCGATGCTCTTCCCGGACGGCGACGCGCTCTACCGGAAGCTGCGCCCGCGCCTGGCGCTCCCGGCCGCTACCGGGCTCCCGTTCTCCGAGGACGCGCGGCTGCGCTGGCACCCGTCGCTCGCCGGTCTGGCACAGCTGCACGCCGAGGGCAAGGTGGCCGTGATGGCCGGGATCGGCTACACCGGCCCGGATCAGTCGCACTTCACCTCCCGGCACTTCTGGGAGGTCGGCGCCACCAGCGAGCAGCTCCGCACGGGCTGGCTCGGCCGCTACCTCGACCAGAGCGGCTCGCCCGACAACCCGCTGCAGGGCCTCTCGCTCGACTGGCGCCTCCAGCCGGCGCTCGCGACGGCCAAGATGCCCGTCGCCTCGATCGACGGGCCCGACCAGTACGGCTTCTGGACGCGGAACGTCTGGGGGGACGTCGAGAAACGGATGCTCGACGCGATCGGCGCTCTCGGCCGCTTGCCGACGAACGGCGATGCCGCGCTCCGCGAGGCGACCTCGGCCGCGCGCCAGTCGGCGCGCCTGCGCCAGCAACTGCTCCCCTTCACGCCCAAGAACGACAAGCCCGGCTTCACCAGCCCCGTCGCGTATCCGAAGGGCGACGACGAGTTCCCGCGGCGGCTCGCCGGCCTCGCCGCCATGCTCGGCGCCGGCCTGCCGGTCCGGGTCGTGGCGCTCTCCGCCCCGGGGATGTACGACACGCACGACGACCAGCCGCAGGAGCTCGCGGACGGCCTGAAGCTGACCGCCGACAGCCTGCTGGCGTTCCAGCGCGACCTCGAGGCGCGCGGGCTCGCCGACCGCGTGGTCGTCCACGTCTGGTCGGAGTTCGGGCGGCGCGCGAAGGAGAACGGCTCGAACGGGACCGATCACGGCGCGGCGGGCGCAGGCTTCCTGATCGGCTCGCGCGTGAACGGGACGATGATCGGCGAGTTCCCCGGCCTTGCGAAGCTCGACGAGCACGGGAACCTGCGCGCGACGTCGGACTTCCGCGGCCTTTACAGCGCCCTGCTCGAGCAGTGGCTCGGCGCCGATGCGGAGGCGATCATTCCGGGTGCGCGCACGTTCGCCCGGCCGAAAGTGATCAGGTGATCGCGACTGCGCTCGTGGCGCTGACGCTGGCTGCGCCCGCACCGGCACGAGTCCAGGTCGGCGCAGAGGAGTTCGGCTACACGCTCTCCCGCGCCACGATCAAGGCGGGGCCTGCGATCGTGCAGCTCGCCAACTACGGCGAGGACGAGCACGACCTCCGCCTGCGCAGGGTCGGCGGGACGAGGACGTACCGCGTCGCCACCGTCGCCCCCGGCCGGGTCGGCGAGCTCGAGGCGCGCTTCCTCCCCGGCCGATTCCGGCTCTGGTGCTCGCTCGCCGACCATCGCGCGCGCGGGATGCAGGCGACGCTCCTCGTCAAGAAGGCTTGACGGCGTCCGACCGACCGACGACAAATCCATGCGGGGCTTCCGTTGCGGCGGAGGCCCCTCCTCCCTAGGATCGTGCCTCACCCCCGAAGGGAGCCGTCGATGTCACTGATGGACAAGCTCAAGTCGATGTTCTCGGGAGGTTCGCCGGACACGGCGGATGCCCACGCCGGCGACGATCACGCCGGGCACGACCACCCGCACGAGCCGGCCGCGCCGCCGTTGCCTGCGGCGGACCTGGCGGAGACCGCGAAGGAGGAGGGCGAGAGCACCCCCGACTAGCGCTCGGGGCGAATCTCGGAACGAGCGACCGGCGTTGTAGTGGCAGACTGTCGATCGGAGGTCTGCGGCCTTGACCCGGTTGGGAAGACTGGTCTTCGTGCTCGTCGCGGCGGGGGGATTCGCCGCGGCGCAGCTGTTCGTGCAGGCGGGAAACGCGATGGAGGCGCCTGCGCAGACGGTGACCCTGCCGACGCTGCCTGTACCGACGGTGACAACGTCGACCCTCCCGGCCCCTTCGCTGCCGACGCCGACCGTGTCCGTGCCCACCCTGCCTGTGCCGCCGCCGCCGGTCACGACCGCGCCACCGCCGGTACGGCTGCCGCCGGTGACGACCTCGCCGCTTCCGACGCTTCCCGCTCCGGATTTGCGACCCCCACAGCCGACGACAACGACGACGCCGACAGCCGGCTCGCCGGCTCCGGCTCGCTCGACGGCGACGCCGCCGTCGAGCGGCTACGGCAGCTCCGGTTCCTCGGCCGGGCGAACCTCGAGCTCTTCGATCCGGTCCGACAGTGCGCGCTCGGCGCGGGCGTTCGACGCGAGGGCGCATAGGACGGCCAATCGCGTCAGCGTCCGCCTTGCGTTCGTGCTCCCGAAGCGCGCCCGCATTTTCCTGGTCGTTCGCGGCCCCGCTCCCTCCTGCCGCGTCGCCGGCGTCATTCCCGTGCGGGGTCGGAAGGGCGAGAACACTGTCTTCTTCGCCGGACGCGTGCACGGCCGCAGGCTCGAGCCGGGCGTCTACCTGATCTCGCTCTCGCCGAACCGGCGCTATGCGCCCGGCGCGGCGACCGAATACGTCCGCGTCGTCTCGGCTCGCCGCTCGGTCCCGCTCCCGAACGGGGCGAAGAAGCCGTCCTGCACGGAAGCGGCCTCGCTCGCAGCGGCTGCGACCTCGCCAACCCTTGCCGGCGACGCGCCTCTGCAGAACGCGGACGCACAGCCGGCGGCAGAGGTCGCCGGGGTGGCGGTGCGCGGTCCGAGCGGCGACGAGAACGACGACGGCGCCGCAGGGCTGCCCGACCCGGGCGTGCTCGGCGCGGCGACGGGCTCCGCGGACGAGGATCCCTTCCTCGCGATCGCATTGCTGACGCTCGTCGCCGGCCTCCTGCTCGCGATGCTGGCGCTCGTGACGCGCTTCCTGCGCGGCAGCTGGAATCCCTAGCCCCGTCGGGCGTTAGCCTCGGGGGCGTGCAGGTCCAGCTCCCCGTTCCGGCCAGGCCGCTGCGCTGGGTCGCGCCGACGCTCTATCTCGCCGCGCTGAGCACGTACATGTGGCGCGAGGGGATCCCGGTGGGGCGCGAGCGCCTGCTCATCTGGATCGTGCTCGGCCTGCTCGCGCTCTCGACGGCGAACCTCGGCCGCTGGGCGCGGGGCGTCGTCCTCGAGTGGCTCCCGCTCGCGCTCGTGCTCGCGGTCTACGACCTGCTGCGCGGCCATGCCGACGGCCTGCTCTTCTCCACCTGGTACCGGCCCCAACTCGAGGCCGACGCCTTCCTCTTCGGCGGCACCGTCCCCACTGTCTGGCTCCAGGATCGGATCTGGCACGGGTCGGACAGCGTGCGGTGGTACGACCTCCTCGCCTGGGCCGTCTACGTGAGCTACTTCGTGGCGACCTACCTCGTCGCCGGCCTGCTCTGGTTTTTCGCCCGCTCCCGTTTTCGCCGGTACGTGGCGTGCGTCGTACTCCTTGCGGGGATGGCCTACGCCACGTTCGCGCTCTTCCCCGCCGCGCCGCCGTGGCTCGCGAGCGACGCGGGTGAGCTCGACCCGACGACGCGCCTGATCGGCCCGATCTCGGGCGACGTCCCCTTCTTCTCATTCTCGTTCGAAGGGCTGTACGAGCGCGGCTCCGAGTACGCGAACCCCGTCGCGGCCGTGCCGTCGCTCCACGCGGCGTACACGCTCCTGATCACGCTGTTCCTCTGGCGGTCGGCGCCTCGCTGGGCCCGGCCGCTCCTGGCTGCGTATCCCGTGGCGATGGCGTACGCGCTCGTGTACACCGCCGAGCACTACGTCTTCGACATCCTCCTCGGCTGGGCGTACACGGTCGTCGCCGTCTGGGTCGTGAACCGCATCGCAGACCGAATGCGTGCGCCCGCTCGCCGGCAGGACTGGTCACAGTGAGCGCGAAGCCCGTCGTCGATGCCGCACCAGACGAGGCTCGAACGGTGGCTCGATCGCGAGATCGCGCGCGCCGCGACACCGCGCGGGGCCGCGGGCGTGATCGCCGCTGCAACGACCGTGATCACCGTCGCGGCCGCCCTCTTGATGACGGTCGTCGACCACGAGAGCTTCCCCTCGCTCGGCTCCGGGCTCTGGTGGGCCGCCCAGACAGTGACGACGGTCGGGTACGGCGACGACGTACCCACGACCGTCAAAGGCAAGCTCCTAGCCGTGCTCGTGATGCTCTTCGGGATCGGCTTCCTGACGGTCGTCACCGCCGCGATCACGAGCTCGTTCATCGAGCGCTCACGCATGGAGCACTCGCGCTCGGATACGGGATCGGCGACGGCCGAGCAGCTGCGCCAGATCGAGCAGCGGCTCGAGCGGATCGAGGCGGCGCTGAACCGTTCCGCGTAGGACGTCCACAGACACAGGAGGTGAGCGCCCCGTGATCGACGTGCAGCGAGTCGACTACATCCGCGTTCCGGTGACGGACATGGCGAAGGCAACGCAGTTCTACGGTGAGGTGCTGGGCCTCCAGCGGGACCCGAACTCACCGCACGAGGACTGGGTCGAGTACGAGACCGGCAACGTCACCCTCGCGGTGATGACCCCGCACACCCACGACTACGAGTTCACGCCGTTGCCGCCCGGCACGATCGCCCTGCGCGTCCCCGACGTCGCCGACGCGCGAGCACAGCTGGAGGCGGCCGGCGTGCAGGTCAACGAGATGTGGGACTCGGGCGTCTGCCACGGAGCCGGGTTCAGAGACCCCGACGGCAACGCCATCCTTCTCCACCACCGCTACAAGCCGTACGAGTGACCGTCGCGGTGCCTCAGACCTCGTTCAGTGGGCGAACGCCGCTCCCGTGGTCTGGTCGTGGACGGGCGTGGCCTGCGCCTCGAGACGCGGCAGCTGTCGCTCGAGGTCCGAGACCAGCAGGTCGGCCAGGTCATGCGTGAACCCGCGCCGCACGACCACGCGAAGTGCCGCCAGGTCGGTGCGGTTCTCGGGGAATGTGTACGCCGGGACCTGCCAGCCACGCTCGCGCAGGGCGTTCGAGACGTCGAACGCGGTGAAGTTCTCGATCTCGTCCTTCAGCGTGAACGCGAACACGGGGAGCTCGTCGCCGCGCGTGAGCAACTCGAAGGGTCCCAGCTCCGCGATTCGTGACGAGAGCCGTGTGGCGACGTCACGAGCGTACCCCTGCACCTTCCGGTACCCGTCGACGCCGAGCCGGATGAAGTTGTAGTACTGCCCGACAACCTGGGCGCCCGGTCGGGAGAAATTGAGCGCGAAGGTCGGCATGTTGTCCCCGAGGTAGTTCACCCAGAACACGAGGTCGCCGGGCAGAGCGTCGGCATCCCGCCAGACGACCCAGCCCACACCCGGATAGACGAGGCCGTACTTGTGGCCCGAGGTGTTGATCGACGCGACCCGGGGCAGCCGGAAGTCCCATTCCAGGTCCGGATCGAGGAAGGGAGCGATCATCGCGCCTGACGCACCGTCGACGTGCACCGGAACGTCGAGCCCGGTCTCTGCCTGCAGGGCGTCCAGCGCTTTGCAGATCTCCGCAACCGGTTCGTACGCCCCGTCGAAGGTCGAGCCGAGGATGGCGACGACGCCGATGGTGTTCTCGTCGCAGCGCTCGACAGCCTCGTCGGCCGAGAGCGTGAAGCGATCGCCTTCCATCGGCACGAGCCGCATCTCGACATCCCAGTAGTTGGCGAACTTCTCCCAGCACACCTGGACGTTGATTCCCATGACGAGATTCGGCTTGTCGGCCGGCTTGCCCTCGGCCTGACGCCGCTTCTGCCAGCGTCGTTTGAGCGCGAGCCCGCCGAGCATGGCTGCCTCGCTCGACCCTGTCGTGGAGCAGCCGGTCGCCTCCGCTGCTTCCGGCGCATGCCAGAGGTTGCTCAGGATGCTGACGCAGCGGGCCTCGAGCTCGGCGGTCTGGGGGTACTCGTCCTTGTCGATCATGTTCTTGTCGAAGCACTCCGCCATCAGCTTCTCTGCCTGTGGCTCCATCCACGTGGTGACGAACGTCGCCACGTTCAGCCGCGCGTTGCCGTCGAGCATGAGCTCGTCGTGGACGATCTGGTATGCGACATCCGGCGGCAGCTCGCCGTCAGGCAGCTCGTGCCGGGGGATCGTGCCGGTCTCGAGGCTGAACAACGGCGCGACGGCGAGGTCTTGTGACCGGCCGGTCGCCGAGCTCGGATGCTTGAGTGGCATGACTCTCCTTCGATTCCCGGGATCACGGACCCGCCGCGGCCGACGGTACCACCGGGGCTCGGCGCGCATCCCATTAGAGCTGCTGCTCGGTCTCCTCGTCGAAGAAGTGGAGCCGGTCGACGTTGACGGCGAGCCGCAGCGGCCGGCCCGCGCGTGCGGTGGACTGTGGGCTCAAACGCGCAGTCAGGGTCCTAGCGGCGTCCTCCTGCAGGTCGGCGGATCGATCAGCATCGGGCGCGTTGTCCGGGAGCGGGAAATGGGCGATCAGCTCGGCGCCCAGAGGCTCGGCGAGGGCGACGTCCACGTCGAGGCACGAGCCGTTCGCGTCCGCCAGGAGCGCAGCGTCCGCCAGGTCCTCCGGCCGGATGCCGACGATCACGGAGCGGCCGACATACTCACTGAGTCGCGGATGCCGGGAGAGCACCGACGGCGTCAGCGGAATCGACGTGCCGCACAGGTCGAGCGAAGGTGCGCCGCCTGCGCCGGGATCGAGCCGGCAAGAGACGAGGTTCATCGCCGGGGAGCCGATGAAGCCGGCGACGAACAGGTTCTCGGGCCGGTCGTAGAGCCGCTGGGGCAGATCGCACTGCTCCAGGCGCCCGTCGCGCATGACGACGACGCGGTCGCCCATCGTCATCGCTTCGGTCTGGTCGTGCGTGACGTAGAGCGTCGTCGTGCGCACGCGCTGATGCAGGAGCGAGACGTAGGCACGCATCTCGACGCGCAGCTTCGCGTCGAGGTTCGAGAGCGGCTCGTCCATCAGCAGCGCGTCCGGCTCGCGGACGATCGCGCGGCCCATGGCGACCCGCTGACGCTGGCCGCCGGAGAGCTGGCCCGGCTTCTTCTTCAGCAGGTCGCTGATTCCGAGCATCTCCGCGGCCGGCAGCACCCGCTCGCGGATCTCGCGCTTCTTCAACTTGTGCAGCCGCAACCCGAAGCCCATGTTGTCGTAGACCGACATGTGCGGATACAGCGCGTAGTTCTGGAACACCATCGCGATGTTCCGGTCCTGCGGGTCGACGTCGTTGACGCACTCGCCGTCGATCCGCACTTCGCCGCCGGTCGGCGTCTCGAGGCCGGCCGCCATCCGCAGCACCGTCGTCTTGCCCGAGCCGGAGGGCCCGACGAGGACGACGAACTCGCCGTCCTCGATCGAGAGGTCGAAGTCCTCGACGGCGACGGTGCCGTCGGGGAAGACCTTCTTCAACTCGCTGAACTCGATGGTCGCCATCAGTTGACCTCCCCGGTGGCGGCGGCGATCCGGTCGCGATACCAGAGCGCGCTCCGCTTCGGGATCCGCCTCTGCGTCTCGAAATCGACGTAGACGATCCCGAAACGCTGCGAGTACCCGTGCTCCCACTCGAAGTTGTCGAGCAGCGACCAGACGAAGTAGCCGCGCACGTCGACGCCGGCGGCGATCGCCTGCTCGACGGCCGCGAGATGCCGCTCGATGTAGGC
>Ga0190270_10001066_pt1 | contig 12560 bp, 7 predicted proteins | sample Popmic320T_FD_133748 | JGI IMG/M metagenome (GOLD analysis project Ga0190270, IMG submission 133748) | Populus adjacent soil microbial communities from riparian zone of Weber River, Utah, USA - 320 T | ecosystem: Environmental > Terrestrial > Soil > Riparian zone | place: USA: Utah | collected... | reverse complement strand
TGAATATTTCGACAACGGTCGCGTGGGCAAGTCGGGAGACGACTGGTTTCGCCTTGCATTCAACGGCAAGGAGCCTCGCCTGCTGACCTGCAATCTGGCGATCCCCGATCACACGCTGTCGGCGCAGCTCCGGTTTTACGCGCTCGACGCTTCGGGCGCGCTTGTCGACTACGCCGAGGGACGCAACGAGAACGAACGCACGCACCAGAAGAACGAACAGCATCGCGCCTCGATCGTTCGCCTGATCAAACCAGGCGGCGCATACTTCCTGCGCGCCGAGGCCAATGCGCCGGGCTACGAGATTGAGCTACGTGTGTTGCGGCCCGCGCCTTACGACGACCCGCGAATGGCCGTGCGGCAGGCGATGTACGACCATCTCGGCCAGGTCGATTCCTGGCTTACCAACCGGCCGCGCGGCGCTTCGGTCGAACGCCGCATTCGCGAAACAGGCAATTTGATGGGCACGCATTGCATGAGTTGCCACACGCAATCGGGCGTCTGGGGGCCAGCCGTTCCGATAGAGAACGGCTATCGCGTCGAGAACATTCAAAACTTCCGCCGCCTGATCAACGTGATGTACGAATCGCTGCGCCCGACGAATTACCTGAAAGACGCGGCGAACAACACCAGCCTCGCGCCGCTCGACGTCGGCGACGGCCCGGCCGGAACGCGGGTCGCCGGTCACAACGTCTGCGCGGCGGAGCGCGTCGTCCCCGCGCGCAGGCTACATTCGATGCAGGCGATCCGCGCCGCCAATCACACGCTCCAAACCGCCGACCCTAGCGGCATCAACGCCGCCGGACCCGGATCGAACGTCGGCCAGTCGGTGGTCTACAACTACGCCGGCGAGATTTTGCGCACGGCCTGGGACCGCGCGTCTCATCCGCGTTACTTCGCGGCGATTGAGGAGAAGGCCGAGAAGATGCTCGGAGTCTTCCCGCGCTACAGCGACGACCTGTCGCATCGCATAGAATTTTTCAAACGATTCTTCCCGCAAGATTACGTCGCGCAAAACCAGCGCGCTCGATCGATTCAACAAACCCTGCCGCCGGAGCCGCCAGAGAAGAAGGAAGAGCCTGCGCCTAAGCCCGCTGCGGACGGCAAACCCGCCGAACCGCCTCCGGCGCGATTCCCGGCGTATCAATTGAAGAGCGCCGACGAGGCGACGAAGCTATGGGCGCGCATTCAGGATCAATTGAAGAAGGACGAGGCGCGGCTGCGGGCGATTCAAAACGCCGACGGCTCGTGGGGCTTCGATCCCGGCAAGAGCGACGACGGCGGCAAGACCTGGAAGACCAACGGGGAATTCGACCCCGCGCCGACCGCGCTGGCGCTGATCGCGTTTCAGGCGCTGGGCTACAACGCCGACGACCCGGCGGTGGCTCGCGGCGTCAAAGCGATGCTGCGAACGCAGGACCCGTATGGCCGCTGGAACAAGAATGCGCTGACGGGCTTCGTTACGACGGCATACGCGCTTCACGCGCTCTCGAGGCTCTATCCTGATAAGCCGGTCAAGCCGGCTCGCGCTGACTTTGAACCGAAGCGCGGAGAGACACTGCCGGCGGCGGTGGCTCGCGTTCGCGAGTTATCGCACACGGACGATCCGGCGTTAATCGACCTGATGACTCAGGCCGCATCGCATTCAAGCCCCCAAGTACGGTTTTGGGGCGCGATGGCTCTGGGCGGCGTTCATCACGAACGGGGCGTACCCGCGCTCGTCCGGTTGATGGGAGATCAGGTGAAGATGGTTCGCGACGCCGCGGCGTGGGCGATGGAGCAGACGCTGCTTGACGACGCCGGCTTCGAAGCCGTCTTCGCCGCGTATGAAAAGGGCGGCGACCTGACGCGCGAAAGCGTGGTGAAAGCGTTGGGGATGCGCGCCGACGCGGTGATGACGCGGCCGCGATTTGACAAACGACGGTTGACTCGATTGCTCGACCGCGCGCTCAACGACGACCCGCATCCGGGCGTCCGCGCGTGGGCCGCGAAGGCCGCGTGGCAATGGTGGGTATGGAATGCTCCGATGCGTGAAGAGATTCAGCAGGCCTGGACGCGAAAACTGCTCTCGCCGGAGCCGAACGCGCTGGTCGAAAACTGTTTTCGCTATCAGAGCCACGCGCTTTTCGTCGCCAACGGACACAAGGCCAACGGAAGCGAAGAGCATAAATACAAAGAACTCTCGGCGCTCTTCAAAGCGCTCGAACAGAAACTCGACGACTCGGCGTTGTCCGCCGCTGTCAAAGACCGGCTGGCGCGGCGGCTGGTGGCCGTCGCCGCGACGTTCTACGCTTCGGCGGGCGGTGACGGAGGCCCCGGCCAGATGGGCTACATCACAGAGGGCAGCGCGGAGATGATGGGCAAGGCGACCCTACTGCTGTGGGGCCGGACCGGCGAGTCCGACATATCCGAGTTGCGTCTGGTGATGGAAGGCGCGGCGAATGTCGCTTACCAGCCGCTGCAGGACAAGATCATCGATTACTCGACGCACGGCCCCGAAGAGTTGCGCACGCTGGCCGCCGCCGCCGTCTCCGACCCGAGCGCAGTCACGCTGCCCGCCGTGCAGGAAAAAGTCGAGCCGCTGGTCGAACAGATTCATCGCGGCGCGCTGGATTACGACCGCCGCCAGACGCTCGCGCAGCCCGTTCTGCGGCTCTTCGCCCGCGCCAAATGGGCGGTGCCGAAGACCACCGAACAGCGCGAACTGCTTTACCGCCTGTTGATCCCGAAACACAGCAAGGAGCCCGGCGCCGCCGAGTTGAAAAAGATTATCGACGCGGCTGAAGCGGCTGTGCGCCCGATGGGCCTGCCAGACGCCGATTGGTACGTCGCCGACCGCATGGGCGCGACGCTCGCGTCCAACTCCGACCTGCACACCGACGTCCTGCTCCGCTTCATCCCGGGCGCGACGAAGAATCCATTGACCAATCACTTCTGGCTGCCGAGCGTCAGTTGGGTGACTTCCTACGGCGACGGGATTCCCGAAATCGAGGCGCCCGGCCAACAAACTGGGCGTCCGTCTTCGCCTGAAATCGCCGCGGCCCGCGAGCGCGCCGTCGAACTTTACATTCAAATGTTGCGCCCCGACGCGCCGGCGATGAGTCGCAGCATCGCTTTCCGAATGGCCAACATCACGGCCATCCGCCAGAACCTCACCGCGCAAGAGGCGCTGCGGAAACTTTTAGAGACGGAGAAGAACGAGGCCGCCCGCAACGCGCTGCGCGCCGCCGACCCGCAAGCTTGGATGGCCGATTTGCAGGAAGCTGTCAAGAAAGAGCCGCTGGCCGCCCCGTTGAGAGACTCGCAGGGCCAGCCGCAACTGACGCCGAAATTCATCTCCAGCTTCCGCTACTTCAGCGATTACGTCGCGCCTGAACTCAACCGCCCGCAGCGTATGGACGAAATGTCCTGCATGAGATGCCACGCCACGCCGGGCCGCGTGCCTTCGATGGAGCTGGCCGGGCCGGACGGCAATGGGTACTGGTCAATGCCGAAGATGCTGAAGAACTATTTGACCCTGCAACAGCGCGTCGACCTCGCCGACATCGAAACGAGCAAACTGCTGCGCAAACCGCTCAACGTCCAAACGGGCAAAGAAGACGGGCATCAGGGCGGACGGCGCTATCTGCCCGCCGAACGCGGCTATCAGATCATTCGGCGGTGGGTGTTGGACCAGCCGCGCGTGATGCAGAGTTTGGGGGCGCCGGCTAATAGCGGCAGGTAGAGAAGAGAACGCGCCTGGCTTGTGATAAAATTCCGGCGGGAGGATAAAGTTATGAGCGCAAATAGCGATTTGTCCGGTCATCCATTCGAGCGACAAACCCCAGCGGCAATAATTCCGCTGCCGGATGCGCCGATTCAACAAGACCCTGAAAAGCTGAGCGGGCATCCGACCATCGGCGCGAAACGCGTGCCCGCCGATATTTTGATCAACTATCTCGCCAGCGGCAAAACGATTCACGACTTTCTAAGCGATTACGACGCCGTTACAGAAAACGAAGTGTTGGCCGTTCTCGGCGTCATCAAACAAGCCATACTTGACGGTGAACTGACAGGGATACGGTTGCGCGATGAGGATCCTTTTTGATTCATGCTGCCCGCGCCCTTTACGAAAATACCTGAGTGGGCACGAGGTCACAACGGCGCAAGAGTTGGGATGGGAGGAACTCCGGAACGGTGAGTTATTGCAGCGAGCTCAAGCACAATTCGACGTAATGATTTCGACGGACTCAAACATTGAATATCAGCAGCGATTGCCGGATTACGGGATTACGCTGATCGTGTTGCGTTCCGTAAGCGGGCAGGTTGCGGAACTCGCGCAATTGATGCCGGATTGCTTGAAAGCGTTATCAGTGATTCAACAAGGCGAATGCTTATATCTTTTTACAGACGCCGCTTGGGAGCGTGAACAGAAGAAAGGCAAAGTGAAACATAGATGGACTCCAAGCGAGTAATAAAAAGACCGAGCCTTCATAACTGCTTTCGAAACTATGAGAGTCGCAATGAACGAACAGGTCATCCTCCAAAGCAAAATCTACCACTGGGTCTTGATAAACCTGTTTGTCATTTTTCCGGTCTTTTATCTATCGGTTCTATTTTTCCCGACTCTTTTTCAGATTCTGGCCGCCAGCTTCATTCTTCTGCTCCTGTTTGAATTGGCGGCGAAGAGAAGTCAAAAGAACTGGCCGAGTTTTCTTTGTTTGTCGTGGCTTATACTGGCCGTTCCGACATTCGGGATAATGCCCCCTGCAGATCGCCTGGCGTTTGGTCTATTTTCTTCCGATGGGAAAGCAGTTGGTCATTTTCACCGGTTTTACGCTCACAGCGGCTTACAACGATTTTGTTCCAAGCCCTGAGTTGTATCAATGGGATCATCCGTTTCCGCCGTTGACGGCATTGCAGCTTAACATCCTCGGTGGTGGAACGCTGCTTGTTTCGCTGTTTCCGATTTGGATCTTGAAAAAGCGTAGGGTATGGAAATTCAATCGGAGCCCACAATTTCAAAACGCGCAACGAGGTTCATAAGGCTATGAAACGTATTGGAAGAAACATCCCGTCTCTTACTCGACGCGAATTGCTACGTGTCGGCGGCGTCAGTCTGGTCGGCGGTTATCTCAACGCCTTCCACCCGTTCAACGTCCGCGCTGAACAAAAAGCCAAACCGATGGCCACGGCGCGCCAGGCGCTCTTCATCAACATTGACGGCGGGATGAGCCAGCTCGACACACTCGACGCCAAAGAAGGCCCGTGGACGCCGAGCTACTTCGACATTCGCAGTTTCCCGAACGATCTGAAGCTGCCATCCGGAATCATGCCCAATCTACCCGGCGTTCTCGACAAGATCACGGTCGTGCGTTCGATGGCCGCTTGGGATGTGGTGCACGGGCGCGCGCAGTATTACATCCAGACCGGGCATCCGTTGAATCTGGCGTTGGCTAAAGAAGTCCCCGCCATCGGCGCGGTTGTTTGTCATGAACTGGCGAAGCAGCGTAAATCGTCCGATTCGCTTCCCGCATTCATTGCGATGAACCTGGCGGGAAATCAGGCGGGGTTGATCAACCAGGGATTTCTGTCCGCCGAATTCGGCCCGATGAGTCTTTCGATCGGCGACGGCCCGCCCAATCTGGCGCCACAGAAGGGAATGGAAGAGACGTTCCGGCGGCGGTGGGAGCGGTTGCAGCAACTCGATAAAACGCTGCGCGGCGGCGACGCCAGTCTCGATCGCGGCTTCGGCGATTATCACGAATATTATCGTGGCGCGTGGGCGATTATGAACGATCCGCGCGTGCCGGAAGTCTTCGCCATCACGGACGAAGACAAGAAACGCTACGGATCGAGCGCCATCGGCAATAGTCTGATCCTGGCGCGCAATCTGTTTCGCGCCGACGCCGGGACACGCTTCATTATGGCCAGCCACGGCGGCTGGGATCATCACGGCAATATCTACAAGGAAGGCACTCGCAACCATCCGGTACTGATCCGCGAACTCGACGCCGCTTTTACAAGCCTGGTTAAAGACCTCGACGCCGTTCCGTCAAAACACACTCCGGGCAAAACGCTGCTCGACGAGACGCTAGTCATCGCGATGAGCGAATTCGGCAGGACTCCCGGGCCTTTGAGCGAGACTCGCAAAGGCCGCGAACATTACATGCATGTTCATTCCGGCATGTTCGCCGGCGGCGGAATAAGGCGCGGCGCGGTCGTCGGAAAGACGGACGAGCACGGCGGGAAGATCGTTGATTACGGGTGGTCGGACGACCGCCCGATCTATATGGAAGACGTCGCCTGCACGATCTATTCGGCGCTCGGCATTGACTGGACGAAGACGATTGAGAACACGCCTTCGGGCCGGGCGTTCCATTACGTCGAGCCTGCTTCGGGCACGAAATACGTCGCCTTCAAACCGGCGCATGAACTCTTCGCTTGATCGCGTCCGGTCCTAATTTTTCCGCCCCCGTTTTTCTGGTTCACATTTTCCTGTTGGCAAAAACCGCCACAGGAAAATATCATTTGCTTCGCTCTCCAAAAGAAAACCACCGCAAGGAGTACAATTATGACTTTGAACTCACGCAAACTGGCGCCGCTGGTCGCATTGACGCTGGCGCTCGGCTTCATCTCTTCAGCCACGGCGCAAAAACAAAAAAAAGAGAAAGCTCCTCCTCAAGAAGGCAAGCCGGTGCTCTGGACCGATCCCGGCGCGATCGAAAGGCTGGATTTCGCCTCGGGCGTGGGCGGGCGGGACAATGCGCCCAAGCCTCCTTTCACCTTCATCGAAGAGAGTCTGTCGGGAAGCAATCCCAAGGTGCGCGTTAAAGACGCGAACGGCGTCGAATGGACCGCCAAATTCGGCACCGAGGTGAACGCGGAGACCTTCGCGACGCGCGTCGCCTGGGCCGTCGGATATTTCGTCGAGCCGGCCTATTTCGTCCCGAGCGGCAAGATCGAATCGGTCGGCAAGCTCGAACGCGCGAAGAAAAACGTTCAGCCGGACGGCAGTTTCACCGACGCCCGCTTCGAGAGGCGGCGTGAAAAGGGCGTCAAAAAGCTGGAGGATGAACAGAGCTGGAGCTGGATTCAGAACCCCTTCCTCGGGTCGAAGGAATTGAACGGGCTGAAGGTGGTCATGATGATGTTGTCGAACTGGGACAACAAAGACGTGCGCGACGTCAAGCGCGGCTCGAACACGGCGATCTTTCAAACCCCGTCCGAAGGCGGTCTTGAGGACCGTTACCTGATCACAGACTGGGGCGGTTCGATGGGCAAATGGGGAGGATTCATCAGCCGCGAGAAATGGGATTGCAACGGATTCCGCAGCCAGACCAAGGATTTCGTCAAAGGCGTCAGAGGCGACCAGGTCGAGTTCGGCTATTCGGGGCAGCATTCCGAAAGCTTCAAAGGAGGCATCCGCGCGAGCGACGTGCAATGGGTGACGCAATACCTCAGTCGCGTCACCGACGATCAACTGCGCGCGGGGTTGCAGGCGAGCGGCGCGACGGCCGAGGAAGTCGAATGCTTCACACAATCGCTCCGCGACCGCATCAATCAATTGAAAAACGTGGCCAAATGAGGATTTCGGTACGGTACCGCGCGCGTAAGCAAGCGGCCGATCGGTGAGTCGACCGCTTGCTTACGCGCGCGGTACCGTACCGGTGTCCCCATGTTGCCTGGCCTAATTTAGCAGCCACGCGGCGCGATAAGAACATTTTTGCATTCTTGTCGAATTGAGCAGAATTTTTTCGAATAGCGAACTTGCCTTGATATATGTTGACCTGGTTCGATGCTTGATATATGTTGACCTGGCTTGATGCTTGCGTTAGCTTTCGCACTGCCTTGAACCATAGACCAACTCAGAGCAGTCGAAGGCCCATGTCAAATCAAAGCGGTTTAGGTTTCCTCCAACAACAGACGTTAGGGGATCGATCAACGGCGCTGATGTCTTATCCCCCGACATCTATTTGGCAAGGCGAATATCGGTTTTGTTTTTGCTCAAGTATCGCTATGTCCAGAGCGGGATCGAAAAAAGATACCGTAATAGGCGCTGCGCGCCTCAAAAACGCCGTCATTCTCGTTGTGGTGGATTGGCGCCGGTCTTCTATCTTCATACACGCGCAATATTTATCGGATATTTCCATCCCCCCCCCCCTGCAAGTCTAAGCCCACGATTCCAGTTCATACTATCAAAAGCTCGCGCTGAAGGCAGGAGCCAATTTCTGTCATTCAATCGCCGATCTTTGAACTGTCGCAAAAAGCAAAAGCGGACAAATTCTCTCTCGGTTTGGCAGCCAGATGAATTCGCCCGCTTTCACAACAATCCCTAACCAATTTGGAGGACTGTCATGAGGATGTTAAGTTTGCCAGTCAACTTCGTCAAGTTTTCGATTAGATCGAAGCGTTCTCTGCTTCTCGCTGTCGGCGCTATGAGCATTGTGGCGCTGTCATTCGTAGTCCCTCGTTTCGCTCTGTCGCGCTCTTCGGCGAACGGCCTCAACTCCGCGAACCCGAACCGGCAACAGTGTTGCGGTGGTCAGCCTGAAATCTTGCGCCGGATGATTGGCGCTTATTACAGAACTGAGAAGGGTTGGAAATCCACACTGATCCTTAACAATAAGGGATCGAATCCAATCGACGTCACCCCAACTCTTTACAGTCAATCCGGCCAGGGCTTCACATCTCCGACTGTCAGCGTCGATGGATTGTCTCCGCTCGAAGTCGATCTCAACGCTTTGGCAAAAACCGCAGGCCCGCAATTTAAGGAGGGCAGCATTGAATTCTCATACACCGGTAAATTGTTGGAGATGGGGGGCGGCTTGAGGGTAATCAATGCCGGGAAAAGCTTGATCTTCGATGAGCAGATGTTGGAGCCGGGAATGAAGTTCTCCGCGCCACAACTCGAAAGCGTTTTCGCTATTCCTTATGAATCGGCTCAGGTTGATCTTATACTGACAAACGCGACTGCGAAGTTGTTAGTAATTGATGGTCAGGCGACATTTACAGGAAGTCCCGTCAAACTTCCTATCCCATTTGCGCTCGCTCCGCATCAGAGCCGAACATTCACATTGCCACATGGTCTGATCAGACGAGCAAAGGCCGCCGCAGTCTCTCTCAAACACAACGGTGATAAGGGGGCTCTGCTGGCTGTACTTCATATTCGAGAAGAGGACAAGGGCTTTTCCGCCACTGTTAATTTTTCTAACTATGCGGCGGGCCGAACCACATCATTACATGGCGCGGGTCTGCGGCTCGGCAACGTCAATGGCGCCGTCCTTAGGCCCGTAGTGGTGATTCGCAACACTGAAGAAAATCCGACAACCATAACCGCGAAGATACCTTATACAAAAACCGATGGAAGCGCCGGGATCATTGCTTTGCCTCAACTCACGCTTGGTCCGGGCGAAATCGGATTCCTCGACACATCAAATCCGCAATTGCGCAAATCGGACTTCGATACCGCCGGGCTGGAGATCGAATATACAGGCATATCCGGCGGCGTAATTGCGTCTGCCTATAGCGTGTCCGCAAGCGGTAATCACGTTTTTGCCCTACCGTTGAAGGATCCGAAGAGCGGGTTGAGCAGCACGGGTGGCTATCCATGGTTTATCAACGAGACCTCTTCAACAGTGGTCTTCATCAAGAACACAACGACAGAGCCGCGGCAGTTCACCCTGAACATAATTTACCCTGGCGGCCAATGGGGATCGAACTTGCGAACATTGGCCCCGGGACAGACATTCAAGCTGGATGTTCGAGAGATTCGTGATTCTCAAATGAAAGGCTCTGAAGGCAATATCATGCCGCTTGACGCCACAATTGGGCATGTTTCATGGAGCGCGTATGGAAAGGAAAGTCACAAGACCCTCATAGGGAGATCACAGACAGTAGACGTCGCAAACGGCTTGGCCTCTACTTATGAGTGTCAGCGGTGCTGTGGAAATAACTTCTTCAGTAGTCGGGTGATACCTGGAAGCGTTACAGAATTCGTTGGGTACACAGAGCAGTTCATCGCCCAAGAACAGACTATAGATTGTTACCACGAACATGTCTCGTCGTGGTTCAATGTGGGCTGGGCGGCATGGAGTTCGGCCAATACGAATGTCATGACAGTTAATTCTAGCGGGTTGGGGACGGCGGTCGGCGCTGGGTCAACAAGTATTTGGGCATCTTGGACAAGCACCAGTTGGTTCGCGGATGATGCGCAGGGATGTATTCCACAAGAGGTACCGGCTGGTGGCGAAGCGATGTGCAATGTGGCGCTTCCTGCGGTAACGATCACGGAGGTCACTATAGACAATCTGGAACTTGGTGGGGGAGGTCAGACGACTACGCTAAGAGCAACCATAGCCTCTGGGGCAGGGGCTGCTGGCCAGAGCGGGACTGTTACTTTTTACAGGAGCCGAGGCGCTACTGGCGCAACGATCTCTCCGGCATCGAAGACGATCAATTTTGGCGCCACTCAAACAGTTACAGCTACAATCACCAGATCTTCTGAGGGAACATCAGGCGATGTCTTCTTTAATGTGGAGGTAGATGGTGATATAAGCAAATTGAGATTTGTAAACAGCCCCAGAGAAAGTCCAAAGTTGGTACTCAACTAGACAAAAGCTATATCCCTACAGCAAGCTTATTTTGCCTCCCAAAAGTCTTGCTCTAGGTTAACAACAGATGGGCCTTGTGAAGAGAATTTACAGGCCCATCTGACCCCTGATTTCATTGGAGAACGGGTATGAAAAACGGTAATCTTTGGTTAGCAATTCTGCTTACTCTCATCTCCATCGTGACGATTGCAGCAACTCAAGATAGGAAGACTATTCAGCGATGGGAATATAAGACTATTCAGGCGCATCCAGGTGAACCTAACTTACTAAACAAACTGGGGGAAGAGGGATGGGAGCTTGTAGATGTCACTCTGGAAACGCAGAACGGGACATCATCTTACACTAATTATTATTTGAAGCGCCCTAAGCAGTGACCTTCGGCTCAGCCGAGCGCCTACAATTGAATCTTCATCACATCAAGTGGCCGAATGTATTAGTGTCCGGAAGGAAGATCAAGGCTTCTCTTCCTCACGATCCGATGTCGGAGACCTGATAACTCACCGCCGCGCCTTCGCGTTTTCGCGCGCGGGCGTGGCCTTCGGGTGAGCCGTCTCCTCGCTCAATAATCCGAGGCTCTTCGCTTTCACCCGCAGATTGCCCGCGATCGGCGCCGATGTGCGCGCGCCGTATCCCCCGCCTTCGACGACGACGGCCCAGGCGATCTTCGGGTTCTCGACCGGCGCGAAGCCGATGAACCAGGAATCGATCCGGCCTCTCTCTTCCATCTTGATCCTGGTCCGCCCGCGCGAATCGACGCAGGCGCCGGGCTTGCCGGGCTTCGGGGCGACCATCGGGACGTCGCGCTGGGCGGCGTCGGTCTTTCCTCGAGCCGTCAGACTGGCGTTTTGGCGACGGCGATCATCGCCGTCTGAATTGGGGGCGATTTATACCTAATTTTAAGAGGCGCCTTTGGAGAGCAAGACGATTTTGACTTGATATGCTAATAAAGGCATAATGTCTAAATGGAGCGGAAGCCGCTATTTTGGATACGATCGTCAAGGCGCGACCTGAAAGAATTTCCCGAGGATGTGTTGGACGTCGTCGGGCGAGCCTTAGATGAGGCGCAATGGGGCAGGAAGCCGCATGAAGCCAAGCCGCTGAAGGGATTCGGCGGCGCAGGCGTCCTGGAGATCGTCGATGACCATGAGGGGAACACTTATCGTGCGGTCTACACTGTAAGATTTCCCAAGGCGGTTTACGTGTTACATTGTTTTCAAAAGAAATCGAAGAAAGGAGTCGCGACGCCGAAGGCCGACCTTGATCTGATCAAATCCCGCTTGGCCGACGCGGAGAAAGAATATGAAAAATGGGTCAAAGAGAAGGACGAAGAGGCATGACGAACTTGTAGTCGAGCGGAGTTCCGGCAATGTCTTCGCTGATCTCGGTTATCCGAACCCGGAGGAGGCGCTGGCGAAAGCCCGCTTATCCTCGATCATCACCGAGATTCTGAAGCGCCGAGGGGTGACGCAAACACAAGCCGCAAAGCTTCTGGGAGTAGACCAGCCCAAAGTTTCACGCCTGATGAGGGGGCGTGTGCGTGAGTTCTCGTTGGAACGGTTAATTCACTTCTTAGGCGCGCTCGACCGCAGAGTAGACATCGTCATCCACTCGACGAAACGGAAACGAAAGAACGATTACCTGAGTGTCATCACGGTGTAGCCGCGCGCAGACTTCACAAGTACTTGATCTCGCTCATGCGGCTTGCATTTCGCCTTGTTCAGCGGCCTTATAACTCACCGTCGCGTCCTCGCGTTTTCGGGCGCAGGCGTGGGCTTCGGCTGAGCCGTTTCTTCGCTCAATAACCCGAGTCCCTTCGCTTTCACCAGCAGATTGCCCGCGATCGGCGCTGATGTGCGAGAGCCGTATCCCCCGCCTTCGACGACAACGGCCCAGGCGATCTTCGGGTTCTCGACCGGCGCGAAGCCGATGAACCAGGAATCGATCCGGCCTCTCTCCTCCATCTTAATCCTG
>Ga0190270_10001065_pt1 | contig 12564 bp, 11 predicted proteins | sample Popmic320T_FD_133748 | JGI IMG/M metagenome (GOLD analysis project Ga0190270, IMG submission 133748) | Populus adjacent soil microbial communities from riparian zone of Weber River, Utah, USA - 320 T | ecosystem: Environmental > Terrestrial > Soil > Riparian zone | place: USA: Utah | collected... | reverse complement strand
TGGCGCCGGTGCCGACCGGCATGAAGGCAGGGGTGCGCACGACGCCGCGCGGGGTCACGATCGCGCCGCTGCGCGCCGCACCGTCGCGTGCCTTCACCGTAAGGGTGAAATCCTTGGTCATGTCCGGATACCGTCCGAAGCTCGCTCTCCCCTCCCCCCTTGAGGGGGAGGGATAGGGAGGAGGGTCGAACACAATGACTCGCTGCGTTGCTCACCCCCCTCCGCTCGCGCGAATGCGCGAGCGTGCTCGCCCTCAAGGGGGGAGCACCACCAGCTATCGCACTTTATCGTTCCCGGCATCAGGTGACTACTCCCGTGCCGGGCTGAGCAGGCAGGCGTCACCATAGGAATAGAACCGGTAGCGCTGCTGCACCGCATGAGCGTAGGCCCGTTGCATCAGATCGAGGCCGGAGAAGGCGGCGGCCAGCATGAACAAAGTCGAGCGCGGCAGGTGGAAATTGGTCACGAGCCGATCGACGAAGCGGAAGCGGTAGCCGGGGGTAATAAAGAGATTGGTCGCGCCGAAAATGGGCGCAAGCCTGCCTTGCGCGTTGGCGGCGCTCTCCAGCAGCCTGAGCGAGGTGGTGCCTACGGCGACGATCGCCCCTCCCCCCTGTTTGACCTTATTCAGCGCGCCCGCCGCGTCTTCGCTGACGGCGCCGGTCTCCTCATGCATGACATGGTCTGCGATGTCGGCGCTGCGCACCGGCAGGAAGGTCCCGGGACCGACATGCAAGGTCACGAAATGGTGCGACACCCCGCGCGCGGCTAGTGCATCCATCAGCCTCTGGGTGAAATGCAGGCCAGCCGTCGGCGAGGCGACCGCGCCTTCGACCCGCGCGAAGCTGGTCTGATAGTCGATGCGGTCCTGTGCGTCGGCCGGACGGCGCGAGGCGATATACGGCGGCAGCGGCATCGCGCCGAGCCGGGCGATCGCCTCATCCAGGCTCGCGTCGCTGAAATCGAAGGCGAGCGTCACCTCGCCTTCCCTCCCCCTCGCCTCGACCGTCGCGGCCAAGGTGCCGAGCAGGCAGACATCGCCGCCCTCGCCGAACACGATACGGTCGCCCGCTTTGAGCCGCTTGGCCGGGCGGGCCAACGCCTGCCACCGATTGGCGCCGATCCGCTCGGTCAGAGTCACGGCAATCTGCGCTTCGCTGCCGTCGCGCACGCGCACGCCCCTAAGCTCCGCCGGGATGACCTTGGTGTCGTTGAACACCAGCGCGTCGCCAGGCTGCAGCAACTCCGGCAGATCGAGGATTGCGCGGTCGGCAAAAGGCGGCGTGGCGCCAGGATCGACCACCAGCAGCCGCGCCGTGTCGCGCGGGCTTGCCGGGCGCAGCGCAATCAATTCCTCCGGCAGATGGTAGTCGAATTCCTCGATGCGCAACGGATGCTCGCCGGCTCAAGCTTGGTCGGCGGCGACCCGCACGCTCAGCATCTTGTCGGGATTGCTCGGCGGCTCGCCGCGATTGATCTTGTCGACATTCTCCATGCCATCGATCACGCGTCCCCACACCGTATATTGCCGGTCGAGGAAGGTCGCATCGTCGAAGCAGATGAAGAACTGGCTGTCGGCCGAGTCTGGCGACTGCGCGCGCGCCATCGACACGGCGCCGCGCGTGTGCGGCTCGGTGTTGAACTCGGCCTTGAGCTTCTGGCCGGAGCCGCCCATGCCGCTCCCGGTCGGGTCGCCGGTCTGGGCCATGAAGCCGTCGATCACCCGGTGGAACACCAACCCGTCATAGAAGCCCTTCCGCGCCAGTTCCTTGATGCGGGCGACGTGGTTCGGCGCAAGGTCGGGGAGCATCGCGACGGTCACGCGGCCCTTGCTGGTCTCGATGACGAGCGTGTCTTCGGGCTTTGCCATGGAAGCAATCCTTTCTGCCGGGCTTAGTTCTGGATCGTCGCCTGCTTGATGTAATCGAGCTTGGGAAACGCCTGCTCGAGATAGGCGTTGCCCTGCTGCTGGACCAAGCCCTGGTTCGGACCCTTGCCGCTCGGCGCGCCCTCGCCATAGCCGCCATAAAGCGTATCCACAACCTCCATGCCCGACACGACCTTGCCGAAGGGCGAAAAGCCCTGACCGTCGAGACCCGCATTGTCGTCGAAATTGATGAACACCTGCGTGGTGCGGGTGTTAGGCCCGGCGGTGGCGAAGGTGATCATGCCGCGGGTGTTGCTCTGCTTGACCGGATCGTCCTTGATGTCGGCGTCGCGCCACGCGGCGGCGACGCTCGGATCGCCGCTGATGCCGAACTGCACCATGAAGCCGGGGATCACCCGGAAGAACCGCGTATTGTCGTAGAAGCCATTCTTGACCAGATTGTAGAAACGGTCGGCGCCGTTCGGCGACCATGCGCGATTGACCTCGACCACGAAGCTGCCCTTGCTCGTGTCGAATTTTGCCTTGTAGACCGGCGGCGCCTGCTCGTTCAGGCTTGCCGGATCCGACAAATTGCCGGCGTGGACTGGGCCGTGCGCCAAAGCCATACCGAGCGCGAGCGCTGCGGCGAACAGCATGCTTGCCTGAAATCTCATGACACCTCCGTGGGTTTTGGGGAAGCCGGTCTAGCCGGCACATTTCTTCTTGAGGGCGGCCGCCACGATGGGCGGCACGAAGGACGAAACATCGCCGCCCATTGCGGCGATCTGGCGGACGAGTTTGGCCGCGATATGCCGCGATTCCGGCGAAGAGGCCAGGAACACCGTTTCGATCTCCGGTGCCAATGCCTGGTTCATGCCGGCCATTTGCATCTCGTAGTCGAAATCGCCGGCGTCGCGCAGTCCTCGGATGACCACGGTGGCGTTGGCGTCCTTGGCGGCATCGACCGTCAGATTGGCGTAGGTCGTGACCTCGAGCGCGAGCCCGATCTCCTCGGCCACCGGCCTCAGCACCTCCGAGCTCAGCTTCACGCGCTCCTCGGCGGTGAACATGGGATGCTTGTCGTGATGGGTGCCGATCGCGATGACCAGCTTGTCGACGAGGTGCGCCGCCCGGCGCACGACGTCGACATGGCCGTAAGTCACGGGGTCGAAGCTTCCGGGATAAAGTCCAATGCGCAATTGGCCAACTCCGTACGCGCGCGATGGTTGTTACCCGGAGGCCGGGAGGGCCGGTCGCGCGAGCCACCTTCTAGCCGCGCAGACCGGCGCTTCGCAAGGCCGCAAATCGCGATGCTGGAGGCCCTGCTCGGTGCGGCGCTCTAAGCCTTTCGCTCAGACCTGTTCCGGGACAGCGTCGGCGCCGTTCTCGTCGTCGCCGTTCTCGTCGGGAATGTGCTCAACCGAGACCACGCGCTCGCCCTCGCCGGTCGAAAACACGATCACGCCCTGGGTCGAACGGCCGGTGATGCTGATATCTTGCACCGGGACGCGGATCAATTGGCCGCCGTCGGTCACCAGCATGATCTGGTCGCTCTCCTCGACCGGGAAGGAGGCGAGGAGCTTGCCGTTCCGCTGATTGACGACCATGGCGATGATGCCCTTCCCGCCGCGGCCGGAGATGCGGTACTCGTAGGCTGAGGTCCGCTTGCCAAAGCCGTTCTCGGAAACGGTCAGCACGAATTCCTCGTGCGCGCTGAGCTCGGCGTAGCGCTCGGGGCTCAGCACCACGGCCTCCTGGCTCCCCTCCTCGGCCTCCATGTCGGACTCCATCTCGGCCACACCGCGGCGGACGGCATTGGCCTGCCGCACATAAGCGGCGCGCTCGGCGGCGGAGGCTTCGATATGGCTGAGGATCGCCATGGAGATGACCTGATCGCTTTTTTCCAGCCTGATCCCGCGCACGCCAGGTGAATCGCGGCCCTTGAACACGCGAACATCGACGGCGGGGAAGCGGATCGCCTGGCCTTCCGCCGAGGTGAGCAGCACATCGTCCTGCTCGCTGCAGACATCCACGCCGACGATGCGGTCGCCGGCATCGAGCTTCATGGCGATCTTGCCGTTCTGGCGCACCTCGATGAAGTCGGACAGCTTGTTCCGCCGCACGCTGCCGTAATTGGTGGCAAACATCACGTCGAGCTTGGCCCAGGACGCTTCGTCCTCGGGTAGCGGTAGGATGGTGGTGATGGTCTCGTCCTTGTCGAGCGGCAGCAGATTGACCAGCGCCTTGCCGCGCGCCTGCGGCGCCGCGAGCGGCAGCCGCCAGACGATCATCTTGTAGGCCATGCCGCGCGAGGAAAAGAACAGCACCGGGGTATGCGTGTTGGCGATGAAGATGCGGGTGACGAAATCTTCCTCGCGCGTCGCCATGCCCGCCCGGCCCTTGCCGCCGCGGCGCTGGGCGCGATAGGCGGAGAGCGGAACGCGCTTGATGTAGCCTTTGTGCGAGACGGTGACGACCATGTCCTCGCGCTGAATCAGATCCTGATCCTCCACCTCGCCTTCCATTTCGGTGATCTCGGTGCGACGAGGCGTTTCGAACTCGGCCTTGATGGCGTTGAGCTCATCCTTGACGATGGCGACGATGCGGGCGCGGCTGCGCAGGATGTCGAGATAGTCGCCGATCTGCTCGCCGAGCTTCTGCAACTCACCGCCGACCTCGTCGCGGCCAAGCGCGGTGAGCCGCTGCAGGCGGAGATCGAGAATGGCGCGGGCCTGCTCTTCGGAGAGGCGATAGGTGCCCTTGGCGGAGACCTTATGGCGCGGGTCGGCGATCAGCTCGACCAGCGCGACCACGTCCTTCGCAGGCCAATCGCGCGCCATCAATTGCTCGCGCGCCGCGGCGGGGTCCGGCGCCTTGCGGATCACGGCGATCACCTCGTCGATATTGGCCACGGCAATGGCGAGGCCGACCAGCACATGGGCGCGGTCGCGTGCCTTTCGCAGCAGGAACTTGATGCGCCGCCCGATCACCTCCTCGCGGAACTCGGTGAAGGCGCGGATCATGTCCTTGAGGTTGAGCTGCTCCGGCTTGCCGCCGATCAGCGCCACCATGTTGGCGCCGAACGTGCTCTGCAGCGGCGAAAAGCGGTAGAGCTGGTTCAGCACCACGTCGGCCATGGCGTCGCGCTTCAGCTCGACGACCACGCGCATGCCCTGGCGGTCGGACTCGTCCCTGATGTCGGCGATGCCTTCGATCCGCTTCTCGCGTACCAAGTCGGCGATCTTCTCCACCATCGCCGCCTTGTTCACTTGATACGGGATCTCGGTAATGATGAGCGCCTCGCGCTCCTTGCGCACGGTCTCGGTGGCGACCCGGCCGCGCATGAGAATAGAGCCGCGGCCCTTGTGATAGGCCGAGCGGATGCCGGTGCGGCCCAGGATCAAGCCGCCGGTGGGGAAGTCAGGACCGGGCACGATCTCGATCAACTCGTCGATGGTGATGGCCGGATTCTCGAAATAGGCGATGCACGCGTCGATCACCTCGCCGAGATTATGCGGCGGGATGTTGGTCGCCATGCCGACGGCAATGCCGCCCGCACCGTTGACGAGGAGATTGGGGAATTTCGCGGGCAGCACGACCGGCTCGCGCTCGCGGCCGTCGTAGTTCGACTGGAACTCAACGGTGTCGTTCTCCAGGTCGTCGAGCAGGCTCATGGCGGGACGGGCCAGACGCACCTCGGTATAGCGCTCGGCCGCGGGCGGATCGCCGTCGACGGAACCGAAATTGCCTTGACCGTCGATCAGCGGCAGGCGCATGGAGAATTCCTGCGCGAGCCTGACCAGCGCGTCGTAGATCGCCTGGTTGCCGTGGGGGTGATATTTACCCATCGTGTCGCCGGTGACGCGCGCGGATTTGTTGTAGGCGCGCTCCGGCGTGTAGTTGTTCTCGTGCATCGAGAACAGGATGCGGCGATGCACGGGCTTCAGCCCGTCGCGCACATCGGGCAGCGCGCGCGACACGATCACGCTCATGGCGTAGTCGAGATAGGAGCGCTTCATCTCGTCGATGAGCGAGACGGGTCTGATGTCGGAGGGGACCGCACCCTCGACGTCGGTTTTGTCGTTGTCGGCCAAGGACGGAGGAAGCCTGCTGTAAGAGGTGCGTGAGGCCCACGCCGCCGGTGCCGGGACGGCAAAAAACCGCCACGCGCGAGACCGAAAACGAGGGCCACTAGACGTCCTTTCTATAGCTGATTTGGCGGCAGATTCGCAACCCTCAAGGCACGCGCGGCGCGATTGTTTTCTTGCTGTGTTTCAAGCACTTGCAGGCCATCAAATGGCGCTGCCGCAATACCGCACCGGGCGGCCTTCATCAGTAGTCGGACGATGTTTCCCTTGGCGAAAATCCGGGAACGAACCAGCAGCCGAAACGTTGTCCACCCTAGAGCGGTCACGTTGCCGTTTCGTCCGCGGCCGGACCATAAAGCGCGTAACTCCCCCATGAGCAACCTACGGAGTGAAACGATGAACCGACTTCTTACCTGTACGGCCCTCGGCCTCGTCCTGGGCCTCTCGCCGGCGCTAGCGCAGCAGCCGTCAGACGACACGCAGAGCCCGCCTGCCGTTCAGCAGCCGACCATCCCCGAAGTGATGCCGTCGGAGCCGTCCGAGCCGATGCAGCCGTCCGATCCGGCCGCACCGATCCCCGGCGATACGTCCGACATCTCTCCGGCACAGCCCGATCCGGCGCCGCCGCAATCTTCGGAGGCGCCGAAATCGATCGAGCCCATCGCGCCGAAATCGGCCGAGCTTTCCGGCAACACGAAATTCCTGATGAAGCAGGAAAGCAGCGACTATCTCGCCAGCAATCTGATCGGCGAGTCGGTCTACAACTCGCAGGATGAGACGATCGGCAGCGTGAGCGACCTCGTCACCGACGAGATCGGCAAGGTCGTGGCCGTTCTGATCGGCCATGGCGGCTTCCTCGGCATGGGCCAGAAGGAAGTGGCGATCCGCTTCGAGGACCTCAAGCTTGCCCGCGACGAGGACAACGACATCAAGGTCGTCGTCAATCTCGACAATGAAACGCTCGCCGCGGCGCCCGACTACGAGAAGCTCTCGGAGCAGAACATGGCGATCGGCGCCAGCGAGGAGCGGAACGACCAAAGAGGCACGTCGCAGACCTACTAGCACCCCTATAAAGTCGTAAGCGTAAGGGGTTCGAGCCCGGCCCGCCAAATAGTGGCAGCCGGGCTTCCTTTTGTCTGCGCAACTCAGGCCGGGGGATCGGGCGACACGCGGGTATCGGAACAGCGTTAAGCGTCGTGCTTAACGACGGACCTCGTCGTCCATCCTAGCTAGAAGGGTATCTCGTCGTCGAGTTCCTTGTCGAAGGACCCGCCGCCCTTACCACCACCACCACCGCCGAACGGACCGGATCGGCCGAAATCGCCGCCGCCCCCCCGCGGCTCGCCCTCGCCCGTGCCGTCGCGCTGGCGGCCGTCGAGCATGGTGAGCTGGGAGTTGAAGCCCTGCAGAACCACCTCGGTGGTGTAGCGCTCCTGCCCTTGCTGATCCTCCCATTTGCGGGTCTGGAGCGCGCCCTCGAGATAGACCTTGGAGCCCTTCTTCAAATATTGCTCGGCGACCTTGGCGAGGCCTTCGCTGAAGATCACCACCCGGTGCCATTCGGTCTTTTCGCGGCGCTCGCCGGTCGATTTGTCGCGCCAGCTTTCGCTCGTGGCCACGCGGAGATTGACGATCGGCCGGCCGTCCTGGGTATGGCGGACTTCAGGATCGGCGCCGAGATTGCCGATCAGGATGACCTTGTTGACCGATCCGGCCATGTGCGACGACCTCCATGCGGGGCTTGCGGCGCGGGTGCTTGCGCCGGGCCCACTCTACTGCCCGCGAGGCGGCACCTGCCAGCCGACAAAGTGCCTGTCCACAGCCGCGCCGCGTCAAATTCCTGTGCACTCTTGTACACGTTTTGTTCTCATCTGTCCAGCCCTCGCATCTTGAGATTTCCCAAGGCACACCCTATCCCTTAAGCAAACAACGACGTAACAGAGGGACTGCAAGAGGGACTGCGGTAGGCATCATTGTTTGATGCGCGCAGTTCAAGCGGGGACAAAAGTTGATGCAGCGAACCGTCGAGCAGCGGCACAGTCCGAAACGCCGCACAACCACGCGGCGTCATCCCAGTACGCAAGTCCTCGGCTTCACCCCAAGGCAATGGCCCTTCGTCTTCGTCGTGGTCGGGAACTGGCTGTTCGCCGCGGCCTTCTTCGCGCTGGCCAAGTACCTCACCGATTGGACGCCGGAGGATTGGACCGTTGGCCACCGCATCGCCCTGGTCATCAAGAACGCGGCCTTTGCCGTCTTGCCGGCGGTGCTCGCCATCTGCATCGTCGCCGCGCAACGTCTCGATCCCTCCATGTTCGTGGGACGCACGCCCAAGCCCTATTCGGCGCTGGACATCAACAACCGCTTCATCCTCAACACTTTCGAGCAGTTCATTCTCTTCTTCATCGGCAATGCAGCTCTCGCCCTCTACTGCCCGATCGAGGAAGCGCGCAGCCTGATCATCCTCACTGTGATGTTCGTGCTTGGGCGCATGCTGTTTTGGGTGGGCTATCATTACAATCCCTATGTGCGCGCCTTCGGCTTCGGCCTCACCTTCTATCCGACGGTGGCCGTCTATTTTTGGCTGATGCTGAGAATGGTGCTCGGGATACAGGTCAATCTCTGACCCGGGACGCGATTGCCTGCTATCGCCCCTGCTGCCATTCGACCACAGAGTCGAGCGGCCAGACGAACATCAGCACGTTCAAGGTGAGATTGTCCCGGATCATGGCGCCGACGATCATCTCGAGCGCGATGGCGACGGCCACCGTGAGCCAGACCGGCCACCAGGCCGCCAGAAAGAAGCCGACGATCATGAACAGAATGTCCATCACCGAGTTGATGACGCTGTCGCCATAATAGTCGAGCGAGATCGTCATCTCGCGATAGTGATTGATGACGAAGTCGGTGTTCTCTATCACCTCCCAGCCCGCCTCGATGGCCGCGGCAAGCACGAGCCTAAGTCCGAACGACATCGGCAGCCATCGCGACACGAGCCAGAGCAGCCAATAGAACAGGAAGCCGTGGATGATGTGGGAGGGCGTGTACCAGTCGATCAGGTGCTGGGAATTCTCCGCGCTCATCACATCGAAATGCCAGAGCTTCACGTAGCCGCATTTGCAGATGAGCGGATGGCCCATCAGATAGAGGGCGATGGCTGCGGCAAGGATGATGCCCGCGACGATGGGGGCAGTTTGCGCCCTTGAAAGTTGCATAGGGGCTAGATCTCGCTCGGATTGAGGGGCTTCCGCGCGCTGTGGCGAATGTGGAGGACCACGAGCTCATCTCCGGAACAGGTGTAGAAGATCTGATATGGATAGTTGCCCAGTGGAACCACGCTGACCGCGGGCCGCTGCTCCAGCGCGCGGCCGCTGCCCGGAAAATGAGCGACGAGTTGTACCACCATGCGAATGCGATACTCCACGGCAGCCGCACCGGTCGGGCTCCGCTCTGAAAGATATTAGCCGATTTCTGCTAAATCCCTCGCAGCGCGGGGGCTGTAGACGACCTTCACTTGTGGAAGTGGGCGAAGGCGTTTTCAACCTCGTCCGCAGTTGCCCGCTCACCACGCGCGGTCTGTTCCAGCGCCTGGTCAATCGCCCGAAGCTCCTCTTCGGTTGCCACATAGGGCGTGGGGCCGAGTTGATCGAGCGCCAAAAGCAGCCGGGCGGCCTCGTCTTGACGATCGCTCGGCCAGCCGCGTACCGCCTCAAGCGCTTTTTCCATGAGTTTGGTCATGCCTCAGATTTAACACAGGATGGCGCAGCAACCAAAGCGTGGCGTCTCGCGCGCCGGTCGCCTAGGTTGGGCTGCAACGCAGGGCAGAAGGGCATTGCCAGCATGACACAGGACGAAGCGCTAGCCCTGCTCAAGACCGGCGCGTCGATCTTCCTCACCGGTCAGCCCGGCAGCGGCAAGACGCATACGGTCAACCGCCATCTCCAATGGCTGAAGCGGCAAGGCTTGGCGTACGCCTACACCGCCTCGACCGGCATCGCCGCCACGCATGGGCACGGCACGACCATCCATGCCTGGAGCGGCATCGGCGTGCGAGATACGCTCACCTCCCGCGATCTCAATACACTTGCCGCCAATCGAAGGCTGGCCAATCGCATCGAGCGGACGCAAGTGCTGGTTATCGACGAAATCTCGATGCTGCCGGCGCGTAGCCTGAGCCTGGTCGATGCGGCCTGCCGTCACATCAAGGGGGTCGCCTCGCCGTTCGGCGGAATGCAGATCGTGCTGGTCGGCGATTTCTTCCAGCTGCCGCCGGTCGTCCGGCGGGACGCGCAAGCGGCGATGCTGCCGCTCGCCGACGGCGGCGATATGTTCGGCGCCGAATTCGCGCATGCCGCCTCGGCATGGCGCGATCTCGCGCCCACGGTCTGCTACCTATCGGAGCAGCACCGGCAGAGCGACAAGCCGTTTCTCGATGTGCTCGCCGCCATTCGCGCCAATGCCTGTACCGGTATTCATCGCGAGCGTCTCGCGACCCGGCAGATCGTCATGGACCGGCTGCCAGAGGGCTGCACGCGGCTCTTCACGCACAATGCCGCCGTGGATGAGATCAACGAGCAGCAATTGGCGAAGCTCGGCGGGCAGATGCATCGCTTCACCATGTCGGCCAAGGGGCCCGAGCCCTACGTGCAGGCGCTGAAGCGGGGCTGCCTGTCGCCGGAGCGGCTCCAGCTGAAAACCGGAGCGGCGGTGATGTTCACCAAGAACGATCAGTCCGGCCGCTACGTCAACGGCACGCTCGGGGTGATCGAGGCATTCGATGCCGAGGAGGGCCACCCAATTGTTGTCACGCGCGGCGGCAAACGCATCGTGGCGGAGCCTTCGACCTGGAAGATCGACGAGGGAGGCCAAGAGCGGGCCAGCATCACGCAGATTCCACTCAGGCTGGCCTGGGCGATGACGGTGCATAAGAGCCAGGGCATGTCGCTCGACGCGGCAGTGATCGACCTGTCGCGCGCCTTCGAATATGGCCAGGGCTATGTTGCCCTGTCGCGGCTGCGCAGCCTCGCCGGCTTGCATCTGCTCGGCCTCAATGAACGGGCCTTGCGGGTACATCCGCGCGCGGTGGAGACGGACGCCGCGTTTCGCGCCGCCTCCGACGCTGCGCGAGCCGCCTTGGCGGCGGACGCCGACGGGCTCGCTCGGCGCCAAGAAGCTTTCCTCGGCGCTTCGCCGGCGCGTTCGCCATCTCCGCCCGCGCGTGAGCCGCGCAAGCCGCGGGCTTCAACCTATCCCAACAGCTACGAGGTCGCGGCGATGCGGGAGACGCACGCCAAGGCCTATGCCCCGTGGACGATGGCCGAGGAGAACGACCTCACGCTGCGCCACCATCAGGGCCAGTCGGTGGCCGCCATTGCCGCAAGCCTCGGCCGCAAGCCTGGCGCCATAAGGTCGCGGCTCAAAAAGCTCGCTTTGATCTAGGAGGCTAGCGCCTCAGGCTGGGGCACTGCGTCCTCATGGTGAGGAGCGCCTTCTTGGCGCGTCTCGAACCATGAGCCACCCTCCCCTTGCCGGGCAAGCTCTTGGGGACTAAGCCTTTGCGGGGCTTGCTGAATGCGACGGCGACCCCGACATTGGCCCTAGCATGACCTCCAAATTCATCTCCATCCGTGGCGCGCGCGAGCACAACCTCAAGAATATCTCGCTCGATCTGCCGCGCGAGAAGCTTGTCGTGATCACCGGGCTGTCCGGCTCCGGCAAGTCCTCGCTCGCCTTCGACACGATCTATGCCGAGGGCCAGCGGCGCTATGTCGAGTCGCTCTCGGCCTATGCGCGGCAGTTCCTCGACATGATGCAGAAGCCCGACGTTGATCATATCGACGGGCTGTCTCCGGCCATCTCCATCGAGCAGAAGACCACCTCGCGCAATCCGCGCTCGACGGTCGGTACCGTCACCGAGATTTACGACTATATGCGGCTGCTCTGGGCGCGGGTCGGCGTGCCCTATTCGCCGGCGACCGGGCTGCCGATCGAGAGCCAGACGGTGAGCCAGATGGTCGACCGGGTGCTGGCGCTGCCCGAAGGCACGCGGCTCTATCTGCTGGCGCCGATCGCACGCGGACGGAAGGGCGAGTACCGCAAGGAATTCGCCGAGCTGCAGAAGAAGGGGTTTCAGCGGGTCAAGGTCGACGGCAGGTTCTACGAGATCGCCGAGGCCCCCACTCTCGACAAGAAATTCAAGCATGATATCGACGTGGTGGTGGACCGGGTGGTGGTGCGCCCGGACATGTCGGCGCGGCTCGCCGACAGCTTCGAGACGGCGCTTGCGCTCTCCGATGACGGCATCGCCATTGCGGAGTTTGCCGACCAAGCGCCTCCGTCGGTTGCAGTCGCCTCCCCCCTTGAGGGGGAGGCCGACCGGCTGAAGGCCGGGCGGGAGGGGGGTAAGCAACGGGCGCTGCATTCGACGCACACCCCCCTCCCCAACCCTCCCCCGCAAGGGAGGAGGGAGAAGGCTGCGGCAGGAGGCGAGGGCGAGCGGATCATCTTCTCGGCGAAATTCGCCTGCCCGGTCTCGGGCTTCACCATCGAGGAGATCGAGCCCAGACTCTTTTCCTTCAACAACCCGTTCGGCGCCTGCCCGAAATGCGGCGG
>Ga0190270_10001064_pt1 | contig 12564 bp, 11 predicted proteins | sample Popmic320T_FD_133748 | JGI IMG/M metagenome (GOLD analysis project Ga0190270, IMG submission 133748) | Populus adjacent soil microbial communities from riparian zone of Weber River, Utah, USA - 320 T | ecosystem: Environmental > Terrestrial > Soil > Riparian zone | place: USA: Utah | collected... | reverse complement strand
ATCGGCGCGAGCAAGCTCGACGCGATGGAGGTGGCTGCGGCGGCCGGTCCGCCGAAGCCGGCGGAGATCGCTGTATCCAAACCTAGTGTGAGCGAGGGAAAGAAGGCGGCGCGCGCGACACCGATATCGGCATTGGCCGAAAGCAGGCCGGCCTCAGCGCTCTCGATGTCGGGTCGCGCGGTCAACAGAGTGGCCGGCGGCGTTAGGTTTACCGGCGGCATGGAGAGCGTCGCCAGCTCGGCGGTCGGCGCGGAAAAATTCTGCGGCGCCAGCCCGAGCAGGATCGCCAAGGCATTCGCCGTCGTGCTGCGCTGTTCGATCAGCGACGCCAGCGCAGAGCGAAAGGTGTTCACCGCCACGCGCTGCTGGGAGACTTCCAGACCAGAGACGCTGCCCTGGCCGAAGCGCGCTTCGATGATGCGCAGGATCTCTTCGGCGTTTTTGAGATTGAACTCAGCGATTCGGATACGGTCATTGAGGCTCAAAATCTGCGCGTAAAAATTGGTCGCGTCCGAGGTGACGACTAGGCGCAGTGCCTCGCGATCGAACTCGCTCGCGTTGATCCGATAGTCGGCGGACTTCGCCGCGTTGCGATTTTTTCCACACAGATCCACTTCGTAGCTGATGCTCCCGCCGCCCCGCACCGAAGTGGTGTCGCGCGGATCCTGGAAGGTGCGTGAAGCCGAGCCGCTGGCGCTGGCACTCGGGTAGAGCGGCGCGGCGGCGCTCTTCGCCTGGGCGCGCGCCTGCTCGATGCGATGCAGCGCGGCTTCGAGATCGAGATTCTGCGCCAGTGCAGTGTCGATCAAACGGTTGAGATCGGCGCTGCCGAACTCCTGCCAAAACAACGTAGTGTTCTGTTCCGTAGCGCCAACACCGGCGACGCTAGTCCAGCCGGTGGGCAGAGCCATCTCTGGTCGTTGGTATTTTGGCGCCAGACTGCAAGCCGACAAAGCCAATGAAACGGCGATGGTACTGTATAAAAAATGCTTTCGCATAAAAATCACCTCACTCAGAAGCTAGAGCAACGACTGGATCGAGCTGCGCCGCTTTGCGCGCCGGCAGATAACCGAACGCCAGGCCGGTGGCGGAAGCGCAGGCGAACGCGAGGGCCGCCGGCGTGACCGAAAATACCACGGTCATGCCGCTATAGCGCAGTACCAGGCCGGCGATCACGCCCACGGCAATCCCCAACAATCCGCCGGCGGCGCACACCACCGCGGCCTCGATGTTGAACTGCAACATGATGTCGCGCATACGCGCGCCGGTAGCCATGCGGATACCGATCTCACGGGTGCGCTCGACCACGCTGACCAGCATGATGTTCATGACACCGATGCCGCCAACCAGCAGCGAGATCGCCGCCACGGTGCCGAGCAGCAGGGTAAAGGTATCCTGGGTTTCCATCGCGGCCTGAAGAAACGAAGCCATGTTACGCACGCTGAAGTCTTCGGCGTTGTGGCGCGCCTTGAGCAGCGTCTCGACGCGCGCTTGGGTGGCGTCGATGTCTGCGGCGTCTTTGACTTTGATGGTAATGCTGCTCAAGTAATTTTTACCGAATAGCCGCACCAACCCGGTATTGATCGGCACGAATATGACATCGTCCTGGTCGCTGCCGTTGGGCGACGCGCCTTTCTCAGTCATGACGCCGATCACGACAAACGGCACGCTCTTCATCAAAATGTACTTACCGACCGGGCTGTCGCCGTTGGGGAAGAGAGTTTTGGCGACCGTGCGGCCGAGCACGACGACGGCGGCATACTGTTTCATGTCGTCGGCGTTGAAAAACTGTCCTTCGGCTACCGGCCATTCGCGCGCCGTGGGAAAGTCCTCGCTGGTTCCCTGCACTGAAGTTTGATAATCGATATTGCCGAATCGAACCGTGGCGCGGCTGTTGCGCTCGGCGAGCGCGGTTTCGATGTTGGGCAGAGCTTTGATCGCGGCGGCGTCTTCCGGCACCAGCGTGGCGATATCGCCGGCGTTGCGGATGCCGGCGGCGCCGGGGCGGATCAACATTAAATTGGTCCCGAAGGAGCTGATGCGATCGAGGACCTTCTGGCGGCTGCCTTCGCCTACGGCGAGCATGGCGACCACGGCGGCGACGCCGATAATGATTCCAAGCAGCGTCAGCATGGTGCGAAATATGTTAACGTGCAGCGACCGCCAAGCGGTGACGAGCGCTTCCTGAACGCTCGCCATCATGCCGACGGCGCTTTCGAAACTGCGATTGTCCGCGGCCAGATTCTCTTGCGGTTCGTCGGCGACGACTCCGGTGTCCTCAAGAATCTGTCCGTCCTGGATGCGCACGATGCGGCCGGCGTGCTGCGCGACGTTCTCCGCATGGGTGATGAGAATGATCGTTCGCCCTTCGGCGTGGAGTTGCTTGAGCAGCGCCAGGACTTCGTCGCCGCTCTTGCTGTCCAATGCGCCAGTGGGCTCGTCGGCCAGGATGACCGGCGGGTCATTGACCAGGGCACGGGCAATTGCGACTCGTTGCTGCTGTCCGCCGGACAGTTCGGACGGCCTGTGGTCGGTGCGATCACTCAGGCCCAGCCGTTTCAATAGCTCATTAGCATGACTCTTACGTTTATGTTTTGCCAGCCCAGCGTAAACTGATGGTATTGCGACATTTTCCTGGGCCGTGGCCGTGGCGAGAAGATTATAACGTTGAAAAATAAAGCCAAAAGTTTCGCGTCGTAGCGACGCCAGCTCGTCAGGATCGAGATTCGCCGCTTCTCTGCCGAGCACCTTATAACTGCCGGCGGTCGGGCGGTCGAGACAGCCGATTATATTCATCAGCGTCGACTTGCCCGAGCCGGACTGCCCCATGATCGCCACGAACTCGCCACGGCTGATCTTGAGGGACACACCGTCGAGAGCGCGTACCGTGGTGTCACCGTTTTTGTAATGTTTCTCGATGTCGCGCAGGTCTAGGATGGTCGTGTTCATAGCTGTGGTCCTCGGTTCAAGCGCGGCTGATTGGCGGCACCGCGCTGCGGATTATTGCCTTGACCGGCGGTCCGGTTAGCGGCGCCGGCGGGACGATTGACAGCGATCCGTTCACCTTCGTTGAGTCCGTCGACGACTTCCGCCTGAGTGCGGCTTTGCAGTCCGACGTGAATGACGCGCTGCTCGCGGCCTTTAGCCGTGATCACTGCGACGCGATAGGCTTTGCCTTTGTCATTGTCTTCGCGCGCGGCCCGGCGCGTGAGCACCTCGGCGGGTACGATCAAGGCATTTTCCGCCTTGCCGAAGATGAAGAATACTTGGGTTGTCATGCTGGTCATAAGCTTTCGGCCTTCGTTTTTCACGTCGATCAAGACATCGTAGAGCACTACGTCATTGACAATTTGCGGCGTCGGCAATACTTGCCGCACCGTGCCTGGCCAGCGCCGCTCGCTGTTGCCGAGCGTCGTGAAATAGGCCGGCATGTTGGCTTTGATTCGGCTCACATCCGCCTCAGCGACCTGGGCGCGCACGGTCATGAGATCGAGACTGGCAATCTGCAAAACCGTCGGCGCGGTCTGATTGGCGTTCAATGTCTGTCCTTCTTTGGTCGGCAACGTCGTTACCGTGCCGGCCATGGGCGCGTAAATTTTTGTATAACTGAGATTGGTTCGGCTCGCTTTTAGATTGGACTCGGTTTCCTGCATTTGCGCCGCAATCGAATCGACTTGGGCTTTGGCGACTGCGAACTGGGATTCGGTCTCCTGCAAAGCCTGTTGGCTGACGGCATTGACGGCGATCAGATTTTGATTGCGTTTGAGATTCTGTTCGGCCAAAACCGCCTCGGCCTTCTGCTGGTTGAGCTGAGCACGCAAACTATTTAGCTTGGCTTCCCCAGCTTCGACCTGAGCCTGGTAAACGCGTGGATCGATCTCGGCGAGTAGTTGGCCTTTGGTCACCGTATCGCCGATATCAACGTGGATGGCTTTTAGCTGGCCGGAAACCTGGGTGCCGACGTCGACGTACTGCTTGGCTTCGAGCTTGCCCTGGGAGGTGACGACTTCTTCGATGTTGCCGCGGCCCACAGTGATCGGCTGAACCGCTTCGCCTTGCGAGCTTTGCGCTATGCTGGCGTACCAATACCAGCCGCCGGCGGTGAGCCCCAAGACGGTGATGCCGGCGATAATTTTGTTGCGCGCTGTCTTAAGCCATTTCATAGAGTTTTCCCTTCGTATGGGCGATTGTTAACTGTTAATACGACCTAGCCAACCTAAATCTCCGCAGCAGGCGAAAAAAAAGCGCCGGGATTGCCGGCGCTATTGGAAATGAGCGTTTTTGTGGGGAATTCTACGTTTGGGCCGCTGGCGATGGGCGGCGCAAAAGATCGGCAAAACGGCGCCGTTCCTCGGGGGTCAGGTCTTTGACGGTATTTTTAACCACTTCGGATAATTTCTTTGTCATATTGGCGCGCAATTCGTTGATCTTGGCTTGCTGTCCGTCGAACGCGGCTTCGTCGAAGGGCTCGGCGCCAAGGAGCCGCGCTGCTTCATCTTGAACCTGGCGCATTTGGTTGAATAGCGGCTCGGCGGCGGCGCGAAGTTGCTGAAATCTGTCTCGAATGCGTTTCTGTGATGCTTCGGGCATGTCTTTGATCGCCTGTTCCATGCGCTGCTCTCGCATGGCGCCGCGCTCGAAACGGCGCGGCGATTGTCCGAGCAGCACGCCGACCAGAAGCACGTTTAAAACTATCGACGCAATAAACGCCAGTTTAGTTTTCTGGCTCATAACAACTCCTCGTCGCTGGCGATGTAACTCTGCGCGGTCACAGAACCGGCGTCGCTCATCTGAGCATTGTCCGGTGCCGTGCTGAACCCCAGCATCATACCCAAAACCAGGGCGGTGGCGAGCACGTAGCCCGGTTGCGGCAGGTGAAATTCGGCGAACAATTGGCGCACCGCCTGCCAGAGCGAAAGATTTTGCACCTGCGGCACGGTTTGCGCCTTGAGAATAATTCGCGCCGCGAGATCACGGTGCGCCGGTTCGATGCGTCGTGAACGCAGCATCTGGTCTAATTTTTCGTCTTGGTTTTCGCTCATACGATCCTCACAGATAATTTTTCATACGTTCTTTCAACGTGGTCTTGGCGCGCATGATTAGCGACTGCAGTGCTTTCAAGTTTACGCCCATGGCGTCAGCGGCGTCCTGATTGCTCAAGCCTTCGTCGAAGCAGAGATTCAACGCCGTCCGTTGACGCTCCGGCAGGGCGGCAATTTCCTGCTCCAAAATTCTTTGCTCCTCGTCGCGCAGCATGGTTTGATCCACAGACTCCCGTTCGTCGGCCAAGGGCATTTCTTCGTTGATCGCTAGCGGTCGTTTTCGTTTCTGCCAATCCAGGCATAGATTCACCACGACCCGATAAAACCAGGTGGTAAACTTCGTATTTCGATCGGCCTGCCATTTGCCCGGATCTTCCCATAGTTTGAGAAACGCGTCCTGAACCATGTCCTCCGCTGCCTCTTTGTTTTGCAGATAGCGAAAGGCGAGCCGGTAAAAACGCGCAGTGTGGCGCTGAACCAGCTCGGCAAAGGCCGGGTGGCTGCCGCTCTGAACCAACGCAAGCAGTTCATGATCGTCTTTCTCAGGCCACGGCGCGGGCATAGTATGCTTCTGACAACTTTAAACGTGTGGTGGATCGTTTCGATCATACATCATCCATCTCAGGAGCCAACGTGCTCCATAAACTGCTCCGTTAATCGATGATACGAACGAAGCGCAGAAAGTCTTCGCTGGCCGGCGGCGCAATTGAAAGCTTTCGTCGTGCATCCTGAAATTGTTTAGTGATATCGTGACATTCCGGTGAGCCGGGTGGTGCGCGGCGCGGTTCCATCCATGTCCTGAGCCATCGGTTCTAGCGAATCCGATCCGGCAACCGGTCCCCGATCCAAGCCATAAATCGCTCGGTTCCTGTGCTTGAAGCGGCGGCGAGCGTACACCAGTCAAATTCGCCTGCGTACAGCCGAACGGTTGGATTGAAACCGTGGATTTTCGGAACCCAATCGCGCAGGACGTCGTACCAGGCGCGCCGCTCATCGCGGTCAAATGGTTTGTCGTCCCTGGCGTCGATCTCGCGGCAAAGCTCGCGCCAACGGGGAATAGGGAAGCCCAGTTGAGCATTCGCCGGATAATTGTCTAGGGTGAGCAAACGGGCGCGAGAAAAGTGTTGGTTCTCGTCGAATTCTACGATAAAAGGCGGGTCGGGTATGAAGTAGTCGCAAGGCGGCATTTGCGCGCTTTTTATAAAATCGCGGTGGCCGCGCCAGTCCCCGAGCGCGTTACGGATTTGCTCCAGCCTATTTCCAATAGCCGTGTTCGCGTAGTTTTGTGTGTGAGACGGCCAGGGAAACTGGTGGTTTGCGCCGCAGGCGCCGTAGATAGCGGTTAGCAATTCGCCCACACGCTCTTTACAGGCGCGGCAGTGGGCCGAATGTTCAGAATTCACGATTCACGATCAGATTAAGATACGTCAACAAAAACCATAGCATAACGAGGTCAAAGGAGAAGTTAAAGATGGCGAAGACGGCTTCAATCATCGGCGCAGCGGTTGGACGGGTAGAGGGCGCGGACAAAGTCAGTGGCCAGGCGACCTACGGCGCGGACGTGCATTTTCCCGACGCGCTGTGGGGCAAGATTTTGCGCAGTCCGTATCCCCATGCGCGGATCAAAAGTATCGATACTTCCAAAGCGTGGAAAGTTGCCGGCGTGAAAGCGATCGTCACCGGCAAAGATGAACCCGAGCATTATCAGGGCAAAAGCATTCGCGATATTCCGGTGCTCTGCTGGGATAAGGTGCGCTTCATCGGCGACCGGGTCGCGGCGGTGGCGGCCGAGGACAAGGACGCAGCCGAAGAAGCGATTCATTTAATCGACGTCGAGTACGAAGAGTTGCCCGCAGTTTTCGACGTGCTTGAAGCGATGAAGCCCAATGCGCCCGTGTTGCACGATAATGCGCCCGCCTACGACGGCGCGCCGGCGGACATCATGGCGCCGGCGGGCGGCAACGTGCTTAACAAACTGACCTTCGGCAAAGGCGATATCGAAAAGGGCTTCGCCGAAGCCGATCTGGTGTTGGAGCATACTTTTCGCATGCCGATCCATCATCAAGGTTATCTCGAGCCGCAGTCTTTTCTCGTCAAGATCGATGACGACGGCACCGTCAATGCGTGGGCGTCGACCAAAGGTCCGTTTGGCACGCGCGGCCAGTTCGCCAAGGCGGTGGGTATTCCGCCGAAACAGATTCATCTGCAAGCGGTGCACGTCGGCGCCGACTTCGGCGGCAAGAGCGGCGCGGGCGAGTTGCCGATCTGTTATTTTCTCGCCAAACAGGCCAAGCGGCCGGTGAAGATCGTATTGACTCACAGCGAAGAGTTGACGGCGATGAATCCCGATCACTACACCGTGGTCAAAGTGAAGACCGGCGTGAAACGCGACGGTCGAATGACCGCGCGCTACTTGCAAGCGATCCACGGCACCGGCGCCTACGCCGGCATGAAGCCGGGGCGCGCCAGCATCGGCGGCGCCGGCTCGGCGACGCCGTACAAGATCGACAACAGTTACATGGAAGCTTTGCAGGTTTACACCAACACGGTGCCCTGCGGTTTCTGGCGCGCGCCGGGCGCGATCCAAGCAGTGTTCGCTTCTGAGTCGCATATGGATCTCATCGCCAAAGAATTGAAAATGGACCCGGCGAAGTTTCGCATGATGAATCTGGTCGGCGAAGGCGAAGTAAATGCGCTGGGCAGATCCTGGACCGGCGTGAAGGCGAAAGAAACGTTAATGGCCGCGCTCGATGCGGCGGATTGGAAATCACCAAAACGACCCAACGTCGGCCGCGGCGTGGCGATGTATGAACGTGGCACGGGCGCCGGCAAAGTTTGGGTCAACCTAACCGCTGAACTCGACGGTAGTTTGACCGTGTTCACCGTCGCCGGCGATCAGGGAACGGGCTTGCAAACCGTTCTTTGTCAAACCGTCGCAACGGAAATGCAAGTGCCCTACGACCAGGTGCGCTGCCGCATCGGCAACACCGCGGATGTTTCCTACAGCGTCGATGTCGGTTTCGGCGGCAGCCGCTCGACCAATATTAACAGCGCCGCGGCGTTTCAAGCTTCGGCTGAGCTGCGCAAAAAACTCAACGGCCAAGCGGCGACTCTGCTCAGCTGCGCGGAAGATCAAGTGGTTTACGAGTCAGGCAAATTTTCCAGCAAGGGAAGCAGACGCAAGTTGTTGACATTGAGTGAGGTGGTGAATTCGACGAACGCGCCGATGGCCGTCAGTATAGAAACTGAAGTGGCGCGCAAAGGTTCGTCGACATCGTTCATCGCCCAAGTCGCCGAGGTCGAAGTCGATCGCGAAACCGGCAGGGTGAAATTGACTAAATTCGTCAGCGCCCATGACGTCGGCACGATTATCAATCCGCTTGGCCATCAGGGTCAGATCGACGGTGAAGCGATCATGGCGATCGGCTCAGGCTTGATGGAAGAGCTACTCGACGACCAGGGCAAGGTGACGACGACCAATCTCGGCGAATATAAGATTCCCAACATTGTCGACATTCCAAAATTCACAACCGTACTGGTTAAAGGCAACAACGGTCCTGGACCGTACGAAGCCAAAGGCATAGGCGAACACGCCAACGTTACACCGCCGGCGGCGATCGCCAACGCTGTGCAGGATGCTTGCGGCGTGCGGATATTCGACACACCGGTCTCGGCCGAGAAGGTTTATGCGGCGCTGCAAGGCAGGCGTTAGGCAGCTCTGGCAATAGGGAACAGCCATGCACGGGCACCGCACGCGATGCCCGTCTTCGACTTGGCGCAATGGCAGGAGGGATTATGAAGGGCAACTGTTACAGGCGGCGAAAATTCTTGATTCTTGTTTCTGTCTTGCTGAGCATGATCTCGGCGGGCATCGCGCGATCGCAGGACAAGATCAAGATTGCCTATAGTTCGACCGATACGCTCAATCAAATCTGGACCATCCCGCAAGAGATAGGCCTTTACAAAAAAAATGGTCTCGACGTCGAGCTGGTTTATATCGGCAGCACCACCATCGGCATCTCGGCGATCATCGCCCAGGACATTCAAATCGGTAACGCGGCGGGTAGTGGTGTCGCCAACGCCAACGTGCGCGGCGCAGACACAGTGAGCGTCGGCTGCACGATCAATGCTTTGGCCTATGAGTTGGTGGTTCTCGACAGCATCAAAACCGCTGAAGACCTAAAAGGCAAGTCGATCGGCATCAGCCGCTTCGGCAGCGTCTCCGACGTGGCTGCGCGTGAATTACTAAAAGGATTGGGATTGCGGGCGATGGAAGATGTGAAGATCTTGCAAGTGGGCGGCGCCTCGGAGCGCGCTGCCGGATTCAGCCGCGGCCTGATCGCGGGATTCCCATCACCGCCCGGAAATGTCCATCTCATTCCAGGCGGGCTGCCGCATCGCATTCTGGCGAATATGTCGGACCTCAAAACGCCTTACCCATTGCCGTTTATCTGCGCGGTGACGACCAAAAGCTACCTGGCGAAAAATCGTTCGGTGGTGCGCAGAGTCATGATGTCGCTGATCGAAGCGTCACACTATTTCAAGACCAATAGAGAGGGTACGCAAAGAGTCGTTGCCAAATATCTACGCGGCGCGAACAAGGCGTATCTGGACAGCTCCTACGAGTCGACGGCAAAGATCCTGGAGCGTGTCCCGTACACGACACGTGAAGGTATGAAAATCCAGCTCGACGACGCCTTAAAGCAAACGCCGGGTAGCAAGGTGACGGTTGACAGTCTGATCGACGACAGCGTCGTGCGCGAACTGGAAAAGGATGGATTTATCGATCGGGTATACGGCAAGTAGGCATGAGAGTAAAAATAAGGGTGATCACTTCCGCTGACAGATCGGAGGGATGGATAGTCGCCAACTTTCGTATTGTATTACTCAAGCCTTCTTTGGAGGAACAATGATAGATCTCTACTACTGGACGACGCCCAATGGGCACAAGATCACGATCTTTCTCGAAGAGACAGGGCTGCTTTATTCGATCAAGCCGGTGAACATCGGCAAGGGCGAACAGTTCAACCCGGAGTTTCTAAAAATCTCGCCGAATAATCGGATTCCGGCGATCGTCGATCATGAGCCGGCGGACGAAGGCGAGCCGTTGAGCATTTTTGAATCCGGCGCGATCCTCGAATATCTCGCGACCAAAGCCAGCGCCTATTTGCCGAGCGACGTGCGCGGGCGCACGGAAGTGATGCAGTGGCTGTTCTGGCAAATGGGCGGGCTCGGCCCGATGCTCGGACAGAATCATCACTTCCGAAATTATAGCGCCGAGAAAATCACCTACGCCATCGAACGCTACACGAAAGAAACCGAGCGGCTTTACGGCGTGCTTGATGAGCGGCTGGAAGACCGCGAGTTCGTCGCCGGTGATTACTCAATCGCCGACATGGCCTGTTATCCGTGGATCGTGTTGCACGAACGGCAGGGCCAGGATCTCAACGAGTTTCCCTACCTGAAGCGCTGGTTTGAGACGATTCAAAAGCGACCGGCGGTGCAGCGCGCCTACGACCTGGCGAAAACTATTAACGTCGGCTCCGCGGGGATGACCGAAGAGGGTAAGAAGATATTGTTCGGGCAGAGGCGGCGGAAGAAGTAGCAAAGGAGCAGAGGTCATTTCGCGGTGCAGCGATTATTGGAAATATAATTCTAGTGTTGGCGCTCTCGGTGCTTGTCGCGCGATTGGCGCACAAGAACGATCGCGTTGTAGTTATTTAGTGTAAGTAATTTTCGGACAGCCTTTCTGATTTTCCTTCTCTTTTCGAAATCGCCTTCAACTTCCAATCGAGCTTTTCCAAGAACTTACCGATGGTCAGCCGGCGCATCGATTGTCGGTATAAGAGTTGCTCAACGATGGAGTTGCGGCGTGTTTACGAATAACTGCCGACTCCACAGAGATACGCCGGTCCGCGGTGCGATCCTGCGGCGCGCATGTAAAGAGGCATGGGAGGGGAATCATGATGCAGAAAGATTACGTGGCAAATCAACAGAGCGGCGATGACCCATACTCTAAGGAGGAAACGCAACGCTGGTTCGGCCAAAACGACGTGCTCTGCATGCACGAATATTTGCACGTCTATCAAGGCAAGCCGAATTACACACCGGAGCGAAGATTGATGGCGGCGGTGCTGCGCGACGCCATCGATTGCTACACTACTGATTGTTTTACTGTGAACCGGCACAAAAAGAGAAGCTACCGCGAAGCGGAGGAATGGTTTTTCAGCGGTGACGATCACGGCGTCTTCAGTCTTTACAACGTGTGCGGGATTCTCAACATTGACCCGGGCTACATCCGGCGCATGCTGGTGCGTTACAAGGAGGAAAATGTTTCGGGTGTCAAGCCGGGAGAGATCAGCCCACAGCGCCAGTCAAACATCGAGTTGGCGTTGGCTTCCTAAGCAAGCTCAAGCCGCTCAAAGGTCTTTATAGATCGGTCCCTCAGCGTCGTGTGAAGCGCTGCTGTACGTCCGCGCCAATCTGCCGTGCCGAGCAATCGGCGCTCCTATCTAAGGCACATTTTCGATCATGCTGTTTCCGCGTGGATGCTACGGATAGTTGCCGGCGTATCTTTCTCCGGTTTGAAACGATAAAGCTGATGACGAAAGGGAGCGGCTGAGGTTCTCTGACTATTTAGCCCGGTCTGGCTGGCTGTTCCGGAACTCAGTCAATTGGGTCGATATTCAAAACAAACTCCTCGTGCGGATACAATGACCGATCGCAAAATCTGCGCTAAAATTAATTTTGTCCAAGAGTCAGGATTGCTTAGGAGAACTTGCTTGATCGAATCATTGCTGTTGGCGGTAACCCGAGTCTCGACGATGTTGGGTGATAAGCCGTTGACCGGCGCCACCGGTTTTTTCTTCCAACGCGATGACCGGTTATTTTTAGTGACCAGCCGTCATGTCGTATTGGATGAGGCGAGCAATCACCGGCCGGACCGGCTCGACGTCGAGCTGCACATGGATTCCAACAACGTAGCTGCGGTGTGTCAGTGGTCGATGCCGCTGTACGGCGGAAACCAACCACTTTGGCGCCAGAGTGTCGACTCCGGCGGCAGCGTCGACGTCGCTGCCGTGGAGATTCAACGACCAGCATTGCCCGAGGCGATCGTTCTGTCAGCCTTTACGCCGGCTCATCTGGTCGCCGAATTGGATCAAGTCGAAGTGGGAACGCCGGTGCTGATCGTCGGTTTTCCCTTGGGGTTTCATGACAACTTGCATCACTTGCCGGTGGCACGCCAGGCGGTGATCGCTTCCGCGTTCGGTATTCGTTTCCAAGGCCAAGGCTATTTTTTGACCGACGCCAGAATGCACCGCGGTACCAGCGGTGCGCCCGTCGTCGCGCGTATGACGACCGAGCGTTCCGGTCGCGGCGAACTCGCCTGGATGCTCTTGGGCGTGCACGCGGCACGCATGGACTTGGCCGACCGCGATGTCGCTCAGGACGAGCGCTTGGATCTCAACTGCGCCTGGTATGCCGATGTTCTGCTGACGCTGACCCAGTAAAGCAGTCCGCT
>Ga0190270_10001063_pt1 | contig 12568 bp, 8 predicted proteins | sample Popmic320T_FD_133748 | JGI IMG/M metagenome (GOLD analysis project Ga0190270, IMG submission 133748) | Populus adjacent soil microbial communities from riparian zone of Weber River, Utah, USA - 320 T | ecosystem: Environmental > Terrestrial > Soil > Riparian zone | place: USA: Utah | collected... | reverse complement strand
TGCGCGCGCCGGCGAGCTGGGCCTCAAGTCGATTGTGCTGGAGCAGGGAGAGGGCGACGACTATCCCTGCAACTCGCGCTACTCGGGCGGCATGTTGCACGTCGGAATGGACGATCCTGCAGCGAATCAGGGCTATCTGATCGCGCTGATCGAGCGGTTGACTGACGGTCTGCCGGATCGCGCCTTTACTGAGGCCTTTATTGCCGAGGTGCCCAAGGCGTTGGCCTGGGTGCGCGGCCACGGCGCGCAATTCATCCGACTCGGCAATCACCCGGGCCGGCAATGGGTCATGGCGCCGCCGCGCCGCGGTCAGCCGGGGCTGGATTGGAAGGGACGGGGTCCGGACGCGATCGTGCGACGGCTGACCGAGGCCGCGCGTAAGCATGGCAGCGACATCCGGATGAAGACGCGCGGCGTCCGCCTCCTCATGGAGGGCGGCAGGTGTGTCGGCGTTGAGGTCGAAAGCGGCGGCAAGCGCTCGGAATTGCGCGGCCGCGCGGTGGCGCTCGCCGACGGCGGCTTCCAGGCGAATCCAGATCTGGTGAAGCGCTTCGTGTCTCCGCAGGCCGACAAGGTGATGCAGCGCAATGCCCGCACCGGCCGCGGCGATGGATTGCTGATGGCGGAGGCGGCCGGCGCTAAACTGGTCGGCATGGAAGCGTTCTACGGCCATCCGCTGGCGCGTGACGCTTTCACCAACGACCTGCTGTGGCCGCACCCCTATCTCGACTCCATGACAGGGGCGGGCGTCGTCGTGGCAGACGATAGCAAGCGCTTCGTCGACGAAGGCAAGGGCGCGATCTTTCTCGCCAACACGATCGCCAAGCGCGCGAATCCGCTCGACGCCACCGTAATTTTTGATGAGGCGATCTGGACCGGACCCGCTGCGGACAAGATCTCACCGCCGGCGCCCAATCCGACGATCGAAATGGCCAAGGCCAAGATCCACAAGGCCGGCACGATCAAGGAGCTCGCGGCCATGGCGGGACTTCCCGCTGATGCGCTGGCCGAAACGGTCGGTCAATACAACGAGGCGCTGGCGCGCGGCACGCTCGGTTCGCTCCCGGTTCCGCGCAGTTCCGACGGCGCCAAGCCGATGCCGATCGCGAAACCACCGTTCTACGCGGTGCCAATGTGCGCAGGCATCACCTACACGATGGGTGGCCCGGCGATCGACCCGAACGCACGCGTCCTGCACCGTGACGGCCATCTGATCGAAGGCCTGTTCGCAATCGGCTCGGCATCCGGCGGGCTAGAGGGCGGTCCGAACGTCGGCTACATCGGCGGGCTCGTCAAAGCTTTCACGCTGGGCCGCATGGCCGCGCATTTCATCGCCGCGGCGGCAGGCAAGCCGGTGAATTGAGGATCATGATTCGTGGCGGATGACAACATCTGTGACGTCGTCGTCGTCGGGAGCGGCGCCGGCGGCTTGGCCACCGCCGTCGCCGCGGCGCTGAATGGCTTGACGGTCGTCATCCTCGAGAAGGCGCCGCTCTACGGCGGCACCTCGGCGATCTCCGGCGGCGGTATCTGGATTCCCAACAATCCCATCGCGCAACGGCTGGGATTGCCCGACAGCCGCGAGGCGGCGCGGACCTACTTCCAGCACTCGGCGGGCAACCGTTTCGACGCTGCCCGTGTCGATGCCTTCCTCGACAAGGCACCGGAGATGGTCTCGTTCCTGGAGCAGGCGGGCTTGCCCTTCACGATCCAGCCCGACCGGCCGGACTATCATCCGAACGTGCCGGGTGCCTCGCAGGGTGGCCGCGTGATCTATGCCGCGCCCTACGATGCGCGCGGACTGGGCAAGGAGGTGGCGCGGCTGCGACCGCCGCTCAAGGAGCTGACGCTGCTCGGCATCATGATCCGGCCGGGGCCGGACCTGAAGCATTTCATCAACGTGTTCCGTTCGTTCGAGTCGTTCAAGGCGGTCACGCGGCGGCTGCTCCGTCATTTCCGCGACGTCCTGACCCGTGGCCGCTCAATGGATCTTGGCAACGGCAATGCGCTGATCGCACGGCTTGCGGCGATCGCGTTTTCCAAGGGCGTGAAGATTTACACCTCGGCCAGCGCTCGCGAATTAAGCGTCGAGAACGGCTGCGTCGTCGGCGTGCGCTACGAGACCGCGGGTGGCACGGCGCAAATGGTGCGGGCGCGCAAGGGTGTGGTGCTGGCCGCCGGTGGCTTTCCCCACGACATCGCGCGCCGCAAGGATGTGATGACCCACGCGCCGACGGGCTACGAGCACCAGTCGGCGACCATCGAATCCAACACCGGCGACGGCATCCGGATGGCGGAGCGCATCGGGGGAGTGTTCAACAGCGACCTGTCCGACGCCGCGTCCTGGGCGCCGGTTTCGCTGGTGCCGCAGCGCAACGGCAAGCCGGTGCCGTTTCCGCATCTGATCGATCGGCAGAAGCCGGGCTTCATCGCGGTGACGCGGTGGGGCAAGCGTTTTGTCAACGAATCCGACTCCTACCACGACTTCGTCCGCGGCCTGACCAAGGCCACCGCGGCCGACCCGCCCGCGGAATGTTTTTTGATCGCTGATCATCGCACTATCCGCCGCTACGGCATCGGTTGTGTGAAGCCGGCGCCGGTGCCAATGTTCCACCACGTCCGGTCGGGATACCTGATGCGCGGCGCGACGCTAGCCGAGCTCGCGGAGAAGGCCGGAATTGATCCGGCCGGATTTCTCCGCACCGTCGAAACGTTTAACACGCACGCGCGGATCGGCAATGACCCAGAGTTCAACCGCGGCGGCAATTCCTACAACCGATACAACGGCGACGCGCTGCACAAGCCCAACCCTTGCGTCGCGCCGATTGAGGCGGCGCCGTTCTACGCCGTGAAGATCTATGCGGGGGATCTCGGCACCTTCGCTGGCCTCAAGACCGACGAACATGCGCGCGTCCTCGACGTTGCTGGCCAACCGATCGGCGGGCTCTACGCGGTCGGAAACGATATGTCGCACATCATGAGCGGCGAATACATGAGCGGTGGAACGAACCTCGGGCCGGCGCTGACCTTCGGCTATATCGCCGGGCGCGGTTTGGCAGGCTGAAAACTTGACGGCCGATCATGCCGTTGCCTAGGGTCTTTCACCGCGCTCATGCAGCTCGCGGGGAGGACCATCGTCATGCGTCGCAATTCGGCTGCAGCCATTTTCGTCGCGCTCACGGCCCTGGTGCCGCATGCGGCTTCTGCCCAGGGGCAAACTCCCTTGCGGCTCGTCGTCCCGTTCTCAGCTGGCGGCGGCACGGATGTCCTTGCACGCCTGATTGCCGCCGAGTTGACGGGGCGCATCAAGCAGAATGTGGTCGTCGTCAATCAAACCGGCGCAAACGGATTCATCGCGACGCAGGCGGTGCATAACGCGCCGCCCGACGGCAACACGCTTCTGGTGGCGAATGTCAATCAAGTCATCTTCCCTGCGGTCAAGCGCGATTTGCCGTTCCATGTGATCGACGGATTCGAGCCGGTGACGATGCTCGCTGCAGGGCCGCTGGTAATCAGCGCGTCTCCGAAGTTCCCCCACAAGACAGTTCCAGAGCTGATCGCCGCCGCAAAAAAGGAGCCCGGTAAGATCAGCTATGCCTCATCCGGTGGTATTGGAAACATCTCTCACCTTGCCGGCGAGTTGCTGAATACGTTGGCGCAGATTCAGATGGTTCACGTGCCTTATCGCGGCGGCGCTCCCGCGATCACCGACGTCATCGCCGGGGTGGTGCCGTTCACGATCGCCACGATTGCGAGCGCATTGCCGTATTACGAATCGAAGCATTTGATTCCGATCGCGCAGACGCCGAAAAAACGAATGAGCATTTCGAGCAATATCCCGACGATCGCGGAGCAGACCGGCCTCGACTACGATCTAACGTTCTGGGTCGGCTTCATTGCGCCGCCAAAGACGCCAGCGGACCGCGTCGCATATCTTCAGAAGGAGATTGCCGCGGCTGCTGCGACCCCGAAAGTGCAGGAGGCCATCAAGGTGCAGGGTTTTGAGCCGCGGCCCAGCACATCGGTAGAATTCACGCGCCAGATGCGATCCGAGATGAAGCAATGGGTCGATGTCGCCAAAGCCGCGAACGTGGTGCCGGAGTAAGCTGCGAGAGCGAGTGAGCCAAAAGGACGCTCATGCCGAGTCCTCAGCCTGTCAACCCGCCGCGCCCGCGGCGCAGTCCGACCTGGGCGGAGCAACTGGTTCCGACATACATGCTGGTCGCTAGGGCCATCGAGGCCGGCGATCGCAAGCAGTCGGTGGCGTTGATCGACTACATCGACAACGAGTGGGTGGGTCTCAATTTCGGTTTCTACACCCAGTGGCACGCCGACACGGAGCGCTTCCTTGTCAACAAAGGCATCAGCGCTGGCGATCTCGAAGGCATCCGGGGCGATCTGCGTCTTCTCGTCAACACATACTGGAATCCAGGCGAGCCCTACGACCGGGAGGCCGAACTGCAGAGCTACAGGATCTGCAAGGCGCGTCTGATGCGGGAGCTCAACGCACCGATGTCGGTTGCGCTGGAAACGCTTGCGCAATGGAAGGAAATCTGGCGCGGCATCCACGACCGCGACATCGACTATGCGTCGGGGCTGCTCAACGCAGCGCACGTACGTTTTGGCGAGGCGGTTCTTGAAGAGCTGTACCGGTTCGTCATCGAGGAACGGTTTGGGTATCGGTATGCGCAATTCGATGTCTCGAACAGGCCGTGGAGCGAAGCGTTCGACGAATTAGTCCATGTCAGCATCGAAGCGCAACGGTCACACCTCGTCGGCCCCAACCGCGACGGGACTATGGAGCTAGAGGAGTTTCCCGACCGGGTGGTGCTGTCGTTCCAACCCTGCGCGACCGGTGGGCGCACGGTGGCGGGCGATCATCTGTCAGGGACGCCGAGCAGGCACCTCGCGCCGTATTATTACAACACCGTCAACGAGAAGCACGACTTCTCCTGGAACAAGGAAGGCGTGTGCCAGTATTGCACACACTGCGCCATGTTGGTGGAGAAGCTGCCGATGGAGCGCTTCGGCTACCCGCTGCGGGTGATCGAGCCGCCGACCGTGGGTGACAAGGAAGGTCGGTGCCGGTGGACGATGTATCGCGACCTTCGGGATATCCCCGCCGCCGCGTATGAAGCGATGGGCGAACACAAGCCTGCGCCGGATGAGCCGCTGGGCAGCGCAAGCCGCTCGAATGCTCGCGCAAAGCGAGAGCCCGACCACTAGATGGATAGTCAACCTGCGACATCGGCATGCCGCGCATGCATTGCCGCCCGATAGGCGAATACGATGGCTGGGCCGAGCGTCGTTCCGGGACCGGGATAAGAGCCGACCATCACGGACGCCATGTCGTTGCCGCATGCGTACAGCCCCGGAATGGGTTTGTCATCCGTGCTTAGCACGCGCGCATCACTATCGGTTGACAGGCCAGTGCTGACGGCGATGTCCGCCGGCCAGACCGCGACCGCATAAAATGGCGCGGTCTCGAGCCGACCAATACACGGATTGGGTTTGTGGTCTGGATCGCCGTTGAAGCAATTGAGTTCGGTCTCGCCTTTGCCGAAATCCAGGTCGACGCCGGTTTCTGCAAATCGATTGTGGCGCGCGACCGTTTCGCGCAATGCAGCCGCATCAACCGAAATCTTGCCGCCCAACTCGTCCAGCGTGTCGCCTCGGAACAGATAGCCGGTGCGCTCCAGCCGTGAGAGATTGTTCGCCCCCGGGTAGACCAGCCCCAGGCCGTACTGTTTGATGAAAGGCGCGTCACAGATCAGATAGGCCGGAATTGACGGAACGTTCTTGTGGCTTTCGAACATTCCTTCCGCGAAGTCGTGGTAGGAGGCGGCCTCGTTGACGAAGCGGCGGCCCACGGAGTTCACCGCGATTAAGCCGGGCTTGGCACGGTCCAGCACAAGATGCGGGTAAAGCCCCTCGCTGCCATCCGCCCGTGTCACGATCGAAACAGGCGTCCAAAGCCCACTGTTGCCGTGCTCTTCGGGCGCGATCCGGGCGCCGATTTGCTGTCCGATGCTGATGCCGTCTCCGGAATTTCCAGCGTGGCTCATCGAATGTTTCGGCACAGGATTCGCCATGAACGCCGCGCGGAAGCTCTTGTTGTGTGCGTAGCCACCCGTCGCCAGCACGACGCCCCTGCGGGCCTTGACCACAATGTCTCGGCCGTCACAAAGCATGCGCGCGCCGGACACGCCGTGCCGGTCGCCAAGGAAATCAGTGATTGTGGTGTCAAACAGGATCGGCACTTTCCTTTTTTTGAGGCTGTAGAACAGCCGGCCTATGAGCGCGTTGCCCATCATGACTCTCGTGCCGCGCGGATATTTCAGGCGGTCCGCGAGGTAGCGCGCGAATAGCTTGGCCGAATAGATAAAGTTGGCGACCGACTTGAATCTTCCGATTAGGGGAGGGATGTCGGCCTTGCCGACCATCATGCCGCCGAACACCATGAATTCCGGGATCGGCGAACGGACGCGGCGGAAATCCTTACCGAGAAGCCTCCCATCGAACGGCTGGGGAATGATGGCGCGACCCGTGATCGCGGCGCCCGGCATGTTGCTGCGATAGTCGGGATGCTTGCCGCAGGCGAGGAACTTTACGTCGGTTTTGGCGCTGAGATAGTCGATCGCCACCGGCCCGGTCTTGAGATACACCGTTCGAAGTTCGCGATTTGTGGAGTGCCCGATCAGTGCGTCGAGATATTTCTCCGCTGCCTCGGCGCTATCTTTGTAACCAGCTGCCTTGCTTTCGCTATTGCCAGGAATCCATAGCGTGCCAGCAGAGGTCGCGCCCGTGCCGCCGACCTGATCCGATTTCTCGCAGAGCAGGACGTCGAGGCCCTCCAGCGAAGCGATCAGCGCGGCCGCCATGCCGGCCGGACCCGCGCCCACGACTAGCAGATCGACCTCGCGATCGGCGTTCATCGGCTTACAATTCACACTTGGAACTGACGCGATATGCCGCGTTGCGTCCCGCAAGCCGGCCGGAGGTGAAAGCCCAGCCGAGATGATGGCCGTGACCCTCTAGCACCAGTCCGCCTTGTCCTGCCGAGCCCGCCGCGAACAGGCCTTCGATCGCGGCGTCGTCCTGGTCCAGCACTTCAAACCGCTCGTTGATCGCGAGACCGCCGTCGGTGAGATTGACGAAGCAGCGCATCGGACCTAACGCGTAGAACGGCGGTTGCGTCAGCGGCGGAAACTTCATTCCGACCGCCGCATTCCGCTCCGCCACCGTGGTCTCCAGCACCTTCGGGTCGATACCGATCTTCCGTGCCAACTCGGCCAACGTGCCTGCCTTGCGTGCAACATCGGCGCGGCTGCGCACGTAGTCGGGGATATAGGCGTAGGCGATGCCTGGCGCTGTCGAGACGAAATGCGGAAACGCCGAGAATTTCTTTGCGATCACGTCGTCAAGGATGATGTAGCCGGTCTGGTCGGGTCGCTCGGACAGCGGATAGACCGGCTGGTCGAGCTCGTCGGAGAACCGCTCGCCTCGCTTGTTCACCATGATGGCACCAGACTTGAAAAGCTCCGGCGACACCGCAAGCACCGTGGTGAGGAAGCTCATGATAAACGGCCGCAGCAGCCAGGCCGGCATGTTCTCAAGTGACCAGGTCATGAAGTTGGTGAGCGCAGGCCAGGGCGGTAGGGAATGGATCAGGGACTTCGGCGGTGCAATGAACCGCACCACCGTGAGCAGGATGTGGCCGTTGATGACACGGGCGCCGATCTCCATCGCCATCGAGTGGCCATCGCCGGTATTGGTCGGATTGGTCGCGCCGATGCGGGCGTCACCCGGCGTACCGAACTGCATCTTGAGCTCGGGGCTGGCGCTGTAATCGCCGCTGGTAAGGATGACGCCGCCGCGCGCGATGTAGCGCTCGATCCGGCCATCCGGCGTTACGCACTCAACGCCGGTAACACGATTGCCGTCGCGTAGGAACCGCTGGGCGCGGCGCTCGGTCCGCAGATCGACGCCAACCGCCCGTGCCCGCTTTTCCAGAAAGTGGCCGTAGGCCCGCGAGTTCGGCATCACGTTGTGCATGCGTGGCTTGCGGTGTGGCGGTTCGGGTGTCGGTCCGTAGAACACCACGCCCAAGGACATCAACCAGCGCAGGGAGTCGTTGACGTTATCGACAAGTATGCGGCGCAGGGCGAGATTGTCCGAAGAGCGCTGATTACGCATCACCTTTTCATTGAACTTGCCGAGATCCTCGAAATGCTCGTCCGGATTGTCCTTGATGCTCTTCCGGATCTGGTGAGGCGTCGCCGTCGCGGAGATGGTACCGATCGAGCGGATGGTCGAGCCGCCCACAAAGGGGTTCTTCTCGATCAGGATCGCATCGCGTCCAAGCTCGACCGCTGAGATAGCGGCTGCCAGCCCGGAGCCGCCGCCGCCCACGACAACCACGTCGGTGATATATTCCGCATCCGCCATCGTCAGCTCCTGGCTGGACGGTAGGCCAAAAGGCGCCCGGCTGGCGCCTAGTTCTTTTCCATGCCGATGGTCTTGATGATCTTCCCGTATTTCTCGGTTTCGGTCTTGACGAATTTGGAGAACTCCGCAGGCGGCATGCCGCCAGGCCGGAACCCGCCATCGACCAGCTTCTTCTGCACGGCCTCCGTCTGAAGCACGGTCCGGATTCCGCTGTAGAGCTTTTCGATTACCGGAGGAGGCGTTCCCGCGGGGGCCCACACCGCAAACCAAGTCTGCATCTCGTAACCGGGCAGGCCAGCCTCGGCGATTGTCGGCACGTTCGGCAGCAGCGGCGACCGGACGGTATCGCTCACGCCGAGGGCCAGGAGCTTGCCGGCATTGACGTGGGCCAGCGACGACGGAACCGAGAAATAGCCAAACGGAACGCGTCCGCCGAGCACGTCGATCAATGCTTCCGAAGCGCCTTTGTAGGGAATGTGGTTCATCGCAATGCCGGTCATCATGCTGAACAGCTCGCCGGAGAGATGGTCTGGGCTGCCTTTGGTCATTCCTCCCCAGTTCGGTTTTTCGGATTGGGCCTTGAGATAGATAATGAACTCTTTGACGTTCTTGGACGGGATTACCGTTGGATTGATCAGAAGTAGATAGGGCGCCGACGCCAGCACCGTGACCGGAACGAAATCTTTTTCGGGATCGAAGCCCATGTCTTTGAACAAGAACGGATTGATGACCAGCACGCCGCCGAAGGTGACGAACAACGTGTAGCCGTCGGGCTGTGAGCGCGCGACGAACTGCGCCGCGATGTTGCCAGCGCCGCCGGTCCGGTTCTCGATAACGACCGGCTGTCCCCACAGCGCATTGAGCTGCTGGCCTACGATGCGGGCGATGATGTCGGTGCCGCCACCGGCCGCCGCCGAAACCACGAATCGGATCGTACGGTCAGGATAATTGGTCTGAGCCGAAACGCTGCCAGGCGCCGCGAGCAGCAGGCCCATCAACAAGGCACGCAAAAATGAATTCATTCTGTCCTCCCCGTCATCTTTTTCAGAGCGTGCGCTATTGCTGCGCTTAGCCCGGCATTGCGCGCGGCTTACTTGACCGATGTCAGCGTCCGCACCCGCGCGGCGCGATCAGCCTACGACCTTCGGCTTGCGGAGCACACAGGTCTTTTCTTCCGGCTTATAGTAGTGCCGCATATCAGTGTAGTGGCCGCCGACGACCGTAACCGAATATGTGCTTTCCTCGAGTGCGATGAAGGTGTGGATCTCTGCCGGCGGCGCGACGATCGCAACGTCGCCCGGTTTGAGGCGGCGATCGTCGATTACGCTCAAATCGGCGTAACCTTCTTTCGAACCATCGTCCTTTCGCTCGTAGACGGTGTGGTCGAAGCTCCCCTTGTAGACCGCTAGCGCTTCCCAGACACCATGATCATGCGGCGGGATGCGCTTACCCTTTGGAAACTCGTCCAGAGAAATGACGAGCTGGCCATCGTAGTAGAGGTACTTGGAATTGTCGATGTGATTTCCCTGACGCTTGACGCCCAGCGACAACAGATCGGGCTGCGCGATGATGCGCTTCAGGGGCGCTTCGAGCGCTTTGATCAGCTTGGCGTTGTCATCCTTGTGCTCCTGAGAGATCCGAATGATTTCAAATGCGCATTCGCGTACGACGAGCTCGCTGTTCGTAGTCGCCATTTTGGGTCCCTCAGTTCGCGTAAATGCTTACGGCATCTTGCCGATCGGCATTCAATGTATCTGAAGCCGTTCCGCTCGCAAAGCGATGCCAGATATGGCAGGTCTGGGACATCACAACGCGACTTTTCGCAAAGCCGCCGAGGGTGCAGCGTTGAAGACCTGCGCGGGGTTGCTGCCCTTGCCCGTAACTAGGGGATGGCGGTTCGCGAGACTGCCCTGCCGTTCGTCCTGCGCGCGCCTCGTTTGACCTTCTTTATCTGCGCGCAGGCGCGCCGCGGCTCTAAGTTGATATTCCAAGCCAGCGTTCGACATCATCTGCCTTGTGGAAGGTGCCGCCGTGTTTACCCAGGTTGGGGGTGGCGGGCACAAGCAATGCTTAGGTATTCGGTTTCTGCGCGGCTTGGTGTTCGGCGGCGAGCACTCCGAACACCAGCGCCTTGATCAGTCCGCCGAGGTAGCCGACCTCCGGACCGCCTTCGACGCCGCCGCATGTCGAGCCCGCGGCATAGAGACCAGGGATCGTTCCGCCATCCTTGTGTAGCACGCGGCCGTGTTCGTCGATCGAGATACCGCCAAACGTGCTGGTCAGGGCTGGGCAGGCGGGCGCCGCGTAATAGGGCGGCGTCCGAAACGCTTGCGATGGATGCTTGCCCTTCGCATAGGACGGCATTGACTTGCGCGCGGCCGCGCTGGCTTCGTTCTTTGTGCGATCGGCGTCCACCTTGGCGTTGTGGGCATCTACGAGCTGGCGCAGCTGCTCCGGCGCAAGCCCGATCTTGCCCGCGAGCTCTTCGATTGTGGCCGCCGTGTGCAGCGTGCCGCCGGCATTCACCAGATTGGGATTGGGTGGACAGAAGAAATGCTTCCCGATTGAGTTCCACATGGCGTCGTCGAAGACGACATGCGCGAGGGCGTTGCCGTGGCGCGCCAGCGCGTTCGACGTGAAGTGGCCGCCGGTGGCCTCTTCGACGAAGCGTTCGCCATTGGCATCGACCATCATCCCGGTGGCCGCCAGGAATTCGAGGAAGGGGAACGGGCTCAAGCCTTCGCGCGTCAAACAGTCGGCACTGAGCAGGTGTCCGTAGAATCCCTCCATCCCGATCAGCGTGCCGCCAGCCGCTTCCGCCATCCGCATGCCATCGCCGTTGCCGGAGTCCGGCGTGCGCATGTGGAGATGCTCGGGATGTGAAGTTATGAACCGCCTGAGCATGTCCTTGTTGGCTTCGAAGCCGCCGTCGGCAAGGACGACTGCCTTGGCGCGATAGAACTTCTCACCCTCCGCGGTCTGCGCTTTGACGCCTCGTACTTTGCCGTCCTCGATAATCAATCCGGAGACGCGCGCGCCGCGAATGCTTTCTCCACCGAGTTCGTTGACGCGTTCCTCAAGCCGGGTGATTAGCCGGTCCGCACCGAGGTCTTTCCATTCCATTGTTGTCTTGTTGTGAAAGCCGAGCGGATAAAGCGTGTGTTCCTTCCAGCCGTCGGTCGGCTCCAACGGCACGAACTTGGTGCCAAAGCACTTGAGCCATTCGATTGCGCGTGCGGCATGGCCGGCGAGTGCTCGCGCAACGTGCGGATCGGGGAAATTGCCGGTCGCCTTGTTGATGACCTCGACCAGTTCGTCGGGATCGGTCATCACGCTGCGGAAGCCGACGTGAAAAACGCCGCCGTTTGTGCGCGATGCGCACTCGTGACGGGGAACGGTGGATCGCTCGAGGACAAGCGCACGCTGTCCGAGTTCGAGCGCACGGTTGGCGGCGGTTAGTCCCGCGAGCCCGGCGCCAACAGCGATCAAATCCCATTCAGCCGTCATTGTCGTGTTCTCCCCCTGCTTCTTGTGGCTTGCTTACAGGGCCATTGACGGCCCCACATTCCGTCAGCCATGCATTCGCAGTACAACCTGCAGGGCAGCGAACGCTAACATCGGTTATGCCAATGCGTCCCGGACGCGGCAAACGTGCAACCCAAGCCTTGGACCTAAGGCGGGCACGTGGTTATTCGCCGTGTATTTTGGCCGTGCGAATGACGTCGCCCCATTTCGTGATTTCAGCCCGCTGAAACGGGGCAAACTCTTCAGGTGTGCTGCCGACGAGGTCGAGACCTAGCGTCTTGGCACGCTCAGCAACATCGGGCTGGTGCAGTGCGTGACGGATCTCCTGCTGTAAGCGCGAGATGATGACCGTAGGCGTGCCCGCGCGCACGACCATGCCGTACCAGTTGACCACCTCAAACTTCGGCAGCGTTTCATTTGCGGCGGGAACTTTCGGAAGTGTCGGCATGCCTTTCGGCGACGTGACGGCGATCGGGCGAAGCTTGCCGGACTCGATATGAGGCTGGGCGATGGCGAGCGCGTCGAATACGAAATTCACTTGGCCGCTGATCAGATCGGTGAACGCAGGGGCGCTGCCCCGATAGGGCACGTGGCG
>Ga0190270_10001062_pt1 | contig 12569 bp, 11 predicted proteins | sample Popmic320T_FD_133748 | JGI IMG/M metagenome (GOLD analysis project Ga0190270, IMG submission 133748) | Populus adjacent soil microbial communities from riparian zone of Weber River, Utah, USA - 320 T | ecosystem: Environmental > Terrestrial > Soil > Riparian zone | place: USA: Utah | collected... | reverse complement strand
CCGGCTCCTGCACGCAACCATTGCCCGGCATCGATGCGACCATCGTCGATGCGCGCGGCGAGGAAGTGCAGGGTGCCGATGCCGGCGGCTACCTGGTCATCCGCAAGCCCTGGCCGGCGATGTTGCGCACCATCTGGGGCGACAACGAGCGCTACATCAAGACCTACTGGGAAACTTTCCAGAACCGCTACTACGTCGCCGGCGACAGCGCGCATCGCGACAAGGACGGCTATTTCTGGATCATGGGCCGCATCGACGACGTGCTGAACGTCGCGGGGCACCGGCTCGGCACCATGGAGATCGAATCCGCGCTGGTGGCGCATCCCAAGGTGGCCGAGGCCGCGGTGGTCGGCCGCGCGCACGAGATCAAGGGTGAATCCGTGTTCGCCTACGTGGTGCTCAAGGGAGAACGCCCGACCGGCGCGAAGGCGGAAGCGTTCACCAAGGTGCTGCGTGACCACGTGTCCGAGCAGTTAGGCGCCCTCGCGCGTCCCGACGACATCCGCTTCGCCGACAATCTGCCGAAAACCCGCTCGGGCAAGATCATGCGCCGGCTGTTGCGCGCCATCGCGCGCAACGAAGACATCACGCAGGATCTCTCGACGCTGGAGAATCCCGCCATCATCGAACAGTTGCGCGGCGATGAGAACGCCGCGGCGGCATCCGCGGCGCAGCAGAAAGCTGCTGCGACCAGGCAGCCCGCCGCGAAGAAGGCTGCCACGAAGAAACAGGCGGTGAAGAAGCCGGCGGCGAAAGTCCGCAAGGTTGCGAAGGTGAAGAAGGCGCCGGCCAGGAAAGCGGTCGCGAAGAAGGCGAAGAAGGCGAGGAAGGCCGCACCGAAGAAACCTGCGCCGAAGAAAAAGAAGGCGGCGGCACGCCGCAAGAAATAGTCGCGGGCGTCAACTCGCCGGCGACCTCGCGGCATCGACCAGGCTGGCCACCACGGCAAAGTGGCAGGCGGCACCGCCGAGCACGAACAGGTGCCAGACGGCGTGCGTGTAGCGCCGCGATTTCCACACGTAGAACGGCACACCGGCCGTGTACACCAGGCCGCCGCCGATCAGCCAGGCTAGCTCGACGCCGCTCAGGCTCGTCGACAGCGGCTGGATTATGAGGACACAGATCCACCCCATCGCCAGGTAGAGGATCGTCGAGAGACGCGGAAAGCGAAAACCCAGCATGGTCTTGGTCACGATGCCCAGTGCGGCCATCGTCCACACCACGGCGAACATCACCCAGCCGATCGTGCCGCGCAAAGCCAGCAGGGCCACGGGCGTGTAGGTGCCTGCGATCAGTAGATAGATGGCCGCGTGATCGAGCTTGCGATAGGCGACCTTGCGCTCCGGGCGGTGTTCCCAGTGGTAGATCACCGAGGTCACGAACATGGCCAGCGCGCTGCAGCCGAACACCAGTGCCGCGATGAGCCGGGCCGCGTCGCCGGCCGAAACCCAGATCAGCCAGGGAATCGCCAGCGTGCAGGCAACGATGCCGAGCCCCGCGGTCAGCGCGTGCGCGAGTTCTTCGGGGCGTGAATAGGGCGCGTGGGGTGCGGTAGCGGACACACGGCCGACTGTATCAGCCGGGTGCCCCCGATGTTCAGCGACTCGCGGTCTGGCCGCGTTCCGGAAATTCGCCCTTAGGAAGCTGCACTTCGCCGGTCAGGATGCGCTTCAGGTACTCGGGCGCGATCAGGTGGCAGTACTGGCGTTCGCTGTTGCCGCGAGCGCTCACCCGCACATTGCCGGTCGCCTTGCCCAGGCTCTTGGCACGGATGCGCAAAGTCCCGCCGACGTCGGTTTCGACCATGGTGAAGGTCTCGAGCCAGTCGGCCTCGCTGCTGGCCTGCAGGTCGGGCTCGAGCATCACGGGCACCGGCCCCTTGAAGGGCATCTTCTTCTTCTGCCGCTCGCTCATCGAAGCCATGACGGCATCGAGCGTGCGGCGATTGAGGCGCGCGCAGGAGCTGGGTTCCCCGGCCGCGGTCGGGCCGTAGGCGGCCCGGATGCGTTCCGAGCTGTGCAGCTTGCAGGAAATCATGCGCGGCCTGGCGTGCTGGTTGTCGGCGTAGCCGACGAACTGCATGGTTTCGAGCGGCTTCAACGAGGGCGAGGCGCGCGAGAAAGCCTGGTAGTCGGTCATCAGCACGTTGCGCGCGGGTACACGTGAGGCGGCGATTTCTTTCTGCGCGATGGCGCAGTAGTCGTTCAAGGTCGGGATCACGAGGGGCTGCCCGACCACTGTCGGGCGAGAATCGCTCGCGCATCCTGCGACCACGAGGATCACGGCCAGTCCCGCTGCGAGACAAGCCAGATTCCTCACCGTAAGCTCCTGCCAGCGGCGAATGATGGTTTTCATGGGCGTGATTCCCCGATTGGAAAAACAGCTTCAATGCACTCCAGATTCTGTAACCGGGTGGTGGCCGGAATCGCGGGTGCAGTTCTCATGACGGCAAGCTCGCTGGCCGCGTCCGAGCGCCCATTTGTCATAGCGCACCGCGGCGCCAGCGGGTATGTGCCCGAACACACACTCGCCGGCTACTTCATCGCGATTCAACAGGGTGCGGACTACGTGGAACCCGACCTCGTGATCACGAAGGACGGGGCGCTGGTGGTGCGTCACGAAAACGAAATCGGCGGCACCACGGATGTCGCGTCACACCCCGAATTCGCCGCGCGCAAGACCACCAGGACCATCGACGGCGAATCGATGACCGGATGGTTCACCGAGGATTTCACGCTCGCGGAGTTGCGAACCCTGCGGGCCCGCGAGCGTCTGCCTCTGCTGCGCGTGGCCAATACGCGCTACGACGGCGCTTTTGGGATTCCGACGCTGGAAGACGCGCTGGAGCTGGTGGCCGCGGCGGATGCGCAGCGCGCGGCGGCCGCGCGGGAAGCGGGGCGTCCCGCGCCACCGCGGATCGGCATCTATCCGGAAACCAAGCACCCCAGCTACTTCGCCGGGCTCGGGCTGTATTTCGACGACCGGCTGCTCGACGCGCTCGGCCGTTACGGCTACTCGCGGCGTTCCGATCCCATCTACCTGCAGTCATTCGAGGTCGGGAATCTCAAGGCGCTGCGGCGCCGCACCGACCTGCCGCTGGTGCAGCTGGTGGCGCCGGACGGCCAACCCTTTGATTTCACTATGTCAGGCGACAAACGCAGCTACCTGGACCTCATGAGCGAGGCCGGGCTGGCCGAGATCGCCACCTACGCCGATGCCATCGGGCCGCACAAGTGGATGGTGGTGAAATTCGGGCCGGGCGGGCCCTCGGATACGGGCCTGGCCCGCCGGGCGCGCAACTTCAAACTCGGCACACACGTATGGACTCTAAGAGCCGAGAACGAATTCCTGCCGGTTGATTTAAGATCGGCGGGCGATGCGGCCGGCAGGGGCGATCTTCGCAAGGAGATCGAGGCACTGCTCGACGCCGGAATCACGGGATTTTTTTCCGATCATCCCGACCTCGCCGTACAGGCGCGGGACGATTGGTGGAAACGAAAGCAAGGGAGTCAGGACCATGGTTGAGAAGTGCACGCGTGCGCTCTGCGTTGCAGTGATCCTGCTGCAGGCCGTCGCGCAACTCGTCTGATTTGATGCCGCAACCGTTTCACCTCGCCATACCAGTCCATGATCTAGGCGCGGCGCGCGGTTTCTACGGCGAACTATTCGGCTGCCCCGAAGGCCGCAGCAGCGACGAATGGGTGGACTTCGACTTCTTCGGCCACCAGGTCGTCGCACATCTGGATCCCGGCAGGAAGCCACACCTGCATCACAACGAAGTGGATGGCCACGACGTGCCGGTGCCGCACTTCGGCGTGGTCATGCACTGGGACGCCTGGCATGCGCTGGCGGAGCGGCTGCGCAAGGCCGGCACGCGCTTCGGCATCGAGCCCGGGATCCGCTTCGCGGGCCAGGTGGGCGAACAGGCGACCATGTTCCTCTACGATCCCTCCGGCAACGCGCTGGAGTTCAAGGCGTTCAAGGATCCTGCGCGTCTGTTCGCGAAGTAGTGGCACGGCGGCGCGCACTGGCGCGCAGCGCCAGGCTCACCAGTTTCGCGTTCAGCCGTTCGCCCGCGTTCTTCGGCTCGGCGAGCCGTAGCCGCTCGAGCAGCCGCCGGTCTTCGGCGCGCGGAGCAGTCAGCAACGCACGCGCAATCGTCGCAACCCGGCCGGCAGTCCCGCCGGTGGCGTCCTTGAGCCAGCGCAAGGCGCCTGCCAGCTCGATTTCCTCGCGCGTGAGGTCCGTGCCGAAGGGATATTCGGAGAACAATCCTGCGCGCCGGTGCGCCGCGAAGGCCTGCTCCAGCCGCTCCGGGGTGTTGTGCCGGCGCGAAGCCGGAACGCGATAACCCGCATCGATCTTGTTGGCGCGCTTCGCGTCGCGCAGCAGCCCTTCCTGGAAGCGCGAATCGGCGATGTCGATCATGGCCGCGACACACTCGCCGTCGGTGCGGCCACGCAGGTCGGCGATGCCGTATTCGGTGATGGCGATGTCGCGCAGGTGGCGCGGAATCGTGCAATGGCCGTAGCTGGTCACGATGTTCGAAGTCAGCTTGCCGTCCTTGCGGCGCGTGGCGCGCGCGCACAGCACCGAGCGCGCGCCGGGCAGCGCATGCGCCATGGCCACGAAGTTGTACTGGCCACCCACGCCCGAGACCACGCGGCCGTCGGCGAGTCCGTCGGAAATCGCCGCGCCGAGCGTGGTCAGCATCATCGCCGTGTTCACGAAGCGCGCGTGGCTGCGCTGCGCGATTCGCAGCGGCAGATCTTCGCCGTAGAGCTGGTTGATGAATCCCACGCCGCGCATGTCGAACAGGCGCCTTTCGGATTCCGGTAACGCCGACAGCGCGGCGTAGAACGCGCGCGGCCCGAGCAAAAAGCCGGCATGCATGACCGTGCCGCCCTTGAGCTCCAGCGCCAGGCATTCGGCGGCCAGCGACGCACGCGCGCGCGGATTGCCGAGGTCGGCTTCGATGCGTATCCCGTCTGGAGACAGGATGGCGCCGTCCTGGTAGCGACATTCGCTGCGCAACACACCGGCGGCCTTGAGCTCGTCGACGTCGCGCGCGCCGAGCACGGGGCCCGCGCCCGCGGCCAGCAGGCCCTCGAGCAGCCCGATGTCCACGCGCGTGTTCGAGCCATTGGCCGCCAGCGCGCGCTGCAGCGGTAGATAGTCGTACACGCGGCGGCGCAGGATTCCGGCGCGGTACAGGTCCAGCATCTGGTCGACGAACATCTCGGTGGCGCCGAACAGGCCGGTGGAGAACGGCGCGCGGCCGCCGAGCACGTCGACCAGCGAGGCGCTGCGCTCGGTGCCGGCGTCGGTGAGTACGCGCCGCCAGGCTTCGTTCTGCTGGTGCCGCAGCAGCAGCGAATACACGATGGAATCGCCGAGTTCCCCGATGCCGATCTGCAGGGTGCCGCCATCGCGCACCAGCGCGCTGGCGTGCAATCCGATGGCGTGGTCCACGGTGGCCAGCGCCGGGTTCGGCGGCGCGAACAGGTCGTAGTCGTAGCGCGTGTGGTCGAGCAGCAGGTCGAAGGTGTCGGGCGACACGCAGGCCGCGCCCAGCATGAAGGGCATCTCGCGATGCACCTGTCCCAGCACCACCACGGGTGTTCCGGCCGCCCGCATGCGCGCGATGTCCGGAAGCAGGTCCACCGTGACATCCGGATTGCTGCCGAGGCTGATCTCGGTGACGCCGCCCACGGTGCGGCGCGCCACGACGTGCGCGACCACGTTGAGGCCACGATGCAGCACCTCGCGAGCTACGTGGGTGTAGTTGGCCGAAAGATAGTGCGACTGCGCGTGGGCGTTGTTGAGCAGCGAGCCGGGCTCGAAGAAGAACTCGATGACGCGCGCATTCGGCGGCACGGTGCCGCGACGCACGGCTTCGAGGTACTCGAGCTCGGGGTAGTTGCCGAAGATGCGCGCCGCCAGCGGATCGACGAAGCGCTTTTCCAGGTCGCTCGATCCCGAGGGCTTGCGCAGCGACAGCGCGGTGAAGATGGTGAGATCGATGCCGCGGTCGGCGCGCGCGCGGCGGAAGAATTCGTTGGCGATGAGATTGGGCTTGCCGATGCCCAGGGGCAGCGCCATCACCACGCGCTTGCCCACGCGCCGCAGCGCCTCCTCCACGATTTCCCCGACATCGTCAAACATCTGCGGCATGTGGCTACACTTGCATGCGTTCTATTGAGGGTCAATGCACATGAGCCTGAAGAAACCCGCGCTCGATCCCATGTCGCTCGAGCCACGCACCGGGTCCGGTTATCCGGAGCCTTATCGTTCGCGTTGCCTGCCGCGCGAAAAACGCCAGCTCGGCAATGCGCTGGGTCTCACGACCATCGGCATCAACCACACCACGCTGGCGCCGGGCAAGGAATCCTCGATGCGCCACTGGCACTCGCATGAAGAGGAGTTCATCTACGTGCTCGCGGGCGAGCTGGTGCTGATCACCGATGCCGGCGAGCAGATCCTGACGGCCGGCATGTGCGCGGGATTTCCGCTGGGCACCAGCGACGGGCATCAGCTGGTGAACCGCGGCTCGCAGCCGGCGGTGTTTCTCGAAGTCAGCAATCGCGATGCCCAGGACCGCGCGTTCTATCCGGACGTGGACCTGCAGTACAACGGCGCGAAGGCGCCGGTGCTGTTCACGCGCAAGGACGGTTCGAAGTTCTGAGGCCGGGTGCGCTAGTGGACCCGCAACTGTGGACGCTCGTCGCGTCCCACCGTGCCTGCCACGTCGATCACGCTGGCCTCGCCGTCGAGCGGCGCGACGCGCCACAGCGTGAAGCGCTGGTTGACCGGTGAGGCCATGGCCGCGGCAATGCCGCGATGATCGAAACCCGGCAACTTGTTGAGATGGGCAACCAGGTCGTGGCGCGTCGCCAGCCTCTGGCCGACGAGCACACCGGAAGTGCCGGTGCCGGCCAGCACGAAAAAATATTCCTCGGTCAGGTTGACGCCCTGCGTGATGACGATGGAAACCTCGCGCAGGTCGACCCAGCGCACGTACTCGCTGTCGCCGCGCGCCAGCCGGCGCAACACGCCTTCGTCGGTGATCTGCAATTCTTCACCGCGCCGGCGCAGCTCCCAGGTGAGCAGCCAGGGTTCGAGCACGAACACGAGGAACAGCGCGAACGCGATGCCGGGCAGCCACCAGCTGGTGCGGCCCACCCAGGCGGGATAGAACGACAGCACGGCGACGGCCAGGGAAATGCCGATCCAGACCTTGCGCATGGAGCCACTGCCGGCCATCTATTTCAGACCTCGCCTATTTCGACCTGGAAAGGGGCACCTTGTATTGCAGCTTCACGTCGTCGCCCGCCATTTCCGTCGACTTCCACTCGCCCTGGCCGACGCCAAAGTCGAGCCGCTTGATCGTCACCTCGCCGGAAAGCTCTACGCCGCCGGCGGCATTCTGGATGCGCAGCGGTAGGCGCAGGTCCCGGGTGACGCCGCGCAGCGTGAGCTTGCCCACAGCCTCGAGGCTGCCGTCCGCACGCTTCGCGAACGAGCTCGCCACGTATTGCGCGGTGGGATATTTCTTCGAGTCGAACAGGTCCACGCCGGCCAGCGACTCGTCGCGGTCCTTGTCCTGAGTATCGAGCGAGGCGATCTGCACGGTGACCTTGAGCGAGCCGGCCGCCGGGTTCTTCTCGTCGTAGCCGAGCTCGGTGGTGAACTGCCTGAACGAGCCATGGCTCTCGGCGCCCCCCTGCATGAATGAGAAGGTCAGGCTGCCGCCGGGCGCCTGCGTGAAGCGTGGCGCCGCGGCATTCGAGCTGGTACCGGCGGGCGCGGCGGACACACTCGCGCCCGAGACGGCTGGCTTGGAAGTCGGCGGCTCGGCGGCCGCCGTAGATGAAGCGCCGGCGCCGGCGAACAACACGGCGGCCAACAGCGGAGTCAGGTAGTTAGTCATTCGGGCTCACTTGACGCCGCCGAAGGGCAGCATGCGCTTCAGCACGTCGTTGCGATCGATGAAGTGATGTTTGAGGGCCCCGGCGATGTGCAGCAACGCCACCACGACCAGCGCGGCGAACAGCATGTGATGCAGGCTGCGCATCTGCCGGAACAGCTGCTCGCTGGGTGCGACCAGGTCCGGCAACTGGAACAGGCTGAACCAGCTCACCGGAAAATTCTTCGCCGACGACATCAGCCAGCCGCTCAACGGCAGTGCGAAGATCAGGCCATAGAGCAGGACATGCGAGATCTTCGCGAGCACGCGTTCCCAGGGCCGGGTCTCGGCCGACAGATCGGGGACGGGATTCATCCAGCGCCACACCAGGCGCACCACCGCCAGCATCAGGATGGTGATGCCGAAAGATTTGTGCCATGCCAGCGTCTGCAACTTGGCGAGACCCACCGGCAAGCTGTCGGCGCGCATGCCGATCACCCATTGGTTGATGATCAGCAGCACGATGATCCAGTGAAGCGCCTTGGAGAGAGAACCCCAGGTGCGCGTGGAGTTACGAATGGACATGTCGGTAAGCTAGCTGCTCGAAAGGGGCAGGGTCAAAGCCATGGAGACGCGGGCACACATCATGAGTACATTGCAATCGGCGCACGGTTCCCGTTTGGTTCTTGTTGGCCTCGTGTTGTTGGGGCTCGGCGCCTGCCAGACAAGCCCCCCGCAGCAGGCGCCGCAACAAGTCTCCGCACCTACTACAGAGGCGGGCGAGGTACCTGCGAATGCGCGCAAGTACCAGGTCGTTCCCTCTGAGTCGATATTGCAGATCCTGGTGTATCGCGGTGGTGCAATGGCACGTCTCGGCCACAACCATGTGATCGCCTCACACCACCTCACCGGGGTCGTGTACGTGACCGACGATCCGTTCGGAACGCGCTTCGACATCAGCTTCCCGGTGAGCGAGCTCGGCGTCGACGAGCCGGCACTGCGCGCCGCGGCCGGGCCGGACTTTTCGGCCAGCGTTCCCGAAAGCGCGCGCACGGGAACGCGGAACAACCTGCTATCGGAAGGATTGCTGAACGCCGCGCAGCATCCTGAGGTGCGGCTGCGAGCCACCGACGTCAGGGCTGCGGGCGATACATATGACGTTGGCGTGGAAGTGACGCTCAAGGGAGCCACGCACCTGGTGCGCGTTCCCATCACCGTCAAGCGCCAGGATGGTGCAATTGTCGCCACCGGCGAGTTCCCGCTGAAACAGTCGGAGCTGGGGCTCAAGCCGTTCGCGGTGGCGATGGGCTCACTGGTGGTGGTTGACGAGATGCGGGTGAGGTTCGAGGTCGTCGCACGGCAGTAAATGTAGATAGGGGGCAGCCCCCATTTCCCAGCAAAAGGGGTCAGTCCTACAGGGCTGACCCCTTTTGCTGGGAAACGGGGGCTGCCCCCTAACTATTTTACGAGCTCGGTCAGCAGCGCATCCGCCCCATAAACCTTGGTCAGCGCCTCGCGCATGATGGCCGGGTGCACCGCCACAGCGCGGTTCTTCGAGCCGTCGAACCAGTAGGCGCCCGAAATCGAGTGGATGTTGCCGTCGAACATCAGGCCGACGATCTCGCCCCTGGCATTGATCAGCGGACTGCCGGAATTGCCGCCCACGACGTCGTTGTTGGTGGAGAGATCGAACGGCGTCTTCAGGTCGAGGCGGTCCTTCACGCGCATCCAGCTGTCGGGGATGCGGAACGGATCCGAGCCGGTGGCGCGCTCGAAGGCGCGCGCCAGGTAGGTGAACGGTTCGACCGGATTGCCGTTCTCGTTCCAGCCCTGCACCGTGCCCCAGTTGATGCGCAGCGTGAAGGTGGCGTCCGGATACACGCTGGTGCCCAGGATGGCGAAGCGTGCCCGCGCGATGCGCTCGGCGGCGTGGCGCACCGGCCCCTCGACGTTGTCCTCGTACTGCTTGCGAACCAGGCGCGCATCGCCATCGACGCTGCGCCAGAGCTCTATCAACGGATCCGTGGACGCGGCCACCGCGGCCGAGCCGCCCTTCCACAACGCCAGGCGCACCGCGGGATCGGCGAGCTGGGTTCCGGTCACGACGCGCCGCGCCAGCCCGGCCGGCGATTCCTTCGACATCAGCTTGCGCACCACCGGATGATCCGGGCCCAGCCATTCGCGCATGCGCTCCAGGCTGTTGCCCAGGCGCAGCATCTCGAGCTCGGGATACACGGGTAGTTTGGCGCCGAGCTGCTGCTCGACGCGCGGCAATACCGAATCCGTGAATTCGCGGTAGCGCGCCGTATTGGGCTTGTCGCGTTCGGCTGCGCCGCGCACCAGCGTGCGCGCGAAGCCGGCCAGCCGGCCCTGGAAGCCGGCGAGCTGCTCGAGATACAGCCAGGGCTCGTACATGCCGCGCTCGTTGGCCAGCGCGACGTCGATGTCCCGCCACGGATCGCCGAGCGTGGCCTTGAGCTTCCGGTCCTTGGCGATGGCGGCGCGCAGGTTCTGCTCCTCGACCGCCTTGCGTGCCAGCAGGTTGTCGTCGTGCAGCGCGTCGAGCATCTTGCGGCGCACCTTGATGGCGTTTTCGACGCTGTTGATCACGTCGTCGGTGATGCGCTGGTTCTCCACGCTCTGCTGCGCGAACTGGATCAGGCGGCCGCGGAGCTCCGAAAAGCGCAGCAGGTACTGCGGCAGGTCCTGGTTGCGCAGCTGCTTGAGCTGCGCCAGCGTCAGCTCGCGATCGGTGGCGCCCGGGCTGCCGGAGACGAACACCGCCTCGCCGGCGGCCGGCCCGGCGAAGTTGAACTTCAGGTAGTTAGCCGGCTTGGCCGGCTGGCCGTTCTCGTAGGCGCGCAGGATGCTCATGTCGAGGTTCCAGCGCGGGAACTGGAAATTGTCCGGGTCGCCGCCGAACGCGGCGATGCCTTCCTCGGGCGCGAACACCAGGCGCAGGTCGGTGTAGCGCTTGTACTTGTACAGCCAGTACTGCCCGCCTTCGTACAACGACACGCTCTGGCACCTGAGCTTCGTGGCCGCCTCGCATTCCTGCTCGAGCTGCGTCAGCGTCGCCTTGCGCGCCTCGTTGGCGGCGGCCTCATCCTTGCCCGAGGTGGCAATGACGATTTTCGCGGTGGTCTCCTCCATGTCGGTGAGCACGTCGGCCACCTGCGTCTGGCAACGCATTTCCTCCTCGCGCGTTTTCGCGAGGTAGCCTTCCTCGACGAAGCTCTTTTCCTTGCTCGAGTGTTCGGCGAGGCAGGAAGCCACGCAGTGGTGGTTGGTGAGAATGAGCCCCTCGCCGGAGACGAACGAGCCGGTGCAGGTGGCGATGCGCACCGTCGCGGCACGCACGCGATCCAGCCAGGCCTGGTCGAGCCTGGTCTTCAGCGCCGCGTTGACCTTGTCGAACGGAAAGCCGTGAACGGTCCACATGCCCTCGTCGGCGCTGGCCGCGGAGCACAGGAATACCAGCGAAGCGGCAGAAGCCGCATACGACCAACGCGCCATCCAGGTCTCCAAGATTTTTTTGCCGCGTGAGCGGCTGATGCGCGGATTATCCTCGCATTCCCGCGCGCATTCACGGCCGCATTCATTCGGCCGCGCTCGCAACATCGCGCGCGCTATTCGCCTCGGCGCGCGTCCCGGGAGTGGCATCATCCGTCCGTGAACGATCCGCGCGAACCGTCCGTTCCCGCGCGCCTGGCCGGCATCCGGCTGGCGCCAGGCTTCCTGCCGCGGCATCTCGTCTCCTATCTATATGCGGCCTTCGTGACCATCGGGCTGCTGGCGTTCGTGAGCTTCATGCAGGCCTGGCTGCTGAACGTGAATCTGGGGCTGGCTCCCGAGCTGCAGGGACGCACGGTGTCGGCGCTCAATTTCGCCAACGAGCTGGTGGCGTTGTGCCTGGTCGCGCCGTTCGGTGCGCTGGCCGACAAGATCGGCCGGCGGGCCGTGTATTCCTGCGGATTGCTGTGGCTGGCCGCGGGTTTCCTGCTGTATCCGCTGGCGCGGACGCTGCCGCAGCTCACCGCCTGCGCGTTGTTCTTCTCGGTGGGCGTCGCCGCGGTCGGGACCATGTTAGGGACGGTGCTCGCCGATACTCCGGAGGAGAGCTCGCGCGGCCGGCTGGTGGGCGTGGCCGGTGTCTTTCAGGGCCTGGGCGCCCTGACGCTGGTGGGCGTGCTCGGCAAGATGCCGAGCTGGCTGTCGCAGCACGGCGTGACGCAACTCGCCGCCGGCCGCATGACTTTCACGCTGGCCGCGGTGCTCGCCGCGCTGTCCGCCGTGCTGGTGTTGATCGGACTGCGACGCGGCACGCCGAGTGAACGCGCGCCGGTCATGCCCCTGGCGCGCATCCTGCGCGAAGGCCTGGGAGCGGCGCGGCGCAATCCGCGCATCTGGATGGCGTACCTGCTGCAATTCGGCTCGTTCGGCGATCGCGTGGTGCTCGGCACCTTCCTGATGTTCCGCCTGCAACATGCCTGGCTCGAGCGTGGGCTGCCGATGCACGAAGCGACCAGCCGTGCGCGCGGCCCGTTCATCGCGGCCATGGCCGCTGGCCTGGTCACCGCGCTGGTCGTGGGTGTGCTGCTCGACCGCGTCGACCGGCTGCGCATCGGCGTCGCCGCGATGGCGCTGGCGGCACTCGCCTATT
>Ga0190270_10001061_pt1 | contig 12569 bp, 9 predicted proteins | sample Popmic320T_FD_133748 | JGI IMG/M metagenome (GOLD analysis project Ga0190270, IMG submission 133748) | Populus adjacent soil microbial communities from riparian zone of Weber River, Utah, USA - 320 T | ecosystem: Environmental > Terrestrial > Soil > Riparian zone | place: USA: Utah | collected... | reverse complement strand
GTCAAGACAGAATGTGTTTCTCATAACGATCTTCCTTCCCGCCGGGATTTCCGTGATCTTGATCGTGTCATCAATGTCAGAGACCAGGGACACACCATTTGGATCCGGTTGAATTAATCTGACTCGTCCCAAACCCGTATGTTCACGTGAGACCGCGCGATAGGTTAACCACCCGTTGGACGAGTTCTGTTGGGCCAGCAACCGAGTCGCCTGATCATCGCTCAACACGAAACTCAGTTTAACGATCCCGTCAGCGCCGCCCCTGGGAGACTTATAAGGCTTGTCTTCAGGGTCAGAGTCGAACTTGATGAAGACTTCTTCGTTATTTTTTTCGTCATCCAGGAGATCGGCAGTGCGGGCGCGAAAGTTATTGTTCTCCGCCTCAGTGCATTTACTAAATACTTCCAAACCACGGTTCGCAAGCGGTTCGTCCTTGTGGACGAAGCCCCTCAGATTGATGTTCCACCCCTGCGCGTCCTTGAAGGCGTACGTAGGATAAAAAGTGACTTCTTTTTCAGTTACCACCGGAAGCCGTTTGGGAGCGCCTTGATTGGCGAGGGGTGAGGGCAGCGGTAGCCCACTCGGTTTGGAACCGCACCAGCCTGAAACGAGCGCGGCCAGGAGCGCAGCGAGAAATATCGAATGACTGTGTTTCATTGAGAACCTTCTTTCGGGTAAGGCTGCAAGGATCCAGAAGACAACTGATCTTCCAATGGAGATGCCATTCCGGCCGAAATTATTTCAGGTTGAAGTGATCTGCGAGGAAGCGGCAGGCTTATATCATTGTGAAGGCGGCAACAGCAAACTTTCGAAAATATTGGTGCGCGCGGCAGGGCTCGAACCTGCGACCTTTTGATTCGAAGTCAAACGCTCTATCCAACTGAGCTACGCGCGCACGGCGGGTAAATCGCCACTGGTGATAAATGGTAAATGGTAAATGGTGAATAGTAAATCGCGGATTGAACCCGCACCATTTACCATTCACCATTTACCATTCACCATTTGCCATTTACCTATGCTGCAACTCTTTCCGAATGAAATTCACTAGAGCGAAGATCTCTGTGGGACTCAATTTATCTTTGAAGGCCGGCATCTCATCTTTACCGTTTGTGATCTGTTTGGCCAGTTCTTCGTCTTTATGAGTCAGGGCATGCCCTTTGGTAAGGCTCGGTACATTTAATGTCTTGTTGTCGACCGTGATTGTTCCGCCTTCCCCGTCTTGCCCGTGACAAGCGACGCAATGCTTCTCGAAGTTTGTGCGCGGCGACGCAAAAACGAGGGGGGTTACAGAGGCTGCCGGCGAGGGGGCTGCTGTCGGCAGACTCTTGTTAGTTGTATCCGTAGCCGGGCCCGCACAAGCAATCCCGAACAGCATCAGTGCTAACGTAATCAGTCCTGTCCTCATAGACTTCATTTTGTTCCCCAAAAATTGTTACGTAAGCCGAGTATAGCATCACATCCGTAGCGCCCGATTCTTATAGACGTGATCGATCCAACACCTATTCGGGTGTTTCCTCGACCGCAGATACTACGCTACGGCAGCACGTCGGAAATCTGCCGCGAGCGCAGCGAGCGGTATCAGAACCGGACCGGGTCTGCGTTCGCCTTAACGGACTGGGCGAAACCAGGTTTGCCGCGTTATCTAGCTACTAGCTGTAAGATTCGACCCGAATCAACAAGGAAAGTCCGTCGTGATATTGGCCAACGCAGACCCGGTCGCTACAGCTTCCGGTTCTGATACCGGTTCGCTCTGCTCGCGACGATGGTAGGTAGCTCTTACTCGGTACGTCCCCCCCACTCGGTTGCATTCACAGGGGAGACTAGGCAGAATACATACAGACGTCAACAATCATCGCTGATTTCACCCAAAACGAATTTCTGACAGTTAGAGGTTACTTTAAATGGGTACGGAAAAAGATCAGGGCACAGCAACAAGAGGACCTTTGCGGCTGGCCCCGAACTGCGTTGAGCTTGAAGAACAAAAGGCGAAACTGCCTCGTCAATTTGTAAACTTCACTTTCTACCACGCCCGTCCTGAATGGCGCATGCTCGATGACGGCGCCAAGACGCGATGCAAAGAAGAGTTTGTTAACACGGTGGACGAGTTTAGCCGGCAGTTGTTGATTCACACATATTCCACCATCGGCTTGCGTACAAATGTCGACTTCATGATTTGGCGCATCGGCTACGAATTGGATCCGATACAGGAAATGACCTCGCGTCTGAATCACACTGAGATGGCGAAGTATCTCGCGCCCACGCAATCGTTCCTCTCCATGACGAAGCGCTCGATGTACATCGACAAAGACAATCCTGAGCACGTGGAAGACCGTCTCCACATAATTCCCGGCAAGTCTGACTATCTGTTTGTCTATCCGTTTGTAAAAACTCGAGAGTGGTATTCCCGCAACGCGGACCAGCGCCAGGAGATGATGGACGAGCACATACGAATTGGCAGTAAGTATCGCTCGGTCAAACTTCACACTACGTATTCTTTTGGTTTGGACGACCAGGAATTCGTGGTGGCCTTTGAGACTGACAACCCCGCGGACTTTTTAGACCTGGTGCAGGAGTTACGCGAGACTAAAGCGAGTTCATACACGTTGCGCGACACGCCAATGTTTACCTGCAGGCAACGCAGTCTCGCTGAATGTCTCAACGCACTGGGCTAAACAAAGAGCGGGAGCAAGCCCACCTTCCTTACCTCGAGTTATCTAACTTTTTTCCTTGAACACACAAGGCCAGTATCGAAGGGGCAACTCTGCATGGTTCGAGGTCGGGAAGGCGGGCTTGCCCCCGCTGGTTCACCGCTTGCGGTGAACAGCCTGCCCTTTAGTTTCTAGCCAGATGAAAAATCCGAGCCGCAAGTCGATCAGCTTCTCTTTCGCGTTATTTCTGGTTTTCTTCCCTTACCTCTCGTTGGCACAAGCGCCGGCGATCCCCGCAACAAATATTGAATATCTCTGGTATGAAGCCGAAAACATGCGCGGCATTGCCACGCAGCGAAACGGCGAACCTATTCTCAATCCCTCCTGGCAGAATCTACCAAAAGCGAAAGCTCACGGCTGGGGGATTAATGGTCCGGGCGTATCGGCTGAATGGTCACAAGGCGGCGAGAGTGAATGGAACTCCGTCGCGGCCAGTGCCGATGAAACGGCTGCGAAGATATACCAGGATTTCGAGGTCCCGCGTGGAGGCAATTACAAAGTTTGGGTTCGTTATGCCGACTGGGCCAAGCGTGCGGAGAGTTTTGTGGTTCGCATCACGCAGGAGAGGTCTCCTGAGATCTTCCGGCAAGAGTTTGGCGCGAAGGATGTCATTGACCCACACGACGAAGTCAGCATGTATTGGGGATGGGCATTCACCTGGTACTCAGCGGAGGTAAAACTTGAAAAAGGAAAGGCTCGCATTGCAATCGAAATCGAGAAGGCAGCGGACGCACGACGTCAGGTCGACTGTGTACTCCTGACGAATGATTTGTCCTTTGTTCCCGAGGGGCGTCGCAAACCCGATTTCGCTGCCATGCGTTATCTTCGCAACTGGTCCAACACACGCCCGCCACTCACTTCGTTAATCAGCACACCTCCGGCCAACGGTATTCCACCCGCCTGGCAACGGCCAACAATCGCCGGACGCGACTTCCTAATGCCGTGGAACATCTCAACTGACTTTTGGAAACTCTACGATAAGCCGGCCGGCGAACGTCCATTGTTTCCTTTCAACGCCGAGCCCATTGAAGAGTTTGTTAAGAAGTATAAGGGGGCTAGCGACGTGCCCCTCTTTACTTCGAACCTGGTTGTGCCCGTTATTCAGATCAACAGCCTGCCGGAGTATCTGAAAGAAGGAAGTTCGTTTCTGCGTTACCTGCGCGAAACAAAAGCGCCGTTTGCGGTGGTAATCAACTACGGTTCGGCAAAGATGTCGGAAGCCGATGGGCAGGCTGCCTGGAAACTTTTGAATGGCGAGCTGAAGGAACAGTTTCTCGGCTGGATCTCCGGTGAGAGCGTTGGATACGTTTGGGACTATGCGGCCACGGAACTCAGGGTTTCATCGTCGATGTCGCGGCGGGAGTTGCTCGAGGCCTATCGAGTTTTCTACACAAATGCGATCGGGCGAAAGTGGGCCACGCTTTTTCATACACAGACCGGCGCCATGTGGAACAAGTTGATTCCCGCGCAGGCGACGTCGAGCACTTCGTTTGCTCACGCGCTCGCTGAATGGGGAGTGGACCTGTTAGGCATGGAGACACCGACGGTGCAACCGATGTTTGCCATGCGCATCGCCTTCACACGCGGGGCCGTTCGCCAACATGGCGGCGCCTTCCTCTACTATCATGCCCCCAATTTCGGTGATACCGCGACCACCTTTACGAAGCTGCAAAACTTTGCCGGCCCCGACAACTTCTTTCATTCGCGCTATGGCGCCACGATGGGACCATCGCTTTCGTGGTACCGCAAGAGCTATTACCTCTATTACATGTCCGGCGCTTCAGCGATCTATCTCGAGCAGGGCTTCGATCAGTTCTTCAAGCCTGGTCCAGGTAATCATGAGTTTCAACTAAATCCTCTGGGCCGTATCACGGAAGAGTTCATGCGCTTTACTGAAAAGCACCCTGAGCGAGGCACGCCTTACACGCCCATTGCGTTTCTGCTTGATCCCGCACACGGTTGGGAGATGACCGATTATCCACAATGGCCCTTTGGTGTCTCACAAATCAATCGCAGCGATCGCGCGCTTCGTGAACTCTTCGGCGTGGCGTATTACCCGGGTTTGGTTGTCGAAGGCGAACCGGCAACGGGCGACCGGCAGGCATTTGTCAGCGGCGTTTTCGGTGACATCTTCGACGTACTGGTTGCGTCCGAGCGTTCGTTAACACAACCCCAGGGCGCGGCAACTCGCAAGGCTGCGAGGCCGGGACCACTGGACGCTTACCGCGCCGTCGTCGCTGGCGGCCATATTGATTGGTCCCCTCAATGGATTCAACACGTCTCCGAATACGTTAAAGCCGGGGGGACCGTGGTGCTGAACTCCGCGCAGATTAAAGGCTTGCCTGCGGACTTGCTCGGCGTTCGTCTAACCGGCGAGACTGGTGAAGCTCACAACGCACGCTGCCTGTCACCTGGCGAAGCTCCGCAGGATCTGCATGGACAAATTTTTCGATATCAAAAGGCTGAATTGAATGGCGCTCGAGCACTGATTACAACCAACTCCGGCCTGCCGCTCGTGACGGTGAACACGGTCGGCAAAGGCGCCGTCGTGTTTGCGACCATACCTGATCTACTTGGCGAGGACGACCGCATCACGACGTTTGCGGCACACATGCTGGCTCATGTTTTTGCCGACGCTACTCCAGTCAAAGTTCGCGGCGATGTGGAATACCTGATCAACCGTTCCGACAAAGGTTGGATCGTCACGCTCTTCAACAACAACGGCGTCCTTAAACCTCAACAAGGTCTGGCGCAAGTCGATCGCACCGCATACGTCACAGCGACAATCAGTCTGCCTGCGTCGCAAATTCAGAATGCAAAGGAATGGATGAGTGACGGACCTCTCGAGATCAGTGAGCGTAAGGGTGAGAAAACCGTAACGATCAGGATCGCACCGGGCGGGATTTCGGTGGTCGAGCTTTCGTCACGAAAAGGATAGTGCTCCTTATCGTTGCGAAAAAGACGGTTGAAAAGCGATGAAGTCAGTACCACCTCGCGGTAGCGGGTGGTCCCGCGATTGCCGATTGCCGATTGCCAAATGCCCATTGGCTGTCTTGTCCAAAGGAAATTGGAAATCGGAAATTGGCAATTGGCAATGTAAGAGACCCACCCGCTACCGCGAGGTAGTACTGACTTCATCACTGTGCTTCAGCGCGTCGCTTCAACGCCGCATCAGCAATCTCTGATCGTCCACTTAGCGTAAGGAGTTTGACGACGGCCTTCCTGACTTCGTCGTTCTCATGTTCTTCAATCGCGCGGACCAATGGCGCTGTTTCGCCGGTTTTCGCCATCACAAAGAGGATAGACAAGGCATTGTAAGTAGCTTCGCGACTCTCACTCGCCAGATTATTAATAGACTCCTGGGCCAGGCCGGATGATCCGATGGCGTTGCCGATGTTTCGCTTGCGTTCTTCCGAGCCTTCTTCAATTGCTCGATTGAAATAATCGATGGTCTTGGCCGGTTCGAGTTGGCACAGCGCGCGCGCGGCGGCATTGCGAACGTGCACTGAACTATCGTCAAAGCATTCGGCAATCAGCGGAAAGGCTTCCTTCCCCTTGGAGCGCGCAAGTTCCGCGACGGCGGCCGCGCGTTTGTAGGGATCGGTACTGCTCAGATATGAACCGACCGCCGGCTGTAGAATACCGAGCGCACTTTCCTCTGCAGCCGGAAGCTCTTGATCCTTCGTCTCAACGTCGCCGAGGCTGGAAACCTCCGCCGAAGCTGTCGTCATCGGCGCCGCTTCAATCATCTCCGGCCGTTGTGTAGTCCCCGCCGCAGCTGCACGCGCGAACACTGTCGCAGCTTGAATGTGCTCATCGGTTTGCGCCGCTATTTCAGCACGACGGTCCTTCATCTGTTGCAGACGATTGGAGGCCGCTGTGCGTTGGAGAATTGCTGCTTCCAGACGAGGCCGCTCTTCATCCTGAAGATGGCGAAATTGTTCAATCTCTTCCCTGACACGTTTCTCTTGCGCGGCCCGTGCTTGGGCTTCGGCAGCGATCTCGCGTCGCGACGCTTCCAGTTTCGCCAGGCTCTGTTCTTCCTGTTGAGCAGCTGCGTGTGCCTCGGCCTCCATTCGCTGCACTTTCTCAGCGGCCACACGATATGCTTGCTCTGATGTGCGCTTCAGCGTTTCAGCTTCTTCAATTCGCCTGCGCACTTCTGCATCCGCAATACGTATACTATCGATTTCACTATGAAGCTGCTGTTCTTTGTCGGCGCGTTTCTTGGCTTCCGCGATTGTCTTCCTATGCACTTCCTCTAGTGCAGCCATCCTTTGCTCTTGCGCTTCATCGTGGCGGCGTTTTTCTTCCTCCAGTTTCGCTTGTTCTTCTAAGGCCCACGCCCGAGTTTCCTCGAGGAGTTGCAGTTCACTTTCTACTTGCTTCTTGATGGAGGCTTCGATTTGCAGCCGCTCCTCCTCAGCCTGGTCACGTTCTGCTTCAGCAGCTCGCATGCGACCCAATGCTTCTGAGAGACGCTCCGCGTCCTGGTCAGCTTTATCGCGCGCGGCTTCGACTTCGGCGGTGCGGGCGGCAATTTCATCTCTGGCTTTACTCAAAGCATCCAACTGCTGATGCAGCAACTCTTCTTCGGAACGTTTTCGTCCTTCTGCTTCCTGGCGCAGACGTTCTCCTTCGGCACGTCGTGAGGATTCCTCGGACAGCAACTGCACCAGTTCCTGCTGCAACTGATTTACCTGCAACTGGGCGGCGGTAATGAGCTGATGACGTTCTTCTGTGAGTGCGGAAATTTCACTCTCCGTCTCCCGACGCGAACTTTCGAGTTGAGTGCGCCGCACGCTTGCTTCCTCACTAGCGAAGCTCAGAGCCTGTTCCTCTTTTTGCAGTCGTTCAACTTCAGTTTGGTGACGCTTTTCGGCTTCCTGGCGGGCCTGAACGGCTGCAGCGTGACGGGCGGCCTCTGCTGTTTCTTTGCGCGCTATTTCCAGTTGTCGCCGCTGCCACGCCAATTCTTCGGCCGCCTGGCGCAACTTGCCGGTCTCAAGCCTCAGACGTGCTTCGTCTTCGGCAAGCCGGTGAATTTCTGCTTCTGCCTGCTGGCGCGCAACGTGTTCGGTGGCCAACGCTTCTGCTTCGGCGGCTATGCGTGCTAGTGCTTCTTCTTGAACTCGTTTCCGCTCTGCCTCTTCTTCAATGCGCTGGGTTTCTGCCTGGGCTCGGATTTTGGCTTCTCGTTCAGCTCTCCATTTCGCTTCGTTCTCAGCCTTCTGACGCAAGGCTGCCGAGTCAAGCAACTGTCGCTCATACTGCTCGACGGTTTCTCTGACCGCGTGTTCCTCCAACAACAGTTGTTCTTCTTCGGTCGCGACCTCTGCTTCGTCTACGATCAATACTTGAGTAGTTTCTACCTGCAACGCGGGAGCGACTACAACGTGGAGTTGTGCTTCAGCAGCCAACTCGGTTGACGCGGGCAGCTCTTCGGCAGTCTGCTCGTTCAGGTCTGTGGTCGGGATTTCATCCATCCCTGCAAGGCTAGCCGCAATGTCCTGTATCGAGGCATCAACAATTTGCGACATCGGCGTGGTTTCAGTCGTTGGCATTTCGTTCATAGGTTCATTGGTGGTTGTTGTATGGCCGATTTCTGCCAGGGCATCCTCCGCCGCCTGGCGCACTTCGGCAGCATCATCAAACATTGCAGCAGCAATCAGGTCCGCGGTAGCTCTCTGACTACCTACCAAACCCAGCGTGCGGGCGGCAGCAGCACGATCGGCAGCTGAATTCGCTGTCCGTAGATTCTGTACAGCTTCGTCAAAGTAACCTTGTTCAATAAACAGCTGTCGCGAGCGTTCCTGTCCCTGCGCCAGTTTTAATCGCTCGGCTTCCACGTCTGAATTTTCAGTCGCCCCTCCCTGCCCTGCTTGCGTTTGGCGACTCTGTTCATTGGCGCGGCTTATCGACGTCAGAAGCTCCGCCGCCAAAACCTTGCGCACGCCGAGGTCGTTAGCGTCTGGGACTTTGGGGTCATCCGAGTGGCCGGATATGAAATCCCTTACCGCGCTTAGGGCAGCTTTGACTTGCTTGCTCACCGCTGATTCTTTCGATTTTGCTGACAATCCCACCCACTCCTTGTTGATTAACCTGAGGCCTTTAAAACGAGGAACCCGACGACCGTGGGAATCACGTCGATGAGTCCGAGAGGCCTGTTTAACTAAAGATAGTCCGATTCCCCGGTTTCTTCTATAGAAAAGGCATTTTTCACGTGGAAGTTGACCACGCACCTGTTGGCTTTAGAGACGAGCAGTCGCTATTCAAGCCGTGCCAACCGGGAGCTCGGGTGCGGAGAAGTGACCAGGGTTCTCCTGCCTCTTTCGCGAAAAACTAATGACTTGAATCTCGCTACATGTCGCAGGTAAGCTATGCTGTGAATGAGATTTTCCAGAGTTTTTCAGCTTGCACCCGCCCACACCCGGCTCTGTTAGGTTACCCCCAGGCAATGGTCCGGCCTTTCGGCGCAGACATCTAACAATGGCAATCAACGGTTCTCTTAGCACAATGAGCGTTTCCGATCTGCTTCAGTTTCTGGCAATCGGAAAAAAGACAGGTCTGCTCAAGCTCACCCATGTGAAAGTCGCCAAAGGTATTTATTTTGAAAAAGGCGTGATAGTAGGTTCAACCACCAACGATCCCGCGGAATATCTCGGCCAGGTACTTCTACATTACGGAAAAATAAATGAGGCGCAGCTACAGGCGGCGATGGAGGCGCAACGTAAGGAGGGCCTGAGGTTAGGGCAAATCCTGATCAATCAGGGAGTGCTCACGTCAGCGGAAGTAGAGAAAGTGCTTGAGATCCGCACACTCGAAATCATCTACGATCTGTTCCTTTGGAAAGAAGGTCACTTCGAGTTTTACATCGAAGATCCTTTGCCGCCGGATTTCACGCGGGTTCATGTTGAAGCGACGAGGGTGATCTTGGAGGGCGTTTATCGCGCCGATGAGTTAAAGCGTTACCAGACTTTAATTCCTTCTGATCGGTCGATCCTGGAATTGGCCGCCGGCTGGACTTCGTCATTGAATCTTGGCAAAGAGACCCGTCAGCTACTTTACTTTCTCGAGAAGCGTAAGTCGGTAGCAGAGCTCTGCTACAACATGCATTGCTCCACTTTTGAGATCTACGGGCAGTTGTACGACCTGGTAAAGAATGGCGTCGCCAACGTCGCAGGAGAGTTGCCTGAGATTCCTGACCCGGTGGACGAGATCGTTGACTTACCCAAGGAAGTTTCCGACTGGCTGTTACTTGCGCGTGAGGAGTTGAATGCGAACAACACCGAGAAGGCACTATCCATCCTTCATACGGCGCTACGGCGGGAACCCAAAAACCCTGCGGCGCAGGTACTCTTGATTGATGCCGAAAAAAAATTCATCGAAGAGATCTACACTAAAATCTCACCGAGCGGCGTACCACGGATCGTGATTACGCTGGAAGATCTTTCGCACAGGCAGATTGAGCCGCAGGAAGGTTTTGTGCTTTCGAGGATTAACGGGGAGTGGGACATTCAATCGATTTTATCGATATGTCCGTTTCGCGAAGCGGACAGCCTGCGAATGATAAAAAAGCTCTGCGAAGATGGGATTATCGGCTTTTAGTAAATGCGAGCGGTATCAGACCCCCGACGCGTCGGGGGCCTGATACCGCTCGACACTTCCCGAACGCATTAACCGATCGGGCGATCTGCTAACGTGTTGCTGATTTGGGCCAGCAGCTCATAGGTGTCGAATGGCTTTGGGAATGTGGCTACGCACCCGGCTGCGCGGGCGTCAACCAGCACTTCCTGCGTCAGGTATGCGCTCAAAACGATAATTGGTATGTGGGAAAGCTTCACCTGCTCGTGGATGCGACGCGCAACCTCGACTCCATCCATTTCGGGCAACGACAAATCCATAATTATCAAATCCGGATACATCCCAGTCGCTTTCAACAAACCTTCCAACCCATCTTCCGCTTCGATCACGGCGTAGCCCTGTCTGCGAAGTAAGACGGACAACAACTCCCGCGTGTCGGAGAAGTCTTCGATAATCAAAATGGTTGGGGTGACAGTAGCGGTAGCAGCGGCTGCGGGCATTGGTTTACCTCACTTTTAACGGCAGTTTTGGCGATCGGTCAACGGTTAGTGAGATAAACAGGGCATGACAAAAGACTAGCACAGATCAGAAGCAGGGCGACAGAGCGTAATCGTACATCAGCGGATTTCACACTTTAGACACATATGAGGGCAGGGTCGGGGGGAGGTGGCCTTTCGGGTGTCAGTCTTCGAGCAGCCTGCGGCCGAACGGTGATTGACCGGCGAGGCTGGTCTAAAAAGCGTAAACCCCCAGCGCCAGAACTAATATCACATCTATTACGAATCCCCTTGCATACCACACCGTGAGCTCTTTGGTGGCAGGAAACTGAATGTACATGTGCAGGAAGAATATCGTGGCCGTTAGTGCCCGAATCATGGCGCGGATTCCAGCAGAAGACTTCGCTATCAAAACAGGGCCCCACATCCGTGGGAATGATGTAATGAAGCACTTTTGGAAAGTTCACCGGTTCGTTAGAATACGTTTTCATCAAAAGGGGAAAAGGTTGTTTTCTGGCACCGAGTAGCGGGGCCCTTTTGTAGCAAGTGGCTGGAATCATGACGCAAGGCGTAGCTAGAAAGTTCTTAATCCACGGCGACGTGCAAGGGGTTGGTTATCGCTTCTTTGCGCAACGCGCTGCCGCTCGTCATCAGGTGATCGGTTACGTGCGTAATTGCGCGGATGGCACCGTGGAAGCGGTCGCTCAGGGGCGTGCCGTCGATGTTGAGGAATTCAAGAACGACCTGGCAGCCGGTCCACAGTGGGCGTCCGTCCAGCAGGTGGAAGAGATTAATCTCGAACCCACCACGGAGTTTTCAAGTTTTAGAATTGAACGGTAGGGTGTCAGTGGTCAGTTGTTGGTTGTCAGTAGTGATCGTTAGAGTAAACGCAAACGACAACACAATCGGACCACTAACAACTGACAACTCACTAACAACTGATAACTGACAAATTATGGATGACTTAAAAAACCTGATTCGCGAAGTGCGGGACTTTCCCAAGCCCGGCATAAATTTTTATGACATCACCACGCTGCTGAAACATCCGGAAGGTCTACGGAAGACTGTGGATGCACTTGCCGCGGAATACGATGGGGAGAAAGTGGACACGGTCATCGGTGTAGAAGCGCGTGGATTCATCTTCGCGCCCGCTCTGGCCTATCACCTCGGCGCGGGTTTTGTGCCGGTACGCAAGCCAAAGAAATTGCCGGCCGAGTGTGCTTCAGTTTCCTACGACCTTGAATATGGTCAGGATACGCTGGAGATTCACAAGGACGCAGTTGGCAACGGACACCGAGTGCTCATCGCTGACGATCTTTTGGCCACAGGCGGAACCGCCAAGGCTGTTTGTAGTCTGGTTGAAGAATTAGGCGGCACCGTAGCGGGCTTGGTGTTTGTGGTGGAACTGGAATTCCTTCCCGGACGCCAGAAGCTTCAGGGCTACGATGTTCGGTCGCTGATAAAGTATCAGTCTTAGTTAATAGTCAGCTGTCCGTGGTCAGTTGCCGGTTGTCAATTGTCCGTGGTCAGTTGTCAGGTGGTCAGTTGTCCATCGTCGGTTGTGTTTCACACTTATCACCTGAGAGCGTTCGTGATCGCCACTCCTGACCACGGACCACTGACTACCGGCTACCGACAACTGACCACTGACCACTCAGCTTTACCATTCACCATTTACCATTTACCATTTACCCCCTTGTGCTCCCGTAGCTCAGCTGCATAGAGCGTCCGCCTCCTAAGCGGAAGGTCGCGCGTTGGAATCGCGCCGGGGGCACCATTT
>Ga0190270_10001060_pt1 | contig 12570 bp, 6 predicted proteins | sample Popmic320T_FD_133748 | JGI IMG/M metagenome (GOLD analysis project Ga0190270, IMG submission 133748) | Populus adjacent soil microbial communities from riparian zone of Weber River, Utah, USA - 320 T | ecosystem: Environmental > Terrestrial > Soil > Riparian zone | place: USA: Utah | collected... | reverse complement strand
GACGAGATCGAGAAGGCGCACCCGGACGTCTTCAACATCCTGCTCCAGATCCTGGAGGACGGGAAGCTGACCGACGCCCAGGGGCGTAAGGTCGACTTCCGCAACACGATCGTGATCATGACGTCGAACATCGGCGCTGCGCAGATCTCCAAGAACCAGACGCTCGGCTTCTCGATCGGCGACGAGCAAGGCCTCTCGTACGACGAGATGAAGGAGCGCGTCATGGGCGAGCTGAAGAAGGTCTTCCGCCCGGAGCTCCTGAACCGCATCGACGAGGTCATCGTCTTCCACAAGCTGGCCAAGGAAGAGATCAAGGTCATCGTCGAGCTGATGCTCAAGCGGCTGCGCGACCAGATGGGCGAGCACTCGGCCGAGATCTCGCTCACCGACGAGGCGAAGGACCTGCTGGTCGACAAGGGCTACGACCCGACGATGGGCGCCCGCCCGCTGCGCCGCGCGATCCAGCGCTTCATCGAGGATCCGCTCGCCGACTTCGTGCTCGGCCGCGAGATCACGGCGGGGTCGACGATCCTCGTCGACAAGAAGCGGGATTCCGAGGACGAGGTCGAGATCACCATCATCCCGGGCGCTCCGCCCGAGGAGATGGAGAAGGTCACCGTTCCGCCTGAAGAGCCGAAGAACGAGGGCGGCGACGAAGACTCTGAAGAGCCCGCTGAATAGCTAGCCTCGCCACGGGGGCGTTGCGACTCGTGTGCGAGCTGACTCCTACCCGCGTACGGCTCAGGAGAACGGCGCAGGGCGAACATTGACACGTTTGTAAACGAGTAGTACCTTCGGGCGTGGAAAGGGGGTTCGTCCTGAGGTTCGCCGCCGCCTCAGCGTCGGTTCGGTTCGCCAGACGCTCGTTCGGGCGCTTGGTCGGCGAGCCGCGGATGCGCCGACTTCCCCCGCTACTCCTCGTCGGCGTCACAACCTTGCTGCTTGCTCCCGCCGGCGCGAGCGGCCGCCCCACTGTCCCAGGCGTTCCGGCGGCGTCGATCACGCCGGTGATCACCGCCACGCCCGGTTCGAACGGCTGGTACACGAGCAACGTCACCGTCAACTGGACCGTCGAGCCGCCGCCTCTGAATTCGACCGGCTGCGACGCGAGGACGCTGGTTGCCGACACATCCGGCACCCCGCTCACGTGCTCTGCGAGCTTCCCGGGCGATGTTCACATAACCGTGACCATCACGATTAAAATCGACAAGACCGCCCCCACCGTGAGCGGCGCCGCCGACCGGGCGCCCGACGCGAACGAGTGGTACAACCGGCCGCTCGCCGTTCAATTCTCGGGCGCGGACGCCATGGCGGGGATCGCGGCCTGCTCTTCGATCGGTTACGCAGGACCCGACGGGTCGACCGCTTCGGTCTCTGGCACGTGCCGTGACAACGCGGGCAACCTCGGGAGCGGCGCGTTCTCGTTCAAGTACGACGCGACGCCTCCGACCGTCGGCAAGCCCAGCGTCAAAGCGGGCAAGCGTAGCGCCGAGCTCCGTTGGACGACCTCTCCCGACACAACGCTCGTGGAGCTCGTGCGCTCGCCGGGCGTCAACGGCGCTGCCGAGAGCGTCGTCTACCGGGGCTCGGCCGCGAGCCGTCGGGATACCGGCCTAACGCCGGGGCGGAAGTACCGGTACACCGTGACCGGCTACGACCAGGCCGCGAACAAAGCCGCTCAGACAATCGAGTTCGTGGGGAGAGGCTCGCTGCTCAACCCGGCGCAGGGTGAGCGGATCAGCACGGCGCCCCTCCTCGTCTGGACGCCGGTGCGAGGAGCTACCTACTACAACGTGGTCCTCGTCCGCGGGCGCAGGGTGTTCAGCGCCTGGCCAGTGCGGACCCGTCTTCAGATCCCACGAAGCTGGGTCTACCGCGGCCAGCGCAAGCGGCTCCGGCCCGGTCTCTACCGCTGGTACGTCTGGCCCGGGTTCGGACGCCTGTCCGCGGGCCGCTACGGTCGCATGCTCGGCGGAAGCACATTCATGGTCACCGGCTAGGAGCAAGGATGAGCCGCCACAGCTTGATGCTCCTCCTCGGACTGGGGGCACTGCTGCTGACCCCGGGCGCGGCGGGCGGCCCGAGCGTTCCCGGCGATCCGACCCCGCCAGTCATCACTCCGGTGATCTCCGGAACGCTCGGCTCGAACGGCTGGTACCTCAGCAACGTCACGGTCAACTGGCTGGTCGTGGACCCGGAGTCGGTGATCCTGGAGACACAGGGCTGCGACGCGAGGACGCTCACGACGGACACGGCGGACACGCGTCTCACTTGCTATGCGAGGAGCGACGGGGGCGAAACGACCGTCAGCATTACGATCCGAATCGACAGGACCCCGCCGACGGTGACCGCGACCCCCGCTCGCGCCCCCGACTCGAACGGCTGGTACAACCATTCGCTGACCGTCAGCTTCACCGGCACGGACGCCACCTCCGGCGTCGAGTCCTGCGTTCCGCCCCAGTCCTACTCGGGTCCGGATGGTCCCAACCGCTCGGTCAGTGGCTCTTGCCGCGATGTGGCCGGCAACACGGCCGTGCGCGTCTTCGCGCTCAGCTACGACGCGACGGCGCCGCAAGTGACCGGCGCGACCCCCTCTCGCGCGCCCGACTCGAACGGCTGGTACAACCACTCCTTGAGCGTCGGCTTCACCGGCAGCGACGCCACCTCAGGGATCGCCGCGTGCACGCAGGCGAGCTACGCAGGCCCTGACAATGCCGCAGCCTCCGTGAGCGGAACCTGCAGTGACCGGGCCGGCAACCAGAGCGGTTCGAGCGTCTTCGCGCTCAGCTACGACGCGACGGCCCCGCAGGTGACCGGAGCCAGCCCGTCTCGCGCGCCCGATTCGAACGGCTGGTACAACCACTCCTTGAGCGTCGCCTTCACCGGCAGCGACGCGACCTCTGGGGTCGACACGTGCACGCAGGCCAGCTACGCAGGCCCGGACAACGCTGCGGCTTCGGTCAGCGGCACCTGCCGCGACCGCGCCGGCAACCTGAGCGGTACGAGTGCCTTCGCGCTCAGCTACGACGCAACCGGCCCGCTAGTGGCCGCCACTCCTGCTCGCGCCCCCGACTCAAACGGCTGGTACAACCACTCGCTGAGCGTCAGCTTCACGGGCACGGACGCCACCTCCGGGCTCGAATCCTGCGTCCCGGCCCAGATCTACTCCGGTCCGGACGGTTCCAACCGCTCGGTGAGCGGCTCCTGTCGCGACGCGGCCGGCAACACGACCGTGCGCGCGTTCGCGCTCATGTACGACGCGACCGGGCCGCAGGTCACCGCGACCCCCGCTCGCGCGCCCGATTCGAACGGCTGGTACAACCACTCGCTGAGCGTCGGCTTCACCGGCACGGACGCCACCTCCGGGCTCGAATCCTGCGTCCCGGCCCAGACCTACTCCGGTCCGGACGGTTCCAACCGTTCGGTGAGCGGCTCCTGCCGGGACGTGGCCGGCAACACGACCGTGCGCGCGTTCGCGCTCATGTACGACGCAACGGCGCCGCAGGTGACCGGAGCCAGCCCGTCTCGCGCGCCCGATTCGAACGGCTGGTACAACCACGCGCTGAGCGTCGGCTTCACGGGCAGCGACGCGACCTCTGGGGTCGACACGTGCACGCAGGCCAGCTACTCGGGCCCGGACAACGGCGCCGCCTCGGTCAGCGGCTCCTGCCGCGACCTGGCCGGCAACCAGAGCGGGTCGAGTGCCTTCGCGCTCAGCTACGACGCGACGGCGCCCCAGGTGACCGCCACTCCCGCTCGCGCCCCCGACTCGAACGGCTGGTACAACCACTCGCTGAGCGTCAGCTTCACGGGCACGGACGTGACCTCAGGGATCGAGTCCTGCGTTTCGCCCCAGACCTACTCCGGTCCGGACGGTCCCAACCGCTCGGTCAGCGGCTCCTGTCGCGACGTGGCCGGCAACACGACCGTGCGCGCGTTCGCGCTCATGTACGACGCGACGGCGCCGCAGGTGACCGGCGCGACCCCGTCTCGCCCGCCCGATCGCGCCGGCTGGTACAACCACGCGCTGAGCGTCGGCTTCACGGGCAGCGACGCGACCTCTGGGGTCGACACGTGCACGCAGGCCAGCTACGCAGGCCCGGACAGCCCCAACGCCTCGGTCAGCGGCTCCTGTCGCGACGTGGCCGGCAACCAGAGCGGCACGAGTGCCTTCGCGCTCAGCTACGACGCGACAGGGCCACAGGTGACCGCTACCCCGGGTCGCCCCCCCGACTCGAACGGCTGGTACAACCATGCGCTGAGCGTCAGCTTCACGGGCACGGACCCCACGTCCGGGGTCGACTTCTGCGTCCCGCCCCAGGGCTACTCCGGCCCTGACAGACCGGACGCCGCGGTCAGCGGCTCCTGCCGCGACGTTGCCGGCAACACGACCGTGCGCGCCTTCGCGCTCATGTACGACGCGACCGGGTCGCAGGTCACCGCGACCCCCGGTCGCGCCCCCGACTCGAACGGCTGGTACAACCACGCGCTGGCGGTCACTTTCACGGGCACGGACGCGACCTCCGGGCTCGACTCCTGCGTCCCGCCCCAGACCTACTCCGGCCCCGACAGTGCGGACACGTCGGTCAGCGGCTCCTGCCGCGACGTTGCCGGCAACACGACCGTGCGCGCGCTGGCGCTCCGCTACGACGCAACCGGCCCGCAGGTGACCGCCACTCCTGCTCGCGCCCCCGACTCGAACGGCTGGTACAACCACGCGCTGGCGGTCACTTTCACGGGCACGGACGCCACTTCCGGGCTCGAGTCCTGCGTCGCGGCCCAGAGCTACTCAGGCCCCGACCGTGCCGACGCGTCGGTTAGCGGCTCCTGCCGCGACGTGGCCGGCAACACGATTGTGCGCGCATTCGCGCTCATGTACGACGCGACGGCGCCGCAGGTGACCGGCGCGACCCCCTCCCGCCCGCCCGATTCGAACGGCTGGTACAACCACGCGCTGAGCGTCGGTTTCACGGGCAGCGACGCCACTTCGGGGATCGACACGTGCACGCAGGCGAGCTACGCAGGCCCGGACAATCCGGCGGCCTCGGTCAGCGGCTCCTGCCGCGACCTGGCCGGCAACCAGAGCGGCACGACTGCCTTCGCGCTCAGCTACGACGCGACGGCGCCACAGGTGACGGATGCGACCGCAGTGCGGCCGCCCGACCAGGCCGGCTGGTACAACCACGCCGTCGCGTTCGCAATCCAGGGCCTCGATGCAACCTCCGGCATCGAATCGTGCCCGCCGACTCTGTATGAGGGCCCGGACGGCCAAGACGCCTCGGTCGAGGGGTCGTGCTACGACGTGGCCGGAAATCACGGACTGAGGTCGTTCCCGCTCAGGTACGACGCGACGGGGCCGCAGGTGACAGCCACTCCCGTCCGTGCACCCGACACGAGCGGTTGGTACAACCATCCGCTGAGTGTCGCTTTCACGGGAAGTGATGCGACGTCCGGCTTGGATTCCTGCGCTGCCCCTCAGATCTACGACGGCCCGGATAACGGGTTCGCCTCAATCGGAGGGTCGTGCCTCGATCGGGCCGGGAACGTGGGGGTCGTATCGTTCGCGTTCGGCTATGACTCGACGGCGCCGCAGGTGGCCGGAGGGAGCGCGTCTCGCCCGCCGGACCGGAACGGCTGGTACGACCACCCGCTGACGGTGAGCTTCCAAGGCAGCGACGCCACCTCCGGGATCGAGACATGCACCGAGGCGAGCTACGGAGGCCCGGACGACCCTGCCGCCGCGGTGAGCGGCTCCTGCGGTGACCGGGCTGGGAACCAGAGCGGATCGACGCCATTCCCGCTGAAGTACGACGCAACCGCTCCGACCGTCAGCGGGCTCCAGGCCAAGGCCGGCATGCGCAGCGCCGAGCTTCGTTGGCAGACCTCCCCCGACACGATGCTTGTGGAGCTCATGCGCTCGCCGGGCCTCGGGGGCGCCGCCAAGAGCGTCGTCTACCGGGGCTCGGCTGCGAGCCATCGCGACAGCGGCCTAACGCCGGGACGGAAGTACCGCTACACCGTGACCGGCTACGACCTGGCCACGAACGAAGCCGCTCGGTCGATCGAGTTCATGGGAAGGGGCGCACTGCTCAACCCGGCGCCGGCGGAGCGGGTCAAGTCTCCGCCGTTCCTCGTCTGGACGCCGGTGCGAGGGGCGACCTATTACAACGTCGTGCTCGTCCGCGGGCGCAGGGTGTTCAGCGCCTGGCCGGTGCGAACGCGTCTGCAACTTCCACGAAGCTGGGTCTACCGCGGCCAGCGCCAGCGCCTGCGCCCCGGCCTCTATCGTTGGTACGTTTGGCCCGGTTACGGGCGGCTCTCGGCGGGCCGTTACGGCCGCCTGCTGGGCGGCAGCACGTTCGTCGTCACCCGCTAGACCTTCGTCAGTGTCCCGCGGGGCTTCGGAGAACGCGGACCGACAGCGCCAGGAAGAGCATTTCCCCGAGCGCCAGAGCGACGAGCGCTAACCCGGCGAACAGGAAGAGATTCGAGCTCTCGGAGCCCGACGGCGTAGTAGCAGCAACGGCCTCCTGCGTGATGGCTCCTTCGCCGGTCGCTCTCTGAGTCGGGGCCGACGCGGCTCCCACGGGCTTGGCAGGCGTACGGGGCGAGCTGGGACGTGCCGACGGCGTTGACGGCGCTAGGCTGATCCGCGGCGGGGCGCTACGGGCGGACTGCGTGGTCGACGGTGCCTCAGGCTCCCGAGATGTCTGCTGCGAGGCTCGAGACGTTGGGCTCGATCTCTCGTCCGACGTCGGACGGGAAACGGGCTTCGACGGCACGGGTACCGGCTCAGGCCTCAGCTGAGGGCGCGTACTGACTGGTGCGGGCTCGGGCCCTTGTGCGACAGCCTCTCCGGTTGAAAGTCCGAGCAGGCCAATCCCGATGACGAGAACGATTCGCCCCGCGCCCAGCGCAAGGCCAGACGTCATGTGTCCTCTCTGCCAAAGCAACGAGTGATTCGGGCGAGCCAATAGCGATCCCCCAGTCCCTGCCGAACCTCCTAGGCCTTGGTACTAGCCGATATCGCCATGCTTGTCAACGGCGGAGTATGTGAGTGCTCCGGCTCGGCTTCGCCCGAAACCGGGTTGTCCAGAACCAAACGGCCAGGAATCCCAGATAGGCCAGGCCGAGCAGCAGCCCGATCTGGACCATGAGTCTGGAGTCCTGCAGTTGGCGTCCCTCCTGTGACGGAGGTCGAGATACGGCGGACAGGTTCGTTGAAGCAAGGCACTTCTGAGCTGAGATCGACAACGATTTTCCGCACTTTGCTTCCAGGTTCCACGGGGAGATCGACTGGTGCTTTCGGCCTACAAGATGCGCAGTCCCTGATGCACGTAGAAACGTCGGTGCGACAGTCCATGATACTGCTGAACGAGAATCACCAACAATTTGATCAGAATCACCAACAATTTGTGATATCGCGCGTGTAATAAATCGTGAATCGAATTCACGGCTTGAAGCACGCCTCCGATATTCGTAATTGCCTGTCGGTTCCACGCTTTCCGAGCGAAGACTCTCCTGCTCGTCGGAGCCCTCGGCACCCGTCAGACCCAGTCCCGACCCGGCTTCAAAGTGATACTGCGACGCCTGCCCGGGGTGATACTGCGCTATGCCTCCGCCCTCAGCCTGAGGAATCGTCTCAAAGGGCGGTCCGATGGCGCTCACAGGGGCTTCGGCCGCCCCCAGCGACGCCTTGGCGCTCGCGGCGAGCGCTAAGGCGAGCGCCGCCGCCAGGATCACTGCCCAGATACTCGAGCCGCCTGGACAGCGGAAGCCGGAGGGTCGCTGCGCGGCTGCGGGCTGGGCGGTGGGGGAGGGCCGACGCCGCCCGCATTCTTTCTGGGTTCCCCTGACAAGCCTCCCTCGGGTGGCTTTCTCCCAAAGCAGCGACCCACTGTCGCGTGGGATGCAACAGGTTTTCCGGCTCCCTCGTCTGATAATTCAAAAGATACCCAGGCATGGAGTCGACGAACCCCAACCTGTCGTCCGCGAATAGATTCCTCTGGCAAATGTGTCGAGTGCGAGCTAGAATCGAATTCCGGCGAGAGAAAAGAGTTGGAATGGCCCTAAACGTGGCGATAAAGGAAAGGGCGACGAGAATCTCCGGCGAACAGAGAGCCGGAAACTCTCTCTCGCTGCGACAGGCCAGTGGCCGGACAGTGGTCCGAACGCACAGACACAGTCGGCGGCTGCCTTCTTCGCCCCGGCTCCGGGCGGTCAACGGCGGCGCCCCGCGACCGTCGGGGGCGGCAGGGCGCGTCTCTGGCCGAGCGGCTGCTCGGGCGCTGCTGCATGAGTACCACCAGCACGCAGACCTTCGGGCCCGCGAGCAGCTCATACAGCAGTACCTCCCGCTCGTGAGGGCGCTCGCTCGGCGCTTCTCCGGCCGGGGTGAGCACCTTGATGATCTAGTCCAAGTCGGCTCGATCGGCCTCATCAAGGCGATCGACCGTTTCGACCCAGAACGCGGGGTCGATCTCACCGCATTCGCGATCCCAACCGTCGTCGGCGAGATCAAGCGCCACTTTCGCGACCAAGGGTGGCCGGTGAGGATCCCGCGGCGGTTGCAAGAGCTGAACGTCTCGCTCCAGGCGAACGCCGCGGAGCTCGCATCCGAGCTCGAGCGGACCGCGACGGTCGCGGAGATCGCGCACGAAGCAGGCTTGCGACCGGACGAGGTTGAAGAGGCGCTCGCTGTCGCGAGATCGCATCAGCCCCTCTCCCTGTCGATATCCGGCGAGTCCGAGGACGGGTCGGCCGGGCCTCTCGACCGAGACGGCAGAGTCGACGGAGGCTACGAGGTAGGAGAGGACCGGGCACTGCTGGCGAGGGGATTCCGCGTTCTCGACGAGCGTGAGCGCCGACTGCTGCACCTCGCATTCTTCGCTGGCTTGAGCCAGGCCCGGATCGCGAGGGAGGTCGGACTCTCGCAGATTCACGTCTCGCGCTTGACGCGTCGTGCGCTCGAGAAGCTCCGCGCCGAGATCGGAAGCGAGTAGCGGGGGACATGCGGCGGACGACTGATCCCCAGGCATCGGTCGACATCGTCCCCGTTCGGTATTGGCCCTACACGCTATGCTCGTGGCCATCGGTCTGATGGCTTCCGGAGGGAGTTCCCAAACCGGAAGGCCGAATGGATCCGTCCTGCGGGAGGAGCAAGTGGAGCGCGGTCAAAGCGGCCCAAGCGCGCTTGAGCGGTACGCATACTTGCCTTATCACGTGACGCTCGTCCGCGATGCGGAAGAGAAGGGGAGCCCGTGGACGGCAGGGGTCGAGGAGCTCCCGGCTTGTACGAGCCGGGGCAGGACGGCTCAGGAGGCCGTCAGCGGGATCGAGGAGGCGATGAAACGCTGGATCGCGGCTGCCCTCGAAGCGGGGCGTGACGTCCCCGAGCCCAAGTCGGAGACAAGCCACAGCGGCCGGCTCTTGCTCCGCATGCCGCGAACGCTCCACGCGGGGCTCACTCGGGTGGCGGAGCGCGAGGGAGTGAGCCTAAATCAGTTCATCACGGACGTTCTCGCCAGTGCCATCGGTTGGCCTGGTGGAGCGAAAACTGCCGGCAACGGGAGGACCAAGGCACCGATCAACCAGTCGCCCGGTGCGGAAGGGCTCACGACCGAGCTCTCCAGCCCCTCCCGACGCGGACTGCGGCGTCCGCAGAGTTTCGTCGCGGCAGCCCTCGCAGCAAACTTTGTGATCGTCGCCCTGGTGGCGATCATCGCGATCGTGGTGCTCATCGCGGCCGAGTGGCGGTAAGGCTGGTTCCTTCAGGAACCCCGGCAGGAACGACTGTTGCCGTTGCCGACGAGCCGGTTTCCCGTCGGCTCGGCCCGGCCCCCATCCTCGTGATTCGCAGCCTGCTGTCTGACGAGGACGCCGCCGTCCGTGCCGCAGCCCCGGTTATTGCGCACAATGTTGTCCGAAGAACCCTGGAGGATGATCGCCGGTCGGGCGCCGCCGACGAAGACGTTGCCGGCGATGCGGTTGTTGTCGCCGCCGACGTCGACGAACAGACCGGACCTTTTGGCCGACACGAAGCGGTTAAAGGTGAAGTTGTTGTTGCTCGAGCCGCCCCCACCGTGTCGCCATTCGACGTTGATCCCTGTTCTGACGTCGGTGATGACGTTGCGCGAGATGAGCGAGTAGTTCGTCGAACGCTCGAGGTAGATGCCGGTCCGCGTGCCGCGGATGTCATTGCGGACGACGGTGGTTTTTGTGGAGGAGCCGACCGTCTCGATGCCGTCCCACCTGGCGCGCCGGATCGTGTTTCCGATGATCGCGGCCTCGACTCCTCCCGACCAGATGCCGCCCTCATTCGTCCCGCACTTGGGTGCCGTGTGCGGCGCGTAGGTGCAGGCGTCGCGCGCGGGGTCGCGAATGTCGCTGATCTCGTTGTCGAGCGCCAGTCCGTGCAGCGCTGCTGCGGGACGGCCGAATTCCTTCTGCGCGAGAAGGATGCCGAAGGAACGGAAGCCGCGAATCCGAGTCCGGATGACGCTCGTGTCGTGAGACTTGTCCGAGCCGAGCGCGAACACCCCGGCATGGCCCGTACCACCACCCTCGATCAGCGAGTCCTGTACCGAGACGTTTGCGTGAGCACCCCAGACGTTCACGCCGTGCTTGCGCACGCGAGTCATGTGCAGCCGCCGGAGTCGCACGCTGCTCGAGCCGTCGAAGACGGCGACGGCGATGCCCCCGCCGCCACCCGGCCCGCCTCCATCGAGCGTCAGGTCGGAGATGCCGATGTTCACGCCCTTCGCGATCAGCAGCGCCCAGTAGGGCGAGCCAGAGGGCGCACTGATCACAGTTCTTGGCCCGGCGCCGATGAGGCGTGCTCCGCTGCCCAGCTTCACGTCGTGCAGGAGATAACGGCCCGGGCCGAGGCGCACTGCCCCCCCACGGCGGAGCGCGGCCAGCGCCCGGGCGAGTCCGCGCCGCGGCGACGCCCTGAGTATCTTCGTCCGGAACCGTGTCGTCCTGAGGAGAGCCGGCGCGGTCGACCGGCGCCGTCCGAGGTTGTCGACGGCCGTCACGCGCACGCGGTGAGGGCCGGGCCGAAGGAGGCCCGGGTTCACGTCGAGGGTGTACGGAGCCGTTGTGTCAGAGCCCAGCGGGGCACCGTCGAGCAAAAACGTCACGGCGACGACGCGGCCGGATGCCGCTGTGGCGCGGGCCTTCAGCGTGGCCGGCCGAGCGATGCGACCGCTCGGACCGAGATAGGTAACCGTCGGCTGGCCCCCGCGTGTATGGGCAGGAGGCGAAGCGACTACGACAATGCAGAGACCGGCTACCAAGATTCCAAGCGCCTTGAGTGAGTACAGCACGCAGGGCCGAACGCGATCGTCAGACGCCATGGCGAATCGTGGAGTAACCGGCGACGGTATTGCACGATACAGCGCGCCGGACCTCCCTCCCGATCAACCGCTCGAGGTCGGGCGCTACCTCGATGCGCTGCGACGCAGCTGGCTGCTGATCGCGCTCATCATCGTCGGTCTGACCGTCGCGGTACTCGTCATCTCCCTCAACCTGCACCAGACCTACCGGGCGACCTCGAAGATGGTGCTCGACGAAACAGCGGACTCGCTCTCGAGCGGAGACGCCGAGTCCGTCCAGCGCCGCCTCGCCACGATCCAGATCCTCCTCAGCACGCGCGACGTGCTGGGTACGGCAGCCGCCAGGCTCAAAGGGGAGACCGTGGAGACGCTCGACGACAAGGTGCAATCCACTGTCGACCAGAACGCCAACATCGTCAACATCGTCGCGAGCGACGACGAAGCGCGCGGTGCGGCGGCGATCGCGAACGTCGTCGCCGATACGTTCCTCGCCAAGCAGCGGAAACTCGAGCGGCAACGGATCGCCCGCGCTCGTGCGAGCATGGTGCAAGCCCTGGCCGAGCTGCGCAGCACGCCCGGAGTACAGGCGCAGACTGAGATCGCCACGATCCGCGAGCGGCTCACAGATCTCAACGTCAGGGCTGCGAGCACCGGCTCCGAGCTCACTCTCGCCGAGGCGGCTCAGCCGCCTGTCGACCCAAGCTCGCCGCGGCCCGTGCGCAACACGATCTTCGCGTTCTTCGCCGCGTCGTTCATCGCCGCCCTCCTTGTGCTCGCCCGCGCCCAGCTGAGGCCTCGAGTCAGCGGGTCGCGGGAGCTGAGCCGCCTGCTCGACATCCCGGTGCTGGTCGAAGTGCCGTACGTCCGACGGCGTCTCGCGCAGTCGCACAAGACCCTCAGTGCGATCGAGTACGAGGCGTACCAGACGCTTCAAGCCTCGCTCAGGATGCACCTGCCGCCCACGCGTCAGCAGATCGTGCTCGTGACCAGCGCGCTCCACGGGGAAGGCAAAACAGAGGTTACGGCGGCGCTGGGTCTCGTCCTTGCCCAAGCGGGGCAGCGAACATGGCTCGTCTCTGCCGACATGCGCTGGCCAAGGCTGCACGAGCTGTTCGACGTGGCACAGTCGCCCGGCCTGTCCGACGTCCTGGCCGGTGCTCGCGGCGGCCGTGAGAGCGCAGCGTTGGAGCTGGCCGTCGCCCGCAAGAGCCCCCCGAGGTCGCGAGAGCCGGAG
>Ga0190270_10001059_pt1 | contig 12581 bp, 7 predicted proteins | sample Popmic320T_FD_133748 | JGI IMG/M metagenome (GOLD analysis project Ga0190270, IMG submission 133748) | Populus adjacent soil microbial communities from riparian zone of Weber River, Utah, USA - 320 T | ecosystem: Environmental > Terrestrial > Soil > Riparian zone | place: USA: Utah | collected... | reverse complement strand
GCCGGGAGAGCGGTTACGCAATTGTTTCAGTCGCGGAGCGACGGTTGACACCGATGATCTGTATCAACCGTCGCTCCGCGACTGTGAACGTATATGCGTTAGTCGACCCGGCTTTGAAAACTTGTCATTACCCAAACTTTTGCATGAAACTGACATTGAATTTGAGATCTAAAGCGAAACGATAATGCGCAACGCCCTTGAACATTACGACAATTCATCAAGAATCCCCGCTCGCGTGGGCGGAGAAGCATTTCGCCGAGGTCGATTTGGGCGAAACCCGGCGAAATCAACGTACTGTGACCATTGCCGCCGCAATGGCCGCTAACCCGGATAAAAGCATTCCCAAAATGTTCATCCACGGTTACGACGTCAAGGCCGCCTACAATTTTTTTAGTCACCCTGAGGCGACGCCCGACAATGTGCAACTCGCGCATCGCGAATTGGTGCTTGAACAAATGCGCCTGCCAGGACGCTATCTTCTGCTGGAAGATAGCAGCGAAATGAGTTGGTCGGGCAATCTCCCGATACCGGGGTTGGGCCCTGTTGGTCCTGGAGCCGCGGGTTTGCAAGGCTTCCATCTGCATTCCGTCTTGGCGGTGCGATGGACCTGCGAGCCGAAGCAAACTGAATATTGGCCGGGGCGACCGGCAGTCGAAGTGCTGGGCTTGCCTGCGCAGCACTACCGGGTGCGGGAAAGGCGCCCCAAGGGCGAACCGGCGAACAACTCCAAAGTCATCAAACACCGTGCGCGCGAATCGCAATGGTGGTTGAAGGCCGGCGAGACGGTCGGCCCGGCGCCGGATGACGAGCCAGTTGAGTGGACTCGCGTTTGTGATCGAGGCGCGGACATCTACGAAATGCTGATCAGTTGCGGAGAACTCGATCATCGCTTCGTGATTCGCGCCGCGCAGGATCGTTGCCTGACCAATGAACAAGGCCGCGAAATAACGGGCAAGCTCTTTGCCACAGCGCGCGCGCAAGAAGCGTTGGGCAACTTCGCCCTGGAATTGCGTACGCGACCGGGGCAAGCTGCCCGAACAGCTCAATTGCAAGTCAGCGCTGTCCAAGTTTGGCTGCGCGGGCCGCAACGCCCTGGCAAGGGCCCAGGTTACTTGGCGCCTGTTGGCTGCAACGTCGTGCGTGTTTGGGAACCCAATCCGCCGCCAAACACTGAACCACTGGAATGGATCCTGTTGACCGACTGGCCGGTGGAGAGCTACGCCCAGGCGCTGGAAGTGGCGCTTGCGTATTCGACGCGCTGGTTGATTGAGGAGTTTCATAAGGCTCTCAAAACCGGGACGAAAGCCGAAGAGTTGCAATTGGAGACAGCCGAAAGCCTGTTTGCCGCGATTGCGATCAAAAGCATCGTGGCGCTTCGTCTGCTCGATTTGCGGGAGCGAGTGCGGCTATCCCCGGATGCGCCAGCCGAACAGTCTGGCCTGAATGAACTTGAACTAGGCGTCTTGCGCAAGTTCCTCAATCGCCCGATCAAAACCGTACGCGAAGTAGCCCTCGCTATTGGTCGATTAGGCGGACACATGAACCGCAAAGGTGATGGCATGCCGGGTTGGCAAACTCTCTCTTGCGGGATGGTGAAATTGAACAATTTGGTCGATGGTGCGCGCATAGCTCTTAAACTGACAAAGTTTGGGTAATGACAAGTTTTCAAAGCCGGGGGAACCATTACACATTCGCCCTCAGTCGCGGAGCGACGGTTGATTTTGCAGATCGGGGTCAACCGTCGCTGCCGCGACTAAAACCACTATGCGACCGCTCCCCGGCTTTGAAAAGCCGGGCTAGGATCGACCGTCGCTGCCGCGACGAGGAAGTGTTGTTGCATTTATTTATCAAACACCATAAAAGCCGGGCTAGGCTCACATGGTCGCTCCGCGACCGGGAAAACTATTCGCGCCGGATTGATCGTTTCCGAAGCCTTCTACCGCCGCCAGTCTTAACCACTCTCCAACATAAATGTCAGCGCGTTCGGATGAATAAACAGATTTGTTTGAACGCATCAAAAGTAAGGAGATGACCATCGTCCGGTGATTTGCTAGTGGCAAAAGGCTTTCGGGCCGCGTCTCTGGATGGCGAAGGTTTTGGCACATCAGATGCAAAGCCTGTCTTGAAACGAAAAAAAAGGAGACCTCGCAGCGCTTGGCGGCTCCTGCGAGGTCTTCAAACTCCCAATCACTTTGGAATAAATGAAAGGAGCGGCGCGAATGCTAGCAAAAAATATTTCGCGGGGCAAAAATTCGCCCCGGGTTTCAGGCCGTCTTGAAAGAAATTCTCCTCCGAACAAAGACTTGATTTGCGGCGCATCCCTTTTGCCGGCGCTCGCGCTGCTCTGCTCGCTCGCGACGTTCGCTCACGGACAATCGTATCAAGGCGGCCTGCGCGGCTCGTTGCATGACAACGCCGGCAACGCGCTGTCGAATGTGACGCTCTCGTTGACCAACGAGGCGACGGGGCTGACGCGGACGACTGTGACGAACGCCAGCGGCGAATACGTCTTCGACCGCGTCGATCCGGGCAAATACAAGCTCGAAGCCACGTCAGGCGGGTTCAAGAAGCTGGAGCGCTCGGGCGTGGTGATCGAGACGCAGCAGCAGTTGCTGCTCGACCTGCTGATGGAGGTCGGGGCCGTGACCGAGACCGTAGTCATCACCGACGACGCGCCGTTGATCGAACAGGGGAACGCCTCGGTCGGCCAGGTGATCACCAAACAATTCCTGAGCGATCTGCCCAATACGGGGCGCAACCCGTTCTCGCTCGCCGCCATCTCGCCGAACTACGTGCCGGCGGGCAATCCGACCTTCAATCGCCAGCAGGATCAGAGCGGGTCGTCGCAGATCTCGCTCGCCGGCGGCCCGGTGCGCGGCAACAACTACCTGCTTGACGGCGTGCCCATCGCCGATATCGGCAACCGCGCCGTGATCATTCCGACCTTCGAGGCGATCCAGGAGCTGAAGATGCAGGTCAACAATTACGACGCCGAGGCGGGGCGAACGGGCGGAGGCGTATTCAACGTCACATCGCGCTCAGGCTCGAATCAGTTGCACGGCAGCCTCTTCGGCTTCCTGCGCCCGAACCCGCTTCAGGCTAACAACTTCTTCAACAATCGCAGCGGCATTAAACGCCCGGACGCCGATTACGGGCTTTACGGCGGCTCGGTCGGCGGGCCGGTCTACATTCCGAAGATTTACAACGGCAAGGACAAGACCTTCTTCTGGGTGGCGATGGAAGGTTACCGGATGCAGAGCTTCCTGAGCGAGACCTTCACCGTGCCGACCGAACTCGAACGCCAGGGAAATTTCTCGCAGACCAGGAACGGCGGACAGCCAGTAGTGATTTATGATCCGCTCACGACTCGCATGGTCAACGGGCAGCTAGTGCGCGATCCGTTTCCGAACAACGTCATTCCGCTGGACCGGCAAGACCCCGTTGGGCGCGCCCTGCTGCAATTCTTCCCGAAATCGAACCGGCCCGGCGACGCTTCGGGGCGCGGCAACTACGCGGCCACAAGCACGCTCGACGACCGCGCCGACCAGCAAACGTTCAAGCTAGATCACAATTTCGCCAGTTGGCACAAGGCTTCGGCGACTTACCTGCGTTACGGCAGCCGCGAGCCGGTGGCCGATTTTTACAAGAACATAGCAAACCCGGGCGGCAGCCTTCTCTTTCGCAACGTGGACGCGCTGGCGGTCAACAACGTCTTCACGCTCAACGAGACGACGCTTCTGAGCGTGCGCTACGGCTACAACACCTTCGACGACAACGTGGACACCGTCAGCGCGGGCTTCGATCCTGCGCAATTGGGTTTCGCGCAAAGCTTCGTGCGCGACGTCGCGTTCTTGAAGTTCCCGGCCATTGGCACGGGCGGCGCTTACGGCTCGCCGTCCCAAGGCGCGCTCGGTTCCGCCGCGCCGAACCGGCGCCGATGGTATTCGCACAACTTCCTGACGGGCGTCTCGAAACTGTTAGGCCGTCACAGCCTGAAAGCCGGATTCGATTACCGGAAACTCTCGCTCGACTTCTACAACATCGGACAGGCGAGCGGCAGCTTCACCTTCACGCGCGCCTTTACGCAGGGGCCGAATCCGAACGCGGCGACCACCGCCGGCGGCAACGAGTTGGCCAGCCTGTTGCTCGGCGCAGTGGCAAGCGGCAGTTCACAACTCGTCACGCCGCTCTCGGTCTACGTTAATTACTTCGGCGGTTACGCCCAGGACGACTTCCGACTGTCGCAAAAACTGACGCTCAATTTCGGGTTGCGCTACGAATACGAGCAGGGATTGCAGGAGCGCGAAAACCAGATCACGGTCGGCTTCGACCCGACTGCGGCCTTCCCCGCGCAGCCCGCCGGCATGAGCGTGAAAGGCGGCCTGGTCTTCGCCGGCGTGAATGGGGCGCCGACGCAGCAGACGCGGCCGCAGAAAGCCAAGTTCGGCCCGCGCGTCGGCTTCGCTTATCAATACAACGAGAAGACGACGGTCCGCGGCGGATACGGTGTGCTATGGGCGCCGGCCATCTTCAATCTCGGCCCGACCGTGGACGGTTACGGCGCGCTCGGTTTCGCCGCGGTGACGAACATGGTCACATCGCTCGACGGCGGATTGACGCCGGCGAACTACCTGTCGAACCCGTTTCCCAACGGCTTGGTGCGGCCGACGGGCAGTTCGCTCGGGCCGCTGACGCAGGTCGGGCAGAACGTGTCGTTCGTGGATCAGAACCGCGAGGCCGCGTACATGCAGCAATATTCGCTCGACATCCAACGCGAATTGCCAGGCAATGTCGCGTTGACGGTCGGCTACGTCGGCAGCCGCGGCGCTAGCCTGCAACTCGGCGGCATAAACAACGGCGGCGTAAACATCAACCAACTGGCGCCGCAGTTCATGTCTCGCGCCGACTTGCAGACGCGCGTGAACAATCCGTTCTTCGGCACGCCGGCCGGCGTCGGCATTCTGAGTTCGGCGACCGTCACTCAGGCGCAATTGCTGCGCCCGTTCCCGCAATTCGGCGATGTGATCATGCTCGGCGCAAGCGGAGGCAATTCGTTCTACAACGCGCTGACGGTCAAGGCGCAGAAGCGTTTGTCGAAGGGCTTCTCGCTGCTCGCCGCTTACGCCTTCAGCAAGCTGCTCGACAACATCGTGGGCAACGGCAATTTCTTTGCGCCGGACAACACGTCGAACGTGATAGACGCTTACGACCGCAGCCGTGACTACTCTCTCTCGTCCGTGGACACGCCGCATCGTTTCACGCTGAGCGGAACGTACGAATTGCCGTTCGGCCGCGGACGAAAGTTGCTTGCGGGGGCCGACGGCGTCGTCGATCGCATCGTCGGCGGATGGCAGTTGAACGCCATCGTGACTTACCAGAGCGGCTTTCCCCTTTCGATCACGCAGCAGGTCAACAACACGAACGCATTCAGTCTGGGGCAGCGGCCGAACGTCGTGGCCGGCGTCGACCCTGCGACGCCGGGATCGGTCGGCGAGCGGATTGACGGCGGTTATTTGAACCCTGCGGCTTTCAGTTCCGCCGCGCCGAATACCTTCGGCAATGCGCCGCGCACGATCGGCGTTCGCTCGCCGAGCACGCGCTTGTTCGATCTCTCGGTGATCAAGAACACCAGGATTGTTGAAGGCTTCAACGCCCAGTTCAGGATCGAGGCGGTCAACGGGTTCAACACGCCGATCTTTCGCGCGCCCAACACGCAGGTCGGCAATCCGAATTTCGGGCGCATCACGTCGCAGGCCAACTTCGCGCGCGTCGTGCAGTTGAGCGTGCGTTTGATGTGGTGACGCCGGGGGCGGTAGCGGGCGAGGCCCTCTTTGTTTACCCGTTCCGGGTTTGGGATGAACCCGATGGGAAAACGGCAAAAAAGTAGCGAGGAATCTACTCTTTGTCGATCTTTCCGGGGGCTTCGCTCGCCGCCATATGGCATATGGGATTCGCAGCAATGAAAGAGCTGGTCAAGGCCGCAGACCGCTCGCCGGAACCGGAAAGCGTCGCCGACCGGCGCAAGCCGGGGACGCTTGAGCGGTGGCGCGGCGATTTTTTCGGCGGGACCGTCGCGGCGTTGATTGCCGTGCCTTACGGGATGGCATTGGCGACGGCGATGGGACTGCGTCCCGAAGCCGGTTTGTACACTTCGATCATCGGCGGCGCGATTTCGGGAATGATCTCGAACGCGCCGCTGGCGACCCCAGGTCTGTCCGCCACAGTCGTTCCGGTGTTGGCTGTGTTGGTCAAGACGCACGGCGTGGGCGCGGCGATGGCGGCCGGCGCGTTGAGCGGGTTGATTATGACCCTGATCGGCGCGCTGCGCGTCGGCAGGTACTTTAGCTACCTGCCGCAACCCGTCATCGCCGCGTTCACGAGTGGTCTGGGAGTGATCATCGTCTCTACGCAGATCAAAACGGTCTTCGGGGTCGAACCGGCGCCCGCCGGGTTCGACCTGGGCGTGGTCGACGATTTCTGGGCCGTATTCAAAGCCTGCGAGCGGAGCGATTATCACACGCTGTCCGTGGCCGTTCTCGTCATCGGCTTGATGTTCATTCTGCCGCGTTGGAAGAAAGGCGTCCCGGCGCCGCTCGTCGCGGTGATCGTCGCCGCGGTGGCCGTCCATGCGTTCGGATGGGCGCTCGGATGGCGACTGCCGTCAGTCGGCGCGCTGCCCGACGGCTTCCCGCAGCCGAGCCTGGCGGCGATGGACTTCTCAGCGTTTTCGGCTCTGCTGCGTCCGGCTTTTACGCTGGCAGGGTTGATCACCGTCAATCATACGCTGACGGTCGTGGTGACGGCCCGCTTGAGCGAGGCTCGCCGGCGAGAGCCGTTCGACCGCGGGTTGATTGCGCAGGGCATGGCCAACATGGTCTGCCCGTTTTTCGGAGCGCCGCCGGGCGTGGCCATGCTGGCGCGCGCCGTGGCCAGCGTTCGCGCGGGCGCAGTCACGCGATGGTCAACGCTCGCGCACAGCCTCGCGCTGCTGCTGTTTCTGTTTCCGCTGCGCGATTTCGTAAGCCGGATTCCGCTCGCCGCGCTGGGGGCTGTGACCGTCGCCGTGGGCTTGCAGTTGATCGACTGGAAGCGATTTCGCGATCTGCGGAATATGAGCCGGCCCGAGGCGGCGCTCTTTCTGCTCACATTCTGTTTGATAGTTTCCGGCGATCTGATCGTCGGCGTGGGGGCCGGCGCGCTGGTAGCATTGCTGCTTTTCGTCAAGCGCGCGTCGCGCCTTGAACCGATCGTTCCTGACCCAGCAAATAAGGAACCCTCAGCCATTGACCACTTTTTCAACCGGCAAAGAAACGAAGGGCGCGAAGATGGTCGAGCGCCGAAGATGGAGGATAAAGGATCGTATCGAATATCGATTTCCGATCCTCGATCCTCGATCCTCGATCCTCAATCCTCTTCGCTTTCTTCCTTTCTTCGTAGTTTGTATCAATCTCCGCTGTCCCGATTTAGCGGGCTGGAACGCCTGCGCTCGCAGTGGCGGCGATCAACCTCAAACAGTCTTCAAGCTCCGGAGGAAAATAACGATGACCAGTCCACGACTCTCCGATCGACGTAACGGCGCGCCGCCCATCTCCCGCCGGGCGTTCAGCCGCATGGCCACGCTGTTGGCCGCGGGCGCGACGCTGCCCTTTTACAACGAGAGCGCGCTTGCGCAGCTTTCCAAAACCGGCCCGATCCCGCCCGACGCGGTGAAGATCAACGCCAACGAGAATCCGCTGGGCCCCTGCCCCGAAGCCGCCGAGGCCATCGCCAAGGTGATCTCCAAGGGAGGACGCTACATGTACGAAGAGACCGACGCCTTCGTTAACACGCTGGCCGAACAGGAAGGCCTCGACGCGGAATACGTCCTGCCCTTCGCCGGTTCGAGCGACCCTCTGCACCGCGCCGTGCTGGCGTTCACGTCTAAGGAAAAGCCGCTCGTGATGTCCGACCCGGGTTACGAAGCGGGCGGGCGCGCCGCGCAGTTCATCGGCGCGAAGGTGGTCAAGGTCCCGCTCACGCAGAGCCACGCCCACGACGTCAAGGCTATGGTCAAAGCGGCGAGCGAACGCAAAGCGGGTTTGATCTACATCTGCAACCCGAACAACCCGACAGGCACGATCACGCCACGCGCCGACATCGAATGGTTGATCGCCAACAAGCCGGAAGAGACCGTCCTGCTGCTCGACGAGGCGTATATTCACCTCACCGACGAGCCGGTGTGCTCCGACCTGGTGGCTATGGACAAGGACGTGATCATCCTGCGCACCTTCTCGAAACTTTACGGGATGGCCGGCCTGCGAGCCGGGGCGGCGATGGGACGGCTCGACCTGATCGGCAAGCTGAGGAGCTACGGCGCGGGCGCGCTGCCGATGACCGGGATGGTGGGCGCGGCGGCCAGCCTGAAAGTCAAGAACCTCGTCCCCGAACGCCGCAAGATCATCAAAGACGTCCGCGAAGACGTCTTCGCCTTCCTGCAAAAAAACAACATCACTTTCGTGCCTTCGGTGAGCAACTGCTTCATGCTCGACGCCAAAATGCCGGCGCGGCGGCTGGTCAACGCAATGATGAAGGAGAAGATCTACATCGGACGCGTCTGGCCCGCGTGGCCCACCCACGCGCGCGTCAGCGTCGGGACGAAAGAAGAAATGGCCAGGTTCAAGACCGCGCTGCTGAAGGTAATGAGCGACCTGCAAGCCTAGCTAGGAATCGACCACAAAGGTCACAAAGGGGAACACGAAGGTCACAAAAAGGACTGAAGACATAAAAAGAGAGAAAGAAACTCTTTTATGCCTTTAGTCATTTTATAACCTTTGTGTTCCCCTTTGTGATCTTTGTGGAGAATTTCCGATTCGCCGTCATTGCGCCGTCCAACCGCCGTCAACGAACAGCGCGCTGCCCGTCACGAACGCCGAGGCGTCGGAGGCCAGAAAGACCGCCGCGCCCGCAATCTCGTGTAACTCGCCCCAACGTCCCATCGGAATCCTCGAAACGAAGTCGCGGTATTTGGCGGGATCGTTGAGCAACTGTTTATTCATCTCGGTGGCGAAGGGGCCGGGACAGATCGCGTTCACCGTCACGCCCTTAGCCGCCCATTCGAGCGCGAGCGTGCGAGTCAAGCCCATAATCGCCGCCTTCGACGAAGCGTAAGGGGCGCGGCCCGGCAGCGAGATCACCGACATAATCGACCCCAGATTGATGACGCGCCCCCAGCCCCGTTCGGCCATCTTCGAGCCGAAGATTTTCGAGCAGAGGAAAGGCGCGGTAACGTTGGTCGCCATCACCGACTCAAAATCGCTCTCGCTGAGTTCGTCTATCGACCCGCGAATGTTGATCCCCGCGTTATTGACCAGAATGTCTACAGCGCCGAGCGATTCCTCGATCTCTGCCGATAACCGCTTCAATTCGTCTCCGCTGGTCACGTCGACGGCGAACGCGGCGGCGCGACGCCCGGTTGACTCGGCGATTTCGTTCGCGGCTTTGCGGCAGTCTTCCATCGTGCGGCTGACGACGGCCACGTCCGCGCCCGCCTCGGCGAAGGCCTGCGCGATGACGCGCCCCAGCCCTTTCGATCCGCCCGTGACCAGGGCGACGCGCCCGTCTAATCGAAAAAGGTCCATCACATTTTTATGAGAGCCGTTCGGCATGTTCATCGTTATTTGTCTCCATATTTTGGAACGCATGCCTGGGAGCGCGCTCCCAGGGCTAAAGTTTCAATGTCTGTTTCGCGTAAGCGGCGCAGCGCCGCAGATTTTCGTCTTCGAAAGCCAGCGCCTGCGCGGCGCCGAGTTCCGTGACGCGCGGCAGCGGCTTCGTCCACGCCTGTTTGAGAACCGTGTTCTCGAATTTGCGGATGCGCGCTTCGTCGCGACGCTCATGCGTGATCCAGTAGCGATCGGTCTTGTAAGGGACCTTCAGCGGGTCGCGCGTGATCATCTCCAGGCAGATGTGAATGTCGCCGCGATGTTTGCGCAGCGTCGAGATGATTTTCGCCATAGGCGTGGCGCCGTCGCCCAACGCGACCTCGGAAAGTTCGAAGCCTTCGTCGTAAGGCCGCACGGCCATGTCTTTCAAATGGGTGGTCACGGCGTATGGCGCGAGCTTCTCGGCGACCTCGAGCGAATCTTCGAGCAGAGCCACGTTGTTGCCGAAATCCACGCACGCGCCCAGGTATTCGCTGCCGATGCGTTTGAGCATCGCGACCTGTTCGTCCGCCAGCCAGTCCTTGTGGTTTTCGACGCCGACCGGCAGCTTGTGTTTTTTCAACAGCGGCTCGGCTTTTTCCAGAGTCTTTTGCCACTGCGCGACGAACTCTTTCCACTTGGCCATCTCGTGGAAGTCTTCGTAACGCCGCCCGCTCAAACAGGCCACGCGCAGACACGAAACGCCCAATTGATGGGCCGCAGCCGCGATCCTCGCGACCTCCTCTTCGCTCTCAAGCGCCCTCGCCCTTACGGCCAGTTCCATGAACATCCCTTTCGCTTCGAACTGCGCGCGAATGCGTTTCAAATACTCGGCGTCGGTCGAAGCCAGTTGCGAAAAATCCATCTGGCATCCGTCCCCGCCGAAGCTCTGGCAGAGGTCGATGAATTTTTCCGCCGGGATCGCCGGGCCTTGATTGCCTGAACCGCCAGCCGCTTCGCGCGCCTGGCGCATCCGGACGGGGAAGGAGGTGTAGGCGATGCCATAACTTTTCGTAGCGGAGTTGGCGACAGGTTCGATAAACGACGTCGCCGCCATCGCGGAAACTGAATATAGAAATTCACGTCGTGAAGTCATTGGAGGCTCCTTTTACTCCTTAGAAAATCATCCACAAAGTCACACGAAGAGGCGCTAAGGATTGATTTCATCTTCGTGATCCTTCGTGTGGCTTTGTGGATGAGATTACATTTTGGGCAAAACGGCTTTCAGCTCACGATCCCAGGGCGCGCGATATTCTTTGACCAGCAGCTTCGACGCGTCGCGGTCGCCGATGATCTCTTCCTTCGCGTCGTCCCAGCGAACCATGCGCCCGACCTTCATGGCGATGTTGGCCAGATGGCAGGCGATCGAGGTCTTGTGACCGCTCTCGACGCCAGAGGCCGGCTGCTGGCGCGATTTTACGCAATCGAGGAAATTACGGACGTGAGGGACGAATTGGTCGCGCACCTGTTCGTACCCGTCTTTCTTCATCGCCTCGGTGCGAGGCTGTGGGGCGGAAGCCGGTCTGCGTGGCTCGGTGAAGCGCGGAATCTGATCGTCCGCAGGAATCTCCGGATCGGGGAAAATTTCAAAACCACTGCGTTCGAGCCGCAGCATCCCTTTCGTCCCCAGAAATTCCAGACTCCCGCCACGGCGCGAGGCGCTGATTTCGCTGTTCGACCAGTTCAAGATGAAGCCGGGATATTCAAAGATCGTCTCCATAACGTCGGGCGTCTCGCCGAAACCTTTCAGCGAATAGCGCCCGCCGAACGACACGACTTTCGACGGCATTGCGCGCATTGCCCATTGCGCGATGTCGATGTTGTGCGAAAGCAGATTCGTGGCCTGCCCGCCCGAGTAGTCCCAGAACCAGCGGAAGTGATATATGCAGCGATTCTTGTCGAAGGTTACGTTCGTCGCGGGGCCGAGCCACATTTGCCAATCCTGTTCCGACAAGTCTTCGGTCCCGACGGGCTTCGCGAATCCGGGGGTGATGTTGCGGAAGCTGGAGATGCGGATGTTGTGGACCTCGCCGATGCGGCCGCCGCGGATCATCTCGACGCATTGTTTGTATTGCTCGCCCGAACGCTGCTGCGTGCCGACCTGCACGACGCGTTTGTAATGGCTCGCGGCCTCGACCATCCACCGGCCCTCGCGGACGAAGAGCGTCATCGGTTTTTCGACGTAAACGTCCTTGCCCGATGCGCACGCCAGGACGGTCTGCGGCGCGTGCCAGTGGTCGGGAGTCGAAACGACCACGGCGTCAATGTCCTTGCGGTCGTACATCCGGCGAAAATCCTTGAAGCCCTCGGCCTTCCTGCCGGATTTCTCCTCGACCGTCGCAACGCCTTCGCGTAGCCGAGGCTCGTAGACTTCGCAGATCGCCGCCGCTTCCACATCGGGCTGGGCGAGAAAATCGAGCAGGTGTCGTTTACCGATCAACCCTATGCCGATGAATCCGACGCGAACACGCTCGTTCGCGCCGAGGACGTTCCGGTAAGCCGCCGCGCTGAGAACCCCCGCGCCGGCGGCCTTCAAAAAGCCACGACGGTCTTCCATATCATTTTCTCCTCTAGGCGCTGAAACCACAGGTTGGGACGCCGGTACAGTACCGCGCGCGTAAGCAAGCGGTTTAAGGGCAACCGCTTGCTTACGCGCGCGGTACTGTACCGAATATTGCGAAACTGCGTGGATTGTAGCCGATGATACGAAACCTGACAAAAAATGATGGTCAGCCGGCTGAATATCCAAAAGGTTTGACCAAATCTTGACAGTTGGATGGAACGGGCCGATAATCCGCTCGCCGACGCAGTTCAAAACTATCACCATAATTCAAAAGCCCGTTGGCTTGCTGGAAGACGCTGGGACGAATAATTCCTCCACAATTTCTGATTTAAAAGTAG
>Ga0190270_10001058_pt1 | contig 12585 bp, 9 predicted proteins | sample Popmic320T_FD_133748 | JGI IMG/M metagenome (GOLD analysis project Ga0190270, IMG submission 133748) | Populus adjacent soil microbial communities from riparian zone of Weber River, Utah, USA - 320 T | ecosystem: Environmental > Terrestrial > Soil > Riparian zone | place: USA: Utah | collected... | reverse complement strand
ATAATCACCATCAGCTATTCCGTAGAATGCATAGCCCTTGCCGCCCGGTGGTTGAAACGTGAAGCCGCTCGACATAGGCACTCCGTTGATAATCTGAACCAGGGCAATGTTGCTTGAGAAAGTTGAGTTGGGGTCGAGTGAGCCGCTTACAAAGCCGCTGACCGTGCGCCCAGGTTCTCCGCGATAGCGGATATCAACGCCGCTCACCTCTTCGCCCGCTCTTATCGTGATTTCCGCCGCTGTGTCTCGTGGCGAAGAAGGCGCATAGGTTGGAGCGTCTGAATCATAAGGGTCGAAGAATGAGTTAAACCCTCCGCGGCCTCCGCTCGAGACCACATAGGTACCCGCCGGCAAACCATAAAGCCTGTAGATTCCTCGGTCGTCCGTTGCCTTTTGCATCTGGAATGCTGTGTATCGCGGCGCTTGGTTGTTTGCGTCACGAATCATCACCGCGCGCACCGCAACTTGAACGACAGGTTCGCCATTCGCTGACTGGACTGAGCCCGTGATAACTCCGCCCTTTACCAGGTTTATCGTCACTGAATCGCCTATTCGATAATAGTTAGGCGGACTGTCAGGATCGCGCGGCGGAGTAATGTAGGCAGGCGTGAAAGCAAAAATCCCATACAAGACGGGGTCAAGACCGAGAACTTGAAAGTTTCCCTCATTGTCGGTGGTTGTCGTGCGTGGTTGAAATAAAGGCTGCGAACCGCGAAGTGAAACTGAAACGTTTGGCAGAGGCTGGCCATTTTCATTCACAACACGTCCGGTTATCGCCCCAGTGGTCGTTGGAGTTGGAGTTTCATCACGTTGGGCCTGTGCGACGGCCCTAATTGTGGTCACGCAAAGGAGCGCAAGAAGCACCGGCAGTAAACGAGAGTAATCGTGATTGCGGATAGACATAGCTCAAGTTGCCGTCTCAAGGTGTCGGCGGCGTATCTGGTTCTGTGTTGATAACTAACTGCACCTCCGTTGTCGCGCCATCAGTCACTGTCACAGATTGCTTCACAGCAGGTTGCCGGCCTCGCAACTGCGGAATGGAACCCATGAGGTTCACTTCATAGGTACCTGCCGGCACGCCCTCGAAAACGAAGTACCCGCGCGCGTCAATGTTTTGAGGACGGATTCCATGCAAAGTGTCCCCGGTCTTGATTAATCGCACCATTAACTGAATTCCCGCTGGGAGTGGTCCAGTATCCAACTTGACTGAACCGCGAACTATCCCATTGCCGTAAGTGATCACGATCCTCACCCCAGTAATTTGTTCACCCGCTTTTATCTCCATCCCGGAGCGAGGTTGGACCACGCCCTCTCGTTCAATTCTTGAAATCATAAATCCGGACTGTGATCCCGACGTGGGAGAACTGAGCCCGAAGTTTGCCGTACCAGCCGCAAGACCTCCCAGGCGAAAACTACCATCGGCTCCGATTGTCGCAACCCTTCCTCCTCCTCCTAGAAAGGGCCCATCGCCGGAGCGCACAGATGCGAAGATCCCCAGTTTCGCTAGTCGAGCGTACGCCTCCTTGCTCTGATTCCCTTCCAGAACTACAAACCCCGACAACGCTGCTCCTTTTAAGGTTTTGACATTTAGACCGCTTACATCCTGGTCCACCACTTCAATACGCAGGGGATCGATGCGAATTTCGCTATCAGGTCGCGGCATCATCGTAAGCGAATACGTTCCGGGTGTGATGTTTTCTAAACGAAACTCCCCTCGTTCATTTGAAAGCGCCGACGCTCCCATAAAAGACTGATTATTCTCCAGGATCTTTTGGAGCCCAAGTCGCACATTGGGAGCTGGCTGATTCGTTTCACCGTCGAGCACAACTCCGCTCGCAGCAAAGTTCTGCAGAGACTGTCCCACGGTGATATCGATATTCGTGGCCTCTGAACCCTCACTGAGTTCAACGACTTTGGCTTCGTCAAAACTAGTTACACTTGGATAAAAAACGCGAACAAAGGAAGGACGGTTGCGGTTCGGAGCGAAGGTTTCTTCCGACGCTCCGACTGAGATCTTGTAACGCCCGGGAGTTATCCCATACATGCGATACACGCCACGATCGTCGGTCATAAACCTTGACGGGTCTGTGAATCGCGGCCCACGCTGATTATTTTGCACCGCTGCGACAAGATATACTGGTTCGTCAATAACAGGTTTGCCGTCCGATTGCGTAACTTTGCCGGTCACGACCGCGCCGCGAACAATCGAAAAATCAATTCCGTCGACTCGCTCACCTTCGCTCAATATCAGACCCTTGCCCTGGCCTCCAAACGCGGTGTAGTCGGTGACCACATAAGCCGGCGCCATAGGAAGAATCTGATAGCTTCCCGGCGGGACATCGGTGAGGTGGTAAATGCCGTCAGCGTCTGTGACGGCCTTCACTGCCGGAGCCGTTTGAGGACCAAATTCGGCGGGACGAATCCCTACAAACACTCCGCCTTTTCCTTTTCCCTGTACGGTTACGCGTCCAGATACTGTTGCACCTGGAACTTTTTTGATTGACCTGGTTTGGGATGCATTGGGTGAAACTGTTTGGCCGCTGAGGGAATGCAGAACCCCACAACCAAAGCTGATCACCAAAACAATGACGAAGCGAGTGAGGGTCATAAGGGCAACCCTTAATTCCTGAATTCCTCGGGAGAGCCAGATAATACTTAATCCCGGTCTCATTGTCTCCATCAATATCGTCGGAGACCACAAATGATTGACCAGCGCCTAATCCACCTCACGCAACCGAAACTGAATCTTGACTGGTTAGCTAGTCCGTCCTCGCCCGCACCAGCAATCCTCAACATATGCAGTTGTCACCCATTAACCATGCTGCTAGGATCGAAATGGATAATTCAACCGTCGTTTCTGCGGTATCTACGTAGAGCTTCCAGACGAGGAATAACTTCTCTCGACAGCTCCAAAAACGATCTATTCATCATGGCACTTCTCAAAATCACCGATGCGAGCGGCCGGCAATGGCAGCATAATCTTGTGCCCATGGCTAAGTGCACGATCGGCCGCGCACCCGATAATACCGTCGTGATCGATGATCCGCGGGCTTCCCGCTACCACGCACACATCAATACTTCCGACGATGGTGGGTTTACGCTCGTTGATGGCGCTGTGATAAATGGTCAACTTCGACGGAGCGCAAATAAAGTTTTCGTTAATGGCGGCCCTCAAACGGAATACTCTTTGACCAACGGGGATCGGGTCACCATCGGCGCCAGCACACTGCGATTTGAACAACAGCCTGAAGAACGGACCACAGACGTTCGTTACGACGACAAGCCTTTGGGCCATACTCAACTGCTAATCTCGGCCAACGACGTGATGTCGACAGTGCTGCACGGGAAACCTGCCGATTCGGCCGTCAGCTCGCCGGCACGAGACAAAGTGCTCGAAGCATTACAAAAGAAGGCAAACATACTGACGGCGCTTTACGAGATGAGCAAAACGCTTGGCTCGGTGTTTGATCTCGACGCCATCTTCGCTAAAGCAACCGACATCATCTTTCGTTCGACTCCGGCGGACCGAGTTGTGGCACTGCTAGCCGAAGGTACCGGACTGGAGAATCCGGAAGATGTGAAGTTGAATCCGATAGCGACCCGCGCACGCGATGAGAGTCTCACCAATCACGCGCGCAAACTAACGATAGGCCGCACCATCACCAGAAAAGTCATGAAGGATCGAGTGGCGTTGCTTTCGCAGGACGCTGCTTCAGACGAACAGTTTGCCGGCGTCGATTCGATTGTTTCGCAGGGAGTCCGTTCAACAATCTGCGCTCCCCTGGTTGGCGAGTCGAGAGTTCACGGCGCAATTTACGCCGATCGATTGGACCCGTTCGCTTCTTTCAAACCGGACGATCTGGAGCTGATCAGCGCGGTGGCGGCGCAAACGGCGATTGCTGTTGAAAACGCGCGCGCACACCAGCGTCTTGCCCGCGAAGAAGTGGCACGAGCAAACTACAGTCGCTTCTTACCGGAATACGTGGTGAAACAGATGCTCGAGAACCCCGAGTCGTTCCGGCTCGGTGGAGTTAACCAGACGATCACCGTTCTTTTCGCTGATATTCGTGGATTCACCACGCTCGCCGAACGCGCACAACCAGAGAAGATCGTCAGTTTGCTTAACCGCTATTTTTCCGCCATGACCGACATCATTTTTGCGCACGGCGGCACACTGGATAAGTATCTCGGTGACGGGTTAATGGCTCTCTTCGGCGCCCCAACCACGACTCCCGAGGATGCCTCAAACGCCCTCAACGCCGCCGTGGCCATGCAACGAAGGATTCTTGGCATCAACCTCGAGTTGCAACAGGAAGGGCTGTCAGAAATCAGGGTTGGGGTGGGGCTGCATACGGGCGAAGCGACAGTAGGTTACATAGGGTCGGAGCGCCGCTCCGAGTACACGGCAATCGGCGACACTGTGAATACCGCGTCGCGTCTGGAATCAAATGCCCAGGGCGGTGAGATCCTTGTGAGCGATGCCACCGCGCAAGCAGCTCGTAGTCGTTATAGGCTCAAGCCGCGCGAGCCGATTACAGTAAAAAATCGTGAACAGCCGGTGGTGTTATGGGAAGTGGATTGGCAACGCTCCAGCGGTGCGTTGTGACTACCTGGCAACGCCCAAGGCGCCGGCAACCAAATTCCCTACACCTTTCGACACCTTCAGCAAGGCCATGGGTTTTTTCCAGTTATTCAAACGCCAATTAACCATTGCCCGGGTTTACGGCATTCCCGTGCGCATTGACTATCGTTGGTTTGCAGTGTTCGCACTGAGTGTATGGCTAATCGCCAGCAATCTTTACAGTCACAGCAATATCCTCGCGAACGTCAACTTGCCACCGCTCGATCCCGTCACCGCATGGATCCTTGGCGCTATTACAACTGCCGGCCTTTTCCTCTCAGTCTTCGGGCACGAGCTTTCGCATGCTTTGATGGCCCGTGCCGAAGGCATCGAAATTGAAGAAATTGTGCTGCATCCGTTTGGCGGCTTGGCCCGGTTGAGAACGGAACCGCAAAACCCTCGAGCAGAGTTTCGCATTGCCGTTGCTGGACCAGCGGCCAGTTTCTTGTTTGGCCTGCTGTCGTTTGGCGCTGCGCGATTTGCGGCCTCGCAAGGTTACGTCGGCACAGTGGTAGTTTTCTTTTTGATAGGTTCGGGGAACATCCTGTTGGCACTGTTCAATTTATTTCCCGGTTACCCGCTTGATGGAGGTCGAGTTTTACGCGCAATGCTGTGGCGCCGCAGCGGCAACATGCGAGACGCAACCCGTAAGGCAGGGATATGCGGTGTGCTGATAGGTGGCGTCCTGATTCTTTTTGGAATCTACATCATGATTGCGCCTAACTGGCGACCTACCCAGCCCTACTTCATGGGCGGATGGTCCATCGTGGTGGGACTGTTCCTGCTTGATGCTGCAGCAAAGGTAGTTAAAGGCGCGCAGGGAGCCAGGTTGATCTCCGTTAGCGACGTAATGTCGCCGTCGGTCGCTCTCGATCCTGCCCTCACGGTTACCAGACTCGTCGATGAAATTCTTCCTCTGCACCGCCAGACTAGTTTTCCCGTGGCGGTCAAAGGACGTCTTCATGGAATCCTGTCGCTCGAGGATTTAAAGTCGCTTCCTCGCGAGCGTTGGGCCGCAACCACTGTTCGCAGTGTCATGCACGCGATCCATCCGGGTCTCTTTGTCGAGTCATCTACCACGCATGAATCCGCCCGGGAGTTGATGAAAACAAACGGCGTCGGCTCCCTTGCCGTGATCAATGGCCACGGAGAACTCGTCGGCTTTCTTCAGAGCGGAAAGATCAGGAAACTTTCGAAATCGAAACAACCCTGATCCCCTGCACCACAACCATTGCCTCCGCCGCACTTTTTCGCGATAATCCCAACGGAGCTTTCATTTCCAACTAATTGACGGGTTAGGACAGGATAGCGGTCGTTTGAGACCGCAAGTCTGGCCGGAATTGTAAGCAAGAGGTAGAGCAAATTGGCTGGAAGCGAGCCAGGGATTTTCCGAATACCGTTTGGTGAAACTAAATTGCAGCCTCTGAATCGAAAATCGCCAATTCGAGCTTTTAACCTGAGAAATGTTGTTACTACTGCCATACACGGAGTACCTGGGAAGGCTTAGTGAACCGCGAAACATCGCGGACCTGATTCTGGTCTTCTTGCTTGTGTATGCAGTTTTGAAACTCGTTCGTGGAACCCGCGCCGCTCCCATGGCCGCCGCGATCGGGGTTTTCGCCCTCCTTTACTGGTTTGCCGCCCAACGAAACCTGGCCACATTGGAATTCATACTCCGTGGTGCGCTGCTTTATATCGGCGTCGCCATCATCGTGCTCTTTCAAAACGAGATCCGTCAGGCCCTGATCACGTTTGGCAATCGCTTTCGCATGCCCTTTACGCGCAGGCACCTCGGCCAGTTTGGAGAGGGGGTCTATGACGAAGTGATTCTCGCGGCTACGACACTGTCTTCTACTAAGACGGGCGCGCTGATCGTCATCGAACGCAATATTGGACTCAAGAACATAATCGATGGCGGAGTGAAGTTGGACGCGGAGCTCAGCTACGACCTGTTGATTAGTATCTTCAACCCAGAGTCACCGCTTCATGATGGTGCTGTCGTGGTGCGAGGGCATCGCGTTGCGGCCGCTTCGTGTTTTCTTCCGCTGACTTTGAATCCACGTCTTTCCAGAGACCTTGGCACCCGACATCGCGCCGCGCTGGGCGTTACGGAAGACACGGATGCAGTCGCGGTCGTGGTTTCTGAAGAGTCAGGCCTAATCTCCGTAGTGCAACGCGGCGAGATAAAGCGAGGTTTGGATGCACCTAAGCTTCGCGCGGCAATCACCGAAGCTCTTGAGGTTCCGCGCAAACGTGAGAAACCTAAACAGCCGGAAAAACTGGACGAACCAGACGCAGAGACAGAAGAAGTCGCATCTATCTAACAGCTTTCGAAGGTTGAAGCTCCAACTGAATTAGAAGAACTAAGAATGCCTTTCCAGGACATCGAAGATGAAGAGACCACCCCGGTCCGTCGAACTCCGTCATCACCGGAGCGATGGTTGCGCAGGATCCTGTTTGAAGACTGGGGCCTCAAGCTTCTTGCCCTGGCGGTAACAGTGGTTCTGTGGATGGCGGTCACTGGTCAAAACACACCGGTTACGCAGCGGTACGGCGTGCAACTAAATTTTCTCCGCCCTTCGGGCATGGAAATCAGCAACGATCCCCCTGATAGCGTGGAAGTTATTCTCACGGGGAGTCCGGCGAAACTTGCCGAGATGGAACCACGACTCGCGGCCACAATAGACATTACAGATCAACGACCCGGAGAACGAGTCGTCCGGTTGACTGATCGAGCGCAAATGGCACTTCCCACTGGAGTCACAATTCAAGGCTTCCGGCCCTCCACTACGAGCATTCGATTGGAGCCGGTGGTTGAAAAGCAGGTTGAGGTGGAGGTCAAGTTTGAAGGCAAGTTGCCGGAGAGCTATGAAGTGAAAAGTGTCAGCACCAGTCCGTCCAACGTGAGATTACGTGGCCCTTCCGATCGTATGAACGCCGTCCGAAAAGCGCTGACTGAAACAGTGTGGGTTGACGATAAAACAGAGACGTTTACGCTTGCCGGCGTTGCTGTGAGCGTTCCCGATCCAAAGATCGAGATTCTGGATCCAACCGTTGATATCCGCGTCGAGGTTGTGGAGAAGAAGCGAAACGATACTCGTCTTACTCTTCTTAATGGCGAACGATATCCTTACCTGGCCCGTCGTCAATATCACCGATAGTTGCGGTTCCCTTCTAAGTTGAAAACTACAGATGACGAAACTCTTTGGCACGGATGGAATACGCGGCGAAGCCGGAGTGTTCCCGCTCGACGCGCAGACCGTTGAAATAATTGGTGGGTCGCTGGCGATTCACCTTCGAAACAAACTTGGACGCGCGCCGGTGATCGTTGTCGGCAGAGACACTCGTGAGTCTGGTGAATGGATTGAGAAAGCACTGGCAAGAGGTATTACTCAGACTGGGGCTCAATCGACATCAGCGGGCATCATCACAACGCCGGGAGTTGCTTTCCTCGCCAGAACAATACCGGCGGATGCCGGCGTCGTCATAAGTGCTTCTCACAATCCCTACAAAGACAACGGCATCAAAGTTTTTGCGCCTTCTGGACGTAAACTGGACGAAGACACGGAGCGTCTGATTGAACAAGATGTGTTGGCACAAGAGGCTCAACCTTCGCATGGGTTGGATTCTTCAAACACGGCACCAGTTACTAATGACCAAGCCGACTCACTAAGGGAGCGATATCTTGATTTCTTGGCGGGTAAAATCGGCCATGACCTCTCATTACGCGACGTTCGTCTCATCGTTGACTGCGCAAATGGCGCATCATTCAACGTCGCTGCCCGATTATTTGAGCGGCTCGGCGCCTCGGTAACGTCCATCAATGACACCCCTGATGGAAGAAACATAAATCTCGGCTCAGGTTCGCTGCACATGGAGAGCCTTCAGGACGCTGTGCGCCAACAGAAGGCAGATCTGGGGGTCGCCTTCGACGGAGATGCCGACCGCTCCTTGTTTGTTGATTCCGGGGGTCATCTGGTGAATGGCGATGCCACTCTATGGGTGCTTGGGAAATACCTGAAGTCTAAAGGTCAATTGCATCACGACACAGTTGTCGCGACGGTGATGAGCAACATTGGACTGGAAATCGCCTTTAAGTCTGAAGGAATTGAATTGATTCGCACAGACGTTGGGGACAAGTACGTACTCGAGGAACTTCTGCGATCAGGTGCAACCCTGGGCGGTGAGCAATCGGGCCACATCATTTTTCCCAGGCTAAGTCTCGCTGGAGACGGAATGATCACAACGCTATGCCTGTTGCGCGCCATGATGGAAGAGAACCGGACGCTTCTGGAACTCACTGCCGGATTCAAAAACTTTCCACAAATACTCGTTAACGTCGAGGTCGCTGTCAAAAAGCCGTTTGCTGAAATTCAGGAAATTCAAAACGCTGCAGATAACATTGAAGCGGAGCTAGGCACTCGAGGGCGACTATTGTTGCGTTACTCAGGTACTGAATCGTTGGCGCGCGTAATGCTCGAAGGCGAGCGCCAGGACGAGATTGAAAAACATGCTGATGAACTCGCGACCGTCATTAGGAAAACACTCGGCAGCTAGGCCTGTTTTGAAGTAGAAATTTTACGCCGAAACCTGAAACAATTACACCCTATTTGTTTTTAAGTTAGCTTTGTTTTTGAGTGCTAATCCGTCGTGACGAGGAGAGACTAGAGAAACGCATCGTCTCAAATTCTTTAACATGAACTCTCTTGCGGGGCATGCAGCTTGCGATGTATATTGTGGGGCAAGAGAGACGGTTGGTGAATCCTCCGTCTCAAGTGGTTGCTGGGGTGAGGACAGTGACCACGAATATGAATGGGCGCGACGTACTCCCACGTTTGTCGCGCCCATTCGCTTTTTTTGTGCACCTTCTAGAATTTCCCTGCCAACAAATCGCGCAAGTAAGCCCATCAGATGAGCTAGGATAGACTGTTGCTCGTTTCCACATTAATTTAAGTACACTGGCTGCGTAACAAAGTTGGGTCACAGAGGGAATGGTCGTTGACAAGTCTGCAAGTTCGCACACCTTCGAGAGCGTTCAAATACAAGATAAGCCTTGGCCGCGGACTGCTCTCGCGCACTGGGGAGTTAACGCGTGAAAGCTTGGGTAGGCGGGCCATGCGAGTAGCGGTCTTCTCAAATAAGACCGTGTTCTCCTTGTATGGCCCACAAGTAATAGAGAGCCTGTCGGAGACCGGTTTTTCCGTCTCACATTGGTTAATGGGCGATGGTGAGCGCTTCAAATCGATCCGTACAACTCAAAAAGCACTCCTTTTTCTTAATGAAATCAATCTTGATCGGAACGATGGCGTAATTGCTTTGGGCGGCGGGGTGGTTGGCGACCTGGCAGGTTTCGCAGCTGCTGTTTATTTGCGAGGCATCCCTTTCATCCAAATTCCTACGACCCTGCTAGCACAAGTTGATTCATCCGTGGGCGGGAAGACTGGCGTAAACATGCCCGGCGGGAAGAATTTGATCGGCAGCTTTCACCAACCACGCGCGGTTATCATTGACCTTGAAACGCTGACGACACTGCCCACACGAGAACTCGCTGCTGGCTGGTTCGAGACTGTTAAGCAAGGGGCTGTTGCCAGCCGAAAACTCTTTCAGCAGACAACAGATTTTCTCCAGGGAATGCATTCCAAAGAAGATTTGATATCTTCACGATTATCAGAGCTCATCGCCGCACAAGTCTCCTTCAAAGCCGCAATCGTAGCCGCCGACGAACGCGAAGATTTGACCCGAACCGATCATCGCAGCCGTAAAATATTGAACTTCGGCCACACAATAGGCCACGGTCTCGAAGCTATTACTAACTACCGTCGATTTCGCCATGGTGAAGCCGTGGGCCACGGTATGCTCGCAGCTGGAGCATTGTCGAAAAACCTGGGACTGCTGGATAAATCAGAGTTAGAATTGCTACGCGAGGGCGTTCACTTGTGCGGTCCCCTGCCTTCCGCGGAGAATCTGGAGGCAGACACAATAATCACGGCCATCGCTCGAGACAAGAAACGATCTTCAGGTGATGTGCAATGGGTTCTCCTTGAGCGCATAGGTCTTCCGCGATTGGTAGATGGAAAAGAAATCAGTCGGCGCTTGTTGAAACAGTCCCTGCGCGAGGCGTTAAGGAAATCCTGAGAAAAGCTACGAAACTGGAATGGACTCAATGCAAATAAAATCTGAACGAGGAAGTGCGCGACTAAAGTTCTTGGTTGTCGTGGTCGTGATTGCGGCCGTAGCCTATGCGGGATATCTATACGTACCCGTCGCGTATAACGCTTATCTCTTTAAGGATTTGATGCAACAGAAAGCGAATGCAGCTGTGGGTCTGGGTCATCCACCGACCTGGGTAAAGGAACAACTCGACAAGAGCGCGCCGGATTACAACATTCCCACTGACCTTGAGATCACTTCGGCTGTTCAAGATAAACGTATAGAAGTCAGAGCACAGTACTCGCAGCCTATACAGTTTCCAGGCTACACCTACCTATATAATTTTGATCACACCGTGAAGAGTACCGACTTCCTCTTGAAGTAAGTAGAGTGTAAAACAAATTGTTAGCTTAGGTTGGTCTGAAGAACGTGTTAACAGTTCCAGGCAAACTTAACAGTTTGCTTTACCCTCGACACTCAGTGCTGAGTATTATCCAGGAACGCTTTCAACTTTCGAGACCGTGATGGATGACGCAACTTGCGAAGCGCCTTAGCTTCAATCTGCCTGATGCGCTCCCGAGTAACTGCGAAATGTTGGCCAACTTCTTCGAGCGTGTGCTCCGACCCCGTAGTACCCAACCCAAAACGCATCTTGATGACCTTCTCTTCGCGAGGAGTTAAGGTGGCCAGCACCTCGTCGGTAATTTCCCTAAGATTGGAAGCCACTACGGCATCGGCCGGGTTTAGGATTGACTTGTCTTCGATGAAATCGCCTAGATGTGAATCCTCTTCTTCTCCGATCGGCGTCTCCAGCGAGATAGGTTCTTGTGCAATCTTTAGAACCTTTCGAACCTTCGCGACAGGTATGTCCATTTTTCCTGCGATTTCTTCACTGGTGGGCTCCCGACCCAGCTCCTGCACCAACGCTCGCGAAGTTCGAATAAGCTTGTTGATGGTCTCGATCATGTGCACCGGAATCCGAATCGTGCGCGCCTGGTCCGCGATGGCCCTTGTAATTGCCTGGCGAATCCACCAGGTCGCGTAAGTAGAAAACTTATATCCGCGGCGCCATTCAAACTTGTCTACTGCTTTCATCAAACCGATATTGCCTTCCTGGATCAAATCCAGAAACTGCAAACCTCGGTTCGTATACTTCTTGGCAATTGAGACAACCAATCGCAGGTTGGCTTCGACTAACTCGCGCTTGGCCTGACCCGTTTGCTGTTCGCCAACAACAATTGCCTGCAAGGAACGTTTGATCTCAACCGGACTTATGTGTTGATCAACTTCGATTTGCAGCAAGCGTTTCTTCGCCGCCGAGACGCGGCGTCTGAATTCCTTATGATCCTCAATCTTGATTCGCTTACGGTTTAACTTTTCGGTGAAACTCTCGATCTCGCGTTCACCGTCGCGTACTTCCTTCTGGACTACTCTGATCGAACCGATTAACCGTTGGCGCGCCCGCTCAGTGACGCTTAACCGTCCGATTTCCTGGGCGATTTCCAAACGGATGCGCGCCACCTTCCGCCGCAGCCGCATCACTTTTTTACTCTTCTTGCCGCGCACTGCCTTTTGCTCAATGCGGAGTTTCTCCCATTCTTTCAGGCCCTGCTTAAAAAGCTTGCAGATATTCTGAATACCCTCGATGGTCCAAACCTTGTATTCCTCAGCCTTATCTTCATCGCCGCTGAGTTCAGCCTGCTCTGAGAAAATCACAATCTCGCGGATGTTGGCAGTGCCGGCCTCCAACTCTTCCCCAATTTTCAAAACTTCCCTGACCGCAATTGGCGATCGGCCTATTGCTTTTTGGGTCT
>Ga0190270_10001057_pt1 | contig 12589 bp, 7 predicted proteins | sample Popmic320T_FD_133748 | JGI IMG/M metagenome (GOLD analysis project Ga0190270, IMG submission 133748) | Populus adjacent soil microbial communities from riparian zone of Weber River, Utah, USA - 320 T | ecosystem: Environmental > Terrestrial > Soil > Riparian zone | place: USA: Utah | collected... | reverse complement strand
GTCGCATCGAGACCGGCGTGGTACGGCAATGCGCGGATGCCATCGCCTTGCAGTTGCGACGCAAGCTCGTCCACGCGCTTGCGCGAGAGGCAGTAGACGATGCCCGCGCCGCCGCCGCGGCGCGCAAGCTCAGCCAACTCGGGGTATGTCGCCCGCGTCTTCGGGCGCACCGCGTAGTGCAGGTTGGGGCGATTGAAACTTGCGACGTGGATACGCGGCTCGCGCAGGCCGAGTTGCTCCACGATGTCTTGCCTGACCCGCTCCGTGGCAGTGGCGGTAAAGGCTGCGATCGGCACCTGGGGAAATCGCGTGCGTATGCGATGGAGCTGGCGATACTCCGGACGGAAGTCATGACCCCAGTCCGAAACGCAATGCGCCTCGTCGACGACCAGAGCGGAAATGCCGCGCGAAGCATGAACCCTTGGCAGGATTTCGCTTTCAAACTCGGACTGCAGCAACCTCTCGGGAGCCACGTACAGAAGCTTGAGCTCGCCGCGTTCGAGGCGCGCAAGGCGTCGCGAAACTTCAGAGCGTTCGAGCGAGGAGTTGATGAACGTGGCGTCGATGCCGTTGTTCTGTAGCAGGCGCACCTGGTCCTGCATCAACGCGATCAACGGCGATATCACGATGGATACGCCGGGACGAAGCAACGCCGGTAGTTGAAAGCACAGGGACTTGCCGCCGCCGGTTGGCATGATGGCGAGCAAGTCGCGGCCGTGCAGGATGTCCGACACCACTTCTTGCTGCCCGGGACGAAAGGTTTCAAAACCAAAGCGCTGCTTGAGCTCTGCTGCAAGGGCAGGGGAAGTCAAGTCGGCGGGCAGCGCGTCGTTCATTACGCCGAGCATAACCTCGCCGCGCTGCGCCGATGCAGTTCGAATTTTTCGTGGGATTGCTTTCAAACTGCATCAGGGTATATTTATCCTATAAATCGGTTTTATAGTAATTGCGCCGCCTGCGGCGAGAGTAGTAATGACCAACGAAAAACCCAGTCGCAGGCTTCGGTCGCGCGCGTGGTTCGATGCGCCGCAAAACCCGGACATGACCGCGCTATACATCGAGCGATACCTGAACTACGGGTTATCGCTCGAGGAATTGCAGGGCGATCGTCCGATCATTGGAATCGTGCAGACCGGGAGCGACCTGACGCCGTGCAATCGTCACCACGTGGTGCTCGCCGACCGCGTGAAACAGGGAATCAGGGATATGGGCGGTATTCCGCTCGAGTTCCCGATACACCCCATCCAGGAGACGGGCAAACGTCCGACCGCTGGACTCGATCGCAACCTTGCGTACTTGAGCCTTGTCGAGGTGTTGTTTGGCTATCCCATCGATGGGGTGGTGCTCACCATCGGCTGTGACAAGACCACGCCTGCGTGCCTGATGGCCGCGGCGACGGTGAACATTCCGGCGATCGCGCTTTCGGTTGGACCCATGCTCAACGGCTGGCATCGCGGTGAGCGCGTCGGCTCGGGGACCATCGTCTGGAAGGCGCGCCAACTATTGGCGGCGGGCGAGATCGACTACAAAGGTTTTGTTGCGCTCGTCGCAACTTCCGCGCCATCGACCGGCTACTGCAACACGATGGGCACCGCGACGACAATGAACTCGCTGACCGAGGTGCTGGGTATGTCGCTGCCGGGCTCGGCAACCATTCCAGCACCGTACCGTGACCGGCAGGAATGCGCGTGGCGCACCGGCAGGCAAATCGTCGAGCTCGTGCACATCGATCGCAAGCCATCGGACATTCTCACGCGCGATGCATTCCTCAATGCGATCCGCGTGAACTCGGCGATTGGCGGTTCGACGAACGCACCAATACACCTCAACGCGATCGCGCGTCATATCGGCGTGGACCTGTCGCTGGATGATTGGGAAAACCACGGGCGCAATATTCCCTTGCTCGTGAATCTGCAGCCTGCGGGCGAATATCTGGGAGAGGATTTTCATCTGGCGGGCGGCGTGCCGGCGGTGTGCGCGCAGCTGCTCGAACAGGGTTTGCTCGCCGAAAACGCACTCACCGTCAACGGCAAGACCATCGGCCAGAACTACGCGAACGCGCCCATCGAGAACGAGGCTGTCATTCGGCGTTTCAACGCACCTTTGCGACCCGACGCCGGCCTTACCGTGCTGCGTGGCAACCTGTTCGATTCCGCCGTCATGAAGACGAGCGTGATTTCAGACAGCTTTCGTGCGCGATACCTCAGCAATCCTGCCGACCCGGAGGCCTTCGAGGGGCCGGTCGTGGTGTTCGATGGCCCGGAGGAATATCACAAGCGCATCGATGATCCTGCGCTGAACATCGATGAGCGGACCTTGCTGGTCATCCGTGGGACCGGCCCGATCGGATATCCCGGCGGCGCCGAAGTCGTGAACATGCGCCCGCCGGCGGCGCTGATTCGCGCGGGTATAGATGCATTGCCGTGCATTGGTGACGGGCGACAGTCGGGCACATCCGGCTCGCCGTCGATTCTCAACGCGTCGCCCGAGGCGGCCGTAAACGGCGGTCTCGCGTTGCTGCGCACCGGCGACCTGGTGCGCGTGGACTTGCGCCGACGCGAAGTGAACGTGCTGCTTTCGCCTGAAGAACTCGCGGCGCGGCGTGCCGAACTTGAAAAGCAAGGCGGCTACGTCTCGCCTGCGTCGCAGACACCATGGCAGGAAATTCACCGTCAACTCACCGGTCAGTTTTCTGGCGGCGCGGTTCTCGAGTGCTCCGTCAAGTTCCAGCGTTTGGCACAGACAGCAGGACTGCCCCGCGATAGCCATTGATTTCATCCGCAAACAAAAATGGGTTCCCGCATGAATATCTTCCGCTCATCAACCGTCGCCGCATTGCTGGTTTGCGTCTGTGGAATCGCCGTGGCGCAAACCACTCGCGAGACGTTCGGAACCCTGCCCGATGGCCGCAAGATTGAAGTCGTCACACTTCGTGGATCTGCAGGCGTGTCCGCAAAGGTGATTACCTACGGCGCCACTTTGCAGTCGCTGATCCTGCCCGACCGGAACGGCGACGCGAAGGACGTGACACTGGGTTACGCGAGCCTCGAAGGCTACGTCAAGGCCCCACAGTACTTTGGCTCCACGGTCGGCAGATTCGCCAACCGCATTGCAAAAGGGCGCTTCGAGCTCGACGGCAAGTCGTATCAGACGCCGAAGAACAATAACGGGCATGCCCTTCATGGTGGTGACCGTGGATTCGACAAAGTCCCATGGGAAATCGTCGGCGTGGGGCAGGGCAAGGAGGCGAGCGTCACGCTGCGCTACGTGAGTCCCGACGGAGATATGGGATACCCCGGCACGCTCACGACCCTGGCGAAGTACTCCCTCGAGGGAAGCAGCCTAACTATCGAGTACACGGCCACGACCGACAAGCCGACCATCGTCAACATTACCAACCACGCCTACTGGAATCTCGCCGGCGAAGGCTCGGCGGCCGGTGCCATGGATCACGTACTCATGATCCCTGCAGACTCGTACACGCCGGTCGACGTAGGACTCATCCCGACAGGCGAGTTCCGCTCCGTCGCAGGGTCCGTGTTCGACTTTCGCAAGCCCACGTCCGTCGGCGCACGCGTGCGGGATGTGAGTGATGCGCAGCTCGTCGCCGGGCGCGGCTATGACCATAACTTCGTGATTGCGCGCGAAGTTGCCGCCTCGGCGCGGCTGGTCGCGACGGTTCGCGAGCCCGTCTCAGGGCGCGGGTTCGAGCTGTGGTCCAACCAGCCTGGTCTGCAGCTCTATTCGGGCAATTTTCTCGACGGTACGGTGGTCGGCAAGTCGAAGCGCGCGTATCGGCAGGGTGATGCGCTCGTCCTCGAGCCGCAGATATTTCCCGATACGCCGAACCAGGCGGCCTTCGGATCCGCGCGCCTGGAGCCCGGGAAGAAGTACCGCAATTTGATCGTCTACAAGTTCAGCTCCCGCTGAGCGAGTGAGCGTTAACAGTCGGGAACTTGCGCAACTGATTAATATGATAAATACTAACTGTATGACAAACTCCGATCGCAACAGGTCAAGTGCGAGTCGGGGTATTGAAGTAACAACACAGGTGGGGGTCCAGAAGATGAGTACGAACAAGTGCGCACTGGGAACGATGGCCATTGCCATCATGGGGGCAGCGCCCTTCGCGGCTGCGCAAACGGCCGATGCGCCGCCGGTCGAAGAACTGGGCGAGGTAACTGTCGTCGGCCTGCGAGCGAGCCTCGAGGCGGCGATCGAAATCAAGCAGAACGCCGACCAGGTGGTCGATGCAATCGTCGCCTCCGACATCGGCAAGTTCCCGGACAATACCGTCGCAGCAGCATTGCAGCGGGTTCCCGGTGTTCAGGTCGTCGTCGGGTTCAACAATGAAATCGTCAATCCGCTCATTCGCGGCATCGGCGACATCGCTACGACTGTCGATGGTCGCGAGATGTTCACCGGTGTCGGGCGTGGTTTTGCATTTCAGGATCTGCCCGCCGAGGCTCTCGCGGGTGCGAATGTCTACAAATCGAATTCCGCGAACCTCATCGAAGGCGGTGTCGCCGGTGTCGTGGACCTGCGTCTTCACAAGCCGTTGAATTTCGAGCACGGCTGGACTGCAGTCGCCAACCTGAATGGCGTGATGAGCGACGAGACCGAAGGCACGAACTATACGGCGGGCGCGTTGTTCTCCAATCGTCGTGACGTCGGTGACGGTGAGTTTGGATTCCTGGTCGACGTTTCGTATTCGGACCAGAACTTCAACCGTCCCATTTCGTTCAACTGTGATCCGCGCTCGGGTTCGAATGGTCCTCCCGGTGCAGCCAACATCGTCCTGCCGACCTGCGTCGGCGGACTCAACGACTACGGCAAATATGAGCGTCCCCAGATCAATGGCGCCATGCAGTGGCGTCTGAACGATCGCTGGGAGTTGTACGCGGATGTGCTGTACGCCGGCTACGAGGCGGAGTTTGAAACCGACTTCATTTTCTCTGACATCTTCGCCGCGCAGAACATCACGAACGCCTCGGCTACGGCAGATTGCTTTGACGCGCACGTGAACGGGGCGGGCTTTCTCGGAGGAGCGGCCGACCCAATTCAGAGCCTTTGCCTCGGATCTGCAGCGACTTTCAACAACGTGCCAGGGCTGACCAGCACGCAGGCCAAGACCGGCGAGACCGATCAGTTCGTGTATGCGATCGGCACCAAGTTCAATGCGGGAGCGTTTCATCTCGGCGTCGACTTGTCGCTGGTCGAATCCGAGAACTCGAACCGCAACATCATCGTCGACATTGGCAAGCAGATTTCCGCCGTCAATGTGCTGATCAATGACGACAGCCACGGAACAACCGTGATGCCGGGCGATCCGCTTTCCGATCCCAATGATTTCCGATTCGCAAACAGCTTGTTCCAGGACATCAACACTGCCGACAGTTCGCTGTTTGCCTTGGCAGTGGACGGCTCTTATGACCTCGAAGGCGCGTTCACCAAGTTGCAATTCGGTATGCGGTACGGCGATCGCGAAGCAACTTTCCGTGCCAACGCCCCTGGCGGTCCCGGTGCGCCAGGCGGCAATCGCGTGACGCTGGTCAACTCGGTCGGGTTGCCCTCGGACTTCCTGGTTCGCTCACCGGCAAGCATTGCGGTCATCAACAATGGTGCGCACTGGATGACGCCAGATGCGGACTATCTGCGGGACAACACGGATACGCTGCGCGCAATTTATGGCTCACCGGCCGGCGATCCGGCTTTCGATCCTTCGCGCAACTTCGATGCGACAGAGCAGACGCTGGCGGGATACCTGCAGGGCAAGTATCAGTTCGAGGCCGGTTCCGTGCTCATCGACGGTCTGCTTGGCGTGCGCGTGACCAACAACGAGCGAAGCCTCTCGGGCACTGGCCGCATCAGTGGCGTTCTCACACCGGTGACGACCGATACGAGCGAAACCGACGTACTGCCAAACGCGAGCATGCGATTCAAGTTCTCGCCGAACCTGCAGGGACGTTTGACGGCAGCTCGCACGCTGGCGCAGCCAGCCTTTGCGTCCTTGAACCCCGGCCTGTTCTACGATGTACCGTCGAACGCGAACATCCAGCCAAACGGCTCGGGCGGCAATCCAGACCTCAAGCCGCAGAAGTCGAATGCGTACGACGCGACCATCGAGTACTACTTCGCGAAGAGCAGCTATCTCTCGGCCGCTATCTACTATCGCGAGCTGGAAGATCGAGTGGTGAACAGCACGAGTCCGGAAGTCATCGACGGCATCACGTACAACATCACGAGGCCGCGCAACCTGGGAGGGGCGACACTCCAGGGTATCGAGTTGGCGGGACAGGCCTTCTTTGACTTCCTGCCAGAAGGCTGGAACGGGTTCGGCGCCTATGCGAACTACACGTTCGCAGACAGCGAGATCAAGACACCGGGCGATTCGCTCAACGGTTTCCCGCTCCTCGGTGTTTCGGAGAATTCGTACAACGCCGGCTTGTTGTACGAGAAGTACGGGGTGACGGGCCGCCTCGTCTACACCTGGCGCGATCAGTTCGACGAGGGTCAGTTCGGTTGCCTGCTCGCCGAACAGCCTGGCACGGCTCGCATCTGCGGTGATCCGACTGCGCCGCCGACCTTCAACAAGGTGAAGGCCTATGGCCGGCTCGACATGTCGATCGGCTATGACGTCAACGATCATTTCAGCGTGCATCTCAACGCGACCAATCTCACCGGGTCGGACTACTACAGCTATTTCGAAACCGCCACGTTTCCGCATGACATTCGTGTCGATGATCGGGCATATGGCATAAGCGTTCGCATGAAACTGTAAGTAGTGCAGGCACACCGCCGCAGGTCCCCCCTCGGCGGTGTGTCTGGCTTTCCGGGAAATGTGAAGAGGATCCGCCGATGAAATCATTTCGAAATCTAGCGCTCGCCCTGTCGGCGGTGCTTCTCCTTGCGGCAGTTGGTTCTGCGAATGCCGCCGAGCGTTGGTCAGAAGCCAAGGCCAACGCGTGGTACGAGAAGCAGCCCTGGCTCGTCGGTGCAAACTTCAATCCTGCTAGCGCCATCAACGAGCTCGAGATGTGGCAGGAAGCCACATTCGATCCGAAGGGCATCGATCGAGAGCTCGGTTGGGCGGCGGCAATCGGCATGAACACCATGCGCGTGTACCTGCACAATCTCCTTTGGGAACAGGACGCGCCGGGCTTCAAGAAACGGCTCAATGAGTTCCTGGCGATCGCCGCGAAGCACAAGATTCGCCCGATGTTCGTCCTGTTCGATAGTTGTTGGGACCCGGAGCCGCAGCTGGGCCCGCAGAGACCGCCGATCCCGGGCGTGCACAACTCGGGTTGGGTTCAGGCCCCCGGCCGCGCGAGACTCGAAGACAAGTCGCAATACTCGAAGCTCCAGGCTTACGTTGAAGATGTCGTCGGGACGTTTGCCAAGGATGAGCGAATTCTCTCGTGGGATGTCTGGAACGAGCCCAGCAACAGGGGTGGCGGAAACTATCCCCGGCACGAAGGCAAGCAGAAACTCGTCGAAGACTTGCTCGACGACGTATTCGCATGGGCGCGCAGCCGCAACCCCGTCCAGCCGCTTACCAGCGGAGTGTGGGAACACGACGACTGGTCATTCGACAAGCTTGATCCCATCGAGAAGATCCAGATCGAGCAGTCGGATGTCATCAGCTTTCACGACTACAACTGGCCGGAGACCTTTGAACGGCGAGTGCGTCAGCTTCAGATCTACAAGCGACCGATTCTCTGTACCGAATACATGGCACGCGGCAACGGGTCTACGTTCGATGGCTCGATGCCGATTGGCAAGCGCTACAACGTCGCGATGATCAACTGGGGTCTGGTCGACGGGAAGTCACAAACTCGTTTGCCCTGGGATAGCTGGAAGAAGCCATACACGGCGGAGGAACCCACAATCTGGTTTCATGAAGTCTTCCGCGCCGATGGCCAGCCATATCGGCAGCGCGAAGCAGACCTGATTCGTGCGCTGACGTCTGCACCGAAAGGCGTCGTGCCGGACTTGTCGTCGACAGTGCCGAAACGCTAGCAGCCCGCCGTGGGAATTCGATTTGCGGTGCTTGGGCATGTGGCCCTCTGTCTGGGGCTCATGGCCCCCGCATGGCCACAGGCTCGTGCGCAGCTCAACAGCGCGGATGCGCTCTATCCCCGCGTCGTGAGATTGCAGCACAACGCGGTAGCTAGCGTGAACGGCACCCTGGTTGCGAGCTTCACGACGTTTCCCGCGGGGGGCGGATCCGGGCAGCAGGACATCTATTCAAGCCCGGATGGCAATCGCTTTGTACGCCTCAGTTCAATCACGGATCCCTTGTTTTCCCGAGGCCTGTGCTGCGGCACTCTTTATGAACTGCCGGTGACGATCGGCTCGATGCCTGCAGGAACGTTGCTCTGGGCCGGCTCTGTAGGTGGTGACACCCCTTCGCAGCCCATGCAGCTCCGCATCTACCGCAGTGCCGATGCAGGCGTGAGTTGGACGTATCTGTCTAACTGTGCAACGGGCTCGGTGCCAAGAAGCGGAGGAGGGTTGTGGGAGCCCGAGTTCACGATCGCCGGTGACGGTTCGCTGGTCTGCTACTACTCGGACGAAACCAAACCGCCGAATTCCCAGCTGATTGCCCAGGTGCATTCGACGGACGGCATCAACTGGTCGGCGCCTGTCAACGTGGTGCAAACGAATCCACAGTGCTGTGCGGCAGATCGACCTGGAATGCCCGGTATCGTTCGACTTCCGTCTGGCACCTACTTCCTTTCTCATGAGCTGTGCGGTCCGGCCGGATGCACCGTGTTCTTCAAGACCTCACCGGACGGCCTTGATTGGGGTGATCCCGGCAACGTCGGCCAGCGCGTGGAAACGGCTAACAACCAATGGTTTCAGCACACGCCAACCGTGGCGTGGGTGCCGTCGGGTGCGCAAAACGGCACGCTGCTCGTCACCGGTCAGATCTTCGTGAACAACGGCCAGGCCGATGCAAGAAATGGTCGCGTGATCCTGGCCAACTCCTCTGCAGATGGGTCTGGGGCGTGGACTCCCATCGATGCACCGGTTGCAATCGTGAATCCTCCGCAATCTCTGGCCGGCAATTTCTGCCAGAACTACTCGTCGCCGCTACTTCCGTCCGCTGATGGACGCACCCTGCTGCAGTTCGCGACCGACTTTACGACGGTGGCTGGTAGCCAGCGTTGTCTGGCGTACTTCGCCAATGGCGCAATCGTTTCGAGCGCGGTCTCGACTCTAACAATGGCAGCCACGCCATCGCGCATCGGTACCGGAAGCCCCGTATCGCTGACGGCAACTGTCTCGAACGCCAGCAGCGCGCCCGCGGGAACGGTGGAGTTCTTTGCCGGGGCGGTGTCGCTCGGCACAGCTGACCTCGGCGGAGGCAGCGGAAATGCGCGGACCGCAACTTTGCAAATTGCCATGGCAGATGGGGCGCATGGATTCTCTACCGGCGACAACCCTGTAACGGCGCACTACGTGGGCAGTGTCATTGCAGGGAGTGCCAGCAGCACGGTCGTTGTGACTGTGGATGCTCCCGCGGTCGCAAACCCCGGCGGTGGAGGTGGTGGTGGCGGTTACGGCTTGTTCGAATTGCTGCTTCTTGCCGCACTCTCAGCAGCCAGGGCACTGCGTCGAAGTGCGGTAGCCATCGCGATCGCATGGTTTGGCGTCGGCAGTGTCATCGCGGCAACGCCGGCAACAGAAGCCCAGCGTTTTTCCAACCCGCTGCTTCTTTCAGGACCAGACCCGTGGGTGACGAGAGAAGGCGAGTACTACTTCTATATGCACACGCTGGGCGATCGTCTGGCGATCTGGAAGACGCGCGACATCACGAATTTGCGCGAGGCCGAGCACAAGACGATCTGGACTCCCCCGGCGAGTGGGCCGAACGCGCAATCCATCTGGGCACCCGAGCTCCACAGGATCGACGGCAAGTGGTACGTCTATTACACCGCCGCCGCGAGTGGTCACGACGACGACGCACATCGGGGCGTGTTCGTTCTCGAGAACGCGTCTGCGGATCCGTTGCAGGGCGAATGGCGAGATCGGGGTCGCATCAACACACGCTACACCGGCATCGATGGCACCACCTTCAGCCACGCGGGTCAGCGATATTTCATCTACTCGCCGTATGTCGGTCCGGACAGCGATCTTGCGATCTCACGCATGAGCGATCCGTGGACCTTGACCGGACCCGAGGTGATTCTCGCGCGCCCGGACAAATCGTGGGAGAGACAAGGCGGGCGGCAGATTCTGGAGGGCCCTGAATTTCTGGCCGGGCCGAAGGGCGACCTGTTCATCGTCTACTCGGCGAGCGCGTGCTGGTCCGATGACTATGCACTGGGTATGTTGCGCGCCGCGCCGGGCAGCGACCCGCTGGATGCGGCCGCGTGGAGCAAGTCGCCCGCACCGGTGTTCGCGAAATCTCCGGAGGGCAGCGTGTTCGCGCCGGGTCACAACGGATTTTTTACGTCGCCGGATGGCAAAGAGCACTGGATCATCTACCACGCGAATCCCGGCCCCGACATGAAGTGCACGCCCAAGCGGTCACCGCGGATCCAGCCATTCCACTTCGCTGCCGACGGCGCTCCGGTGTTCGGCAAGCCCGTGGGCCCGGCGGACCAACTCAACAAACCTGAGTGAGAAAGAACTCATGAAATTTTCACGTAGCTTGGTTCTGGTCGGGCTGCTGGCAGCCACCGCATTTGCGCGCCAACCGGATCCTCCAGGGCAGGTCCGCGAAGGCGAGAAGCCGGTCAATGAGGCGTACCTGTTCGCCCACATGACACACAGCGACTATGGGCGCCTCTATTACAGCGTCAGCACGGACGGCCTTCACTGGTACCGGCTGAACAAGGGTCAGCGCATCACGGACGACTACCGCGGACATCCGGATATCGCCAGAGGTCCGGATGGAACTTACTACCTGCCCGGCAATGAAAGTGACTCGTCGCCCACCATCAACATCTGGTCGTCGCGGGATCTGATCGAGTGGAATCGGTACAGCGAATACAAGCCGGACCTGAAGGCCACGCCTGGCTACTCGCAGGCATTGCAGCGTATCGGCGCGCCGAAGCTGTTTTTCGATGAGGCATCGAAGCAGTTCGTCATGAGCTGGCACACGCCGCACCTCGAAGGCACACCCGAAGACCCCGAGAGATATTGGGCGAGTCAGCGCACGCTGTACGTGACATCGCCCGACCTCAAGAAATTCTCGGGTCCGCCAAATCGCTTGTTCAAATGGGACATGGGGACCATCGACGTGGTCATCCGCAAGGCCGGCGGGAAGTACTGGACCGTCATCAAGGATGAAACCTATCCGACCCTGGACTGGGTCACCGGCAAGACGATTCGCATCGCGCACTCGGATTCCCTGTTGGGGCCATACAAGGATCTCAGCGCGCCGATCAGCCCGAACTTTCGCGAAGCGCCGATGCTCATCCAGTCTCCCAACGGCAAGATCTGGTACCTGTACTACGAGCAGTATCCGGGCGTGTCGTATGGATTGTCGGTGGCGAGCAGCCTCTCCGGCCCCTGGTACCAGGTCTCCGGCTACACGTTTTTCTCGGACTGGGACAAGTACAGCCTGCCCGAGAAGGTCAGGCATGGCGCGATGATCACCATCTCGCGCCAGCAGTTCGATGCACTAGTAAGTCGCTTCGGCATAGATAGAGGAGCCAAGTGATCAAATAGTCATCGGTAATTTGCAACGGAGGCGAGGGAACGCTGGCTTAATTACTATTTTGATTTGTATAATCAATCAGATTCGTACGACAACGAGCGCGCCTAGCCAGTCGGGAGAGCCAGTGAATTCTCGCGAGATGCCGATGTCCAACCTCCGGACAGTTCATGGTCGGAGCCTGACCTACAGCCTGCTGGACTCGTTGGGGCGTTCCATCGTCGTCGGTGACTTCGACAACCGCGGTTTCCCGACGGAAGCGGAGCTTTCGAAGCACCACGGCGTGAGCCGCTCGGTGACCAGGGAGGCCGTCAAGATGCTGACGACCAAGGGGCTCTTGAGCGCTCGGCCAAGACAGGGAACGGTGATCGAACCGAGTTCGTCCTGGAGCCTGTTCGACTCCGACGTCCTGCGATGGCTGCTCGACCGGAAGTTTTCCGTCGAGTTGCTGAAGCAATTCAATCAATTGCGTTTTGCGATCGAGCCCGAGGCCGCGGCGCTCGCGGCCAGGTTCGCCAGTGAATCCCAGTTGTCAGCTATCCGGGTCAGCCTGGATCGAATGCAGCTCGCGGAGAAGGCCCGGGATGATGTGCTCGACGCGGACATTGCGTTCCATGTTGCCATCCTGAACGCTTCAGGCAACCCGTTCTACGCACAGTTTCGCGATGTCGTGGCAACGGCCCTGCGTAGTTCGATTCGCTTCACCAATCGCATCAAGGGGCATTCGGCAAGCGTCGATGACCACGCCGCGGTCAGCATCGCTATCATGAAGCGAAATCCGCTTCGCGCCAAAACCGCCATGACCAAGATCATCGGGGACGTGCTCGAGTTGATCGATACCGCGAAAAAGTAGCCGCTGTCTCCGGCGCTGCCCATTGCTAGCTACTGAAGAGCGCAATTGAGAACCATGCGTGATTTTGG
>Ga0190270_10001056_pt1 | contig 12594 bp, 9 predicted proteins | sample Popmic320T_FD_133748 | JGI IMG/M metagenome (GOLD analysis project Ga0190270, IMG submission 133748) | Populus adjacent soil microbial communities from riparian zone of Weber River, Utah, USA - 320 T | ecosystem: Environmental > Terrestrial > Soil > Riparian zone | place: USA: Utah | collected... | reverse complement strand
TCGCCGACGATAGTTCGTTGCTGGCCAAAATCACCCCGGGCACCTTGCCGCAGCGCGCGGCTTCACTGCGGCTGACCGACGAAGGTAGAAAAATTCTTGACGCGGGTGACCCCGCCAAAGCGTTGACTCGTCTGGAAAAAACTATTGTCATTGATTCGACCAATCCCTACGGCTATTTCTATCTCGCCAAAGCGCAGTATCGCCTGGGGCGTTTCCGCGAATCGCTTAATTTTCTCGATATCGCCGAATCACGACTGAGCGGCGAGCCGTTTTGGCTATCTGAGATTTATGCCCTGCGCGGTGAGAATTTGCGCGCCCAAGGTCAATCGCAGAAAGCAGAGGCGAGCTACAATCAAGCCGTGCGTCTCAATTCTGGCAATCGCACAGCCGGCGATGCACTGGCGCGCACCTCAGCCGAATCGCAATCCGCTTCGCCTGCCGCGAAGTGAGTTTCCCTTCGTAATGTTAATTCTTGGTGTGGAAAGTTCTTGCGACGACACCGCCGCCGCTGTGCTCAAAGACGGCAAGACAATTCTGTCCAACGTCGTCTCGTCGCAGGATCAAGTGCACGGTCCGTACGGCGGCGTGGTCCCTGAGCTGGCATCGCGTCAGCATATTCAATCCGTGTTGCCGATCGTCGATGGCGCGCTTAAAAACGCCGGCGTGTCGTTGTCGGATATCGACGGTATAGCGGTGACCTACGGCCCCGGCCTTGTCGGATCTCTCCTCGTCGGCCTGTCGTTTGTAAAGGGGCTGTCGTTTCGCACAGGGATTCCCTACGTCGGCGTCAATCATTTGGAAGCGCATCTGCTGGCGATTCATCTTGAACATGAAGTCGCGTTTCCTTACGTTGCGCTGCTCGCCTCGGGGGGGCATACATTGCTTTACACGGTGCGCGGCGTCGGCGAATATCTTTTTCTCGGCGGCACACGCGATGACGCGGCCGGCGAAGCTTATGACAAGGTGGCGAAGTTGCTCGGGCTCGGCTATCCCGGCGGGCGGGCCATCGACAATCTGGCCAAGAGCGGCGATTCCAAGGCGATTCGTTTTCCGCGCGCGAAGCTAAAGGATTCCGCCTATGAATTTAGTTTCAGCGGCATCAAGACGGCGGTGTGGCATTATTTAAGAAATCAGGGTGAGGCGTGCTGGAAAGAGCGCCAAGCCGATATTGCAGCGAGCTTTCAGGAAGCGGTGGTCGACATGCTGGTCAATCCAACGGTCAAAGCGGCGGCGGCGAATTCCCTCGGCCGCATCGTGTTGTCCGGCGGCGTAGCGGCCAACAGCCGCTTGCGCGTAAAGATGAAAGAAAAAGCCGAGGCCGAAGGGTTGCAAGTGTTTTGCCCAGCGCCCAAGTTTTGCACCGACAACGCGGCGATGATCGCGCTTACCGGCTATCATTGGCTAAAGCGCGGCCGCCGCGATGACTTAGGTCTCAATGCCGATGCGGACCTAACGCTTTAGTTCGATTCTAAAGTTTTGATCGTACAAGGTTCAAGGAGTTTCGTGACTCTTTACGAAGAAGTGCGGGCGTTGCTGCGCGAAGCGAATTTTCACCCGAAGAAAAGGCGCGGGCAAAATTTTCTGATTCATGAAAACGTCATCGGATCGATCATTCGGCTACTGGATCTCGATGGCACCGATCAAGTTTTTGAAATCGGTCCGGGCTTGGGCTTTCTCACGCGCCGCTTGATCGAGCGCGCGGGCAAAGTCTGGGCCGTGGAAATTGATGATGCACTCGTCGATAGATTACGCCGCAGTGAATTCGCCGCTGATCCAAAGTTTCAGCTCATCCACGGCGACATCCTGGAACTTTCACTGGCGCCAATACTGCCCAAGGCAAAGCTTAAACTCGTCGGCAACCTGCCCTACAGCATCGCGACGCCGGTCTTGTTTCGTATTTTCGAATGGCGCGCGCATTTCTCGACCTTGGTTTTGATGGTCCAGAAAGAAGTCGCCGACCGCATCGCCAGCGGACCGGGGACTAAAGATTACGGCACGCTATCGGTGTGGTGCCAAGTGCATGGCCGTATCACGGATAAAGTCAACGTGTCCCCGGAGGCGTTTTTTCCGCGGCCCAAAGTGCGCTCGACGGTGTTGAAGATCGAGTTGTTTACCGAGCCGTTGGTCGGCGACGGCGAGTTGGCGAATCTCCGTGACTTGGTGCGCGCGGCCTTTGGCCAGCGGCGCAAAACTTTGAGCAACACGATGACCTCCTGGCTCAAATGCGAACGAACGGAGCTCGATCGCTTTTTGCTAGCGCAGAGCATCGATCCCAAACGCCGCGGCGAGACGCTCAGCGTCGGCGAATTGATCCAACTTGCCGGCGCCATCGGGCGTAGCGATCTCCAGACGGCTAACTGCCGACCTCTGTAAATGGATTGACATGCCCGAGCTTCCCGAAGTCGAAACCGTCTGCCGTAGTTTACGGCCGCATTTGTTGAACCGAACCATCGCGCGCGTACAAGTGCTCGAACCACGGCTGCGCGTACCGGTCGATGCGCGGTCGTTTCAATCCTTAGTCGGCCGGCGTATCGAAGCGATCGAGCGGCGCGCAAAATATATTTTGCTACAGCTGTCGGGTGATCTCGTTTGGCTGTTTCATCTCGGCATGTCGGGCAAATTGATTTGTGTCGGGCCGCACACGGCGCGGCGTAAACATGATCATATCGTCGTCGACATCGACGACGGCACGGAGCTACGCTACCACGACCCGCGCCGTTTCGGTTTGGCGCTGGTGACAGAGCGCGAGTCGCTGTCTGCGTTGCCGCAATTGAGTTCGCTGGGCATCGATCCGTTCGACGCTGACTTGACCGGCGCGCTGCTCTTTGGTTTCACGCGCCGCTCGGAGCGGCGCATTCGCGACCTGCTATTGGACCAACAGATTATCGCCGGCCTTGGCAATATTTACGCCAACGAGATTCTCGCCATTACGGGGATCAAGCCGACGACCCGCGCGCGCCGCTTGACGCGCGGACAAGTTCAGATGATCGCCGGCGCGATCCCGCGCTTGCTTGAGGACGCGATCCGCTGGTGCGGCACGTCGTTTTCGGATTACCGCGATGCTGACAACAAGTCGGGCGAGTTTCAAAATCACTTGCGAGTTTACGACCGCGACGGAGAAAAATGCCGCGTCTGTCCGAGCCTGATCAAGCGCGTCGCTATCGGCAATCGCAGCGCATTTTATTGCCCCACGTGCCAGAAGTAAGCGGGATTTAGCCGCAAAGGGCGCAAAAACTTCGGTTGGGTAGGAGCAACCCCGAGGGGTTGTCCTTGCGATTTCATTACGTGTGTAAGCGAAATGACATCTCGGCGTAGCAAAAAACTTTTCTCACCGCTGCGCCATCGGGACTTCCGGCTTTTTTGGATAGGCCTGTTGCTCTCCAGCGTCGGTAGCCAGTTCACCACCGTGGCGATGGCGTGGCAGATTTACGAGTTGACCAACTCGCCGTTTCAGATCGGTATGATCGGCTTGGTGCGCGCGGTGCCGCAGATGGTGATTCTATTGTCCGGCGGTTTGCTCGCCGACGCGATCAACCGGCGCAAACTGATGATGATCACCCAGGGGAGTTTGTTTTTCGTGTCCGGCGCGTGCGCGCTTTTGACTTTGACCGGGCAGATGACGCCTTGGAAGCTCTATGTCATCACCGTGTTCTTGGCCTTTTTTAGCTCTCTGGAAGCGCCGTCGCGTCACGCCATCGTGACCAACCTCGTGCCGGCGGAAGATTTGTCGCGCGCCATGGCGATCTCGAGCACCCAGCGCCAGATCGCGACGATCGCCGGGCCGTCCATTGCCGGCATCGTCCTGGCCTTTGCAGGGCCGAGTATTTGTTATGCCATCGATGCGCTCTCCTGGCTGATCATGCTCGCGGCACTGGCACTCATTCGCGTCCAATTGCCGGAGCACGGCGGCTGGCGTACGATCTCAGTAGGTTCACTGAGCGCCGGGTTTCGTTTCGTTTGGCATCACGCCGTGATCTTTCCGTTCTTGATGATGGACTTGGGCGCGAACTTGTTCGGCACGATCCGATCGCTTTATCCGATCTATGCGCGCGATATTCTCGCCGTCGGACCCGGCGGTTTAGGAATTCTCTATGCCGCCAGCGCCGCCGGATCTTTGCTCGGCGCGTTTGGTTTCAGTACATGGGGACCGGTGCGCCAAGCCGGAAGATGGATATTGTTCGGCGTGACCATCTACGGCATCTGCCTTCTCGGCTTCGCCCACTCGCACTTCTTTTGGCTGTCGATCATCATGCTCGTCGGCGTCGGCATTGGCGACACCATCAGCGCAATTCTGCGCGCGACCATCAATCAGCTCAGCACTCCCGATGAATTGCGCGGGCGCATGTCGTCAATCAATAGTATTTTTACCAACAGCGGCCCGCAGCTCGGCCAATTCCAAGCCGGCGCGCTCGCCGCCGTGATCGGCGCGGAGCTTTCGGTGATGACCGGCGCGCTGATCATTCTCTTAATCGTCGCTGTTCTCGTTGCGCGCTTTCCCCACGTACGCGATTATCGGATGGGCGGCGACCCCGCTGTTTAAGCCTATGGAACCGCGCGACGGCTCTAGTGATGCGTGGCGAGTGACGAGTGGGTAGACGGCCCATGGCTGCGGCCTTTTTATTCTGTTAAGAGTGCCCAAGCAGGGCATGAACAACCGAGACGTAAAAGCCGCTTGGGCGTATCACAACGGCACCAAGCATTCCTACCAAAGCATTCGCGCCAATCCGCATTATCTCGATTGGGAGAACCAGCCGTTGCCGTTTAAGATTTATCCCGAGATCGAGCCGAGCGCGCTGAGCCAAACAATTTCGTCGTCAGCAATGCCGGCGCTTTCCGCAATCTCCGCCTTTCCCACGAGTTCGCAAGGTGGTTCGAAGTTAACCCGCGAAGTTCTTGTGGCGCTGCTTTTTCTCTCTGCCGGTATCACGCGGCGACGAACTTACTCTGGCGGCGAGATTCTGTTTCGCGCCGCGGCGTGTACCGGCGCGCTCTATCACATCGATGTGTATTTGGTCTGCGGCGCGATCGAAGACTTGGCGGCGGGAGTGTATCACTTCAGCCCCCATGACTTTTCACTGCGGTGCTTGCGCCAGGGCGACTTTCGCGCGGTTCTGGTGGCGGCCAGCGGGGCGGAGCCGGCGATCGCCGGAGCGCCGTGCAGCGTGATCTCGGCGTCGACATTTTGGCGCAATGCATGGAAGTATCAGGCGCGCGCCTACCGTCATTGCTTCTGGGACAACGGTACCCTGCTCGCCAATCTCTTGGCCGCAGCGGCGGCGCGCGCTATTTCCGCACATGTGGTTGCCGGTTTCGTCGACGATAGCGTGAGCGAGCTGTTGGCATTGGATGACCAACGGGAGGCGCCGCTTTCGCTGGTTGCGCTCGGCGCATCGAGTGAAGGCACGGTTCTGCCCGCACCTGTCCTTGCATCGCTTGCACCGGTGACGGTGCCGTTGTCGAAGAAGGAAATTGATTATCCGGCGATACGGGAAATCCAGCGCGCCTCCGCATTGGCGACCGGAGCAGAGGTGGCAGCTTGGCGTGGAGAAGCGATCGGCGCTTCGGCGCGCCACGAGCAAAAAACAACTGGGCGCTTGTTTCCACTCAAGCCGTTGGACGATGGCGCGCTGCCACCGGACAAGATCGAAGAAGTGATCGTTCGACGCGGTTCAGCGCGCCGTTTTGCCCGCCTGTCGATTACCTTCACAGAACTTTCGACTGCGCTCGATCGGGTGTGCCGCGGAATTTCCGCTGATTTTCTCAACGGCTCGGACGATTCTCTCAACGCGATTTATTTGATCGTTCACGCGGTCGATGAGCTGCCGGCGGGCGCTTATTTCTATCGGCGCGCCGAGGGCGCGCTGGAATTGTTAAAAGAAGGCGAGTTTCGCCGCGCGGCGGGCGATCTCGGACTGGGGCAGGAAATTCCCGCCGATTGCAGCGTCAATGTTTATTTTCTAAGCGACCTCGAAGTGGTTCTGCAACGGTTCGGCAACCGCGGTTATCGCGCGGCGCAACTCGAAGCGGCGATCCTGGCGGGCAAACTCTACCTCGCCGCCTACGCCCAGCGGCTAAGCGCGTCGGGACTTACGTTCTTCGATGACGACGTGACGGAGTTTTTCTCGCCCCATGGCGCCGGTAAGAGCGTAATGTTTTTGCTTGCCATGGGAAAAGGTCTAAAGCCGAATCCATGATTCGACGCAACCGTTTACCAGGCGCGACGTGGCGTCCTTGTGTTACCCTTTGGCGGCGCCGCCGGAGGCATTGCCTTGTTTGATGACATTCATCGCCAGGGAGATCATCGAGCCGACGTCGCTTAACGTCGCCGGCAGGATCAGCGTGTTGCCTTCCTGTGCGAGCTTGCCGAACTGGGTCAAATAGTTTTCCGCGACGCGCAGCTGGACCGCTTCAAATCCGCCCGGTTGCTCGATCGCTTCGGCGACTTTTCTGATACCGGCGGCGGTCGCTTCAGCAATCGCTAGAATCGCCGACGCTTCGCCCTCCGCTTCATTGATCTGTTGCTGTTTATTCGCCTCGGAGGCCTTGATCACCTGCTGTTTATCGCCTTCGGCGCTGTTAATGGCAGCGTCTCTTTGACCTTCGGAGGTTAGGATCACCGCGCGCTTTTCCCGTTCGGCGCGCATCTGCTTCTCCATGGCGGCGAGCACATCATGGGGCGGCGTGATGTTCTTGATCTCGTAGCGCATCACTTTGATGCCCCAGGCTTCCGACGCTTTGTCCAGCTCGGTCACCACCTGGGTATTGATATTGGTGCGCTCCTCAAAGGTGCGGTCCAGTTCGATCTTGCCAAGCTCGCTGCGCAGCGTGGTTTGCGCCAGCTGGGTAATACCGAAAATATAATCGCCGATACCGTAGGACGCGCGCTCGGGATTGAGAACTTTCAGATAAAGCACGCCGTCCACTGACACCTGAACGTTGTCTCGGGTGATACAAACCTGCGGTGGTATGTCGATTGCCTGTTCCTTCAAAGAATGTTTGTAGCGAATCACATCGAAGAAGGGCACGAGAATATGAAAGCCGGCGCCAAGCGTGCCGCTGAATTTGCCGAGACGTTCGACCACGAAGGCACTTTGCTGCGGCACGACGACGGCGGTCTTGGCGACGATGACGATGACGACCAACGCCAGAACGATGACGACGATGAATCCACCCATGGCGCTCTCCATTTCTAGATTTTCTCGGCGCGGACGAATAGCGTAAGGCCTTCCACTTTCTCCACTTTACAGCGCACGCCGCGCGCCAGCGCCTGATCGCCGAGGTTGCGCGCGGTCCACGAGGTCCCGCGCGCTTCCGCTTTGCCGATGCCATTGGCGGAGATTTCGTCGAGGATCACGGCGGTCTCGCCGATCAGGCTATCGACTACGTCGGTGGTCCTAGCGCGGGTCAGTTGCAAAAGCTTCTCGCGAAACAACCAGAGAGTGAGAACCGATACGACGGAGAAGAGTATGAACTGAAACCATGCCGGGCCGGCGAGGTTCAAACCGGTAAGAACGCCGACGACGAGGGCGCCGATGCCGAAAAAGAAAATGTAAAAACCGCCGGGCGTCAGGAGTTCGCCGAGCAGCAGCGAGAGTCCGAACAAAAGCCAGATCCACCATTCCATGTCTATACGCCCTTGATGTGATGCCGACCGTAACTGAGCTAGGCGGCTTATTCAAGAAAAATCGATCAAATCCACCGTCCGATCACAAGGATGACTCTAGCGGTAGGCGCTTGCTCGCGTCGGAGAGAAATACGTAAAACGGCTAAAAAACTTACGCGTCGTCTAACGCCGCGACCATCGCTTTGGCTAGCGCGCGGCGGTCAAACCTGCTGCGCCATCGGTAACGGAGTGAAATTATCTCGATTCCTTTCAGAAGGTCGGTAACGTCCAGCAAGTTCCTTTAACTGAACACGACTGCGCGCACACTTGCGCGTTATTCGCGATATTTTTTAGCAGTCAAAGCTTTGACAAGTTATAATCCCCGAGATCGTGACCGATGCAAGACAGGGAGATCTTGAGCATGGCAAGCGGTAAGCGTATCGATCTATTTCCTTTCAGCACTACCACGGCGACACAGGGAATTGGCTTGTCGTTGAAACCCAGCGTTATTCTGATTCGCTGGCCGGTGGTCATCCTCTCTACTTATCTCCTTTTGTATCCGGTGGTAAATCTCGTTCCGCTGTGGATATCCTACAGCGCGGTGCTGTTTTACATCGCTTCCAACGTCGCTTTGTATATCCTGCCCGGAGACCGGTTTCCGTCCTGGTCATTTTATTATCCGCTGGTGGTCGCGGATACGATCGTTCTCACTTTGTCGCTGGTGGTTAACGGCTACTCGCAGATGGATTTCTACCTGAGCTTCTTCGTGGTTATTCTCGGAAGCTGCATCATCGAAGACGCCAAGATGCGGGCCATGGTAACGGTGGCAGCGCCGCTATTCTATTCGGTCTCGCTGTTATCTTCGCCGGAAAGTTTTGATCCCGGCATGTTTTTGCGCTTGCCGTTTTTGTTCATTGTGTCTTTGTACTACGGCTACTTTACCCAATTTATTCGGTCGGAAAGAGCGAGCAGGCAAGAGGAGGAATTAAGAAATCACGGCCGCAAGGAAGTTCTCAATATCGTCTCCCATGAATTTCGCACGCCGCTCAACGTGATCTCCGGTTACGCTCAGGCCATCAAGGAGCAGACTTGGGGGGAGGTGATGCCCGGCCAGGAAGACGCGCTAAATCGAATTCTGCTTCAGTCCGAACATCTCCTGGGCATCGTCAATGCGGTCCTGGATATCACCCGCATCGAAACTGGCGATTTGGCGCTGGAGCGCGAGGAATTGGCGCTGTCCGACTATCTCGATGAAATTCGCCGCAAATTCGTCCCGGTGCAAAAATCCGTGCCGTTACGGTGGGAGATTCCTGAAGCGCTGCCGACGGTCACCGCGGATCGCATGAAATTAACCATCATCCTGCAAAACCTGATCAACAACGCCTTGAAGTTTACCGAGAAGGGAGTGGTTTCGATCACCGCCCGGGCGGTCGCGTCCCACAAGCGCATCGAAATCGAAGTCAAAGACACCGGCATCGGCATTGCCAAGGACGCCCATGATCTGATCTTTGAAAAATTCCAACAAGCGGACCCCTCGAGCACGCGCAACTACGGTGGCATCGGTCTCGGGCTCTATATCGTAAAAGTTTTCACCAATCTGCTCGGCGGCACCATCAATCTCGAAAGTGAACCGGAGAAAGGTTCGACGTTTACGCTTTCCCTTCCCATGGCCTGACCCCACTGGCCCGGTATTATTCGCGGCTCCGGGGCTCGCCGTCACAGCTTATTGCTTATTGAATGCGCTGTTACTCATAACTCATCGCGCCGCGCGGTTGCAGCACTCGGATCTCGGTGGGTAGCGGGAGGGAACTCTTACTTACGACCAGCGTGTCGGAGCGGACAATTTGCGTCTTCATTCCGGCGGTAAACTGTTTGATCAAGTACGGGTTGTCGCGGTGGTGCATTGGAATAGCGATCTTGGGTTTCAATTGCGTTAAGACTTCTCTCGCTAAGTCCGGCGCCATGGTGCGGCCGCCGCCGATGGGTGTGAGCGCGATATCGACCTTACCGAAATACTTTATCTGTTGCTCGTTCAATTTTTGGCTCAGGTCGCCGAGGTGAGCGATGCACAATGTCCCGAGATCGAAGACGAAGGCGGAGCCGTGGATGCCCTGAACGAAATCGGCGTTTTGATGAATCGGTACGTTGTAGATCAAAGTGTCTTTGACCGTCGTACTGACGTTGTTCCAATCGGCGCCGTAATTTTTTAAGCCGCGCAGGATGAGTGGGTTGCCACGCACGATATGGACGGCGTTGTGATTGAACATTTCTTTACCGACGGTGACGACGTCGGCGGCGACGTTGGGGTTGGGATACCATCCGGGGCCCAACGGGTCGGCGACGATACGTGTGCCCTTGGCCGTCGTGATCAGAAAAAAGTTGTGGCCGAAATATTGAATCGTCGCGTCGACATCCGCCGCGTAAGCCAGCGAGGTAAAGTTGCGCGCCACATCCAGATCGCGGCAAGCGGCGTCGGCGGAACGAGTGGGTGAAAATAGCGCCGCCAAAAAAAACAGCGCAGTAAGAAGATTCTGCTTAGTCTGAGAAAAACGGCGTGCAAGGCTCATGAGCACCGATCCTCTACAGCCTAGGCTATGGGATCGAAAGTAAAAAGACAATCGGAGTCGAGTCTATAGACGGATTTTGGGTGTTCGATGCGATACAGTTCGATTGCCACTGAACCTGACCGGTTCACGGGGGACTTTTTGGGCGCGCCGATAGTAACGAATCTCTTTGCGCCGCCATTAGAATTGCGCTAGATACGCAATTGTGACGGATGCAACCTCGATCAGCTGCCCGAAGTGCCAGACGGTGAATGCCGCCGACGCGCTGTTCTGCGACGAGTGCGGCGGGCCGTTTGAGAGCGCGTGTTCGCAATGCGGCGGAGCCAATCGGCGCGGCGCCAAGTTCTGCAAACAATGCGGCGGCGCCATTGCCAGTGTGTCCGCGCAAACGCCAGCCGCTACAGTCGCTGCCGAGTTGCCCACCAATGAGGTCAACGATCGCCTGCTCGCGTCGCGCCGCTTTATCGAAGGCGAGCGCAAGCGCGTCACCGTGCTGTTCGCCGATATCCGCGGCTCGACGAGCTTCATTGAAAAACTCGACCCCGAAGAGGTGCGCAAGTATTTTGACCCGGTGTTGCGCGTCATGATGGAAGCCGTGCACCGCTACGACGGCACCGTCAATCAATTACTCGGCGACGGCATCATGGCGCTATTCGGCGCGCCTTTGGCGCACCAGGATCACGCGGTGCGCGCTTGCTATGCCGCTTTGGCGATGCAGGAGGAGCTCCGCCGCGCCGCGGAAAAGTCCGGGGCGACGGCGTCATCGCTACGCATCGGCGTCGGCATCAACTCGGGCGAAGTCGTGGTGCGCTCGCTCACCAACGATCTCAACATCGACTACTCCGCTCTCGGTCAGACGACGCATTTGGCGGCGCGCATGGAATCGCTGGCCGGGCCGGGTGCGATCGTGATTACGGCGGAGACGCTGCGCGAAGCGGAAGGATTTGTCGAAGTGAAATCTCTCGGCGCGCAGCAGGTCAAGGGATTTACCAGTCCGACCGAAGCGTTCGAAGTCGTCTGTGCCACGGCGGCGCGTAATCGGCTTCAAGCGGCGGCCGCGCGGGGCTTATCGCTGTTCGTTGGCCGGCAGAGCGAAATGGATTTCGCCCAGCGCTTGCTCGAGCGCGCAGCGGCCGGCGAAAGTCATATATTGGCTGTCGTTGGCGAAGCCGGCATGGGCAAGTCGCGCATGCTACAACATTTTCTCGAAAGGTACGTTTCGTCGCAATGGCGCGCTCTTGAAGCGCCATCGGTATCCTATGGTAAGGCGACGCCCTATTTCCCGGTAATCGAATTGCTACGAAATTATTTCTCGCTGGCGAGCGCGGAGCGCGACGCACAAAATGCCAGTATGATCGCGGAACATGTTTTGCGCCTCGCTCCGTCTTTGCACGATGCAATTCCGCCGGTGCTCGCGCTACTCGATGTCTTGCCTACTGAGCCGGCGGAGCGGCAGCGTCTATTGGCGGCGTTGCCGCCGGAGGTTAGCGCGGCGATCGCGCGCTACGATGGTCTGGAATTGCAGGAGAAGCGACGGCGGACTTTCGCCGCAGTGACCGAGCTGTTTTTGCGCGAGAGCCAGCGACAGCCGCTGCTTTTGGTTTTCGAAGATCTGCACTGGATCGACGGCGAGACCCATGTTTTTCTCGATACTTTGGTTGAAAGTCTGCCGCGCGGTCGCATTTTTCTGCTGGTCAACTATCGGCCGGGATACAGCCACAGTTGGGCCAACAAAGACTATTACAGCCGTCTGCGTTTAAATCCGTTGGCGGCGACAGGAACTCATGAATTGCTCGATTCATTGTTAGGCGGCCACGCCGATCTGGCGTCGCTCAAGGAGATCTTGATCAAGCGAACCGACGGCAATCCTTTCTTCGTCGAAGAAAGCGTGCGATCGCTGGTCGAGGCCGGCGTGCTGACCGGGACGAAGGGAAACTATCGGCCCGCGCTGTCTATCGATAACGTGCGCATTCCCAATACCGTGCAAACGGTTTTAGCCGAGCGCATCGATCGCTTACCGGCCGATGAAAAACAACTGTTGCAAAGCGCCGCGGTGATCGGCGTGGCGGTTCCTGACCGGCTGTTGCGCGGCGTCAGCGACTTGCCGGCAACGGAATTTCGCCGGGCGTTGGCCCACCTGCAAGCGGCCGAATTTCTCTACGAGACCAGCCTATTTCCCGAGTTGGAATTCAAGTTTTCCCACGCCCTCATCAACGAAGTCGTTTATGGCGCGCTGCTCCATGAACGCAGGACCTCACTCCACGCCAAAACCATGGCGACGTTGGAGGCCTTGGCGGGAGATGACCGCGGAGATGCCCTCGAAGCCCTGGCGCGCCACGCCTTTCATGGTGAGATTTGGCAGCAAGCGTTTACCTACCAGCGCCAAGCAGGGGCGAAAGCGATGACCCATTCGGCGTTTTTAGAAGC
>Ga0190270_10001055_pt1 | contig 12597 bp, 4 predicted proteins | sample Popmic320T_FD_133748 | JGI IMG/M metagenome (GOLD analysis project Ga0190270, IMG submission 133748) | Populus adjacent soil microbial communities from riparian zone of Weber River, Utah, USA - 320 T | ecosystem: Environmental > Terrestrial > Soil > Riparian zone | place: USA: Utah | collected... | reverse complement strand
TTCACCATCGTGCTCCACGGAAATTCCATCGAGCGTGTCCTAAGGTGCGGCGATCTTGATGAGCGCTCTGCCACTGGCTGGTCCTCGTAAGCCGACCGTCACCCACAAATCTCTCGGGGCACCGACAACTGCGTCAGGTAACACAACAACCACCTGTGTGACGCCGCTGAGATCAGTTACCGCCCCAACGTACTCAACCGTGAGCGGATAGACTCTGCCCTGATCATCTTCGGCACGTACGGTCACCGCTGACGGGGTGTCGCCGGGTTGGAGTCCCAGGCGCCAAACGAACAACGACACGCGTCTGCGCTGGTCCATGCTGAGGGTGTGCAGGTTAGTCAGCGAGAACGGGTCACGTGTCTGCGTTACGGAATCGAGCGCCACGGCGTGCTCGGTGTTTTCCTCGGTCAGCAGCACAGGCGCATCGTCGTTGACAATGGTGAGCGTGGCCGCCGGCAACGCCCCCAGTATGCCGCTTCCGGTTGGATTGCTCAGTGCCAGGCTAATGGTTTCGCCTTCCTCATTTACTTGGTCGTCGCAGATCGTGACCGTAAAGGATTTTGATCCTGACTCGCCGCCGGCCCATGAAAGCGTTGTCGATCCGTTGATGTAGTCAGCGCCGGCAGCGCATGACGCGCCTCCTGTGGCTGTGCCGTTCGCGGTCGCGAAATTTACCGAGGCGCTACCAGCGTTTCCGCTCGTACGGGTCACAGTGATGGTAGCGCTGCCGGCACTCTCGCCCATGCTGTACGTGGCTGCGTCGAACTGTAGGACGCCGGGCTCGTTCTCCGGATCTCGCTTCGCCTCAAGCACATCTTGCACGGCGGCAGGCACGTTCGAGTAAAAGTCGTAACCTGTCAGCGCCTCGACCTCGTTGACCGTCTTCAGATACTTCTGCCAGCGATCAGACCGAATTCCCACAACGTTGGGCATGATGACGGCAATAGTTCGGGTGTTGTTATCAACCCGCGACACGTCGTTGTCACCAACGGGAAGGATTAAGGCGACTTTCCACGTTGCCGAGGGCACAGTGACATTGCCGTTGTCGATCGTATTAGCGCGAACGATTGTGTCATCCTCCTTTCTTCCCTCTCCGCCTATACCCGATCCGCCCGAAATAATGTAGATTTCGGAACCAGGAATGAACCCCCGGAGATACTCTTCAAACTCCTCCCACGGTCCCATATTGTTGTCCGGTGACTGCGGTACAATGTTGGTCGTCAGGAACGTCGCTAAGTTCTCCTCATCTGTTTTGGTGCGGTCCGCTGATGGACACATATGTCCACGATTAAAGCCGGTATTTGTGTAATCAGCGTGCCGGACTCGATGAAAATCAGGTGGCAAGTCAGGGTCAATTTTGAAATCAACATCCGGGCGGGTAAGACTACCTTGCCAGGTGCTATCAAGATGCCAACTTGTCCAGTTCGGCGTGCCACGACCGTCGTTGTATGACAATGCGTATTGGGTCTTCAACATCAGGTAGTTAGTCTTCATGTTGGCATCCGATACGGCATTACTCGGATTTCCCATCACCATGTGTTCCGCCGGATCGCGGACCGTTAACGAGATATTTCCTGAACCCAAACGTGATTGCGCATCGGTGATCGAGAAAGGAATGGTTTTCGCCCCGGGTGTCGTGGCGGGAGATACGGTAGCTCTGTAGGAAAAGACATTATTGTCCGCGACGAGATCGCCGTTGGTGCCGTCATCAAAGAATTGTTGCGTTGCGGATCCACCAATCGAGCTGAGATTACCCGAAACGCTTAGTCCAGTGCTGGCTGGATTAGAGCCTGGCATAACGGTAACCGTTAGTAGTGTCTGACTGCCTACCAGCAAGGGGCTCGGATTCGCGGCGCCAACACCAGTTGGATTTGTCGGCGTTGGCGATGACCCTTGAATCCCAAGTATCGAAATGTCATCAATAGCCAGAGCCTGCGCATTTGTCGTCGTTGAGCCTGACGAAACCGAATAATTCCAAGCGAGATAAAAATTACTCCCGTTGGAAATGCTAGTGCTTAGAGTCTGATTGTTGACGGCTTTGACCACTGGGCCGGGCGCGGTGGCAAAACCATTGTTGTTTGCATCGGCGTCGAAGGGTGTAAGAAAGTTATCTCCGGCGCTTGTCCAGATGATTCCATCCGTTGAGTAAAACATCTGGATGCGAAATCCGGCTGCATTCGTACCGTTCCGATATTTCTCAACATTGTAGGAAATCTGGAGGCCTGAAAGATCGCCTCCGGTGCTATTCACCATCTGAGCATACAAGTTGCCGCTTGCAGTCCCGGTGCCTGAGGCAAGGAAGCCAACCGCCCTGTCGCTCCCTCCTAAGTTCGCCGTGCCCGATCCGAAGTTGTAGATGCCATTGGCCGCGTTAGTCGCCAGGTTAGCGCCCCCTGCACGCGCTGTTGTAGTTTCAGCCGCGGAGAATTCGCCGACCTTATTAACGGCTGTAAGTGCGTCCGCTCTGAAATCTGTGGGCAAAGTTGATGTCGTGGTCGCGGTCGCAGGAACGCCCATGACATCAAAGTTCTGCGTGTACACTGTTGATGTCGACAGAGATATGGCTGCGAAAACGACAGCCACAGATATCAAGGTGAGCACTGAAATGGAAGTGGTTACGATAAAGAAACGAAACCTTGAGACAGATGCGGACAGAGATTTAGACATAGCCGTTCCTCTCGTCGATGAAGGTGAAGCCCTCGAGGAGTCGGGAGCAATATTTTGGCGGTTGCGTGAGAGCCCACGGAGGTTCTTGGGAAACAGCAAATCATCCCAACGTGTGCTTTAACGGCTGGATTTAGCGAGTGTGCATGTGAGCAGAGGCTCGTGAGAATTCAGCCCACTGAAGTAGCAAGGACAATAGGAACGAAAAACCTCACTTGGGCACTCAAAGGCCCGCTATCAATTCGATGCAAGAATACTGGCAAGAACTAGATATTGGCAAGAATAACTCTACACGTGGAAAGAAAACTTTCGCTTTTTGCTGTCCCGAGCAGGTGGTGAGAAAAGCCAGGAAGTTATCGATGAAAAATTCTAATGACAGTGGTTTCTGTGACTTAAGGTCCAACTGAGTCCTTGCCGATTTCAACTGGTCTCTGGTGGCACATCCTTTGTAATTCCAAATCCTCGATGAGTCGGTTCTTTATCAATTCGTTCAGAGCAAATGCGGCCCTCTGTCTGCTTGCGCCCACCGAGTGGCGGCGTCTTCAGAGACTTGTGCATACCTGTCTGGTTCACGGCTCTCAAAATTGCTCTCTTGCCGCAGCCCTTGCAGTAAGACTCACGCCCGGGCGCGATCTGTTCGTTTAGCGCGTCCAATAGACCACCACAAATGACCGATGAGTCTAGCTAAAGACATTAACGACTCTTCGCGAGAAGTAGAGAATTTTATGACTGAGGAACTAGTGACACAGGTGTCTCGCATATACGAGCGAGCCCGAAATGAAACATTGGAGCTAATTCAGTCCCGGAAGGCGGAGAAGATAGTCATACCGGTGCGAGAGTGGATGAGTGCAACCCAACTAGCAGAATATTGGCAGCTCTACAACGATAAGAGTGAACCAACGACCGCCGGAACTGAAGTGGTCGAAGCGATCGCGGAGAGCGATCTGCTGCCGTCATCGAAGTCAGCTGATTTGCCTGATTGTAGGCATAGCTAACAACTCCGTTAGCGGTTGTCTCATTCAACCATCGATCTTTGTTATCAAATGTCCATGCTGATCACTTGTTTAGTAACTCAGCGATTTTAGTCTGACCGATTTCTTCTGCGAGCATCCGGGCCGTTCTATCATCATTGTCTTTTGCTTTTGAATCTGCTCCTGCTGCAAGCAGCGATTTTACAGCTTCAATGTTGCCCCAGAAGGAAGCTTTCATTAAGGCCGTCTCACCATTATTGTCCCGTGCATCAATCTCGGCACCTGCGTCCAACAATGCCCTGACCGCCTCAGCGTCTCTATTTTGGGCTGCGTGCATTAGCGGCGTGTACCCGCCAAAGGGTGCAAGGCCGCTCTCATTACGAGCGCTTACGTCGGCTCCACCAGCGATCAAGGCTTTAACCGCGTCGGGACGTCCCATACTTGCGGCCATCATCAAAGCGGTCATGCCTCGATCGTCTCGCGAGTCTACGTGGGCTCCGCTCGACAACAAATCCCCAACGATGTCGGTGTGCCCGGACGTCGATGCAGCCATGAGGGGCGTGATGCCGTCTCTGAGTCTTGCGTTGGCATTCGCACCTCGTTGCAACAAGTCCCGCACCAATTGGTGGTTACCCGTGCCTGCCGCGTCTATCAATTGTCCATCAGCTTTGTCTTTGCCCATTTAGCGGTTAACAAACGTAAAAGTATAATCCCTCTGTCGTTACCTCACGCAGTTTGGCCGCCCGTCTATGGAATTGCAAGATTGGCTGGAATCGTCGGCCATAGAGGTGGAAACAGCGAGGGGATCATACGAAGGCCCCGATAAATCAGATAACCCGCGCCGACTCCGGCAACAACTCCACCAGCAACCTTAACTCCCTTCGGAATACCACCGGGTGAACCACCTGGACCTTTGCCGACCGGGTATGGGTGTGGCTGCGGCACTGGACCAGGGAGTGGCGAAGCAGAAGGTGCTGGCGCAGGAGCCGGAGCCGGATCCGGTACTGGACAATCTGGTTTTTTCTCCGGGCATTTTGCAGCATAGAGCGCCTGACATCTCGCGTAGGCTCGCCAAAGGTCTGCAATTTCACCCGCATGTCGGTTTCCGCCTCGCGGCTTAGGCACATGCCTATCCCAGCCTTCATGAGAAAGTATCATTCTCATCAATACCGCCATCTTACCTTGAAGCGAGGGGCATGAGTCTCCACTGGTACATCCTACGCTCACTCCACCTGGAGGATGGTAGGGCCCGCCCCCTCCCCTGCGACCGCGTTGTAAACCCATCGGGTCATTGCTGCCGATGGGATCGTTGCTAACGTAAGCGTAGAAATTCGTTTCACCGCTCTCAAACTGGAGCGGGTCCTCGGTCATGAAGCGTCCTTGTTGCGCGTCATACCAACGTGCCCGGTAATAGAGTAGACCAGACAGTGGATCCCGTTCCCGGCCAGTATAGCCGTACCGTGTCAAGGAGCTGCCCGCGCTATCGCCGAAAGCGTTATAACTCATTCGCTCTGCGACGGTACCGTTCGCATCGGTTAGTGCAATGGTGCTGTCCAGATGATCCTGAATGAAGTAGAGCGCGCCGTTTCTGGCGTTGGTTTGTCGCAACTTCTCATCGGTATCCAAACCATTCAGGTAATCAGTAGTAGTTCCATCTGTGCCGCGATCAAGCACGACGTCGTTTCCGTCGGTGAGGAAGGTAGTGGTCACTCCGCCGGCTGTGCGAGCACTGCGTCTTCCCAAGGCGTCGTAGGCATAGTTGACTGTCTCTCCGCTCGGCATGGTCACACCGGCGAGCCGGCCACGGCTGTCCCAGTTGTAATTGGTCGCACCTTGCGTGTCGATCTTGCTCTTGGTTTCTCCTTCGGCATTGAAAGTAAAGGCCGCGGATCCCGATTGGGAGATGCGATTCATAGCATCTGCCGGGGCCGCAACCTTTGCCGTTGCCAACTGCTGACCGGTAAGGTTTGAAGTGATTGACGCTATCTGGTCATCATCGGTGAAGGTGTAACGCAGGTCCTCCAACGACCCATTTTGACCATGCGAAAGCCGAACTAGTCGATTCACATCGTCATAGTTATATGTCGTATTGATCCCGTTTGGTCGCTGCAGGCTGGTTCGCCGGGACAGAGCATCGTATCCGTAGGTGAAGGCTTCAGAACCCTGCTGAATGGTTTGCAAGCGGCCCGTCAAATCATATCCGTAATTCACTGGTTGGCGGTCCGCAGCCGTCATTGAGGTTCTTTGATTGGCTGCATTATAGCTGTAGGTAAGCGTGCCCGCAGGGGTGGTTTCCGTCAGCAATCTGCCGGCTGCGTCGAAAGCCATGGCGACGGATCCAGACTGCGTGTCGTTCACAAGCACTGGTCTGCCTGCCGCATCAAAACTGTAGGTTACAACCGCGTCGGGGTAGGTTGTCTGTACTGGCCGATCGAGCGGGTCGTAATTGATGGTGGTTCGCCGGCCAAGACGGTCAGTTTTCTCAGTCACATTGCCGGCGGCGTCGTAGCGCACGTCGGTGACGTGTCCCAAAGCATCCCGTCTACGAATCGGGCGTGAGAGTTCATCATATGCAAAAGTCGCAGTGTTTCCCCTTTGATCCGAAATGGTGGTAATGCGCGATTTGCTGTCGTAACTCAGACGGATAACGCCATTGATAGGATCAGTTATTTCTGTAACCTGGCCGCGCGAGTCGTAGGTATAACGCGTGATTTTGCCCGAAGGCATAGTGATGGTAGTTGGCTGATCATTGGTGTTGTATCTCGTTCGCCAGACGCGATTGAGCGGATCAGTGTTTGAGATATGCCGATCCTTTGCGTCATACGACATGGCCCACCGCTTACCCAGTGCATCCGTGGCTGTGATCTTGTTGCCGTTTGCGTCGTAAGAGTAGGTTGTTACTGCGCCGCTCGGATCAGTCATAGTTAAGACACGACCAAGACTGTCATAGGCCATGCTGGAGCGACGGCCAAGCGGATCTATTGTGGCCGTCAAACGTCCTAAAGCATCCGACTCCATGGTCGCGGAATTGTTAAGAGCGTCGATGATCGCGGAAACACTCCCGTCGGCGGCGTATTCCACGCGAGTGGTATGGCCCAAAGGATCAGTGATGCTTGTTAGTTCGCCAAACTGGTCGTAGGCGTAAGTGACAGTCTGGTTAAGGGGATTAGTTACACCCGTGAGATTGCCGCGAGTGTCGTAGGCATAGTTGGTTACTCTGCCAAGGGCATCAGTCATCCTCGTTACGTTATTAAAGATCGGTTCATACTCATACCTCACCGTTTGACCCAGTTGATCTGTCGATGCTGTCGTGTTGCCACGCGCATCAAACTCACGCGTATCCTGGGGACATCCACACGGGCCTATTGTTGCCGTCGCAAGATTTGTAACAACATCGCGGGTGACGTTCGAAGCTTGCCCGAGCGCGTCCACTGAGCCCACTACATACCCACTGGCGTTGAAGCGTCTGGTTACTTTCTTGCCGAGCGGGTCGGTGACTGTCGTGGAGGTGACGATGCCACCGGAGAGAGTGTAGTCGTATTGCTCCATGCTGCCATCAGCGAACTTTTGCGAGGTGACGCGTCCTGCGGTGTCGTAGGTGAGGCGCTTTGCGAGGTTACCACGCGGATTTGTAATGGAACTCAACCTCAGGTTCGTGTAGCTATACCGCGTCACGCCGCCCAGCGGATCGGTGACCGTCGCCAGGATGCCGAAGGCTATGGATGGATCGTATGTGTAGAGCCACTCCCGTCCTAACGGATCGGTTACCTTGTTGACTCGATTATTTGCGTCATAACTAAGCGTAACTGTACGGCCCACCGGATCGGTGATCTGAGTAAGGTTTGACCCGGAGTAAGACAGTGAAGTGGTATTTCCGTTGCGGTCAACGATGGCTGTCAATCGTCCAATAGTGTTGAAACGCATGACCGCGCCGCTGGAGTGACGGTATTCAAATGTACCCCCCGTTAACTTTCGCATCACATCGCCGAGTTGGCCCACGGTCGCGGTAGTAGTGAAAACAAGCGCGCCATCGGCGTCGGTTCGTGTGTAGTTAAACAGGCGGCCTGTTTGTTCTTCAGGGCTGATGACGCGCCCGGCGCCTCCCGATGTCCAGCTACCAGATAACTGGATATCGTAATTATCCTTCCAGCCGCGTCCGAAACGACCGAGAATGGCCTGCGCCGAGTTATCGCTCGAGTAAAAGCGAGACAGCGAGACGCCTCCCCGCGCTCCACCGAAAGAGACATCGGTAATAGCTTCAAATTTGATACCGGTTGAATAGTCGACCGGCGTGCCGCTGCGACTGCAAGGGCAGGAGTCGCAACCCCCACCGCCCCCACCGCCGTTGCCGCCTGATCCGGCGTTAGGCATATGCCAGGAAAAGTCGCGCAGGCCGTACGGGCTGCCGGTGCTTGGATCTATTTCGGGTGAGATAGTTCGACCGTCGCTGCTGACGCGGCCGAAGCCGTAGATGTACCACTGCACTGTATCGTGATTGAAAGCGTAAAGTTCAACTCTGGTGCCGGGATCGACGCCCAGCAAATTGGGATAAATCACCGGCATCGGAACATCGGAAATTGCCCCGCCAGGTTGGCTGGTGAAGACGAGTCCGGTCCTGATGTTTGCAGGCAACGGCGCCGGCGTGCGGTCGATGGCGAGCGGCGTGATCGAGGTGCGCGTTACGGGCGAGCCGTCGCGGTTGCGCAGGTTTGCGCCTGCCGGAATGGTCATTTGCAAACCGGGCACACGAGGATTGCCTGCGACTGTGTTCTGGCCCGGCACGACTTCAACTTCATACTGCGTGTCGATCGGCGGCAGGTAGAAAGTGTAGGGATTGACGTTGGCCAGACCGGCGACGATGTTTGCCGGTTCGATGATTACCGGATAGGTCTTGTTTGGTGAGCTGGCCGTGCGGCCGTCAACCATCAGCGGACGATTCGTGCCTGCGGTAACTCCCGACAACAGGAAAGAACCCGCCGCATCGGTCATCGCGGTTTTGCCGTCGAGTGAGGCCGTGGCTCCGATGATGGGCTCGCTATCGGTAGACAACACACGACCCGATAAAGTCGTTTGACCTCCGGTCATTACATTGAGCGTGGCACCGACGGTACGTTCGAGATCGTTGCCACCGACACTGGCGACACCGCGGATCGTGAATGGATAACTGCCCGCTGCAATCGTGCCGCTGAGTTTGAGAGTCAACGTTGAGCTGGCCCCGGCGGTGATCTGCGCCGGATCAAACGTCGCAGTTATGCCGGCAGGTACTCCGGTTGCTGTCAGGGCTGCCAGTTGGCTGAAGGTGGTTTGTTGGCTGGTAACATAAACGACGTAAGTACCCGAACCGCCCTGCACTGCCGTTGTCGCGGACGGCGCTACGGTCAACTGAAAATCCTGTTCGGTGTCGACTGTAAACGGTGTGGCGGTCGCAGCAGTGCCGCCGACATGCGAAAGTTCAATGAGACCGGTGATGGCGCCGTTAGGCACAGTCGTGCGCACCTCGGTCGCGCTCGCGAGGCTGACAAGCGCTGGCAGTCTGTTGCCGTTGCTGCCGGCGAAGGTCACTGCCGGATCGTTAGCGCCAACCTTGAGATTCGTTCCCGTCAGCGTCACCTGCGTGCCGGGAGTGCCGCGCTTCGGAGTGAAGTCGGCAATGACCGGAGCAGGGAAGCTGTTCACTACGAAATCGCTGGGACTGGTTGCCGTACCACCTTCCGTTTCCACTGTGACTGGACCAGTCGCGGCGTCTGACGGAACCACGACGGTAAGTGTGGTGCGTGTTGCTTGTGTCACCGATCCGAAAGTTTGTCCACCGCCTGCCTGTTGAGACTTAGTGAAGCGAACAACGTTGCGTTCAGGACCACGCCCGTCGAAACGTTCGCCGTTAATCATGATGGTGTCGCCGACGCGTGCGCTCGGGGGAGTGATGAAGTGAATAATAGGAGGCAGCAGGATGCGACGCAGCACCTGGTTTCCGGTGTCGGCGACGATGATCGCGCTGGAATTTGAAACCGCCAAACCGCGAGGCGTGAAGAAACGCGCGACATCGCCCGCTCCATCTGTGAGACCGCGAATTCCAGTGCCCGCCAAAGTTGTAACGGCCTGGTTTGACGCATTTGCTACCAGCGCCGGATCAACCGCGCGCACCAGAGAGTTAACACCATCGGCGATGATGATCTTTCCCGCCCCGTCCATCGCAATGCCGGAGGGTTCCGCAAAACGCGCCTGGTTGGCCGCGCCGTCTTTGAATCCGCGTTCGGCGCCGGACACGGTGATGACCGTTCCGGCAACATCCAGCCGGCGAATGCGGTGATTTCCCGTGTCCGCCAGGTAAACGTAGACGTTCTGTCCCTCGACTGCGATACCAACCAAACCATCGAAGCGCGCGCTCGGAGAATCGTTTGATCCTACCGTGCCGTCGCCCGCCAGGGTGCTAACTGTTCCGGCGCCATTGATCAGCCGGACCGAAGCGTTGCCTGTATCTGCAACGTAAACGTTGCCCTGATTATCGGTGGCCACACCTTGCGGGGCATTGAAGCTCGCCTGGCTGCCGGCGCCGTTTTGCATGCCCGGCGTGCCGTCGCCTGCCAGAGTGGAGACGGTGCCGTCGCTGGCGATGCGACGAATGCGGTTGTTTGCAGTATCGGCCACATAGACCACGCCTGCGGCGTTAACAGCGACGCCATGCGGACTGTTGAACTGCGCTGAAGAGCCTGGACCATCAGCAAACCCGGCAGTTCCGTTGCCGGCCAACGTGGAGACTGTCCAGGTAATCCCACCGCCGCTTACTGCCTGTCCCCGCACCACGCGAATACGCTGGTTTCCCGTGTCGGCAAGATAGATCGCGTCGTCTGGTCCAACAGCAACTCCGCTGAGCTTTTGAAAGCGTGCTTGTGATCCGCTTCCGTCGGCGAAACCTGCAGTGCCCGCGCCACCGGCAATCGTTGAGACGTTTGCGGAGGAAGCGCCTGGTGGTGTGATGGCGTCTACGGTAAAGCTGTCGGGCAAGCTCAACGATTCGTCAGCGCCTCCGCCAACAGGCGTAGTCACGACACGAGCGGTCCGGGGCTCGAGTGCGGCTGTCGGTGAGACTACGACAGCAGCGATGGCAGTCGTCGCGTTAACAACAGTGACTGGACCAAGCTCGCCCCTGCCGGCGCCGCCGACCGCGACTTCGCCGCCGAGTGACGCGCGTGTTTGTCCTGTGACCCAGTGCGTATTGGTGCCATACAGCGTGATGTTCAGCGTTTGTCCCTGAGTAGCGCGGGCCGGGGCCACGCTATCGAGTGTGGGCTGACTGGCTACCCGAGTGGCCGTGAAAGTGATAGTGAGATAAGAACCGGGAGCACTCGTCAGTTTCACTTCCAAAGTGTTTGCTGCCGTTAGTGTCACCGGCTTGGTGAGCGACGAAACATTTTGATTGAAATCGGTTGATTTATATAAGGTTGTATCGTTGAGTTTGATCGTTGCACTGGAAACTCTGTTTGATCCGCTCGGCGCACCGTTTTCGATCAGGATAGTGAAAGGAGCGACTGCATCTGCCGGCGGTGAAAAAGTTTCGACGACGTTGACGGATTCTCCGTTGTTACGCGTAAACCTCTTTGGACCATAGACGGTGAATGTTTCAGTTGTTTGTGAAAGCGGAGTCGAAGTGGAGCGCGGTGGGGCAGGGGACTTTGGACCAGTGGGACGGCGCTCTGCATTCACGCTGAAGGGAAGTATCATCAGCGACCAGGTCAAAGCAAGGACGAGCATGCCGGCAATGGCAGATCGAGAACCAATTGCTGAGTGGCCAAACCCTCGAAGTCGTTTAGCCGGTCCAAGAACGTGTTTGATGATGCTGGTCTTCATCTGTCAACCTCATTCCGCGAGTTCACAAATAGGTGGTACCGATTTTTAATCTGACGTCCTGCAGCCAACCCGGCTGTCCTGGTTGACTGCCAAACGCCCACTCTGAAGGAGACGCTGCTCTGCATTTCGAACTAACGGATCAGTTAGCCGATCGCCTGATGCGCCGGCCTGACTGAGTGACATACGTCAACTCCGACGCGCCACCGAAAGTGGCCGCCACTTCTATCCGATTAACACGTTCGCCTTCCATGAACATCGGATTCGCTTTCGCGAGGGTCAGATCGATTACTGCTGAAGCGCTGACCACGCTGATGCCGCCCGGTAAGGTGACGCTCGCGCTAGCGGTCGAGGAGCTTTCAGTGCCGGCAAGGCCACTGCTCTGGACTGTGGTGCGATTGCCTTTTGAGGGCGTGAGCGTGACTTGCACGATCGTGCCGATAGGAAGGTTGGACCCTTCCAGCGCCACCGTCACCGGATTTGGTTGCGATGAAGGCACGATGACGTCTGGAACTCCCTGTAACGCTCCCTGCGGAGATGCCGGAGAGTTGACGCCACCGACCGACGCTATGCGCAGGGCCGGCGAGTTTGGTGGGGTAATTGGATGCGGAAACGCGAAGCTGATGACATTTATCGGCTGCGATGCGCCGGCGAACCCGCTGTAATCGTATGCCTCGACACGAATATAGCCTTGGCCGCCATTGCCGCCTACATGGAATTGACCGCCGGCGCCACCCCCGCCCGTAACGTTCATGGTGCCGCCTCCCGTAACGGTATTAGCGATGAGCCGGATTGCACCGCCCGAGCCTGCACCCCCGCCGGTGCTGAAAGTGCCGAACCCTAAGCCACTGCCCCCGCGTGAAAAGATCGTGCCGCTAATGGTAATGGTCCCGGAACTGGCAATCAGAATTGCACCGCCGCCGCCACCGGCTGGACCACCGCGCGTGTTGTTTTGTGCCGCGCCGCCGCCGCCGCCCGAACCGCCGATGAGCGGTAAAATTGTGACCGCGCCAAACCGTGGTCCTCCCACCCCGGCATTGGCGCCACCGCCGCCGCTACCGCCAGCCGTGCCGTAGCCGCCGCCGCCGCCGTCGCCCATGTTGGTTCCAGTTATGGT
>Ga0190270_10001054_pt1 | contig 12598 bp, 8 predicted proteins | sample Popmic320T_FD_133748 | JGI IMG/M metagenome (GOLD analysis project Ga0190270, IMG submission 133748) | Populus adjacent soil microbial communities from riparian zone of Weber River, Utah, USA - 320 T | ecosystem: Environmental > Terrestrial > Soil > Riparian zone | place: USA: Utah | collected... | reverse complement strand
GCGGGAGTTGTGCGGCTCGATCGAAGAGGTGATTGATTTTGCCGGAAGGATGGAAGCAAAGCGAGACGATCTGGATTACGAAATCGACGGCCTCGTGGTCAAAGTCAACTCCACCGCGCTCCAGGAGGATTTTGGCGCGACGAATAAAGCACCGCGGTGGGCCATCGCTTACAAGTACGCGGCGCGACAAGCCACCACCCAAGTCGTGTCGATCAGTGTTCAGGTCGGTCGAACAGGGGCGCTGACGCCGGTGGCCAACCTTGAGCCCGTGAGCCTGGCGGGCACAACTGTTTCGCGCGCGACCCTGCACAACCCCGATGAAGTGAAGCGGCTGGGCATTCGCATCGGCGACTGGGTGTTGATTGAAAAGGGCGGCGACGTCATCCCGAAAGTATTGAAGGTCATTGAGTCGAAGCGTACGGGCGAAGAGAAGGCTTTCCGAATGCCGAAAAAATGTCCCGTATGTGGCGGCGAGATTTCACGGCCTGAAGGCGAAGTAGTTTCACGCTGCGTTGCGGCCGATTGTCCCGCTCAACTCAAGGGGCGTCTCTTACACTTTGCGTCGCGACGCGCAATGCGCATCGAAGGCCTGGGGGAGTCGCTGGTTGACCAGTTTGTGCAAAGCGGGAAAGTCCATGATGCCGGCGATCTCTACAGTTTGACGCTCGAAGACATTGCCGGCCTTGAGAGAATGGCCACTAAGTCGGCATCAAATCTGATAGCACAAATTGAAGCGAGCAAGGAGCGCGATCTTCCGAATCTAATTTATGCGCTGGGCTTGCGACATGTCGGCGACCGAACGGCAACCACCCTGGCCAGACAATTCGGTTCGCTGGAGAAGTTGAGTAAGGCGACGGTGGAAGAGCTCGACGATGTGCCTGAAATTGGGTTGACGGTAGCGCAGAGCGTACGGGATTGGTTTGACGACGAGGGCAATCTCAAACTGTGCCGCCGGCTGACATTGGCGGGTGTGCGCACAGAAATGCGGAAAGCAGCCGGGCCATCTGATGATAGGTTTGCCGGCAAAGTATTTGTTTTGACTGGAACACTCGAAGGCTACACGCGTGATGAAGCTAAGGCCGCGATCGAAAGTCGCGGTGGACGGGTTGCATCGTCAGTCAGCAAAAAGACGGATTATGTAGTGGCTGGCGAAGAGGCAGGGTCTAAGCTTGATAAAGCAACGGCCCTCGGTGTTACAGTGGTCAATGAAGAAACGTTTAAGAAGATGTTGTAGGACAGGCATTCCTGCCTGTCGGAGAAACGCATGAGGCTTGTTTGACGACACGAGTCTCAACCCAATCTTAGACAGACAGGAATGTCTGTCCTACTGGAGAACAAATGACAACGCAGGAAACCGATAACTCCAAACTCGAGCTTCTTTACACCTTGTTCTGTGACGACGTTCGTCTCGAAGCCGGCAACAAGCTCTCCTTCATGGGAGTCTTCCAGAACATAATGGTGCAGCAGGTGCCGGTGTCGCTAATAAAATTTGCGGTAGTAAATCATTGGCGCGGTGAGGGCACCCACCTCTCGGAGGTCAGGATTCTGACGCCCGATCGTCAGCATCCGATCGTAGTCTCGCAGCCGACCAGCTTCGAGATCACTCCCGGCGGTTATGCCGACAATATTAGTTTTTTTGTAAACGTAACGTTTCCAGCGGCGGGGCAGTACTGGGTGCAAACTTTGGTTAATTCAAATCTGTTCGACGAACAGCAGCTTGTCGTGTCAGACGGGCGTGAGGCCCTGGCTGACAGCGCCTCCCAGGCTGTTAACTAAAATGAAATGGGGTGAGCCCGCACTCAATACTGAATGCCGTAAAGCTTAATCTTCGAGTTTAGTGTGGTCGGTTTAATGTTAAGAAGCTTCGCAGCCCGGGCCTGATGCCCGCCTGTCCTCGCCAGCGCAAGCTTGATCAAGCTGGTCTCAAACTGCTTAACCTCATCGAAGAAATCAATCCCGTCGGAAAAGTTTAGGGCCTGCAAGCGCTGCGATTCATCCGCGAGCGCCTTGTCGCCTGCCAGGGTCTGGGCCTCACGCAGGAGCGAAGTCGTCAGGTCAATCAATCGCTGCACCGAGGTTCGCTCAGGTTTTTCAGCGATTCTCAACGCATAACGTTCAGCGTTGTTTGATGGCCCCTGGGGCGCACGGTCTCTGGCCGGCTCGATCGTTTTGGCTTCAGCGCTCATTTCAACCCCCTTAAAAATCTTCTTTTAGTACGACTTTGTTTAGAAACACTTCTGGCCGAGCGGGAGACTCAGTTTGAAATACGCCACAGAGTGGCTTTGGTTCCAATATGTTGACGAACAAAAAGCGAGCCTTGTTAACAACAGGCTCGCTTTAATCTTGAATTTGGTGCGGATGAGAGGACTTGAACCTCCACGATGTCACCATCACAGGCTTCTGAGACCTGCGCGTCTGCCAGTTCCGCCACATCCGCGATTGAGTTTTCATTATGCGAACGGGCTTAGAGGCTGTCAAGAATGCAAAAGTTGCATGACAAAACCGAGCGTGAAACAACGAAGGCTAGAGACACTCGTATCGATTCTGGGATCGAGTGTAACCAAAGTTAACTCTAGCATCCGGCGCTACGCGCTCGGTTCTGTAAAATTAGTTTCGTCGCCAGCGCAGATCTCGTGACCAGTCACTACGCGAACGTCGACTGTCAAAGCGATTATTCCACCGTCGGTCATTGTCGAAGCGGTTCCAACGACGACGATCCCTGGATCGAGTACTCCACCAGCGATTATCTCGCCGGTCGTCGAAGAAGACGTTCCGCCTTCGCCTGTCCCTCCGGCCGTCGCGTGCGTCGTGGCAGTTGATGAACCGACCACACTTCCAACTCTGGTCGCGACTGCGCCCGTTGCGGCGGCCTCGATCGCCACCAAACGAGGTCGCCGGAACGATGGCGACCAAAAGAAGAGTCATTAGCATTAACACGACGAAATTTCGCCGGCTTCGTCTACGATCTGAACGTTGCATAAAAAATCCTCCAGAACTTTTTGACGTGGTTGTCCAAAAACGAGGAGAGTTCGAAGATTGTCCAACAATCATCGTGCCAACGGCTGCTATATCCATTGATTGCCGCGCGGGTACGAGGCTAGCGGGTTAGTCTCCGGCCCGCTTACATCATTTGCGCCGATGCAACCCACGATTTGATCTGCTATCGTGAGTATCGAACAACCCATGCCGTAATAGTCTTATAGTTTTGTGTCGATTTCATTGTCACCAGAAATGGCGAACAGTTCATCCGAACATCAGGTCCTCAGCGAACGATTAGAGAACGTTCGCCGAAAGATCGTTACGGCAGCGCAGGGGAGTGGGCGCCGGCCGGAAGAGATTACTTTGATCGCGATCAGCAAGACCCATCCAACCGAAACATTAAGGGCGGGCCTTGAGATGGGCCTCACTGATCTGGGCGAGAACCGCATTCAGGAAGCAGAAGAGAAAATTCTTACACTCGGACGCAAAGCCGCTCGCTGGCACCTCGTGGGCCATCTTCAGGCAAACAAAGCACGACGGGCGGTTACGCTTTTCGACTACCTGCATTCGCTTGATTCGACTGAACTGACGCGCCGGTTGGAGCGTTTGTGTGTTGAAGAGGGAAGAGCAGAGTTTCCGGTACTCATTCAGATCAAACTTGGCGGAGAAGAAAGCAAAACAGGAATCGATCCTCGCGAGCTGCCGGAATTGTTGGACGAAATGCGGTCCTGTAAGCGGTTGCGACTGATCGGACTAATGACATTGCCTCCTTACTTTGAAAATCCAGATTGCGCGCGGCCATTTTTCAAGACCCTGCGAGAGTTGCGCGATGAATTGAAACATCAGGGCCACTTCGGCGATCTGCCCGGCGAGTTATCAATGGGGATGAGTGACGACTTTGAGATCGCAATTGAAGAAGGAGCGACCATGGTCCGCGTCGGCACGGCAATATTCGGTGAACGAAGTTTGATGGACTAGAGTAAGCTGTTAGTTTGCCAGACAACATTATGCTCATTCTTAGCCGGCTCTACTGGTTCATTTCCTGGGTCCTTATTACCGCTATCGTTACCGTCATCGTCCTGATGGTCCTGCGCTTGATAGCTAACCAGCTTGATCTGAACCCTTTCAGTTGGAATGCGCGAACGATTCGCCGGCTCACGGATCCCTTCATCAATCCTGTTCGTCGCGGCCTGACGCGTTTTGGAGTCGATCCGAAGTATGCGCCGCTGGTGGCCATCCTGCTCGCAATTCTCGTGGGGTGGTTTGCGTTGCAACTGGTAGCAAGCATAGCGAACATGCTGGCCGGCGTCTTGATCAGCCTGAGGGCGCAATCCTTCGTGGCTACGATTGGCTATGTGCTTTACGGACTGGTTAGCCTCTACATTCTGCTAATTTTTATTCGCATAATTTTTTCCTACGGAACCACCAACTATCGAAACCGTGTAATGCGGTTCATGGTGAATGCCACTGACCCTATGCTTGTCCCGTTGCGAAGGATCGTGCCCACTGCCGGCGCCTTCGATATCTCACCTATCGTAGCCTTCATTATCTTGTGGGTCGTTCAAGCCGCGATCGCAGGTACGCTTCTGCGTGGATTTCCGTTGGTGTTTTATTAGTCGTAAGTAGGGCAGACATTCCTGTCTGTCAAGTCGTACCTGAGCTGAACCGTAGACAGACAGGAATGTCAGTCCTACCTCATGATCAAGTGTTCAGTAAAAGACGGGAAGGTTATTTTTAGTGTGCACGTCGTACCTCGCGCGTCCCGCAGCGAGATTGTCGGCGAGCATAACGGCGCACTGCGCGTGAGGATCGCTGCAGCACCAGTCGACGGCGCAGCTAATATCGAATTGATTCGCGTGTTGGCGATTAAGTTGAATTTGCCGCGGAGCGCCGTTGAGATTACCAGCGGTCACTCTTCCAAGCTTAAGCGTGTATCCGTAGCGGGCCAAAGTGCGAGGGTTTTGGAACGGCTCGTAACCACGGACTAAGAGGGTGCGGCCCCGGATCCACAATCTTCGCTAACAGATCATCATCTTCAAAAAATAATAGAAGGTGATACATGAGCAAAAAGTTGTTGACCGGGCTTTCAGAAATCAAGCCTGAGAAAAAGGCCCGAAGGGCCGAAAGTTAATAGCCACGCCCGTGAGGGCGTGGCGCCCTGGCAAATTTATGCGTAGCCCGGAGGGCCGTCAGAAGCCCCATTTCTGTCGGCGCTTCGCGCCCTCAGAGATCTGATTGGGCTGCGATCCACGCCCTTACGGACGTGGCTACTTACTTGCGGCCCTCCGGGCCTGCACCTTACGGTGATCTAAGGCACAGCGTTCTCACCGAAGCTACGGTGATGGTGTAGGTGATGACGACGCCTCGGGTGTGAACAGGACAAGAAAACGTCCAGACTTCACCACGCCAAACTTAAACTTAACGAAGATGACATCGCCCGGGATGATAGTGCCGGGAGAGAAGGTGCCTGTTGCGGCGCCTGGGCTCGCTGCTGTAACTACCAGACTGTTGTTGAAGCCACCACCCAGCGGCGATAGACCGCCTGGAGCAGATCCTCCGACCAGAATATCCTCGAGCACAGTTCCTCTGACATTCCTCAGCGTGCCTCCCGTATCCTGCAAGCTTTCTCCGGTTGAGCTTACGGCCTTCAGGATCGCGGTGAACAAGTCGGAGCCTTCCTGACAGCTTCCCGGCGACCGAAGATTCCTGGCGGTATGAGTCGCAGTTGTTGAGTTGTCCGACGGCGAAGCCTGCGCTCCACACAGCGTGGCCAGCATGTCGAGGCGGAAACGTAAGCCACCACCAACGCCACCGACGACATTAGCGCCAGTGGGAGTGGCGAGATTACGTGTACCGACGTTGGAGTACCGCAGGCGGAGAGTAAACGTGCCGGCCGGACCTGTAGCAGGATCTTCGGAGATGAAGCTGCGTTCGGCATTCGGCCCGGACAACTGGTTAAAAGCACTATCAAATGGCGCCTGCCCCAGTGTACCTGCGTCTGAGGGAGCACTACCGTTGTGTGGAGAAGCTGCACCCTGGATTGAAGTTACACCTGCGACGTTTGTCACCAATGAGCCGGTGTGGGATGACGGGTTGGGCGCCAGCAAGAGGAAGTCGTCTACGTTGTTATTTGTATCCTGGCCAATAGTGCCGGAAGCTCTGAAGTTGGCCAGGGTAGTGAACAGTTGTTTCCTTAAGATCGTGTATTGGCCTGATTGGCCGAAGCAGACCCCACCAGTTATCGCGGCAGGGAAGTTGGGACCGGTAGCGGCGCAGTCAGCATCGTTACCGGCGTTGCCGACAGGTTGCAGGCAATTTGTCTCGCAGAAGTTGCCGGCGTTTGGCGGACGTCCCGCACCGCCGGGCGCGCTTGGTCCATACGCGGCAAAACCAACTTTGTCGAAGACGGTTATGCTGCCAATTCCAGTCGCAGCAAATCCCGCACTCGAGCTAGTCACGATGTTTGTCCCGACGCTGATTAGAGCCAGACCGGCGTCGTCGGGAATATTGACAGCGGTGCCGTCGACTGCACCGGCCGACATGCTTGCGCTTACGTTGGGAACATTGCCGCCAGCGGCAGTAAGCGCGGCGGCGCCTCCGTTAATGCCGAGATTCCCAAGACTGTAGCTGGTGCCTGTACACAGGAAGTATCCGAGCGCGGGAATCACTGTGCCTTCGGGAATAACGCACACCAGCTTGACCGTGTCGGAGGTGGTGGCGTTTCCGGCGGAGGCGAAAAGGCCATAGCCGGACGCGTTAGCACCCAGGACAGCGTGGGCTGAGCTCGTTGGATTGAAGATCTCTACGAACTCATCGGTTGGTCCATTCGGTCCGTTCTCACGGAACTGGCTAATCATCAGTTGACCCGGCACGGGAGTGGGTGTCGGTGTCGGTGTTGGAGTGGGTGTCGGAGTCGGAGTCGGAGTCGGAGTTGGAGTCGGAGTCGGAGTTGGAGTCGGCGTGGCGCAGGGCGAGCCGGGGACGTCGTGAAGGAGGAAAGTCGCGTCGTCGATGAATGACGGGAAAACCAGGATGGCCGTGGTGTTGTTGGAGAGGCCGTAAATTCCTATGATGTTTTTCAGCGTCACATCAACCTTACCAAGCGGGCCGAGGTCAACGGTCTTCGTCTCGCCCATGTCGAAGTCAATGCGTCGCTGGGTGTCGGTGGCCGTGTAAGTGATCCTGCGGGAGACCGTCGCCGAAGGGCCGCCGTTGAAGGTTATGATTTGCGACACCGTTCCGGTGTAGACACCCGGAGGCGTCGTCGACCTGCCGGGAAAGATAAAGAAGCCTCCCATAAAGCGATCGTCGTCGGGTGTGCCGGCAGTGAGCGTGATGGTGTTGTTGTTGCCATTGATCTCAAACGCGTCGCCGCCGAGGACGAGCGAGGTGTTGCTGACTGTGTAATTGAGCGGCTGCGGACACGTCGGGGTCGGGGTCGGCGTCGGCGTCGTCGCAGGCGGATCACTGATCTTAGTCACGAAGACGTCGAACGTGCCGCCGCCGTTCGTACTTTGAATGGGGGTAAGCGTCGGGAAGTTGGTAGACGTAGTGCGCCCTGTGATGTACATGCTGCCGGCGGAGTCCAGGGCGATGGCTAACGCTGCATCACTACCACTGCCGCCGAGGTATGTGGAATAGAGCAGGGCCGAACCCGCTGCGTTAAACTTAGTGACGGCGCCATCAGTGCCGCCGCCGCTTGCGGCTTGAGTGGGGTTGACGGTGGGGAAGTCAGTCGAGGTAGTTCCCAGGGCGACGTAAGTGGTGCCAACGGAATCCAACGCGATGCCGTTGGCCGAGTCACCACCCGTGCCGCCGAGAAAAGTTGAATAGGCGAATGCAGAACCCGCCGCATTGAGCTTCGTCACGAAGCCGTCCGAGGTTCCGCTGAGCGCGGCCTGTAAGGCGTTGGCGGTGGGGAAGTTGGTCGAGAAGGTGCTCCCAGCCACGTGTGCGCTGCCTGACGAGTCCACGGCGATTTCAAATCCGACATCTTCGCCGGTGCCGCCGAGGTAAGTTGAATAGACGAGCGCAGAGCCCGCCGCGTTGACCTTCGTCACGAAAGCATCCCCCTCGATTGCGCCGCCGCCGAAGGTGGCCTGAATGGCGTTGACTGTGGGGAAATTGGTTGATCTGCCCTGACCGGTTAGATATGCGTTGCCGGAAGAATCCACCGCCACGCTGAGGCCCGCTTCAAAATCGCTGCCGCCGAGGAAGGTGGAATAGACCAGCGCCGAGCCCGCCGTGTTGAGTTTCAATACGAAGACGTCGCTGCTGCCGCCGGCGAAGGTGGCCTGAATGGGATTGACCGTGGGGAAGTTCGATGAGGTGGTGCGTCCTACGACGTAGGCGTTGTTGGAAGAATCGAGCGCGATTGCATGTGCCGCGTCGAAGACGTTGCCGCCGATAAAGGTAGAGTAGACGAGCGCCGACCCGGCTTGGTTCAGCTTCGTCACGAAGGCGTCTGAGAGGCCGTCGCCGTAAGTGCCTTGAAAGGCGTTGGCTGTGGGGAAGTCGGGGGAATGAGTCTCTCCGGCGACGTAGGCGTTACCAGTACCATCCACCTTGATTTTCGCACATCTATCGTCGCCGTTCAGGTTGGTGTTGATGGGGTCGCCGCTGCCGCCGAGGTAGGTGGAATAAACGAGCGCTGTCCCGGCGGGGTTAAGCTTGGTCACGAAGGCGTCGCGGGCACCTGCGAATTGGCCGCCGCCGAAAGTGCCGTCGAGAGCATTGGCTGTCGGGAAGTTCGTCGAAGTGGTGTCCCCGCAGATATACGCGCTGCCGAAGCCGTCCACGGCGATGTCAATGCCTTCTTCAGTACCGCTGCCGCCCAGGTATGTGGAATAGACGAGGACGGGGTCAATTACCAGCGGCGCGCTGCGATCATACTCGCCTACTCGGAAACCGACCTGTCCGTCCTCGCCAACCGTATAGCCGCCCGCAACCTCGCGCCGTTCGCCGCCGACTTCCTGATAGACGACAGGCTTCGGCTGGCGAATGACGCTTTCGCCAAGTGTCAGCAGCAGATCGCCCGCCGAGTCCACTTCGACTTTGTCCGCGCCCTTGAACTGAAGCTTGACCACACCCGGGTCGCGGCCGGGCGCCACGACGAAATCGTATTCAAGCTGGCCCTGGTTGCCGTAGTAAACAACATCCACACCCGGGTAGACATTGCCGTAACGGACGCGCTCGAAGGTTGAAACATCTGTGCGCCACAAGCGGGGATCCCGCCCGATGAAGTAGTTGACCTTGCCTGGCAGTTTGTCTGTCCCTACGGCCAACGCAGACTTGTCGCCGCCTACGATCCCCATGCGAAGAACCCGGGGGAGAGATTGGCGAGTGTTGTTAGCGCGATTCGACCGTGCTCGAACACCACTCCGCTCGGAGTCAGACGCAGAGGGCTCGGCACTTTGCGGCGACTTATCAGATTGTCGCGTCAGCGCCAACCCGGCTCCCGACGGCGACAGCGAGAGGGTATAACCAGCGCCGCGCGCCACGAAATCGACTGATTCATGGGCCTGGCCGGCGTTAGCTTCAAAACTTAGTGGTAGTCGTCCGTAGGCTTCGCGCACTTGCGCGGTCGAAGGCACAGCGATTTGCGAGGGCTCGGAGACGATGGACGGCGGTTCGTAGATCGCTCCAACAGCAGCGGCGAAGAGGCACACGGTTGAGATGAGTAAGACAATGGCACTAATGTAAATCGTTCGCCGGTTTGATCGCTGGATGTTGCTGCGTTTGGCGTTGGTGCAATTCGCTGTGTTGTGCATGAGGACGTTTTCCCTTCTGGTTGGCAAGTCGGTTTCCGGACTGCTTTAGGATTGGGTTGAGTCGTCTAAATTATCAACGTGACAATCGCTTCCGGCTGGGAGCCATCGGGGTCTTTGAGTCTTAGACTTAGCCGAAGATATTATCGGGGCATGACCGGGCCTACGCAGTAATACCCCAAAGTCACGCCAAGGCATGAAGACCTGATTCTCCAAAGTGTTTCTCTACTCCTAAAGCGCAGTTTGAGGATAAAACGTGTCAGAGGTCATGCAAATGAATCGAAGCCTGCGAAGCTGGCGACAGAGATCGCCGCCTGGATTTTTGTCCAAAGTTGGAGCGGACTAACCGAAGTCGCTCGTTAAACCGGGTTTTAAGCCCTTAATTCAACTCCGCCGAGTGAGGCTGACTCGCCAAGTTTCGGATTGTGTATAATCGCGCCCAAATCACGGACGAGCCCAGGGGACCCTATGACCACACCTCCGCCTCAAGATGTGACTCAACTATTATTGGATTGGAGCAAGGGTAATCAGGGAGCGCCCGACAAACTGATGCCGCTGGTTTACGACGAGCTGCGTCGCGTCGCCCAAAACTATCTCCGTCACGAACGTCCAGACCACACCTTGCAGGCGACCGCGTTGGTGCATGAGGCTTACCTGAAGCTAATTGACCAGACAGCCGTCGACTGGCACGATCGAGCCCACTTTTTCGGACTTGCCTCGCAGATGATGCGCCACATTCTGGTCGATCATGCGCGTCGACATCAGGCGGCAAAACGCGGCGGCCTGGTACAGCGCCTTACATTGGTGGAGGCAGTCTCTTTTCCTGATCAGAAAGATTTTGACCTGGTCGCTCTCGATGAGGCACTTACAAATTTGTCCCAGCTTGATTCACAGCAAAGCCGGATCGTCGAGATGCGTTTCTTTGGCGGCCTGACGATTGAAGAAACATCCACGGCTTTGAGCCTTTCAGTCGCGACGGTTAACCGCGAATGGCGACTGGCGAAAGCCTGGCTACTGCGCGCATTGACGAAGGAAGAAAGTGACAAGTGACCGGTGACAAGTGACTAGTAATTCTCGTTTAGATGACGCACTTGTGCGTCCAAGTGCGTTGAAGGTTGACGACCCAGCGGACAAGTGCATCATCTAAACGGGAATTACTAGTCACCTGTCACCCCGTCACTTGTCACCCCTGACCACCTTACTATGACGCCCGAACAATGGCAGCAGGTGAAGGAGCTGTTTCAGGCAGCGCTGGAGCGCCCGCCTGAAGAGCGCCCTAAGTTCGTAGCTAACGCCTCTGCAGGTAATGAAGATCTGTTTCGCGAGGTGGTTTCGCTGTTGGGTTTTGATGCTCGCGCCGGGACCTTTATCGAGTCACCCGCCACTGCCGTCGTTCCCGAATTATTTACACTTCAACCTTCGAGATTCGTGGGCCGGCGAATCGGACCATACCGCATTGTTCAGGAGATCGGCCACGGTGGTATGGGAGCGGTGTTCCTGGCTGAGCGCGCCGATGAACAGTATGAGCAGCGCGTGGCCATCAAACTGGTCAAGACCGGCTTTGACAATGATTTCATAACCAATCGCTTTCTCAAGGAACGGCAGATTCTCGCCAATCTCGATCATCCTAATATTGCAAACCTGCTAGATGGCGGCACTACCGAAGACGGTTCACCGTATCTCGTGATGGAGTTTATTGATGGCTTACCGATCGACCAGTATTGTGATACGCATAGGCTTTCGATCAACGAGCGCTTGAATTTGTTCCGCACTGTTTGCGCCGCTGTAGCTTACGCACACCGCAATCTCGTCATTCACCGGGATTTGAAACCGAGTAACGTTTTGGTAACCAATCAGGGAATACCAAAGCTCCTCGATTTCGGCATCGCGAAAATTCTTAGTTCGCAGGCGTCAGCTTTGCCGATGGACGGTACGGCCGCCACGGTTCGCTTGATGACTCCTGACTACGCGAGTCCGGAACAAGTGCGCGGCGATACTATTACAACGTCGAGTGATATCTATTCGCTCGGGGTCTTGCTCTACAAACTACTGACCGGCCATCACCCGTATCGGTTGAAGGAAAATCTGGCGCAGGAGATCGAGCGAGTCGTCTGTACCCAGGACCCAGAACGACCCAGCACGATCGTAAGTCGCACTGAAGGACCATCTGGGAATGGGGCGTCGCGCACCACAGTCAGTCCCGAATCGGTAAGCAGTGATCGCGATACGCAACCCGTCAAGCTGCGACGACTGTTAGGCGGAGATCTGGACAACATCGTTCTGATGGCGATGAGGAAAGAGCCGCCGCGGCGCTACTTGTCAGTTGAGCAATTTTCCGAGGACATTCGTCGTCATCTCGAAGGCCTGCCGGTGCTCGCACGCAAGGACACGCTCTTTTATCGCTCGGAGAAGTTTGTCAGACGCCATAAATTTGGCGTGGCAGCCGCCGCGGTGGTCCTGCTCACATTGATTGCCGGCATAGTAGGAACCACGTGGCAGGCTCGGGTGGCAAGAAATCAACGGGCAAGAGCTGAGCAGCGCTTTAATGACGTCCGCCGTCTCGCCAACTCGTTCATGTTTGAGATTCACGACTCGGTGCAGAACTTACCTGGTTCCACGGCCACCAGACAATTGTTAGTTACAAGAGCGCTCGAATATCTGAATAGCCTGGCCCAGGAATCACGCGACGATCCTTCACTACAGCGTGAACTCGTGACGGCATACATAAGAATCGGAAACGTGCAGGGCAATCCAAACAACGCGAACCTTGGCGACAGAAACGGAGCGATGCAAAGTTACCGCCAGGCCCTGCTCATCTCCGGACAGTTAGCGGCGACTAACCCGACGGATGC
>Ga0190270_10001053_pt1 | contig 12606 bp, 12 predicted proteins | sample Popmic320T_FD_133748 | JGI IMG/M metagenome (GOLD analysis project Ga0190270, IMG submission 133748) | Populus adjacent soil microbial communities from riparian zone of Weber River, Utah, USA - 320 T | ecosystem: Environmental > Terrestrial > Soil > Riparian zone | place: USA: Utah | collected... | reverse complement strand
GACGTTCTCGCGGCCTGTGAAGTCGGGGTGGAACCCCGCGCCCAGCTCGAGCAGCGAGCCGACGCGGCCGGCCGTCGCGACGCTCCCCGTGGTCGGCTTGATGATCCCGGCGATCAGCCGGAGCAGCGTGGACTTGCCCGAGCCGTTCCGCCCGACGAGCCCCACGGCCTCGCCCGGCGCGACGCCGAGCGTGACGTCGCGGAGCGCCCACACCTCCTCCGCCCCCGTGCGCCCTCGTGCGACGAGCAGCTCCTTCAACGTGTGGGTATCGCGCGCCCGCACGACGAAACGCCGCGAGACGGCGTCGACCGCGATCTCGCCCGGCCTCACTCCAGATCCTTCGTCATCGTCACCGCGGTCTCTCGGAACCCCACGGAGCGATAGAGGCCACGCGCAACGTCGTTGCCCCCGAAGACGTTCAGCACGAGCCGCCGATGACCTCGGGCGCGCGCCTCGTCTTCGACCAGGGCCATCGCCAGCCTCCCGAGGCCACGTCCGCGATGGGCCTCGCCGATCTGGATGTCGTAGAGGAAGGCGGAGGTCAGCCCGAACACGGTCCGCTCGCCCAGCACTACGCTGCCGACCGTCTCCCCGTCGGCCTCGACTGCCAGCACGGCGACGTTCGGCGTCGTGAGCCCCTTCGGCAGGAGCGAGGCGTGGTCGGCTCGGGACTTCCGCCACGCAGCGTCCCCCGGGAGCCCGCCGTTCTCGATCATGTCGCTCGCGTACGCAGCGATCGCGTGCTCGAGCAGGGCCGGATACTCGTCCTCACGAAGCGGGCGTAGGCGAACGCTCATGCGGTCACGACGGCGAGCTCGCGACGGACGATCCCGGCGAGCACTTCGACGAGGTCCGGCGCGTCGTTCGGCATCTCGATCCGCGCGAATCCGAGGCCCAGCTCGCGCGCGCGCTCGGCGGCCTCGACGTCGAGGTCCCAGCGGATCTCGAGATGGTCGGAGATGAACCCGACCGGGCACGCCAAGATATCGGTGACACCTCGCTCCGCCAGCGCGCCGAGATGGTCGAGGATGTCGGGGCCGAGCCACGGCTCGCCCGTCTGCGACTGGCTCTGGAACGAGAACGACCAGTTGTCGCCGAGGCCTGCGGCCTCGGCGGCGAGCTGTGAGGTCTCGCGGAGCTTGTCGACATAGGTATCGCCCACTTCGAGGATGCGGGTGGGAAGCGAGTGCGCGGTGAAGACGACGTGCGCGTGAGTTGGACTAGGTGCGTCGCGAATGCGCTGCACCACGAGCTCGACGAAGCCCGGCTCGCTGCCCCACTCCCGCACGAAGCGCGACTCTGCCCGGCCCGTGAGAGCTTCGTCGAAGAGCGCCTCGTACTTCGCGATCGACATCGTCGACCAGTGCGGCGCGAGCACGAGCCCGACGAGGAGATCGTGACCCTCGACGAACGCCGCGTCGACCGCCGTCGCGATGCGCGGCTCCCAGTGCCGCATCCCTGTGAAGACCGGGAGCCCGAGCGAGGACTCGAGTGCCGCGCGTGTCGCCTCGGTGACGACGTTGAGCGGCGAAGGCTCGTCCGAGTCGTCGATGCCGAGCCCGCGGTACCGTGCGACGAGGTCGTCGAGCAGCTCGGGCCGGATGGGACGCCCACCCCGGATGTCGGCGTAGTACGCAGGCACGTCCGAGAGCCGGTCGGGCGAGCCGTACGCCATCAGGATCACGGCGGGGTTGCTCAAGCGGCCACCTGGGTGGCGCTCCGCTCGCGGACGAGGGCGGCGAGGCGCGTGAGCGTGTCGGGGTCGGTACCCGGGAGGACGCCGTGGCCGAGGTTGAAGATGTGACCCGGCCGTCCGGCCGCGCGCTCGAGAACGTCGAGCGCCTCTCGCTCGACGACCTCCCAGGGCGCGGTGAGCACGGCGGGATCGAGGTTCCCCTGGACGGCCCGCTCGGGGACGAGCGCCCAGCCGTCGTCGAGCGGCAGGCGCCAGTCGAGGCCGATCACGTCGCCGCCCGCGGCGGCGAGCTCGTCGAGGAGATGGGACGCGCCGGTGCCGAAGTGGATCGTCGGCGCGTCGACGGCGGCGAGGATCGCCGCGCTCCACGGCGCGACGCGGTCGCGGTAGAGCGTCGGCGAGAGCGTCCCGACCCAGGAGTCGAAGAGCTGGATCACGTCCGCGCCCGCGGCGACCTTGGCGGCGACGTACCCGGCGAACGTCTCGGAGAGCTTCGCCATCAGCGCGTCCCAGGTCGCCGGCTCGGAGAGCATCAGCGCCTTCGTCCGCGGGAGCTCGCGGCTGGGCCTGCCCTCGACGAGGTAGCCGGCCACCGTGAACGGCCCGCCGCAGAAGCCGACGACGGCCTGCTCGGCTCCGAGCTCACCGCGGACGAGCCGCACCGCCTCGAGCACGGGCGCGAACGCCTCCTCCGGATCGGGCACGCGCAACCGCGCGACGTCGGCCGCGGTTCTGACGGGCTGCTCGACGACCGGCCCGACGCCCTCGACGAGGTCGACGTCGATGCCCATGCCGAGCACCGGGGTCATGATGTCCGCGAACATCACCGCAGCGTCCACCCCGTGCCGACGGACGGGTTGGAGGGTGACCTCCGCGCAGAGCTCCGGCGTGTGCGCGACCTCGAAGAACGCGTGCCGCTCGCGAATCGCGCGGTACTCGGGCAACGACCGGCCTGCCTGGCGCATGAACCACACGGGAGTGCGCTCGACGGGCTCGCGGCGCGTCGCGCGGACGAGGAGCGGAGCCGTCACGAACGGAGCGTAGCCGCGGGCGTTCGTAGACTCGGGCGCCGTGGAGCCGCTCGCACCCGTCTGGCGGGATCTGAGGCTCGGGCCACTCCGGGCCGGCGCCCGCACGAGCGCGAAGGTGGTGCTCGAGAACGCCGGTGGCGCGACGTGGCGCTCGCGCGGCGAGGAGGGCCTCCAGCTCTCGTACCACTGGCTCGACGCGCGCGGGAACGCGATCGTCTGGGACGGCCTCCGGACCGCGTTCCCTCGCCCTGTGCCGCCGGGCGGCACGATCGACCTCGACGTGCTCGTCGACGCGGTCCGGCCGCCCGGCCGGTACGTGCTCGCCTTCGACCTCGTCGAGGAGTACCGCTTCTGGCTCTCGGTGGTCGGTGTAGCACTGCACGAGATGGAGGTGGACGTGCTGCCGCTCATCGACGAGCGGCGCCTCGCCGCTGTCGTCCACGGCGGCCCCGACCAGCGGACGACCGCCGCGCTCGCCGCCCAGGAGGAGCCGCTCGTCGACCACGAGCCGACGGTGACTGCACACCTCGTCTCGGGCGCAACGCCGTCAACGGACTGGGCGCGGCTCCTGCTCGACGCGCATGCCGAGGGCTGGCAGGCCGTCGGCCCGGCAATCGTCCCCCTCGGCGGCGTGCTCGAGCGGCGCCTCGACGCGCGTTCGCTCCGGCCGTGGGCCCCGGGCGGCCGCAACCCTCGCTTCCACCTCCCGCTCGTCCTCCCCTCGCTCGTCGGGGAGGCCGAGCCGACGACGCACCTCGGGCTGCCGGCCTACACCGGAGACGACGGTCTCTTCGAGGGCCGCGCGGTCGTCACGCTTCCGAGGCGATCCGATCGTCGACCGACGTGAAGACGAGCGCGCCGAGGGCGAGCGCGACGACCGCCGCGACGCAGAGATACACGGTGTCACCGAGGGACGGCAGCTCGCCGGCGTAGAGCGGTGCCCGGTACGCCTCGACGGCAGGTGTGACGGGATTTCCCCAGTGGAGGAGGTCGACGAGCCACGGTCGGTCGTCGGCGCCGGGCAGGTCCTCGAGCCGGTAGAGGATCGGCGTGAGGAAGAACCAGGGCAGAAGCGCCGCGGTGACGATGAACTCGACATCGCGGAAGATCGCGTTCAACGCCGCGGCGGCGAGCGCCAGGCCCGCCACGAAGACGACGATCACCGCCGCGAGCGGCACCGCGAGCCAGGCGAGGTCGCGGCTCTCGGGGCGAAACCAGAGCGCGAGGGCGAGCACGATCGCGGTCATCGCCGCGAACGCGACCACCTCCGTCGCCACGACCGAGAGCGGCACGAGCTGGCGCGGGAACCGCACCTTGCGGATGATCGGCGCGTTCTCGACGAGGCTCCGAGCGCCCCCTTGCAGCGAGGTCGCGAAGAAGACCCACGGCGGGAGGCCGCAGAGCAGGAACAGCCAGTAGTCCTCCGTCTCGGTCGGCTCGGCCTTCCAGAGCACGGCGAAGACGACGAGGTAGACGCCGAGCAAGGCAGCCGGAAGCGCGAGCGTCCACGCAAGCCCGAGGATCGAGCCCTTGTACTTCGCGCGGAGATCCCGTCGGAAGAGGCTGCCGAAGAGCTCGCGGTGGCGCAGCAGGTCGGCGTAGACGCCCACCGCGCGATTGTAGGGTCGGCTCCGAACGGGGCTCGCGGCAGAGTGGCCGGGCCGGGTCGCCCGCTACCCTTTGCGCACCGTGGACGCGGTCGTCACGATCGCCGCCCTGCCCGTGGCGGCGCTCGCCCTGTGGGCCCTGCTTCGCGCCCCGGCCGCTGCCTCCCAGCTCGTCGCCGAGCCGACCCGAGAGCGCTGGCACGCCCGCGCGACGCCGACGTTCGGCGGCGTGGCAATAGGCGCAGGCCTCGCAGTGGGAGTCGTGCTCGCGCTCCTCGTCGGAGCTCTCGAGCCGACGTGGGAGCTCGCGGGGATCCTCGGTGGCTGCGCGATCGTCTTCGCCGCGGGCCTCGTCGACGATCTCCGGCACCTGAGCCCGCTGGCGAAGCTCGCCGCGCAGTTCGCCGCGGCAGGGCTCGCGATCGCCGCGGGGCTTCGCGTCGAGCTCGTCACGAACGACGTCCTCGGGGTCGCGATCGCGCTCTTCTGGCTCGTCGGGATCACGAACGCGTTCAACCTGCTCGACAACATGGACGGCCTCGCAGCCACGCTCGCCGCGATCGCGTGCGTCTACTTCGCGATCGATGCCGCGACGGTGCACGAGAACGACATGGTGCTGGTGCTCTCGCTCTCGCTCGCGTTCGCGTGCGCCGGCTTCCTGCCCTTCAATCTCCGGCCGGCCGGCGGCGCCCGCGCCTTCATGGGTGACGCGGGCAGCCAGTTGCTCGGGTTCCTGCTCGCCGCGCTGGCCCTCGCCTCCAGCTGGACGACCACGGGAGCGACGGTCGCGACGATCCTGCTGCCGCTGCTCGTGCTCGCGATCCCGATCCTCGACACGACGCTCGTCACGGTCCGGCGGCTCGCCGAGCACCGCCCGGTGACGCAGGGCGGCAAGGATCACTCCTCGCACCGGCTCGTCTACTACGGGCTCTCGGAGACCCGCGCCGTGGCCCTCCTCGCTCTCATCGCCGTTGCTCTCGGTGCGACGTCGGTCGCCTACAACGTCCTCGACCGCCCGGCGATCACGGCGCTCGGGGTGCTCGTCACCTTCGCGCTCCTCGTCCAGTTCGGGAGCTTTCTCGCCGAGCTCTCGGAGGACGAGCGGCGGGGCCGTCCCGGGGATACGAGGCTCCGGCACGCGATCGCCGTCCAGCCGCGGCGTCTCCTCGAGCTGCTCGCCGACGCGGTCTTCGTCGTCGCCGCCCTGACCCCCGCCTACATGCTCTCGGTCAGCGGCGGGGGAACCGACCGCCAGCGTGGAACGGTGCTTGCGATCGTCCCGATCCTGCTCGGCACGACCTACGTCGTCTACGTGCTCGTCGGGGTCTACCGGCGTGCTTGGCGGTATGCCACGGTCCGCGATCTCGCGCTGATGGCGCTCGCCTCCGCAACCGCCACGGTCGTGGCCTTCGGGATCGTCGTCGCGACGCGCGACCTCGGCGACCTCTCCGCACGGATCTTCCTCCTCTACGGGATCGGCGCGGTTGCGCTCGCCGCGGGCTCGCGCGCGCTCGTCCGGCTGATCCCCGAGGTGCGCGTCGGAGAGGACGACCACCGCCGTCGCGTGCTCGTCATCGGAGCAGGACGAACCGGGCGCACGCTCGCCCGTGACCTGCGCCGCGACGACGACGCCGTCGTCGTCGGCTTTCTCGACGACAACCCACGCCTGCAACGTCGCCGTGTCCAGGGCGTCCCCGTGCTCGGGACGACGGACGAGGCCGAGGCGGTGCTCGAGTCGAGCGGGGCGGACGAGCTCGTCGCTTCACCTCCGGATCCGCAGGCCGTCGCCGAGTGAGCGCGACGAGCGCGGAACGGCCGCTCCCGCGAGCGGCGAGCGCCACGCGGGCGAGGATCGAGGGCCTCGTGCCCCTGCTCGGGGCGTACCTCCTGCTCTCGACGCTCTTCGCGTGGCAGGCGTGGCGCCGCGAGACGCCGACGATCTTCTCCGACGAGCTCGAGCTCACGCAGCTCGCGCGCTCGATCGCCGAGACGGGAGAGCCGGCTCGCCGCGGAGACCCGTATGGCTTCTCGAGCCTCGTTCCGTGGCTCCAGGCGCCGTTCTGGTGGCTCGAGCCCGTGTCGAGCGCCTACGAGGCGCTGAAGACGGTGCAGGCCTTCGTCATGGCCGCGGCCGTCTTCCCGGCCTTCCTCCTCGCGCGCATGGTCGTGAGCGAGCCGTGGGCGTACTTCGCCGCGGTCGCGACGATCGCGGCTCCCGCGCTCTCCTACTCCCCGATCCTCGTCGAGGAGCCGTGGGCGTATCCGGCGGCGACGCTCGCGCTCTGGCTGACGGTGCGGGCGATCGACCGTCCGACGCGCGGGACGCTCGGGCTCGCGGTGGGCGCCTGCGTGCTCGCCGTCTCGATCCGCTCCCAGCTCGCGGCGCTTCTCGGAGCGCTCGCCTTCGGCCTGCTGATGCTCGCCTGGAGGACGGAGACGATGCAGCGGTGGCGCTCCGCGTGGACGACGTGGGACTGGGTCGGCGGCGTGGTGCTGGCGACGGGCGCCGTGATCGCGCTCGTCGCCTTTCTCGGGCACCGCTCGGGCGAGTGGGAGGTCGCCGCGACCGCGTGGAAGGACCGGATGGTCGAGTACGGGAGCTGGGCCGGCGGGGCCTTCGCGATCGGGGTCGGCGTCCTGCCCGCGATCGCGCTGCTCGCGGTGCTCGCGGTTCCCGCCTCCGAGCGAGCGAGGCCCGGCGTGCGCGCGTTCGTGGTCGTCACAGGCGGCGCGGTCGTGAGCTTCGGCTGGTACGCGGCGATCAAGGGCGCCTACCTCTCGACGGCCTTCTCGAGCCTGATCGTCGAGCGCAACCTCATCTACCTGACCCCACTCGCGTTCGTCGCGACGGCGTACCTCCTGATGCGGGCGACGGCCCCGATCTGGGCCGTGCTCGTCGCGGGCGCGGCTGTGCTCGGGATGGTGCTCTGGGTGCCGATCGACCGCGGCCTCGACAACTTCCCGTACTACGAGGCCCACGGGCTCGCGATCCTCGCGCTCGCGAACCGCGAGTGGGCCTGGCCGCTCGGTCGTATCGAGCTCGCGGTCGCCGTCGTCGTGCTCGTCTCCGTTGCGGTGCTACTCGCCGTCGCCACACCACTTCGCCGGCCGTCCTTCGGCGTCGCCGTGCCGGTCGGGGTCGCGGTCGCCGTGCTCGCGTGGAACGTCACGGCCGAGATCTACGCCGCGATCGGGGAGCACGACTTCAGCGCGCGGGTCGAGGCGAACATCCCGAAGCCGAACGACTGGATCGACCGGGCGGCGGGAGACGGCTCGGTCGTCACGCTCGGGCAGCGGATGAACGACAACCCACTCGGCGTGCCGACAACCGAGTTCTGGAACCGGTCGATCGAGAAGGTCTGGAGCGTCGACGGCACCGGTCCCGGCCCCGGCGACACCTTGACACCCGACTTGCAGGACGTCGACGGGACGCTCTACCCCGACCCCGAGACCGACTACGTGCTCGCGACGAACGGGGTCGAGGTCGTCGGTGAGCAGGTCGCCGAGAACGCCGCCGCGAAAGCCGCCCTCGTGCGGCTCGACGGCCCGATCAGGCTTCGCGCGAACGAGACCGGGATCTCCGCGGATGGCTGGACGGTCGGCGTGCCGAGCGACCCGACCGTCCCCGCCCGGGCCGCGTACAACCGGTTCGACGTCTCCGAGGGAGGTGTCGGCACCGCCGTCGTGACGCTCTCTCGCAGCACGTTCTGCCCGGCCGGTGTTCGTCTGCCGGGCGCGGCGAGGGTGCGGATCGGGGAGCTCGGCCGGGGAAGCGACAAGCAGCCGGCGATCGCGCGGGAAACCGCGTCCGTGACGGATTACGTGCCCAAGTGCGCCTCGCGGACCGTCGCGCTCCCAACCCCCGACGGGCCGTGGCGCGTCGAGGTGGAGACGGAGACGTTCGTCCCGGGTCTCGTCGACCCGGCGAGGAGCGGGAGCGAGCGACGGGCCCTTGGCGCCCAGGTCTCGTTCGACGTCATCCCGCGCTGAGCAGCCCTCCCCCGGCGCGAGCGTCAGACACAACGCTTGTGTTGCTTCAACACAAGCGTTGTCTCGCTACCGCACGGCGGCGACGAGATACGTGAAGCGCACGCGGAGCGCGAGCCGGGCCACGGGGCCGACGCGCTCGACGCCTTGCAGGAGCTCGACGGCGGGGCGCGGGAGCCGCCTTGTCTGGGGAACGAAGAACGGTCGCAGCTCGACGCGCGCGAAGCCGGCCCCCTCGAGCTCGGCGACGACGTCGGCCACGCGGTACTGCCGCGGGTTCAGGTCGAAGACGAGCTTCCGCTCTGTGAACGATGCAACCCGCCGGAAGAACGCGGCGCGGTCGTCGGCGTAGTAGATCGCGCGGAAGACCGTCGTCGCGGCGACCGGCTCGTCCGGCGCGAACGTGTTGAGGTTCCCCAGCGCGACCGTGGCCCTCTCGCCGAGGCGTCGCTTCGCCGCCTCGACCATCTCCGGCTCGGCGTCGACTCCCGTGTAGCCGAGACCGCGCGCGACGAGGTGCGCGCCGAGGCCGCCGTCGCCGCAGGCGAGATCGAGCACCTCGTCACCGGGCCCGAGCGCGACACCGAGCGAGGCGACGAGCTCCGCACGATGGGCGAGGTACGCCTCGCCGTCGGCGTACTCGGCGTCCGACCAGCCCGCCGCCTTGCGCGCGTACTGCTCCGCCTTCGGATCGTGCTCCGTCACAGCCGCGTCAGCGTCTCGGGGTGCTCGCGCACGAACCGCGCCATGCTGCGTGCATGCCACAGCGTGTGGCGCGACGCGAAGCGTCGATCGGACACCTGCGCCCAGTCGTGACGGACACGGGCGGCCGGGACGTACCACCGCTCCCAGCCGGCGCGCATCGCGCGGTAGCCGAGGTCGATGTCCTCGACGTAGTGCCGGTACCCCTCGTCCCAGCCTCCGAGCTCGTCGAGCATCGCGCGCCGCATGAGGAGGAACGCGCCGAGCAGCCAGTCGGCCTCGACCGGGTCGGCGACGTCGTCGTCGAGGTGGTAGTGGGCGCGTTGGCGCTCGAGCGGCGGGAAGAGCAGGCGGAGCGGCGTCCGCCGCACGAGCGTTCCGCCGACCGTCGGGAAGCGGCGGCGGGTCGGCTGCCACGTGCCGTCGGGCCACTCCACGCGCGGGCCGGCAATCCCGCACCGCTCGCGTCGAGCCGCGAGCGCGGCGAGAGTCGCGACTGCACCAGGCTCCGGGAACGCGTCCGGGTTCACGTACAGCGCCCACTCGCCACTCGTCGCCCGCACGCCGAGGTTGACGTTCTCCGCCAGGCGCCGAGGACGCGCGTTCTCGAGCAGGCGCGTGCCCGGAGGCAGCGTGGTGGGTGACGAGCCGGGGAGGTTCGCGACGACGACGAGCTCGTCCACCTGCGGCGCGAGCACCGGCAGCAGCGAGGCGAGCTCTTCGGCGTGCCCGTGCGAGACGACGATCGCGGAGACGCTCATGCCGCGAGCGCCTCGACGTACACCTCGACGGTCGTCCTCGCGGCCGCCTCCCAGGTGAATGCGCGCGCACGCTCGAGACCGGCGGCGGCGAGTCTCTCGCGCTCCGCCAACGCACGGCGGATCCCGTCGGCGAGCGCCGTCTCGGCCACCACGATCGCGGCCTCCCCCGCAACCTCGACCAATGCCGGGTCGGGCACGACGACAACCGGTGCACCGGAGGCCATCGCCTCGACGACGGGCAGTCCGAAGCCCTCGTGACGCGAGGCCTGGACGACGCAGGCCGCACCGCGGTAGAGCGCCGCGAGTCGCTCGATCGTGACGTACCCCTCGAGACGCGCCCCACCGGCGACGAGCTCTGTCGCAACGCGCTCGTCCTTCGTCGGCCCGACGACGACGAGCTCGAGCCCCACCTCCCGCGCGGCGGCGAGCGCCGCGCGCTGGTTCTTCCGCTCCTGGATCGCCCCGACCGCGAGGACATACGGGGAGCCTCGAGCGCGCTCGCCCTCCGGCGCGAACGCGGGATCGACGCCGTTCGGCGTCACGACGACGCGCTCCGGCGCCAGGTCGTAGCGTGCGACGAGGTCGCGCTTCGTCCGCTCGGAGACGGTGAGCACGCGGGCCGCGCGCCGGGCCGCGCGCGGAACGACGCGCCGGAAGACGAGCCGGTCACGCCGACCCATCAACGCATCGTCCTCGAACGAGAGGTCGTGGATCGTGACGACCGCGGAACACGGTGATCGCAACGGGATCGCGTACTGCGTGTGGACGAGACCGGCTCGCAGCCTGCCCAGCAGGTGAGGCAACGACCAGGCCATGCGCAGCTCCTGCGATCGCGCGGGAAGCTCGACGACCTCGATTCCGGATGGGACGAGGTCGGGGCGACGCGTCACCGCCGCGAGCCGCAGACCCGCTGCCGCCGCAGGCCCGGGGAGGGCGCGGAGGAGGTTGCGGACGTACGTCTCGTCACCCGTCCGCTGCCGGCCGAGCACGTCGGCGTCGATCACGACGAGCGTCATGCGAGCTCCCGCCAGAGCGCCTCGACGAGGTCGGCCGACCGGCGCCAGGTGAACGCGGCAGCGCGGGCACGTCCGCGCGCGACGAGCTCCTCGCGCCGGCGCTCGGCCTCGGCGATCCCGTCGGCGATCGAGGCCGGGTCGCGCGGATCGACGAGCACCGCCGCGCCGCCGGCGACCTCCTCGGTCGCACCGCCGCGACTCGTGACGACCGGGGTCCCGCAGGCCATCGCCTCGACGATCGGGACGCCGAAGCCCTCGTAGAGCGACGGGTAGACGAGGCAGCGCGCGCCTCGCATCAGGCGCGCGAGCTCGTCGTCCGACGGCTCGCCGACCCAGCCCTCCCGCGTGACGCCGCCCCAGCCCGCGGCGCCCGCGACGCGGAGCTCGACACCGGCGAGGCGCGCCGCCTCGACCGCCGCGCCGACGTTCTTCCTCGGCTCGAGCGTCCCGACGGTGAGCACGTAGTCGCCGTCCGCGGCCGGGCCGTCCGGTGTGAAGACCGGATCGACGCCGTTCGGGACGACGCGGATCCGCTCGCGCGGCACGGCGAGCAGCGTGACGAGCTCGTCGCGCGTGAACTCGGACACGGCCACTACCGCGTCCGCCGCCTGCACCCCCGCGCGGAGGGCGTGCTCGCCGGTCGCGCGGTGCCAGCGCGGGAACGCCTCGGGATGGCGCACGACGCCGAGATCGTGCACCGTGACGACGAGCGGCGCCCGGGGCCGGAGCGGCGCCCGGAACGTGGTGCAGTGGAGCAGATCGAGTCCCGCGGCGAGGCGGCCGAGGCGGAGCGGGTACCAGACCGCGTCCCGGCGAACCGTCGCGAGCTTGCCCGCGCCCCCGGCGGAGAGCCCGACGAGCGCGAGCCCCGGCCTGCCCGACAGCTCCCCGAGAAGGCCGCGCACGTGCCTTGCCGTCCCCGCCCGGGTCTGGACGAGCGGCGTCGTGTCGATCCCGACTCTCACGAGGCCGCCGCCAGCCGCACGGCCTCGCGGGGCTCCGGGTAGTGGAGCAGGTCGATCGCAGCGCCGGCATCGAGCCAGCGGTGGTCGACGTGCTCCTCGTCGAGCACCGGCTCCCAGCCGAGTGGCGCGTCGACGACGAACGTCCAGACGACGATCCGCTCCGTTCCCGGCGGAAAGCGCTCGCGGACGGACTCCGGATCGCCCGCGAGGTCGTAGTCGAGCGGGCCGGCCAGCGGTCGAGGGTCGGCCGCGAGGCCCGTCTCCTCGCGGAGCTCCCGGATCGCGGCGGCGGCCGGCTGCTCCCCCCACTCGACCCCGCCTGCGACGAGGTGCCAGTAGCCGAGCTTCTCGGGCGAGCGGAGCACGACGAGATACTCCGACCCTCCGTCGCCTGGACGGCGAATGACGACCGCAACCTCCTCGGGCCGGCGGTTCTCGCTCACGCGCGCTCCGCGAGCGCCGCGAGCATCGTCGCCCCCGTCCGCACCCACGAGAACCGCCCTGCATGCTCGAGACCGCGCGGGACGAGCTCGTCGCGCCGCGCGATCGCCTCGCGCAGGCCCGCGGCGATCGCCTCCGCGTCCAGGGGGTCGACGCGTACCGCAGCGTCGCCGCATGCCTCGTCGAGCGAGGCGTGGGACGACGCGACGACGGGTGTCCCGCAGGCCATCGCCTCGACGATCGGCATCCCGAAGCCCTCGAAGAGCGACGGGTAGCAGTACACCGCCGCGCCGCGGTAGAGGCGTGGGATCTCCTCGTCGGGGACGTATCCGAGCCGACGGATCCTCGGATCCGCGAGATCGGGGCGGTCACCCCAGCCCTCGCCACCGGCGAGGACGAG
>Ga0190270_10001052_pt1 | contig 12607 bp, 5 predicted proteins | sample Popmic320T_FD_133748 | JGI IMG/M metagenome (GOLD analysis project Ga0190270, IMG submission 133748) | Populus adjacent soil microbial communities from riparian zone of Weber River, Utah, USA - 320 T | ecosystem: Environmental > Terrestrial > Soil > Riparian zone | place: USA: Utah | collected... | reverse complement strand
TGCTGCTCACGGCGACCGACGGCCAGTTCAGTTCGGGGAACGTCGGCGGCGCGACCTTCTTCGCCAGCGCGGAGTTCGATGACTTTGTCGTTACTTCGCTCGGGACCGGCCCAACGCCTACGCCTACTCCAACGCCTACGCCCACACCGACTGTAACCCCCACTCCAACGCCCACACCCACGCCGCCGCCGACTCCGACGCCCACGCCACCGCCGGGAGATCAGTTTGCGATGATCGGATTCGCAACCGTGAACGCGCTGGGGCAAAACGGGACCACAGGCGGGGCGGGCGGCCAGGAAGCGGTTGTCACAACTGCGGCCCAGTTGGCGGATTTCCTCCAAAGGCCGGAGCCGCTCATCATCCGGGTCTCGGGCCGCATTCAGATCAGCGGCATGCTGACGGTGGTCGCTAACAAGAGCATCCTCGGGATAGGGGCCACCGCAGAGCTTACAGGAGGAGGACTTCAACTAGGCACGACTACGCGACCGGGGAACAACGTCATCATCCGCAACATCAAATTCTCGAACGCGTCGGATGACTCCATCAGCGTCACAAACAGAGCCCACCATGTCTGGATCGACCATTGCGAGTTCACGAACGGTTTCGATGGGCTTGTCGACGTCAAGAGAGAATCGGACTTTGTGACGATCTCGTGGAACAAGTTCTACAACCACGCCAAGACCAGCCTCGTGGGCCACAGCGACAACTTCACTGCGGATATCGGCCATCTGCGCGTGACCTATCACCACAACTTCTTCGACGGCACGGGCAGCAGGCATCCGAGAGTCCGCTTCGGGAACCCGGTTCACGTCTTCAACAACTATTACCGGGGCAACATCGAATACGGCGTCGCCTCGACGGAGAACGCCGGCGTGCTCGTTGAGGGAAACTATTTCGAGAATGTGGCTTCCCCCTGTTTCGTCGGCTTCGCCGATTCTGGGCCTGGAACTCTGGTGGAGCGCAACAACTTCTTCGTCAATTCAGGCGTGTGCCAGGCCGCGGGCACGACGGTGGACCCGCGGTCTTTTTACAACTATGCGCCGGACCCCGCCGTCAATGTACCGTCGCTCGTAATTCAGCTTGCGGGAGTGGGCAAGCTGGGCTTCTGATCCTTGAGTGAAAATTGCCCCTGGGTACGCGTCGCTTCCAGCGCGCAGTCTTGGATTGAAGACCCATTGGAGACCAGCAGCGCGCTCGGAGCCGGATGATCGCGATTACAAGCGAAAATCACTCAACGCAAGCGCGGCGACGTCGGGAGCGTCTGCTTCCGATAAATAAGTCTTTCGCCGAGACTGCGCGCTGGAAGCGACGCGTACCCAGGGACCTTCCTCCGGAGGAACCGCGATGATCAGTATTGTTCAATTGCGAAAAAGCTTTCCGATAAGCATTGCCCTGGTTTTCGTCGGAGCGATGCTGGCCCTCTTTCTGAGTCTCGGGACGTCGGCTCAAAACCAGACTCTATTCGCCGACAATTTCGAAGACGGGAACGCGGACGGATGGACGAAGTCCGGCGGAAGTTGGTCGGTCGTCTCCGACGGGTCGCTGGTTTACAGGCAGTCCAGCACAAGCAGCGACGCCCGCGCGCGGGCCGGTTCCATGTCGTTGACGAACTACGCCGTCCAGGCGCGGGTCAAGCCGCTGAGCTTCAACGGTACGAACCGGTTCGTGGCCCTGCTGGCGCGCGCCCAGAGCATGACCAGCTACTACTATCTGGCCCTTCGCAACACCAACCAGTTGGAGTTGAAGAAGCTGGTCGGGGGGTCGTCGACGACTCTGGCGGCGACCTCGTTCACCGTGGCGACCGGGACCTGGTACACGCTGAGGATTGAAGTGAACGGCGCGACGCTGCGCGGCTATGTCAACGGGACGCTGCTGCTCACGGCGACCGACGGCCAGTTCAGTTCGGGGAACGTCGGCGGCGCGACCTTCTTCGCCAGCGCGGAGTTCGATGACTTTGTCGTTACTTCGCTCGGAACCGGCCCAACGCCTACGCCTACTCCAACGACTACTCCAACGCCTACTCCGACTCCGACTCCGACACCAACTCCTACACCAACGCCGACACCAACTCCAACTCCAACTCCAACGCCCACTCCTCAGCCAGTCGGCGATCAACCTATCGGGTTCGCATCATTGAATGGCGGCGTGACCGGCGGCCTTGGTGGCGCGGTAGTCACCGTAACGAATGGGGCGGACCTGGCGGCCTACATGGACTCGAATGATCCCTTCATCATATTCGTCTCCGGCACTGTGACCATCTCCGGGATGAACCACGCGCGCCCGAACAAAAGCATCATCGGCCTGGGTTCGAACGCAAGGATCGTCGGCGGAGGGATTTACATGTATAGATCGCGCAACGTCATCATCCGCAATCTTACCTTCGAGAATGCGGACGAGGACGCCATCGGGATCACGACCGAGTCCAGCAACATCTGGATAGATCATTGCACATTCATGAACGCCGCGGACGGTCTGATTGACATCGTCAGGGAATCTTCCTTCGTGACAATCTCATACTGCGTTTTCCGGAATCACGTGAAAACGATACTCATCGGACATTCCGACGGGGCCACTTCGGACACGGGGTTCTTGAAAGTCACGCTCCACCACAACTGGTTCGACGGCACTTCGAGCCGCCACCCGAGGGTGCGCTTCGGCCAGGTTCACGTCTTCAACAACTATTACACGAGCAACGTCGAGTACGGCGTGGCTTCGACGATGGAGGCCGACGTCCTGGTGGAGGGCAACTATTTCTTGAACGTCCTCTTCCCCGCCTTCGTCGGCTTCGCCGATTCCGGGCCTGGAGACCTGGTCGAGCGATTCAACCTCTACGCGAACTCCGGCGTCCCCCAGACCCGTGGCTCGGCTTTCGAGGCGAGACAGTACTACCAGTACAGCCTGGCTCCCGCCTCCTCGGTTCCTGACCTGGTAATGAGCCAGGCGGGGGCGGGCAAACTGCCTTAGGTCGATTTTCACTATCGAACCACGCGAGATTGGTACAGTACCGCGCGCGTAAGCAAGCGGCTGACTAATCGGTCAGCCGCTTGCTTACGCGCGCGGTACTGTACCGGCGTCCCATAGCGTCTCAGGCATTCCACAACAAGGAGAAACTAAGATGACCAGCAGAATTCAAGATCGAAAGACTTTGGCGATAAGCATTTCCCTGGCGTTCGTGGGGATGCTCATGGTTCTCACCCTGAGCTTCGGAACCTTGGCTCAGCAGACTCTGTTCTCCGACGATTTCGAGGACGGCAACGCCAACGGGTGGTCGAAGTCCGGCGGCTCCTGGGCGGTGGTCTCGGACGGATCGTTGGTCTACAGGCAATCCGGAACGAGCGCCGACGCGAAGGCGCGGGCCGGGTCCACGACGTGGACGAACTATTCGGTGCAGGCGCGGGTGAAGCCGCTCAGCTTCAACGGCTCGAACCGCTTCGCGGCGTTGACCGCGCGTGTGCAAAGTTCGACCAATTACTATTATCTGGCGCTGAGCAACAGCAACCAGTTGCTGTTGAGAAAGCTCGTCGGAGGCGCCTCGACGACTTTGGCCTCGAAGTCGTTAACAGTGACGACCGGGACGTGGTACACGTTGAGGATCGACGTGGTGGGCGCGCAACTGTGGGGATATGTGAACGGCGCGCTGGAATTGACGGCGACCGACAGCCAATTCGGTTCCGGCAACATCGGCGCCGCGACCTTCAACACGAGCGCAGAGTTCGACGACTTCGCCGTCACGTCGCTATCAGGGCCTCCGGCGCCCACTCCCCCCGCGCCGCCTACGGGACTGACAGCCACGCCGGGCAACATGCAGGCGTCGTTGAGTTGGGGCGCTTCGTCAGGGGCGACCACTTACAACGTCAAACGATCGACCACGAGCGGCGGCCCATACGCCACGATCGCCAGCGTCTCTTCGACGAACTACGTCAATACCGGGCTGACCAACGGCGTGACTTATTACTACGTGGTGTCGGCGGTGAACTCGGCGGGCGAGAGCGCGAACTCCGCGCAGGTCAGCGTGACGCCGGATGACATCCCTCAACCGCCCGATCCTCCGGCGGAGGGACCGATCGGCTTCGCGGCGGTCAACGCGCTCGGGCAAAATGGCACGACGGGCGGCGCCGGCGGCCAGGTAGTGACGGCCAGGACGGCCGGCGAATTCCTCGACTACATCTCGCGTTCGGGCCCTTACACCATCATCGTCGAGGGGATGATCGCGCTGCCGGGGCCGATGCACGACGTGACGTCGCACAAGACCATCATCGGTCGCGGCGCTAACTCGGGGATCACCGGCGCAGGCCTCAATATCGGAGGCCCGGTCAACGACTCGCCCACGCCGCCGCCTGACGGCGGCGTCCGCAACGTCATCATCAGAAACCTGATCTTCACCGGCTCGCCCGACGACGCGATCAACGTTCAGATGTTCGCCCATCACGTCTGGATAGACCACTGCGACCTTTCAAACGCCTTCGACGGACTGATAGACATCAAGCGCGGCGCCGACTACATCACGGTTTCGTGGAACCACACGCACAACCACGTCAAGAACATGCTGCTCGGCCATTCCGACTCCAACGGGGCCCAGGACATAGGGCATTTGAAGGTGAGCTATCATCACAATTGGTTCAACGACACGCCACAGAGGAACCCGCGCGTGCGATTCGGCGAGCCGGTGCACATCTTCAACAACTACTACTTCAGCAACTCCGACGTAGGCGTGGCCTGCCAGGCCAACGCCGGCTGCGTGGTCGAGGGTAATTACTTCGAGGACGTCGAGGAGCCGATGACCATCCGCTACGCCGGCCCCGCCGGGCGTATGATCCAACGCAGCAATGTCTTCGTCGGCGAGAGCGGAACGCCTGTCGTCGGCGGCACAGTGATCGAGCCGAGCGATTTCTACGGCTACTCGCTGCAGAACGCGAGCGACATCAAAACCATAGTCATGCAGGGCGCAGGCGTCGGAAAGATAGGGTTCTGACGTCTATTAAGAGTGGGACAGACTAATGGTCTTTGAGAATTAATTGAAGCGTGTGCGAATTAAACTTCAATTGCGTCAACAATATGCAAGTTGAGCGCTGTGCGCAAATTGACGGAGTCTTTGGAGTGCGGCGAGCTCTCGCCGCTTTTCGTTCGCTTTCTTTAAACGAAAAGCGGCGAGAGCTCGCCGCACTCCAAAGGCTGCCGCCATTTCAAGTCAAGTGGTTGATTGCATTCAGCTTTAATTTGCACAGTCTTCAATTAATTGCCCCCACGCAATTGGGTGTAGGGGCGGGTTTTCCCCGCCCCTGTCTATGATCCAGGCGATGGGGCGGGGAAAACCCGCCCCTACAATGCTGGGCGCATTATTTTTTCAAACGCCATTGGTCTGTTTTTCCCCATTTATGCGACTGACAGACTAAAAGTCTGTCCCACTCTAGAAGCCGCGCGTCAGCGATAAGTACACCAGATTGGTCTCGTTGCTGTGTCCAAGCTCTATGCGCACGGCGAAGGCCCTGTTGTGGCGGTAGGTGAAGCCTCCACCGACGCCGAAGCGCCAGTTTTCCGAACGGAAATCGTCGTTCGCGAGAACGACCGGATTAGTGTTCGAGCGATTATCGCCCCACACCTGCCCGCCGTCGCCGAAGGCATGGATGTCGAGCCCCCTCGTGTTCTGGTCATTCATCTTCCATATGGTCTGGCGCAGCTCGGCCGAGAGGATGAGCGCGTTGTTGGCGCGGAAGCGAAAGGTGCGGAATCCGCGCAAAAACATGCGCCCGCCGATGAAGGATTGGTAGTAGAACGGAATTTGGCTGCCGCCCTTCGGGTCTTCCAACGAGGCGTAGGCGCGCGCCGCGAACGAAGTCTTGTTGCTGCCGAGCGGAATGTAAACGCGCCCGTCGAGTAACGTCCAGAGCCAGCCGAAGTCGTTAAAGAAGGCGCCATTATCCAGCCCGTCATAGGAGCCGAACCGCCCGAAGAAATAGAAGCCCTTGGTCAACCCACGCTCGTTATTGCGCCCGTCGATTTCGCCGAAGAGCCCGTAATAGAGAATTTCCGAGTTCATATTCAGTCCCGGCGCCCAGGCCGTGATCGGCGTGACCGTCGGGAAACCCGAAAAGAACGCGTTTATATTCGACACGTTCTCATTATTCCCATTCTGGGCGCCGGCGTTGGCGAGGCCGGCGTATACGCCGGCTTTGAACCGTTTGGTGAAAAACCGCTCGAGCAGACCGTTGTAGCTCCGCTGTTCGAGTTGGAAGCTGGTTCTTTGTTCCTGCGGCGTGCGAGGGCCGATGCCGTAGAAGTTCCATTGATTGGCCAGAAGGTAATTAAACCAGACGTTGGCGCGCGTACGCTCGTCGCCGACGTGGGGGAAGTGGGCTTCGAGCTTGCCTCGCACATAACCCAGTGTGCTGGTCAGCGCCAGGGCGCGCAACTCGACCCAGGAAAATTTGTCGGCGGTCGTAAACTCTATGCCGACGGGCAGCCCCGACCCCTGATCAAGGCCGCCCACAACCGCGTTGATGTATTTAGGGCCGATCCTGATTGAGGCGTAGTTTTCGGGCCACCACGGCGCCAGGTATTCGCGCACTTTGACCCGGTCGCTGGGTCTTGATGTGGGCGTCGGGCCTGTGGGTCCGGTAATTTGCGGATCAGGCGTTGGCATCGGTATCAATGCGTAATCCTTTAATGCCCGCGACCAATTCGGAGAGATGATGTTTGCGCTTTTATTGCTGGCGCTCGCATCAACCGCCACGTCTGATTCATCATTTGCAGCCTGGGCCTGGCAACGGATCGCCAGAGTTGCGTTCAAGGTCAATCCAATAATGATAAAAGCCAACATCCTCAATATTGGTTCGATCATTGAAGGCGCCTCCTCCATCTTCTAATAATCCTGATTGTGTCTATTGTTAGTCCAGGTGGGATTAAATCTACGCGGGAGAGAATGCGATGTGGGAGTAACCTGGATTTGAACCGCTGGAAGTCTACTACCGCAATTTGAAGCTGTACACCCCCATCCTTGATTTAGCCAAACGGAGCGATTGGTTGTATACTCCCGCAGCGGACTCCCGTGGCGGTCTAATCTAAGGCCCGCCGAGAAGCTTATTTGTATTTTGTACAGGGAGGTTTGGCTATATAATTTCTCCGTCAGTGCTAAAGAGAAATCAGGATGAGGCGATCAGATCAAATCTGGATGCGCTCCCAGACTCCTTGATTACGACGTAAGAATGCCCCAGCCAAACGTCGAAGGACGACAATGCAATTACCAAAGGCCCAATCATTTGGAGGTAAAAATAAAATGTGTAGATTTCTGCGAACGCGCATATTGTCGGCGGGGGCGGCTCTGCTTTTAACCGCGACGGCGACGGCTTACATATTCGGCCAGTCATCAAGCATGACCGCCGAGGTTTCAAATTCCACCTCCCCCAAAAACATCGCCTCTTCAAAATCGACTTCGCGAAAAGCGGCGACGCCGAAGTCGCCTTCGACCGTGGGCAATTTTCCGGTCATCGTACCGTCTAAATTGAACGACGGCCCAAGAACGAATGAGGACGCAAACAAGGCGACAGACAAGGTCGCTAACAAATCGGGCGCGAACGACAACAGCGCCGCCGGCGACAACGCGGCCCCGCCTTCGCCCGCGCCGCCCAGCCCACAGGGACAAGTTTCTGCACTCTCCGGCCGGACGTTTTCGCGCGACCGCCTCGGGCCACAGCAATACAGCGCCACGGCCATCAAAATCGTTGACCACGTCAACGCTCTGGTTGGCGGATTCGACCAGGGCGCGGGATTCGGCTTCGGCATGGAGTTCACAACCCTCAAAGGAGCGGATCTCAAGGGCTTCGAATTCTATGCGCGGGCGCTGGGGTCTACACGCTTATACAGGGCCGGGGACGTCGGCGTGCGAGTCGGGACCAACAAAACGCAGGGAGAATTCTGGTTCAATTACACCCGCCGCACGCGCGACAATTTCTTCGATTTCGGCTCGCTCAGCCCCGACGACCCTGAAACGAACTTCTCGACAGAGCGGCGCAGCTATAACGGGCTGTTCACTCACAAATTCAAGCCGAGGTTGCAAGGCGGCCTCTACGGGGCGTTTTCCAGCACGGGGGCGTTCCTCGGCGAGGACGAGAGGGATCCGCCGATCGACATGTTTTTTTCCGGCAACCCCGGCGTCACGCCGGCTACGAGTTTTCTGCCCGGGTTCCAACAAAACGCGAGGCTCGTCTCCTACGGGGCCTTCGCCGAAGTCGACCTGCGCAACAATGAACGCGGGTTGACCAAGGGCGGTTACTTCTACGGCCGCTTCGGTGGGGTCGATGCGGTGGATACCGACAACACGTTTTCGGACTTCGGATGGACCGAGACCGAGTTGGACGGGCGCGTGTACATCCCGGTCTTCAGCAACAAGACTTCGGTGGCCCTGCGAGGCTACGCGGTGCTGAGGGAGCCTAAAGGCGGCAGCCAGATCCCGTTTTATGAACAGGCGGTCTACGGAGGGCGCTCCATAGGCCGCGGGTTCACAAACGCCCGCTTCCGCGGCAATAACTCGGTCCTCTATTCAGGCGAGGTCCGCCAAACCATCTGGTCGATGAATGACGAGAACACCAGAGGGTTGGATATCATCGTATTCGGCGATGTCGGCCAGGTCTGGGGCGATAACCGCTCTAACATCGATCCCACGGTCTTGCGCAACGACGATTTCGATTCGAGGAACTATCGCACCGGCGCCGGCGGCGGCGTCCAATACCGGCTGAACAAGAGCGTCGCTTTCCGCTTCGAGATCGGCGCCTCGAATGAAAGAACTCTGGGCTATATCGCGCTCAGACCGGGGTTCTAAGACCGTATGCTATTCGCCATACGCCATATTTCATATGTCATATGAAATATGGCGTATGGCGTATTTGTCCCGAAGCCTCTCCACAACTCCGCAGATCGTCTTCCCAGCCTTCTCTTCGTGAACCACGCACAAACCCGAAACCGGCGGGCGTATTTGGCGTCTTTTCCCGCAGGAGCTTTCATGTCGTCGCTGACGATCTCCTGAAAGAATGAAAATCACGTCGCGGAGGAACACACATGCTAAGAAAGATTCTCTGGACTCTATTACTGGTTGTAGCGGGACTGGCCGGCGCCATTCAAATCACTTCCGGGCAGGGGCGCGGCCCAGCGAATCCGGAACAGATCGCCAAGCGACACGCGATCGAGAAAGAGTTACAGGCGGTCGCGATCGTCGAGCGTAAGCTCATGGTCCCGATGCGCGACGGCAAGCGCATGGCCACCGACGTCTATCGCCCGAAAGACGCGTCGAAGAAATACCCCACGGTCTTCGTCCGGACTCCGTATAACTTCAATTTCTGGGACGTCCGCAACGGCGCGCCGCGCGACATGAGCAACGAACTTGAGGCGGTCAAGCGCGGCTACGCCTTCGTCCAGATGAACGAGCGCGGTCACTTTTTCTCCGAGGGGAATTACGACATTCTGGGCGCGCCACTCAGCGACGGCGACGACGCCTTCACTTGGATAGCCAAACAGCCCTGGTCGAACGGCAAGGTCGGTACGATCGGCTGCTCTTCAACCGCCGAATGGCAATTGGCCGTCGCGGCGTTAGGAAATCCGGCCTACGCGGCGATGATCCCGCAGGGCTTCGGCGCAGGCGTTGGACGCGTAGGCCCCTATTACGAGCAGGGCAATTGGTATCGAGGCGGCGCATTCCAGATGCTGTTCGCCGCCTGGATTTATGGACAGCAGAACCAGGTCCGTCCGATGTTTCCGCCGAACACGTCGCAGGAGGATTTGATTCGCGCGTCAAAGATGTTCGATCTGGCGCCGCAGATGCCGCCGGTGGATTGGTCAAAGGCTCTGCGACATCTTCCGGCCATGGACATCATCAAGGCCGTGGAAGGGCCTCTCGGAATCTTCGCCGATCTTATGCCTGTTGACACTGGCGGCGCGATGATCCAGCGGGCGCCTAACGATCCGGCCTGGTACAAGGGCGGACTGTGGCACGACAACATGAAGATCAATGTGCCCGGATTCTGGTTCATGTCGTGGTACGACGTCTCGGTGGGGCCGAACCTGGCAGCCTACAATCACGTGCGTAAGACCGCCAGGCCCGAGATCGCCGACCAGCAATACGCCATAATCGCGCCGACCCTACACTGCGCCTACAAGCGCGCCACCGAGAACCTGACCGTCGGCGAGCGCAACGTGGGCGACGCGCGGTTGAACTATGACGAACTGACATGGGCCTGGTTCGATCATTTCCTCAAGGGAGAGAAGAACGGCGTCCTCCAGACGATGCCGAAGGTGCGCTACTACACGATGGGGATCAACAAATGGCAGTCGTCGGACACATGGCCTCCGCTGGGCGCGCAGCCGATGAGCCTCTTCCTGTCGAGCGGCGGGAAGGCGAATACTCTCAACGGCGACGGCGCGCTCACGAACTCGCCCCCGGCCACGGATAGCCCTGACAGATTCGAATATGACCCGATGAACCCGGCGCCGTCTCGCGGCGGAAACGTCTGCTGCACCGGAAACGCGGTGGCCGGCGGCGCATTCGATCAGCGCAAGATCGAGGAACGGCCCGACATACTGGTATACAGCACCGAGCCGCTAAAGGAGGGCATCGAAGTCAGCGGCCCAATAGAGGTGACGCTCTACGTCTCATCCGACGCGAAGGACACAGACTTCACGGTCAAATTGATTGACGTATATCCGGACGGGCGCGCCTACAACCTGGACGAGACCATTCAACGGATGAGGTATCGGAACGGCTACGACAAGCCCCTGGTCTGGATGGAAGCCGGAAAGGTTTACAAGGCGCCGCTGCAGCCGATGACGACGAGCAATTATTTCGAGGCCGGCCACCGGATTCGCCTCGAAGTGTCTAGCAGCAACTTCCCGCGCTTCGACCGGAACCTAAACACGGGCGGTAAGAATTATGACGAGTCGCAGGGCGTCGTCGCGCGCAACGCTGTTCATCACTCGAAGCAGTACCCGTCGGAAATCAAGATCACGGTCGTAAAGAAATAGTTCCTTCTATACATATTTGGAATTGAAAGGGCATGGAGTAAGGCCTTCAGGCTGCGGCAGTTCAGGGAATCGCAGTATGAAGGTCAGACCACATGCCCTTTCGACGATTAGACACCACAACCCCGGAATATTTATCGGCAAACCGTCTTATTACTGGACCCGCCCATCGATTCCTTTAAGTAAGCTATCTCACAAAGCCATTCAATAACTCGGATAAATCCAGGAAAATGAACCCACACTCCGGTCTATCTACTCCAGGAGAAACTAAGTTGTATATTTTCAACGCTCAGCCAGTCGAAACAAATAAGGCATAAGGCTTGCTGTTTTCATAGATTCCTTCTGCTTACAATTATTCTGGCTTACTTTCCACATATTTTGAAGACGAATTAGCATGAAGATAGGTGATCTGTGTTTTGAGAAAAAGTCGGAACTTTGGAAGGAAGCTCAGCCTCCTGGTAACCCCACGCGCTCAGCCTATTGCAAGCGCAGGCATCAGGAGATCACCAACAATTTTGATCGGAGGTAAAATGAGAAAAAGCAATTTAGCCCTTTCACTGTTTGCTGTAATGCTGACGGTTCTTCTTCTCCCAGCCCTGGCCCACGCGCAATTGACGCGCGGCGCCATTTCGGGAACGATCCGCGACACAACCGGAGCGGTGATCGCTGATGCCAACATCACGGCCACCAATGTCGCGACGAATCAGGCCCGCACGGCCACCACCAATGGCGAAGGGTTCTACCGGTTCGCGGCGATCGAGCCTGGCACTTACAAGATCGCGATCCGGAAGACCGGGTTCGCCGGCGCGGAGGCGCGCGACATACTCGTACGAACCTCGCAAGAGGTCACCTTCGACGCAGAGCTGAATGTGGCGGCAACCACTGAATCGGTGTTGGTTGACATCAGTGGGCAGGCCGAAGCGATCTCGCTCAATAAGACCAATCCCACCATCGGCCTGACCGCGAGCTCGCGCCAGGCGGTGGAGCTACCTCTTTCAGCAGGCCGCAACATTAACAATCTGGCGTTGCTCTCACCCAACGCCTTCAGCGCTCCTGGCTCGACCGGGATATCGGCGAACGGCCAGCGTGCGCGCAACAACAACTTCACCATTGACGGGTCGGACAACAATGACATCAGCGTGACCATCTCCACCTCGCCGATCGTGCCCGAAGCCGTGGCCGAGTTTCAGGTTCAGACCAATCCTTATAACGTCGAATTCGGACGCAATTCTGGCGCGCAGATTAATGTGATCACCAAGTCGGGGACCAATCAAATACATGGCGACGTGTTCGAGTTCTATGGTGGTAGCGCACTCAACGCGTTGGATAATCTTGAAAAGAGCAACGGTTTGCTACGCCCCGCGCGATTTAACCGCAATCAATTCGGATTTGATTTGGGCGGGCCGATCATTAAAGACCGCACCTTCGTCTTCGGGTTGATGCAGGCAGACCGCTTCCGATCGGGCGGAGCGCCCGGCCCGACAATCACAATTCCCACTCAGGCTGGCTTCGCGGCGCTCAATAGCGTGCCTTTGCGCGCCGGCCAGTCAACCGCCAGTCGTCAGGCGGTGCTCCAATCGATTGGCTTCCTCAACGATATCTA
>Ga0190270_10001051_pt1 | contig 12610 bp, 9 predicted proteins | sample Popmic320T_FD_133748 | JGI IMG/M metagenome (GOLD analysis project Ga0190270, IMG submission 133748) | Populus adjacent soil microbial communities from riparian zone of Weber River, Utah, USA - 320 T | ecosystem: Environmental > Terrestrial > Soil > Riparian zone | place: USA: Utah | collected... | reverse complement strand
GGATGGAGCCGGCGCAGATCGCCGGCGGCGCGGCGGTGGTCGGAGGCGTTCTGCTGTTGCAGATCGAAAGTCAGATGCGAGCGACAGGGCGACGGGGCGACAGGGCGACGGGGCGACGGAGGGGATAAAGAGATTCCGTCTCCCTGTCTCCCTCTCGCCCCGTCGCCCTATCTTTCTTTCTTAGTCTCTTTCGATCTTAAGATCATTCCTGACTTCGAAGAGGCCCGGAACGCCACGGGCTCTGATGTTGGCGATATCGCTGTCGCCTTTGTTCGCTACCACGCCTTTCAAAACCAGCCTCCCGCGACTGACGATAATGTGAATCGACGGGATGGGCTGCTGGCCGTAGCGGAAGAGCGGCGAGTTGAAGTTGAAAAGCTCGCGGAAGACCGCCCTCCGCAGGCGATCGTCGTTCGGGGAGAGAGGCAAAACCTCGATCTGGTTTATCACTCTTTCCACGCCTTCGACTTTTTCGACGCGTCTCTGCGCGTCCTTCTTCAACGTCGGCCTGGTCACCTGCCCTGCCAGGAGAACCGTGCCATCCGGTTCGACCTTGCCTTCGAGCCAATCGAAGACGCCGAAGAACGGCAGCGTGACAAGCTCCTTGCGAATCTCTTTGACCAGGTAGTCGACGTTGGCCGCTTCGCCCTCGGCGCGCGGCCTTGATTCGAGCCTCGATTTCTTGCTCTTCTTCTGCGGCTCCGGCGCGGCGGGCGCCGAAATCGAAACAAAGGCTAAGGCCATGATCGTTAATGCGGCGAACAATGCTCTTTTCATAGTTCCTCTCCGAAAGTGTGGAACGGACTTTAGTCTGTTCGTGAGATGGAACAGGCTAAAGCCCGTCCCGCACCTTCATTGTTTCAGCGCGTCGCTCATCGCGATCTGAACGACTCCTCCAACGATGCGATAACGCAGTCTGCTCATTTCGTCAATAATACGTAATACCACATCGCCTCGGTTTTCAAACTGCAAGAACAAACCATATCAAATCACATTGCTCATTGCACACTAACGGGGAAGCAAAAAAGCAAAGAGGAGCAAAGAAGGCAAGAACATTTTTTGCCTTCTTTGCTCCTCTTTGCCTTTTTTCACAACTGAAATCTAAATCGACACACGCAGCATCGATACGCTGGTACAGTACCGCGCGCCGACTTGCATGCCCTGATTTAACGCGCGTCTCCCAACATCGAAAACCCCGCCCAGAAATACGGGTGGCGTCGTTCTTCGAGGCTGAGCGACTGCCGAACCGCCTCTTGCCAGGTTCTGGCCTTTGACTCCTTACGCCACGACGCTTTGATCCGGCGATGGAATTCGAGCGCCAGATCGGAGGATTCATCACAGCGCCAACGGCTCACGACTGTCGCCGGACACCCTGCGACGAACATTGCCCAGGTCAGGCCCGTCATGCTCCGCATCGCCCCGGCATTCGGCCACGCCAACTCGCTCGCGGGGATCACTGTCAGATCGGATTTCAGATCGAGATCGAAAATCTCCTTCACTTCGAGCGCCCCGTCTTCCTTCGCCTCCGCGCTCGATGAAAGCGCCGCGAAAGAGAAGAGTGGCGCTGTCTCGTTAAATACGCCGCGAACGTTCAAATGCAGCAGGTCGTACTTGCCGGCTTCGGCCTTCATCCGGTTCTCGCTCGCGCCGGGGCCGACCAGAACGGCGACTCGCTGTTCGCCGTAAAGTTTGCTTAACTCGTTTACTTCATTTTGCGCGTCCGGAGCCTGACCGGTCTTTTCGGCGGGCAGTATTGATTTGATTCTGTTTTCTATCACAGGACTCAACGCCGGATTCACGAGCGCGAGCAGCGATGGCGGAGCCGCCCGGCGAGGTTTCGCGCGGGCGCGCAGCGTGGAGATCGCGCCGAGAGCAGTAAGCGAAGGCGCGTAGGAGACGGCGTAATTCTCGATCAGATAACGGCCATCCTCGGTTTGCAGAGCCTGAAAAGGCAGACTCCATAAGACCGCGTCGGGCGCGATAACCAGATGCTTCCGCGCGGTTATCTGCTCCTGAGCCGGTTTCAGCAGCAAGTCGTAAAGCTCGCGCGCCTGGGCCTGCGCGTCATCGCTGCGATTGGCGATGGCCTCCTGAAACCTCGTCACGCGGGCATTAAGTTCAACGCGATCAATCCCCAGGATGTAGATTTTCAACGGAGAGACCGGCTGTCGTGATCGAGCGCGTCCGCCGGTCTTTGTGAACGCGAAGAGGTAGACGCTTTCGTCCGTCTCCACGAAATCGAGCAGGGCCGTCTCCGAGTCGGTCAGCAGGGCCGCCGCGCGCGCCGCGTCAATCCGTTTTCCTTCGCCCCGCAGCGTCTTCAATTGCGGGCGTTGCGCGAAGAGTCTGTCGCGGAACGCGGCGTAATCCTTCTGCGCCTTGCGCAGATTTTCAGTCAGATCATTTAGGCGAACCTTGTTCGGATTCTGACGCTCCCATTCGCGCTGAATCTTCGTGTTGAACGCGGCGACGTCTGTCAGGAATTTTCGCTCCTGCTCTCGCTCGCGAGTCGTCATCGTTTTGGTAATCCACACCTTCGCGCTCCGCAACACGCCTGTCAGCGCGCGGGATTTGGCGCGCTCGGCGTAGTCGAAAGCCTCATTGCCTTTGCCCTCGCTAATTGCCACGTCGACCATCGCCTGATAAGGCGCGAGCTTGCTCTCATAGAATCGCGGCTGCTTGCCGCTTCTCTGCTGCGGGCGCAGTATTTCAATCGTTGTGATGGCCTCGACGAAGGCCTGGCGCGCGAGGTCCAGTTTCCCGGACCGGTACTGCGCCTTGCCCACGCTGTACCGAGCCTGCCAGAAGAGGTCGTAATCCCCGTACTGTTTGGCGAGCGACGCCGACTGAGTGGCTTGTTCGATCGTCTTCACGTAATCCTTCTGCGCGTAACTGACATTGCTCTCGTTCAACAACACCGTCGCGATGCCGAGCGCGCTATCCCCCGAGAAGCCGGGCGCATTTTTCATCGATTCGAACAATGCCTTGGCCCTTTGATATGCGTCGAGCGCGGCGGTGAAATCGGCCTTCGCTGCGTAAGTCAAGCCGAGGTCGACAAGCGCGTCGGCCGTCTCCCCAACGGCTAGAGCCTGTTTGAAGGCTTCGAGCGCCTGATCCAATTGTCCCAGGCTGAAAAGCGCGCCGCCGACCTTTTGCCACGCGGCGACGATGTTAGCCTTGTCGGGGAGGGATTCGACTACGCTCAGATTTTCGCGATAGGCTTCGAGCGCGAGCGCGTGATTGCCGTCGAGCGCATGTATCAACCCGATGCCCTGCAGCGCGCCCGCCACGCCTTGCGGCGAGCCGGACTCCTTCTCGGAGGCGAGACAGCGGCGATAATAGTTCATCGCCTGGGCGTAATCGCCCTGCGAGTAGTAGATGTTGGCGATGTTGTGCATCGCGTAACCGACGCTCCGCTTTTCCCCTGACGATTCGAGTTTGCCCGCGGCTTCGGCGTAGAAACCGATCGCGGCCTCGTCATTGCCCTGCTCGTACTCGGTCTTCGCGATCTTGAGCAGGCGGCCCGCATAGGCCGTCGCCGACTCGATCCATTTCAAACTCCGCCGATAAAATTCCGAAGCCAGCTCGTAATCGCCTTGTTCGTAATGGATATTGCCGATGTTTTCGAGCGTGTCCGACACGTCGCGCTTCTCGTTCAGCTCTTCGTAAATGGCGAGTCCGCGTTGAAGGTATTCAATCGCCTGCCGCGGCTTGCCAAGGGCGGATTGGGCGAGGCCGATGTTGGTCAGGTAGTTCGCCTGCTCCGACCTCCGGCCAAGCCCTTCCTCAATCGCAAAGCCCTTCTGGTACGCGTCGAGCGCCTGCTGATGGCGTTTCTGCTCGAAATGAATGATGCCGATGTTCATCCAGGCCTGGGAGGCCCCTTTTTTCTCCCCGAGCCTCTCCGCGACCAGGCGCTGGCCCATCAGAATCGAAAGCGCGCGCGGATAATCGGACTGAGTGAACGCGCGGTCGCTCTGATTGGCGAGCAGCGCCAGCAATTCACGATTAACCAGGTCCGGATCGCCCGCCAGCATCGCCTCGCGCTCCGCGTCGGTCTTCGCCGCGGCAAGAGCATTTGCCAAACCGGCGACGGCGGGCGCTTCGCTCCAGAATCTCCACTCGCCGTTCTCCATGACAAACGAGAGGTCCGAGCGAACCGTATTTTTGATGATCGAATTAGACGAGTCGCGGAGCCTGGTCACGTCCCGCTCAACAACCACGCGCGCGGAAGCGCGGCCGCCCTCGACCTTGATTCGTGAAATCGCAGGCTCTGAGAATCTGTAATCCTCGATTGCGAACATCCGTCGCAGCAGATCACGGCGAGAGGCGACGCCCTGCGCATCTTTGCCCCAGAGAGACATGATGGAGTCTAGGTCCTCCTTCGCGTAAGCGTCGAAATATTTGACGACCAGTGACCGCAGCGCCACTTCGTCCGGCGACGGAGCGCCGCCGGGCGCAAGTTGTTGGGCGGAGGCGGAAAGGCAAATACAAATGACGGAAATAACGGTCAACAGCATTCGCGACCTGTTAGGCATTATGGTAAACCTCATCCAAATTAATCTGTCCGCTCCCGATTCACGCTACGAGCGGACTACAATCTGTTCCACCAGTGGTTTCCGATTTAGACGCAAAAAGGCGAAGCGGGGTTCCCGCTTCGCCAGAGAAAACAGCTGCAATTGGATCGAATACACATCCGATTCTACTGATTATTCGGCTTTCGGGCCCCTTCGCCCTTCTTCTGCGCCTCTTCGAGTTTCCTTCGCAACTCTTCGAATTTCCTCCCCAACTCTTCCACATCCACATCTACTTTATTCGCCCGGCTATCGATGATCGTGTACTCGGACGGAATCTGGAAGAGCGCGGGCTCAGGCTCGGAGCGAACGATGTTGGTGACGCGATAGGTCGATTCGCCGAAGCGGGGATCGCTGCGTTTAGACAGGATCATCATCTGCAGCTCAGGCGAATACCAGGTCTCATTGACCGTTTCAATCGGTCGCTCGTTACCGATTGCGCCGGCGGGCATGGTGACGACCGTGCGGGCGCCCTCGCATTCGACGCCTTCGATCGTTTGTTTGGCGAGTCGCTCTGTGTTGGTCGAGACTTTCATGTCGCGACTTGCGGCTCCAAATGGCGGAAATGGTTCTTCATTTAACGTGAAATTGAAGGTCAGAATGCCCTGGACCTTAACCGGCACGGCAGAAAGTTCTGTCGGTTGAAACAACCATTGGCGCGCCGCTTGAAGCGCGGCGTCGCGGAGCAGCGGATGTCCGCTGATGACGGTCGCTTCGATCACTTCTCCGGTTTCGCTGATGGTTACCTGCACCTGCACGGGGCCGGAAGCTCTGGCGGCCTTCGCAATCGGCGGATACGGCGGCTGAACTTTCTTGATAGCCTTGCCCTGCAACACTCCGCCTGAGACAGTTATCTTCTTGGATGTCTCCGCGCTCGTCGCCTCTGCGGGAGGAACAGATGCTGGCGGCGGAGGTAGATTGAAGACGAAGTACAGATTGCCCTGAACTTGAACTGGCTTGCCTCCGACCTCGGTTGGTTTGAAGACCCACTTCCTGGCCGCGTCTTCCGCCGCCGAACGGAGCGCCGGATGGCCGCTGATGGCTTTCGCCTCGACCACTCGCCCGTTCTCGCCGATGACTATCGCCACCCGAACCTCGCCTGAAGCGTTTACCTGCTTCGCGGTTGGCGGATAAACCGGCTGCACTTTTGTTATGACCTCGCCGGGACCGCCCTTCACCCCTACGCCTGGAACGCCAACCGGAACGCCGCGCGGCTGGTGGCTTGGCGCATTCGGATTGAAAGGCGGTGTAAGAAACATGTCCGATGTCGGCGCGCTCAGACTGAAATAACGAGAGTTCATGCGGGCGATTCTGGTCTCAGGGTCGAGACTGTAGCTCGCGCTGGCGGCCGGATCATTGATGTTGATCACCTGTCTCTGCTCGCTCGATCCGCCCATCTGGTAAGTTCGCTCGCTGCGAGCGCGTCCCTGGCTGTCGCGGTAGATGCGCCCTTCGGAACGCTGAACGATGCGGTTTCCGTCCGGTAGCGTCTGAATCGTTTCAGAGACGACGTCGGCTGAAAACGGAGCGCCCTTGACCAACCGGTTGTCGAAGCTCATCTCCTGCGAGAAGAACTGGAAGGCGCTGTCGCCGCTTTGCTGAGCGGCGTTGGCAAAACCGCTATCGAACACTTCGGGAACGCGAGGCCCGCCACTGGTCGGAGCGGACGCGGTGACCGAGACCGTCTCCGACACGGCGCCGACTTCCAGCGTAATGTCAGATCGTGTGATGTTGTTCAGCGTGACTTCGATGCCACTCCGCGTGTAGGCCTTAAACCCTGCCATTCTGACGGTAATTTCATACGTCCCTGTCTGAAGGGTGGGAAAGTTGAAACTGCCATCCGAACTGGCTGCGGTTTCAAGGGTTTGATCGGTTCCCTTATGCGTGATCTTGACTGCCGCGCCAGGGACAACGGCGGTGAATATGTCCTTCACGTTGCCGGCTATCGAGCCATTAAGCGCCTGCGCATTGCTTGATTGCGACAGAGTCAGCGCGATCAACAAGACCGATAACGGCGTCCCGATGCGCATAAGGTGGCCAATCAATCGGTTGAAGAAGAGTCGAGGATTCATAACGATTCTCCTGTCTGTAGAGGTTGTGAATTTCCTGTGAGGCTGGCGCGCCGGGCGCCGCCGGCCTCACCGATTAACTCTACGAGTCTAAAAATAATGCTTCAGCGCCAGTTAGAACGGCGACATTCTTTCCATTCAACGAACGAAACGAATAGCGCGGGTCAGTCCATCCTCACCAACCAGCAGATCGGCTTTGACCAGCACGTCGGCGCGTTCGACGTTCACCGGCAATCCAAATGTGATGAGCGCAGAGCGCGGCATCTGTACGCGGATCACCTTACCGCTCTCCATCGGCTTCTGATCGCCGCCGTAACTCAGCGGAAAGAAATCGGTCGCGTATTCACTGTCCTTCGCGTAAGTGGTCATGCCGTCGATGATGAAGGGTTTGATGACTCGTGATGGACGGCCGCGACGGGCGCGCGGCGCGCGCGATTCACGGCGCGGCGCGGGCTCGCCGCTCTCTTTCACAACCTGCTCTCGAACTTCGACGGAAGGCTTCGGCGCAGGAGTTTTCTCTGTAACCGCGTTGTTGTCTTTTTGTGGCTCATCTTGAATCGCGCGATATACGATGATGCCGGATGCGATGAGAATCGCCGCCGCCGCAGCCAGGGCCCATCGCGACCAAATCCTCGATTGAGCCGGTAAACGTCGCGAGATGGGATTTGACGCTCCCGCTCGAAAAGCTTCGAGCAACACGGCTTCGACGCTCGCCGGCGCGGCTTTCCCCTCGTCGCCCGCGGCCAGAGATTTCAACCCCGCGCTCAGCGCGCGTTCGTCCGCCAGTCGCGACGCGCAGCGCGCGCAGATTTCGGCATGAGCTGTCCCCGCCGCGAGTGACCCGGCGTCGATCATTTTCGGCCGGACAAGGTCGTTGACGATGATTTCAAATTCTCTACAATTCATAAACTCACACGAAGCATCTCGCGGTATCCGTCTGTCGGTCCTCGGCCGCCCCTTCGGCGGATTGATACGCCCGCAGTTTTTCGACGAGCAAAGCGCGGGCGCGATGCAACCTCGACCTTACGGTTCCGACGGCGCATCCCAGCGCGGCTGACGCGTCGGCGTAACTCATCTCTTGCAGATCGCACAGCGCGACAACCTCGCGGTAATGCGCGGGTAGGGCCAACACCGCCTGCCGAACCGAAGCGATAGTCTCTTTCCGGGTAAGATCGCCTAACGGGTCGTTCAACGCGACCAAACTCTCCGGCGTTGGCGATTCACAGTCTTCGTCGCCGTCATAAATCGGCGAAAGGAACCGGTCCTTCTCCAGACGCCGCCTCACCTGATTGCGCGCGACGCCGAAGAGATAGGCCGAAAAAGAGCCCCGCGACGGATCGTAATGGCCGTCGCCGCGCATCAATGTCAAAAAGACTTCCTGTGTGACATCTTCGGCGATGGCCTCCGACCCGCTCATCCGCAGCGCGAAACGATATATGCCGCCCTGCCGCCTGCGATAGAGCGTTACAAACGCGATCTCGTCGCCCGCGCGCAGCAGCGTCAGTAATTCGTCATCGCTTAGAGATGGATGCATCGCCGGATAATGGAGGGCAAACTGTCTTAGTTTGCCAGATGTCCCCCAAATTCGTCTTTAAAGGAAGCGAGGCAAACCCTACAGTCTGCCCTACACCTGCCGACGTTTCTGATTCAGATTTTCCGGCCTGAAAGTTCCAGAAAAAGAGCGGGAGAGGGGAATGGGGAATGGGGAATGGGGAGTAAGGATTGGAAAGATTAGCCGTAAATCCCCACTCCCCATTCCCTATTGGCGCTTCAGCTTGATCTCGAACAATTTCGGCCAGAGCTTGCCGGTCACGAAGAGTCGGTCTGAGGCTTCGTCGTAGGCGATGCCGTTGAGCACAGCCATCGGATCCTGGCGGGCTTCAGGCGGAAAGAGTCCTGACAGGTCGATCCAGGCGTTGACCTTTCCGCTTTGCGGATCGATGCGCGCGATGCGGTCGGTCATCCAGACGTTGGCGTAGATCTCCCCTTTGATGTATTCGAGTTCGTTGATCTGAAGCACATCGCGCCCGTTGTCCCGAACCGTGATCAGGCTCCGAACCTCGAATGTGTCAGGGTCGAGGAATCGAATCCGGCTGGAGCCGTCACTCAAAATCAGCGAATTGGCGTCGCGGGTGAGTCCCCAACCCTCGCCCGCGTAGCTGAACTCGCGAAGTTTGTCGAACGAATCGAGGTCATAAACGAACCCGCGTTGCGTTTGCCAGGTCAGTTGGTACAAACGCCCGTTGAATAACGCCAGCCCTTCGGCGAAAAACTGTGTGGGCACTTCGATCTTCTTCAAAACCTTTCCGGTCTCGAGTTCGACGCGGCGGAGCGACGACGAGCCGTTCAATCCGGTGCTTTCATAAAGGGCGCCTTGATGAAAGACCAGCCCTTGAGTGAAGGCCGCCTTGTCGTGCGGGTAGGATTTGACTACTTCATAAGAGTAGGTCTGGACTCTGGACGCGGTTGTCATTTGATCGGGTCGCTGATTTTCGGCGTTGGAAGCGCCGCTGTTGTAGCAAGCGGCGAGGGCCAGTGACAGGGCGATTGAAAAAAGTGTCTTTGAATTGAGCATAACGGCGCCTCGGTGTAAATTTTCCTACGACACATTTCATATGAAATTTGTCGTAGGAATTATGGAAACAATCAGGAGAGCACTCAATGTCAGAGAACAACTGTCTTTTCTGCCGGATCATCGCCGGCGATATTCCTTCAAATAAGGTCTATGAAGACGAACTCGCGTTCGCCTTCCACGACATCAATCCGCAAGCGCCCACGCACGTTTTGATCATCCCGAAAAAACACATAGCCTCGCTCAACGAGGCTTCACAGGATGATCAGGCGCTGCTGGGGCATCTGACGCTGGTCACGTCAAAGCTCGCTGATCAGCTCGGCGTCGTGGCCGGGGGCTATAGAACGGTTATCAATACGGGCGCCGGAGCCGGCCAGAGCGTTTGGCACATCCACGTCCATTTGCTCGGCGGTCGTGTGATGGGATGGCCTCCGGGCTAAGTCGAACCAGACGGCCTCACCACAACCTGCCGACGGCCTTGAGGGAATAGAAGATTAGCGCGACCCCGCCCGCTATCAACAATACGAGCGCCCCGATCACGGCCGTCACGAAAAGGTAGTCGGAAAGGCTCGGCCGGCGGCGGACTTGCGCGTACCTGCGGAGCAAGTTCATATTCCACCGGTTCGACTTGACGAAGAAGTCCGACGCGTCGCCGACGAATGGAATTATGCCCAGTAAATAATCGAAAGCCACGTTCATCGCCATCCGCATAATGATGACCTTCGGCGCGCGATATTGGACGGCGCTGCCGATCAGGTAAAGCGAAAAGAGCGCGGTCAGCGTATCCCCCACCCAGGGAACCAAACCCAGAATCGGGTCGAGGCCGACGCGGACGTTAAGAAACGGAATGCGAATGAAGTCGTCCAGAAGGCGCGCCAGGCGATCCAGACTCTCCATATCCGTTCCTCCGTCACGGCGCGCCATCCGGCGCGACGAGTCGTAAGCTTCGATCATTGAATCCGGCCTGGCCATAAAATCTCCTCAGAAACGGGTAGCGCAAATTTCCTGGGAGCGCCGCCCATCCTTGCCTGCTTGCTTTGGTCAGTCGGTCATTGCCAGAAACCAAGCAGGCAAGGATGGGCGGCGCTCCCAGGAAAGGCGCTGCCTCTTATTCAAAAGGTCTCGCGGCGGTCTTACCGATCTTCACAAACACCCGCCCCAGCGCGCGGATCTTTGAAACCCTCGGCGGGATCAGAGTCACGTCCGGCGCGCCGATGTCTTCGTCACCGCGCTTCTCCTTCAACCACCGTTGAAAAATTGCCTGCGCCGCGCGCGGATTCTCCGAGGCGGCGATGAACGAATTGCGCAGATTTTCCGGAGTGACGACGCGGAAACTGTTTTTTGAGTAGTACCTCCGCAGCGCGTCGAAAAACCGCTCATCGCCGAGTTCCTTGCGCAGCGCGACGAAGAGCAGCCCGCCTTTCGCCTGCACGATCGCCGTGTATTGCAGCGAATTGCGGAAATCCTTGACGGGCTTATCGGCCTCCAAGTCCACACCGCCCAACATCCGATAGGCCTGATAAGCCCCTCGCAGTTGCTGGTCAATGATCAGATCGCCCAGCTTCTTTCCGTAAACCGCCTCGTGGTAGTACGCTGCGGAAAAATTGGCCAGGGCTTCATCCAGGTAAGGGGCGCGTTCGGAATCGCCGCCTACCGCCTCGCCCCACCACTGTTTTGCGACGCCGTACGCGATCGTAAACTCGAATGATGACCTGATGATGTCAGATTGTTCGCGCAAAACGCCCGGCAGACGCGCGGCTTCAGGCGCGTCGAAATCGATGTAATAAGCCTGCGCGACGATTACCAACCCCGGAAACTGGATGTTGCTGTACCCGGCGGCCAGCGGCATCTCGACCACCTGGAGAAGCGAATACGGATAGACGCCGAAAGACTTCTCATACACGTCGACCGCGCCCGCCGCAAAATCGAGCGCGCGTTTGCCTAGGCGTTCGTCACTCTCACGGAAGTAAGAGACCGCGCGCAAAGCGCCCGTTTTCCGCTGCGCGCTCTTCATGCGCTCGACGACTGCTACCGCGAATCCCCGCAACTGATCCCCACGGAATGTCTGCGATTTTCGTTTCTCCGTCGCGCCCGCGCCATACTGGCTCGACTGATCCGACTGTTTAGATTGCGGCGCCCTCGATTCGACGCATTCCGCCGAGGCGATTACCGTCAGTCTCTCGTCGGTTCTGACGGTGACTTCATAGTCAGCGACCTCCCCGTTGACCAGAGAGCCTACGCTGACCGCCAAATTCTGTTCGACCGTCTGCTGGTCGCGCGGAGCGAGCAGCGGGAAGAAGTGTCCGAGCAGCATGGCCTCTTCGCCGGCGAAGAAGATGTCGCGCGCGTCCTTGGGCTGACGCTCGTCGTTGAGCGCGTCGCCGATCTCTTGCAGAAAATGAGCCAGCAAACTCGTTTCTTCGCGCTGCACGCGCGGAACGCGCGCGCTGAAATCCAGCGTCAACTCGATGCTCCGCCCGGGTTGCAGTCTCTGCGGCAGTTCCACCCGGAGCAGCGCGTTGTGCGAACGCAAGCTGTAATACAACTCCCGCCCGACGGCCGTGACCTTTTGCACCTCCAATGAGGGCCTCTCCTCATCCGATAACCCGAAGTTGGGATAGAGGTAAAAATTGAGTGAGTTCAGGTCTTCACGCGTGGCGTTCGTGAACCGGAGAATCTCGCGCCCGGTAAAACTTGCTTTGTGATAATCGAGGTCGATCTCGATTCGATAAGTGTCCCGCGATGACGGCTTATCCACGGGCTCCGGCGCCTGATCGCCAAAGCCCGCCTCTTGAGCGTAAGCGGCGGAGAACGCGGCCAAAACAAAAAATGCAATTACATAGTACTGCGCCGCCGGAAACTTCATGGGAAATTGTGAGTGGGATGATTTCACACGCTCATTGTACTTCAGTGACGCGCATTTTTTACTCTCACATCGCTTCCGCTCAAAAAATCAATTGACAATCCTCTTTTATCGCTTTATCATTCATCCATCTTGAAATTGACTTTCAAGATCACGGTCAGTCAATTAGAGGTTCTAAGCGATCCTGAGCGATTCTGGAGGATTCCAATGAGTAAGAAGTCTAAGTGTTGCAAGAGTTATAAAAAAAAGGGGAAGGCGTGCAAAAAATGCCCGCTGTTTAGATGATTCATACTTTACGGTCAAATATCTTAATCAATCTAAAATAAAAGCCTTCAAGCGTTGCAGCGCTGAAGGCTTCATAGCAAACCAACCCGATCAGTTTCTGACAACATAGCGAGCGGTGTGCGGGCGAATCCTATCACGCCGCCGCTTATAAATCACTTTCGAATCATTGCAATTCGACGTGAAAGGGGGGCCCGAATGAATTCACCTTGCGCCCCATCTCTGTGGCGCGGCTTTCAATTATTCCTGG
>Ga0190270_10001050_pt1 | contig 12610 bp, 7 predicted proteins | sample Popmic320T_FD_133748 | JGI IMG/M metagenome (GOLD analysis project Ga0190270, IMG submission 133748) | Populus adjacent soil microbial communities from riparian zone of Weber River, Utah, USA - 320 T | ecosystem: Environmental > Terrestrial > Soil > Riparian zone | place: USA: Utah | collected... | reverse complement strand
TGCATCTCGACAATGGCTGGAACTCCGAGCTCGCGGTCGCGAACATCGAGAAGACACTCAATACCCTGGGCATCGATCTCTATACGCACGTCATCGACTGGGAAGAGTTCCGCGACCTGCAGGTCTCGTTTCTCAAGGCCTCGACACCCGATGGCGAAGTGCCCACCGACCACGCCATTTTTGCGTTGTTGTACCGGCTCGCCGCGGACCATGGAGTGCGATATGTGATTACCGGGACGAACGTGTCCACCGAAGGCGTGCTGCCCGAGAAGTGGGGTTATGGCTATTTCGACTGGCGCTACGTCAAGGACGTGCACCGGCGTTTCGGCAAGAGCAAGCTGACTACCTACCCGCGGTTTTCGCTGCTCAAGCTCGCGTACTACATGTTCGTTCGTCGCATCCGGATGGTGTCGATCCTGAATTTCATCGACTACGACAAGCAGCGCGCGATGGAGACGCTGCAGAAAGATCTGGGCTGGGTGTACTACGGCGGCAAGCACTATGAGTCAATCTACACGCGGTTCTACCAGGCGTACCTGTTGCCGCAGAAGTTCGACATCGACAAGCGCAAGGCGCATTACTCGGGCCTCATCTGTTCGGGCCAGATGACGCGCGAGCAGGCGCTGGCGCTCATGCGCGAGCCGGTCTATCCGCCGCAGCTGCTCGAACAGGATCGCGAATACACCATCAAGAAGCTGCAGTTCACCGAAGAGCAGTTCGGGGCGATCATGTCGGCGCCTCTCAAGACCTTCCTCGACTACCGCACCAGCCACCGCCTGTTCGAATGGGCCAAGTCCCTCCTCAATACGGCGCGACAGTACATTGGCTGATCCACTGCGCGTCGTTTACCTGCACGTGATCGGGGAATTCGGCGGTGCCTCGCGCAGCCTGTTCGAGGCCGTGCGCGCATTCCCGTCCGGTGACGTCGAGGCCGTGTTCATCACGGCGCGCGGTTCGGTGTTGCCTTTCTTCGAGAAGCTGGGCCGGGTCGTGAGTGCCTGGGGCATGTCCAAGTTCGACCACACGCGTTATGGCTGCTATCGCGGCGCGCGCTGGCTCATCCTCCTGCGCGAGATTGCGTTCATGCCGTCCACGCTGTCGGCCATTCGCCGCGCGCGGGGTTTGCATCGTGATGTCGACGTCGTGCACCTCAACGAGTTCACGGGGCTGCCGGTGTTGTGGGCGGTGCGACGCTGGCTCGCGCCGCGCGCCGTGGTCGTTCACGTACGCTCGCTCGCGAACGACGACACGCGTCTGGGCCGTACGCGCTGGGTACACCGGCAACTGCGCGCCGCCGCGGCAGTCGTGGCGATCGACGAAAACGTGCGCGCGACTCTGCCGGCGGACTTGCGCGTCGACGTGATCCACAACGCGTTCTCGCCGAGTACGGCGGACACGCCAGATCCGGAAATCGAAGCCAGGCTCGCACGGTTGCGGCCGGAGTCCTTCAAGCTCGGTTTTGTCGGCAACCTGCTGCACGTCAAGGGCATCGACGAGCTGATCGCTGCCGCTCACCTGGTGCGCGAGCGCGGTATCGACGTGGAATACGTCATCGTCGGCGACGACGCGAACTCCTCGCGCGGCCTGCGAGCCTGGGTCCTGCGCTTGTTAGGTCTGCAGCAGAATCGCCGCGCCGCGGTGGAGGCGGAGATAGAGCGGCTCGGGCTCGGCGACCGGGTTCACATGGTTGGTTTCACCGCGGCGATTGCGCGCGTTTACAAGCACATGGATGCGCTGTGCTTTCCATCGCACTACGACGCTCCCGGACGGCCAATCTTCGAGGCGGCATTTTTTGGCGTTCCGAGCATCGTCGCGGTACGCCATCCGCGCGCCGACACTTTGGTTCACGAAGTCACCGGGCTCGCCTTCGAGCCACGTTCGGCCCCGCAGCTCGCGGATGCGATCGAGCGGCTGGCGCGTGACCGCGATGCGACCCGGCGCATGGGCGCCGCCGCACGCGAGATGGCGGAGCGAAACTTCAATGCCTCGTGCAATGCTGCCGCGTTGTTAGCCGTGTACAGGCGGGTCGCGTCGCCGTAGCACGCCGGCATTTCAGGGTACGTACTGCCAGATTGCGGTACCGGCGCCACCGGCCGGGGGACCGCCAAGGATTACCAGTGTTCCATTGAATTCCTTGACGGCGCTCGCGTGACGCATCGGCAGCGGAGCATCGGGCAGCTCGACGAAATTCAGGCAATCCGGCGCGATGTACAGGTTGTTCGAGACGTTGTCCTGCGAACCGACTGAGCCGTCGGAGACGACGCAACCGAAACTCGTTTCGGCCACCGAAAAATGCGTGCGCCCGGGAAAGGGAAGGGTGCTGGCGCGCTGAGTCCAGCTCCGTCCGTCTGGCGACGACCAGATGTCGGTCATTTCCGCGGCGGTTTCCGAGTAGTCTTGGCCCGACGGGACTACTTTCAGTCCGCCGCCGATCAGAAAGATTTCTCCATCGTGCACGATCGAACCATGAATCAGGCCACGCCCTGGCCATGGCGCCTGCTCGACGATGCGCTCCCAGGTCCGGCCGTCATCCGTGCTTTGCCAAACATCGTTGAGTCCCTCGACCGTGCAGTCGAGCTGGCCCCGTTCGCACCAGTCGTTGGGTAGCCAGCGCAGACCGGCGTAAACGATGATACGGCGGCCAATCGATACGGCGTTCGGCGTGTAACGCTTGCCGAACGGCGCGGCGATTTTATCCGCGCGCCAGGTGACGCCATCCGCGGACGACCAGACGTCGTCGATCATGTCACCGCCGATCACGAACATGCGACCGTGGTGCATCAGCCAGGCAGAACCGTGCCGTGGCGGCCAGGGCGCGAAGCCGAGAAATTCCCAGTCGACCAGGTTGCTGCTGCGCCATACCTCGTTGGTGACGGGGCCGTGCAACCACCCGCCCAGTAGGTAGGCCACGCCATCCTTTATCAACAATCCTCCTCCGTCGCGCGGCTGCCAGGAATTCTGATTGGGAATCTCGCGCCACGTGCCGGACTCGAAGAACGTGATTTCACGCGCACCGGCGGCGGCGAACGGAATCTCCATGGTCACGTTCCAGCCTGGAAACTCCACGCTGTAGCCGCGTGTCGTGGCACCCGCGCGCTCCTGGAAGCTGATGACCTGGCTGGCGGGAGTCAGACAATCCTTTCGCATGATCACGTAGAGCACGCCCCCCGAGTCATGCAGGCGGGCGTCGCAGGGCGCGGACATGAGTTCGATCGAAGCGACGACCACCTCGGTGGCAGCAGTTTCCGGCGGCGCGGACTCACCATCGCAGGCGGATATGAAAAGGCTGATGACGGCTGCAAGAATGAGGCGAGGTGAAATCGGGGGCATTGCCGCCTATCGGCGCATGGCTGGATCACCTTAGATTTCCGGGCGAGCGCGCACTGGGAACGAGCACTGGATCACAACAGCGGCAATCACGGTTGCGGCGCAGCTGTTCGGGTAAAAATCAACTCACTTCGTGCGGTCGTAGCCGCGCGCTGGACGGAGAAATTTGGCATGATTCGCCGCGATGAAAAGCCATGAAAACGAGGGCCAGAAACCGGGCCCGCGCGGGTGAGCACGAACTCCGGGACACGCCTCTGGCAGTTGCGCAAGCTCTGGCGCTTCATCTCGATCTACGGCCCCGGTCGCACTCTTTATAAGGTGGCGGGGCGTCTGCGGATGCGGCTTCCGCGCCTCGGCTGGCGACGAATCGAGCGCGACATTGGAATTATCGGCTGCGGACAATTTGCATTCGCGACCATCGGCTATTTCCTCAACCGTGCTTTTGGCTCGCGCATCGCCGTGTGTTTCGATCCGGATGATCGCGCCGCGCAGACATTTGCGCGCGGGCACTCCGTTCCGCGAATCTCATCCAGTGCGGCGGACTTGCTCGCGCAAGCCGGGCTGCGTGTGGTGTACGTCGCGTCCAACCATGCCTCGCATGCCGAGTACGGCGTGGAAGCATTGCGCGCCGGGCTAGATGTGTATCTCGAGAAGCCGGTGGCGATTTCCCGTCCCCAGCTGGTGGAGCTCGAACGCGCGCGGCGCGGTGCCCGCGGAAAGTTGTTCGCCGGTTACAACCGGCCGTTTTCGGGGGCGATGCGCGATCTGCACGCGACCATGAACATCGATCCCGCCGGCGGCTTTTCGCTGCAGTGTTTCGTATCCGGACACGTGCTCGCTGCCGATCACTGGTACCGCCGCCCGGAGGAGGGCACGCGCATTTGTGGCAACGTCGGTCATTGGCTGGACCTGTTCGTCCATCTACTCGGGTGGCGTGGGCAGCCCGACCGCGTGGACATCGCCCTGTCTTGGGCGCGAGACGACGAGCCCGATGACAATCTGACGATCGCCCTCACCACCGACCGTGGCGACATCTGCTCGATCATGCTGAGCTCCCGGACCGAACCATTCGAGGGCATAAACGAGTCCATCAACCTGCAGCACGGGACGGCGATTGCGAAAATCGACGATTTTCGCAGCGCCACACTCTGGCAGGGCGATCGCCTCGCTCGGCGCCGTTACTGGCCGAAGGACGTCGGGCATCGGCTCGCGATTCTGCAACCATTCCGTCATGATTCGCCTCGCGATTGGACCGAGGTGCTGATGTCGACGCTTCTGATGCTCAAGATTACTGACATGGTGCGCGCGCGCGCGCGCTCCGCCGTTTTCTCAATGGTCGAGGAACGATCCGCGCTCGAAGAGGCGGTCTCCGACGTATGAAACAGATCCTGCAGAACCTGAGGACAGGCGCCACGGAGGTCGCGGACGTGCCGTGCCCGGCGCCACAGCGCGGTCAGCTCCTGATCCGCACGCGTCGCAGCCTCGTCTCCGCGGGAACGGAGCGCATGCTGGTTGATTTCGGCAAGGCGGGCTGGCTCGACAAGGCACGTCAGCAACCGGACAAAGTGCGCATGGTCCTCGAAAAGATGCGCACTGACGGCATCGGCCCGACCCTCGCGGCAGTTCAGAACAAGCTCGATCAGCCGTTGCCCATGGGCTACTGCAATGTCGGCGAGGTCGTCGCGGTGGGTGCGGGAGTTTCGGGCTTCGAATTGGGCGATCGCGTGGTGTCGAATGGCAAACACGCGGAAGTCGTCGCCGTGCCCGTCAATCTGTGCGCGAAGGTCGCGAACATCGTTTCGGACGAGGAAGCGGTGTTTACGGTGCTCGCGGCCATTGCGCTGCAGGGCGTGCGACTCGCGCAACCGACTCTCGGCGAGACCGTCGTCGTGACTGGCCTTGGGCTGATCGGGCTCGTGGCCGTCCAGCTGTTGCGAGCCAACGGGTGCCGCGTGTTAGGCGTGGACTTCGATGCGGAAAAGCTCGCGCTTGCGCAACGCTTCGGGGCGGAAGTGGTAAATCTCGCCGCAGGCGAAGATCCGGTTGCTGCGGCGGACCGCTTCACCCGGGGCCGCGGCGTCGATGCCGTGTTGTTGACCGCGGCAACGCGCAGCAGCGAGCCGGTGCACCAGGCCGCATTGATGTGCCGCAAGCGCGGCCGCATCGTGCTCGTGGGCGTCACCGGCCTCGAGCTTTCGCGCGCCGATTTCTACGAAAAGGAACTCACATTCCAGGTGTCCTGTTCGTACGGTCCCGGCCGATACGACCCCGCCTATGAAGAACGTGGGTTCGATTATCCGATCGGCTTCGTGCGCTGGACCGAACAGCGCAATTTCGAAGCCGTGCTCGAACTCATGCACGAACGGCGCCTCGAGCTTGCCCCGCTGATCTCGCATCGATTTCCCATCGCCGACGCCGCGGCGGCCTACGAGTTGGTCAGTGCGGATACGCCTTCGCTGGGCATCGTGCTCGAATACCCCACCGGAGATTCGCCGGCCGCAGCGCGTTCGCTCGAGCGCACCAGCGTCGTGAATGCGCCGCGAACGTCCGATTCACGCGTCGCCGTGGGTTTCATTGGCGCAGGCAACTACGCACGCGCAGCGCTCATTCCGGCCTTCGTGGCGGCGGGTGCGCGACTGCATACGATCGCGTCGGCCGGTGGCGTGAGCGGTGCGCATGCGGCGCGCAAATTCGGATTCGAGAATGCAACGACCGACAATGCGGCCTTGTTCGCGGACGCGAATGTCAGCGCCGCCGTGATCGCCACTCGCCATGACAGCCACGCGCAGCTGGTTCTCGCCGCCAGGCGCGCCGGCAAACACGTGTTCGTCGAGAAACCTCTGTGCGTGTCCCTCGATGAACTCGCCAGCATCGAAACTGCCTGGGACGGCGGCGGGCCACTGCTCATGGTTGGCTTCAACCGGCGCTTCGCACCCCAGGTCGCGCGCATCAAGTCACTGCTCGCGGCCACGCCGGGACCCAAGGCCTTCGTGATGACGGTCAACGCAGGCGCGATTCCGGCGACGCACTGGACCCAGGATCGGGCCGCAGGCGGCGGCAGGTTGTTAGGTGAGGCCTGCCATTTCGTGGACTTGCTGAGATTTCTCGCGGGCGCGGCCATTTCGCGCCATCGCGTGAGCGCGCTCGGCGAAGTTTCCCGCGACTCGGCCACGATCACGCTCGAGTTCGCCGACGGTTCGTTGGGATCGATTCACTATCTGGCGAACGGCAGCAAGGCATTCCCCAAGGAAAGGCTCGAAGTCTTCGTTGCCGGGCGGGTATTGCAGCTCGACAACTTCCGGCGCCTGAAGGGCTTCGGATGGCCGGGATTCAGCCGCATGAATCTGTGGCGCCAGGACAAAGGCCAGAGTGCCTGCGCAGCGGCATTCGTCACGGCGCTGGCGACCGGCGCATCCGCCCCGATCCCGCTGTCCGAAATCTTTGAAGTGAGCCGTGTGAGCATCGAGATCGAACAGGCTGCCGGATGACATCGGCCGCAACCCTGTGGCGCACCGTGCGCCACTTGCGAGCGAAGCAGATCTTCGGTCGCGTGTCCTTCCGATTGTCGCGGCCCAAACCCGACCTGCGGCCGGCGCCGGCGCGCCGCCGGCTCGCAGGCACGTGGCACCAGCCTGCAACGCGTGAGCCCTCGCTCATCGGCCCCGGACGCCTGCGCGTTCTCAATGAGGATTACGACGTCGAAAGGCAGGGTTGGGACGACCCTTCCGCTTCGAAACTGCTGCGCTACAACGTGCACTACTTCGAAGATCTGATCGCACGTGCGTCGAAGGATCGCGACGCCTGGCAGCGCGCACTGGTCGACGGCTGGATTGTGGCGAATCCGCCCGGGGCCGGCACCGGCTGGGAGCCGTATCCGGTGTCGCTGCGCGTCGTGAACTGGATCAAGTGGTTTCTCGGCGGTTCGCAGGTCGAGGCGAGCTGGCTCGACTCCCTGGCTGCCCAGGTGCGCTGGCTGCGAAGGCGGCTGGAATATCACCTTCTGGGAAATCATCTATTCGTGAATGCGAAGGCCCTGATGTTCGCCGGCGTGTACTTCGATGGCCCGGAGGCGCAGGAGTGGCTGGAGGCGGGGGCGGCGATTCTCGAGCGGGAGGTCCCGGAGCAGATTCTCGCCGACGGCGCGCAATTCGAATTGAGCCCCATGTATCACGCACTCGCACTCGAAGACGTGCTCGATCTGCTGAACCTGTGCGCCGTCGAAGGCGCTGCCTCGCAGCGGATGGCGTTTCGCGCGAATCTTGCCCGGCGCACGGGCCCGATGCTCGAGTGGCTGCGTGCCATGACGCACCCGGACGGAACGCCCGGATTGTTCAACGACTGCGCACCCGGAATCGCGGCAGACCTGCCGGAACTGGAAGCCTACGCGGCGCGACTCGGCGTCGTGGCGTCGTGCCCGCGTGATGGGATCGTCCACTTTCCCGCAAGCGGGTACATCCGTGCCGCCTGGAGTGGCGCCACCGCGCTGGTCGACGTTGCCCGCATCGGTCCTGACTATCTACCGGGTCACGCACATGCGGACACGTTGTCGTTCGAGCTTTCGGTCGGCGCCCGTCGACTGCTCGTCAACGGTGGAACATCGCTTTATGGCACGGGACCGGAGCGATTGCGGGAGCGGGGCACGGCGGCACACAACACCGTGGCAATCGCGGAGCAGAATTCATCCGAGGTATGGAGCGGATTCCGGGTCGGCCGGCGCGCACGGCCTCTGAATGTCGAGGTCACAACGGACGGCGTGACGGCCGCCCACGACGGATACCGTTACCTGCGCGGCCGGCCTCTGCACCGGCGGCGCTGGCAATTTGCGCCGGCCTCACTGCTGGTCGAGGATGAAGCATTGCCGGCGCGCCAAAGTGCCATTGCCCGGTTTCATCTGGCGCCGGGCCTGTCGCTCGCGCATGTCGCCGATGCGCACTGGCAGGTCCGCGCGGGCGACGACGTCGCGTGCGCGATCGAAATCATCGAGGGCGAGGCGAGCCGCGAGTCCGCGTCACATGCGACTGCGTTCGGCCGTACCGTGCTGACGGACTGTCTCGCCGTGCGATTGCGTGAAGGACGCGGCAGCGCGCGCTTTACCTGGGGCAACGATGCGAATACTTTTCCTCACTGACAACTTTCCTCCCGAAGTCAACGCGCCCGCGAGCCGCACGCACGAACACTGCCGCGAGTGGGTTGCGCTCGGGCACGAGGTGACCGTCATCACCTGCGCACCCAACTTCCCCACTGGCCGCGTGTTTCCCGGCTATCGCAACCGGCTGAAACAGGTTGAAACCGTCGACGGAATCCGCGTCGTTCGGGTCTGGACCTACATCGCGGCAAACAGCGGGTTTGGCCGGAGGGTCTTCGACTATCTGAGCTTCATGTTCTCCGCATCCTTCGCGGGCTTGTTTGGGCCGCGCCCCGACGTCGTCGTCGGTACCTCGCCGCAATTCTTCACGGCGTGCGCCGCGTGGTTCGTCGGCGCCGTGCGCCGCATTCCATTCGTGTTCGAGCTGCGCGATCTCTGGCCGGAGTCGATCAAAGCCGTCGGCGCCATGGGCGATTCGTTTGCGGTCCGCATGCTGGAGAAGATCGAGCTCTTTCTGTACCGCCGATCCGCGCGTGTGGTCTCGGTCACTCACTCGTTTCGGCGGAATCTCGCGGCGCGCGGAATCGATCCCGGCAAGATCGCGGTCGTGACTAACGGCGTCGACATGAAGCGCTTTCAGCCGCAACAGAAAGACCCCGCGTTGCTGGCAAGCCTGGGCCTCACGGGCAAGTTCGTCGCCGGATACATCGGTACGCACGGTCTTGCGCATGGACTCGAAACTCTGCTCGACGCCGCGGCGAAATTGCGCGATCTGCCGGATGGCGATGACTTCCGGATCGTGCTCCTTGGCGACGGTGCGCAGAAATCCGCACTCAAGGCGAGGGCGCAATCAGCGGGGCTCGACAACGTCGTCTTCATCGACTCTGTCGCGAAAGACGAAGTCGCGCGGTATTGGGCACTGCTGGACGCGTCGATCATCCACCTGCGCAAGACCGAGTTGTTCAGCACTGTCATACCCTCGAAGCTGTTCGAATGCATGGGCATGGGAATCCCGGTCCTGCACGGCGTAGCCGGTGAATCGGCTGAGATCGTCGAGCGCGAGGCCGTGGGAATTCCGTTCGAATCGGACAATGCGGCCGATCTCGTCGAAAAGCTCTTGCGGCTGGCGCGGGATGCGGGTTTGCGGACTACCTTGCGCGAGAACTGCCGTGAGGCCGCAACCCGCTACGATCGCGTCGCACAGGCCCATCTCATGCTCGCGACGCTGTCCGAGGCAGCCGGCAGGCGGCGATCCTAGCTTTTGACGCCCTCCGAGTCGGAGGGGCATAGGGCTCAGTTCGCAGGGCTTCCAGGTGGTTTCCAGCTAACTTCCGCCCTGATTCCACTGCCCGGGCGGCTCTTAGGGATGAGCCGGGCTCAGAATTCGTGCGTTTTCTTGGTATGGCGGCGGCAGCGACCAACGGAAGTCGCCCCAGTGCGACAGTTAGGCAGCAAAAATGCTGTTTTCGATGAGAGAATTCGCCTCGACGTGACAGAAGACCCCAAAGGGGCAAACGGGCGAGTCGGCGGTGGGTTTTGAATTGGAATCACTCCACGTAATGGCGTAGACAATGCCGACAACTTCCGCCCGAGGTGTTGCGCCCTTACAATCGCGCCCCTGCGCGGGATGCGTTGGCAGTGCGCCTAGGTAAGTAAGAGGTTATTTTGACAATCGATTCTGGCGCCGCCTTGGCGTGCTTCTTAGCAACGCTGATGGCCATGTCTGCCCTGAGACCCGTGGCAGTTGCAGTCGATCTCGTAGACAAACCGGGGGGTCGCAAGACTCATCGCGGTGAAATCCCAGTCGTCGGCGGCCTCGCGATGTTCGTCGGCTGCGTCTTTGGCGTCGGGCTTCTCCCTGCCAATCAAATGATCTCTGCGCCATTGCTGTCGGCTGCAGCCCTCGTCGTCCTGGTCGGGTTGCTCGACGATCGCTTCGAGATTTCACCCGTTGCCCGGCTCACCGCGCACCTGGTCGCAGCGCTGCTGGTGCTTGCGACATCTTCCGATCTTTCGATTACCTCGCTCGGCCACCCCTTTGGCGCTTCGCTCGTCGAGTTCACCGATCTCAGCGGTGCGGCGTTTACCTGCGTCGCGATTGTCGGTGCCATCAACGCATTCAACATGCTCGACGGCATGGACGGTCTCGCGGGCACCATGGCGTTCAATGCGCTGATCGCGCTGTCTGTCCTCTCGTCCCTGACCGGCGACGGCATGGTCGGTAGTGTGAGCATCGTTCTGTGCGGTGCTGTCGCAGCCTTCCTCATCTTCAACATTCCGGCAAAATTCAATCGACGGTTTCGCTGCTTCATGGGCGATGCCGGCAGCACGCTGCTGGGGTTCATGCTCGCCTGTCTTTGCATCAGCGCTTCGCAGGGAATTGGCCCCAAGATCAGCCCGACGACCACGCTGTGGATCGTGGCGATCCCACTCTACGAACTGCTGTGGACCACGATGCGTCGCATCCTGAAGGGCCGTTCGCCGTTCCAGCCGGATCGCGCGCATTTTCATCACAATCTGCTCGATGCTGGTTTCGGCGTGCGTGGCGCTTTCTTCGTGCTCATCTGCATCGGCTTGACGCTCTCGTTAGGTGCGATTGCCATCCACTATTTCGAGGTCCCCGATGCCATCTCCTTTGCGCTGTGGCTGTGCTCGGGCCTGGCGATGGTCATCCTGATGCGCAATGCCCGCGTGCTTTGGTATGTCGTGCCCGCGCGCCTGCGTCGCATACGCGAGAGCGAGATCGAAGCCATCTAAGGCTTGCCGCCGCTCGCCGCAAAAGCGGGCCCGCGACGTCCCTTCCTCAAGTCTGACGTCGGTCAAGGGCGCGCGGGCAGGGCGACTTCGTTAGAATTTCGCCCCGCCACGCCCATCTCGGGCAGTCCAGGAACACATGCGAGTCACCATATTCGGATCGGGCTATGTCGGCCTGGTCACAGGGGCCTGCCTTGCCGACGCAGGCAATGACGTGCTGTGCGTCGATGTCGACGCCACGAAAATCGAAGGTCTCAAGCGGGGCGAAGTTCCCATTCACGAGCCGGGTCTCGATGCGCTCATCAAGACCAATGCCGAAGCCGATCGCCTGCGTTTCACCACGTCGGCAGCCGAAGGCGTGGCACACGGCCAGCTCCAGCTCATCGCGGTGGGCACGCCGCCCGACGAAGATGGCTCCGCCGATCTCAAATATGTACTGGCTGTGGCGAGCACCATCGGCGAGCACATGACCGAATACAAAGTGGTCGTGACCAAGTCTACGGTGCCCGTGGGCACGGCGGACAAAGTGGGCGCGGCGGTCTCCCAATCGCTCACGAAGCGGCAGGCGGAGATCGAATTCGACGTGGTGTCCAATCCGGAATTCCTCAAGGAAGGGGCTGCCATCGAAGACTTCATGCGTCCCGATCGCGTGGTCGTCGGCGCCGACAACCCGCGCGTCACCGAACTCATGCGCGCGCTATACGAGCCGTTCACGCGCAGCCGTGAAAAGGTCATCGTGATGGACGTGAAGTCTGCCGAGCTCACGAAGTACGCGGCCAACGCCATGCTCGCGACCAAAATCAGCTTCATGAACGAGCTGGCGGATCTCGCCGAACTATTCGGCGCCGATATCGAGAAAGTGCGCGTCGGCATCGGTTCGGATGCGCGTATCGGCTATCACTTCATCTATCCGGGCCTGGGGTACGGGGGTTCCTGTTTCCCGAAAGACGTGCAGGCGCTGGGACGTTCGGCGCGCGGCGTGGGCTACACACCTGCGTTGCTCGATGCGGTCGAGTCCGTCAACAACGCACAGAAGCTGGTGCTGTTCGAAAAGATGAAAAGACACTATGGGGGCAAACTTGCCGGTAAGACTTTCGCGGTCTGGGGTCTGGCTTTCAAGCCCGGCACGGACGACATGCGCGAAGCCCCGAGCCGCGTGCTGCTCGAGGCGCTGTGGGCCGCGGGCGCAAAGGTGCGGGCCTTCGATCCGGCCGCAACCAAGGAAGCGAAGCGCATTTGGGGCGATCGCCCCGACCTCACGCTGACGGCCCGCGGACGCGAAGCGCTCGATGGCGCCGACGCGCTGGTGATCGTCACGGAGTGGAAGGAATTCCGCAGCCCGGATTTCGATTACCTGAAAAAGACGCTCAAGGCGCCGGTGATCTTCGACGGCCGCAATTTGTACGATCCGGTAGCGATGAAGAAGCAGGGCTTCAAGTACTA
>Ga0190270_10001049_pt1 | contig 12611 bp, 2 predicted proteins | sample Popmic320T_FD_133748 | JGI IMG/M metagenome (GOLD analysis project Ga0190270, IMG submission 133748) | Populus adjacent soil microbial communities from riparian zone of Weber River, Utah, USA - 320 T | ecosystem: Environmental > Terrestrial > Soil > Riparian zone | place: USA: Utah | collected... | reverse complement strand
GCGGTCGTATAACATGTAGTTATATTTTCCAGCGAGACTTTGTCTGGCTTCCTGACTTACCACAAACCGTCCAAGTGCATCGTACCAGTTGCGGGAAGTTCCCGCATCAGGTGTAGTAACCTGTGTTACCAGGTTCAGTGAATTGAACCGGTAATCGGACCTGAATGTATGCGCAGGGTAGATGACCGGCGTTGCTGTATTTTGACGATGAAGCTGGACTTTCCTAACGCTATCAGCGGAAAGCAAGTGAACTCCGTTTGGAGGGATAGTGGTTACAAGGTTATTGGCCTGGTCATAATAGTATAAAGTGAAATGATACAATGCATCAGCATATTTCACCCCGAAGGAATCGATATTCGACATGCAATGCTGAATGAATTCACCTTTTAGTTTTGCCCGTAACTCAGCCAGGTATTGCGATCTGATGATTTGTCCGTTATATCCATCTACTATTTTTTTAGTGCTATCGCATTCGGCAGGATCAGGAGTTCCGAATGGCGGGAATACCGGAAAGCAGCAATCATCACAGTTTTCACCCACTAAAGAGAAATCGTATGCACCTAGTCTGAATCGTTGGACTACACCACTAGCTGGCTTCAGCTCTACCTGCAATTTGTGTGACCTACTGTACCTGAAAGGAATTCTTCCGCCTATTGAGTATTCAAGGCTGCCCTTATTCTTGACGACCAGATTCTGTGTATAAATCGAATCATCAATCCTTAATTCGATCAGTTGAGCCATCATAGAACTGTTCATCGAAGAAGGAGAACCCCCTCTCGGCATTAGGACTCTTGTATTGAATGAAAAATAATAATAGCCTGAATAGTTCAAAGTAAATTTCTTGGCCCAGAGCGTATCTGCCAACCCTATTGGTGCCATTACCGAATCAGTGTTGAGAATATTAAATACACTCAATTTGTTGCTGAATTCATTCGGGCATTTTTTTGGAGGAGCTTCTTTACAGCATTCTGCTATTGGAAAACAATCCCTGGTAGCTCGCCCGTACACAGTTATATACCTAGGCGGCAAATTCTCTACCTGGATCTTAAGAATCACTTTGATTCCATAAACCTTGCAAGTGTCTTTTGAATGGCCGCGGTCAGGTTCGATGCTGATGACCTCCATTTTACCACCTGCGTAATTGATGTTCCTGCCGAAGTCAAAAATATACTGGCAGGAATCGATCAATTTAATCTTTTTGTTTCCACTTATTGCATTGACGGTAAGTGTTACTATATATTGTTGACCACTTCGAACAGCTTTCCAAATAATCTTGCCTCCTGTAATATTCGTTTTATAAATACATTCCAGCCATTTTCGAATCAGTGAATCTTTTAAGTCAATGGACGTAGAATTGCCATTTGCAAATCCGCAGTTGAATATCTGTTCGAGTCCATTTTCGTCGCAGACCGGCGTGCAGGTTTTTGGTGGTTTGCAATTGCCTGTATCAATGCAGGAGATCTTTGCTTCAGCAGAATATTTTTTGTAAGTGCTGTCATATAAATCTACCAGGAATATGTTTGGACCGGAATTGAATTGAGTCGGAATCCTGTTAGGACGGAGGCAGGACATCAATACAATTTTTTGCCATGGAATCAGCGAGTCGGTAGTGATGAAGTTCATCTCACATCGCCTTTTCCGGAGCGTATCATATAGTGTCACATCAAGATTTCCCCCTCCCTGGATAGTTCCGACCCATCGAACATCTCCTTTGTAACCAGGGATGGTTTCATATGCTATTCCAACCGAGCACAAGGTATCCGGGATCAATACAGATCCTGTTAAATGGCCTTTGTTGATTACATACCTGAACAATCCTTCGATCTGATCGTGTTTCCCGCATTTGCAGGTTTTGGAAAGTTGCTTTGCTGAATAATTTTGAATGATTTGAAGGTCAAGGGAATCGACTCCCGTTAACCTAAATGGCAATTGCTCCTGATAGCTGAAAGTTGATGGGAAGATTCTGAATTTATTTCTTAATGCATTACATGTAGAGTCTACAGGTATGTTACAATTTGGAGGATTGCAAGTAGTATAGTGATTAAGCGAATCGCCAATGCATTTATTACAGAATCCCCTACATGAGTCTTTAACATACACCTCGCGCAACGAATCAATCACCTGGTTCTTCACCGACATATATATTGCCCTGAACATTTGCCACTGCATATTGTTTGCGATAGTGTCGGGCGTTTTCGCGAAATTATTATTGTAGGGAGGGACCGACTTGCAATTCACGAATCCACTGTAGATAAACTCTTTGATGTTTTTCCCATTCCGGAAATTATTCAGTCTCGATTTCACATCAGATAGAATGCCGAATGTATTCAGTGATGGATCACTGTTAACGGGATCTATATAAACTGAACTTATGGCATTTTTGGCATTTTCTATCGCAAGCATATTGTCGTTGAACTGCTTGCTCGCCACATATGCTTTCTCATAGGCCTTGCAAAAGCGATAATAGCAATACTCAGGATGCATCGGTAAGAAATATTCTGCCCATGCTGGTTTCCAATTGCTCACCATTCCATTCAGGTCATTATTGATCAGGTAGGGGCTTAGATCGGCTGGCGCAGATGACGCAGGTAATGCTCTCCATTTGCCATTGTAGTAGATCGACAAGGGATATTTGCTCGCGTCAACATTTCCCAATACCTTATCGTACTGTGCATACTGTCCGCCCGGACTCAGATTGATCAGCATCATTGCTTTTGCCTGGTCGCAAGGTGAAGGGCCTTTGTTGCAAATAAAATCGCAATATTCTTTCAACCCGGCTTTCAATGAATCTGGTAGCGCATTGCAATCAGCGCAAGTGAGGCTACAAGTGGAACTGATTTGTTCAGGAACAGGAAAGATGACTGTTGAATCTCCACAGGAATCTGCTTTCTTTAAATAAGATTGATAATAGTTTTCAAAACCGGCGGTATCAACCGTGAGCGTACGGGAAATAGTATAATTGCCCTTGCAAAGGATCTTCGTAAATAGTGTGCGATAAACAGGTGCATTACTGGCTGTACAATTTTGCTGGAGTGTTCCTATCGCTGTATCCACCTGGTGGACCACATTTCCATTTTGATCCCTGAGAAGTAGCTGGATTTTATATCTGCAATCAAGACATACTTTCTGATTGGTGCATAAATTTTTTTCAAAATTCCGCGGTAGAAGCCTATAACCGAAAGCACAGGCTGTATTAATACTAAGATCAAATGTTTTGCTGGAAAACTTTGAGAGCCCATCGGTTGCTACTGTTTGTTCGGTGCCAACTATGTCAACGTTTATGGGTACTACTTGCGACCCGATCGAATCGAGGTTATTTGGAAGCGGGCCGGCCAATGCTGTGGCAACAACCTTTCCATCGATCCGGGCATATTCAACAAACATCTGGCCGTTAGGATCGGTCTTAATCGTCTTCTTGTAATATCTTTCATCACCTGCATCGTTACCTAACAGCATGTCTATTTCATCCTGAGCAACATCTGCATATCGGAAACTGAATTCATGATTGGTGCTTATAAAATGCGTTTTTCCCGGACCACTTTGTCTGATCACTCGATTTGTATTATCATCCGTCCATTGCGTTTGCGTATAAGGAAACCCACCGGCATCCGGAACAAATCCTTGAAATCCTGCCTTATCCTGGTTACCGGATGAATAATACCTGCTTGCTCCGGATTCTATGGATAGCGGCCGGGGTTTTAATATGGCAGGAGAACAGGAATCGGATTTCACTGCGAATCGATCGACATCAAATTGCCTGTATGTAAAAATGGTGTCTTTAGAAACCAGGACCTGTTTCGGAAAAAAACCAAGGTGACGAGCATACTGGTTATCCGGCCTAAGGCTATCCGCATATATTACTGGCGCGGGAAGAGTTTTTATTGCAGCGCGTCCATTATAGTCATAAACAGTGTTCGTTGCAAGGGCGAGCGTATCTGAGTTAGAATAGGTCACTAGCTGCCGTTGCCTGAGTGTGCCGTCCAGATATTGAATGCCATCCTTGCGTCCCCCTTCATCAGAATATTTTGTTGAATATTGCCAGTTCAACTTATTTCCTTCGTGCACAAGTGCATTACTAATTTGAAATCGGGAATAGAGATACAAATTCGACAGGCCGGCATTTTTTCCAGGAAGGAAGATCCTGCTCCAGGATGAAAACAATGCCTGCCCTGTTGAATCCTTCAGTTTCACACAACGTAACCTGAATATCAAAGTGCCTTCCTCGTAAATGATAGGAATGCTATAATGGATTGCAGATGTAACAATTCGTGTTGAATTAAATCGAAAATCTGGCGCCCAGGATGGATTCAATGTTGAAGAATCCTCCGATCCTGCAAACGTCCATTCAAGTTGATATTGATTTGCGCAGGAAACGCTGAACCATGAAACGTTTAAAGTTCGGGTCAGAGGATCATAAATGGAAGGGTTCAATACGGGAATGTATCCATTGAGTGATGTACAAAATGATGTTTGTATAAATGGAGTTTTGCAACCCGATGAATAAATTATTATCGCAATGACTAAAAGACTTAAGAACTTTTTCATTTGGATTAGTTTCTAGGTCTGGCTGATCTCACCTCTGAAATGGTTAACACTCCCTGGTAGGTTTCTTTCTTCACTCTCGTTAATTGTCCTTCCTCATCATATTCATAAACAAGGGCGAAATTGTTGTCATCAAGTGTTGCCATCAATCTCAAATTCATTGGATCATATACAAAGGCATCCATTGACGCATCAAATGGCTGAACCCGGATGTCATCTATATATCCATTCATTGTGGATTTGTTGAGGAACCGGAACCTGACATTATTATACCCAGGCTTGATTGTGAACCGGCCGCCAATTTTCTGCCAGCCATCTACTATTGTACCATACGGTCGGAAATAAACGGTGTCGTGCTGGTCGGTAATGACCTCCACTTCCGCCAATCCGTTATACGTAAGTAGTGTATCATTAGGGATTCTTATCCAGGCATCAACGTAATAATCGCCTGACATGGGGCTGAAAGTTCCAATCAGTTCATGATTTGTCATTTGATACTCACCGTTAACATTGATGTATGAAGGAGCAGCAATAGTAACCGGCGCGAGCCTGGTGATTGCATAATCAAAATTGTTTCTGAACTGAAGGGAGCGGCGCCCGGTGTGACTTACTTCATCAGTAATCAAATAATCTATATTCACATCAAAATCGAAATGTTTCGGAAGCCAGCAGGTGCTGTTTTTTGTATTCTTGAAATCGTAGTCTTCAAATGATAAGAATGCAATTTGCTGATACCGGGCATTATTGGCCGAAGCAACAACCAGGTTGTTACTAAATCCGTATAAGTCTGCACGATACTTGCCCAGCGTGTCTTTTGCCTCATTGAGTTTCCCGAATGGATCAATTCTTATGCTTTGTTCTGTCCATGTCCATTTGGACGGCTGTGAATTACTAATGGCCTTGCATGTCCAATAAGGATCATAATCACTGAAAATCCCAGCTTCCCGGACATGGCCAGTTGTACGGTCAGTCAGGTACAACAAAGATTTGAGTGGCCTGTAATTTCCAAGTAATCCAAGTCGAAAAGGGTTTACGATGCTGTCGCCGTTAAGGCCACAAAGTTGAATATCGTTTACTGCTAAATATTTCAACTGGCAACTTCTCAACGCGAGACATTCGAATTCTCCTGTCACAGAAGCACCCGTTGTTCCGGCAAGCCGGAAGCCATAGTCATTGCAGTATTCATTGCCAGGCCCCTCGTTATTCGACAATACAAAAACTTTTCCTCCGGCGAACTGTATTTGACCAAAATTGTTTGTTTCCAGGTTAGCGCCGCAAAGCCTGTTCTGGTTGTTGCAATCATAAAAGGTAATGGTGGTTGCGGTTTTGGAACTTTCCAAACTGTAGCAAACGGAATCTGCATTAAGATTGAAATATTTCAGCAACAATGCCTGCGGGAGAGACAGCTTGTAGAATTTTCCATAAGTGCTGTCGCCCTGTTGAAAACCTGTTAGAATTGCAGTAAGCAATTGCGATGCAAAACTCAGGTTGCTGGTGTCAGCGCTTGGCTTGCAATCACAAGCTAGTCTTCGTGGATGAACATTGAATGCTGCATAGGTCTGCCATTTGTCTGAATATTCGACTGCATTGGAATTGATGACTTGTTTTAAAACATCCAGTGCCAGCTTGTTTCCGGCAACAGGATTCTTTTTGGTTACGATTTGACCAATTTTAACGCTTTGCATGTTACGTCGTCCGGATCGGAGAACCTTCAGCGATGCATTGTGGAAAGATGTAGGTAACTTTTTGCCAGTGTCATCAATTATGGTGATTTCATCTCCATTTATCTGCAACACCCAGCCTTTTTGACGGTATCCGCCGGTGGTAGTTACCTGTAATTCATCTCCCACGAAAAACAATTCTGTGGCTTTATTTACTTCGAAATTTCCATTAGGGTTTATTGCGGCTGCGGGAATTTCCAATCCATAGTTATGGAATGCCGGGCCCATTCCTTCGTGTACCCAATGAGCAGGGATGTTTAGTGTATAAAGTCGCTCATTGAATTCATTGTTTGTAGAGGATATGACTTCGTTTCCGGTCACCGCATCATAAAGCAGGGTTTTTTCAACAAAGCGTGCGCCGCCGTCAAAGGATACAATTGAATCTATCAGGCCGCTACGCTGACTAACTTTTGTCAGACAAGTGGAGCGGAACAAGATATCCTCAGTGCTGTACTTAGGTACAGGTACTGGTATCGGGATAGGGAATATTCCAATAAGGATTATGTCAACATTCACTTCTACGGAAGGTGCTTTTACGTAAGTTGAGCTTTCGCGTTCATCGGCAACTATATCCGCCTCCACTCCAATTTCTGCTTCGCTGATATTGCCATCCTTGTCAACTACCATGGCAGTATTGTTCAACGATTGATTGGTGTGCTTGTAATAAAAGTTCTTTCCTGAAATGGGGTTGATTGAATCTTTTGCGCTAAATGAATAAATACTTTTTTGTTTTCCATGCATATCATTCATTTCGAAATAGTATCCCTGGGATGCAGCAACCTTGTCGGTGTTGGTGATGTACACAATGATTGGAAGGAATTGCTTGAATTGTTTGATGGAGACCGCAGTTTTCCTAATAATCGTAGGGAAATCGTACGCCGTGTAAAAAGTGTACTCCATCTTGCCTGTCGAATGTTTTGTGATTTCAGGATGGGGATTGCTTCTTACCGTTACCTTGCTGTATCCTACATTTGGACCGGGAAAAAAGGACTCTCCGTAATGCCTGATAGCATATTTCCTTTCATTCTCAACTTCAAACAACTCAATGCCCATGAAAGAGAACTTTTTGCTCACGTTATAATATTCGGGCAACAGAAATGGGTTTTCATTTCCCCCCTGTACAGGCTCATAACTTGCAACTCCACTACTGATGATCTGGTTATTCGGGCCCAACCCTGTGTAGTTGTATTCAAGTGTGTAGTTCTTCGTGGAGTCTTTGCCAGAGGACATAGTGTTCCAGTCGTCTGAGATTTCGATTTTCTTTACCCTGGAACCACCTCCTATTTTGACCAGGTGGGGGACATTCAATCGCACAAATGATTTGCCCGGTTGAATTTCTCCGGCCACACCATCATTGATCAAACGGTTGAACAGGCCACCGGACAGAAGATCACCAGCCGATTTGGCTAAACCGAGAAATGCATTTCCCAGATCTGCTAGTATATCATCTCCAGTTTCAGGAAACTGATAAGCGATGCCCGGATATTCTGTTTTGATCCGCTTCAATGTTGCAAGCGACACCGCTTGAAAATTGCCTTCAGGGTTTACCCGCATTACTATGTGTGTTGAATCAACAACGAAGAGAGAATTGGGCGTCACCTGAAAAAAGCCATCCACGGGTTCAAAAACTTTTATACCAATAGAACCGATAGGGCTTGTTACGTTTACACGACAATTGAAATAGAATTCACTGATGTCTTTTATTAATGACTGTGCAGTAACATTAGTAACCGGGAAAGTGGTTTTGATATGTACATAGTTGTTGGGAGTCCCGTTAGTGTATAAATTGACTGCAGGTTGCCCGTTCTGCGTTGATGAAAATCCGAGCACCTGGAGAAGTTGCATCGCCCTTTTATCCTGTACATAGGCATAATCGTCCGCTTCATAGGTTACTTTCAGCTTTGCTCCTGATGGCGTTTGAATATCCGTTAGTGTCCATGCTGCTGCAAATGAATCAGCCTGTATCCTTCTATTTTCCTGGTCTGTGTAGGGAAACTCATTGTTGGCAATGGACCTGGGTTGCTCTGTTATTCCACCGCCGGGAACGGGAACCCTTTTCAATACCGATTTGTAGGTACCCCATCTGTCAGATGCACCCACAGTATACGAGGGATTCATTCCATTGTATCTGAAATTGAGTGCATTTTTCTGTCCTTTTGTGGATTTCTGATAGGTAAAATATACACGCTTCAAAGTAAGTTTGCCGCTGTCTCCCTCACTGGATGGATTTTTTTTACATAAAGAATAGTCGTATTCAAAATTGACTTTCTTCATAGGAGTTCTGTCATTTTTGAGATATGCACTCTTAGTATAAAGCGAGATTGAATTGAGTTTTTTCAAAGAAGAGTTGATGTCAATTCCGCCATTTTGATCGAGCACACCGTGCGCATCTTTTCGGTTGGAGCAATCAAAAATTGCGATGTAATTTTTTGTCTCAATGCTGCGCAGGTAGAAAACTTCCTTCTCGCCATACTGATAATTGCCCATATCATCATTCTGATCGTACAGATGTCCTGCATTAAAAAATGCTTTATCCTTTTGATATGGGGAACGCCATTTATAGAGAGGATTGCGGAAGTAGGTGAATTTTGTGAACGTACCCAGGTCATCACTGGTAGGGCCGTCACCCAGAATATCTACATAATCAGGCGACAGTATCTCGGTTATGTAGTAAGCGTATGCGTATGCTGGTGTTTCAATTTGACTGAAATAATTGTTCGTACCTTTTTGGTTACCCGTTGTATTGTCAGCAGTTGGATCATATTGCATTAGAATAATAGAGTCGGCAGTCTCGCCGGGTATCTTTTGGCTGATATTGAAGCTCACTTCCTTTTTCTTAAAATTGTATGAAGGCAAACCATAGACATAGCGGGTCCCGTCATCGTTCAGGATCGTTATCTGTGATATTTGTTTTCCTTTGATTGTGTAGTTATTCCTTTGTGCTCTCCCAAGCATCATGGTATCACCATCTGAATTTCCTGTATACACTTTGATCAATCGTTCCTCAGCCATGGTGAGCGCTTCATCTACAGTTAGGAACTGGAAATTGACATTCCGCTGTTCTCTCTGGGTTTTGACAGTATTGCTGGTTGTAAGTGTAGTGGAATTATTGGAAGATGATACCGCAATTGGTTTTGCCTTTGTATCTGCATTACCTTCAAGTTTGATTGCGACAGGTTCTCTCTTGCCGATAAAATTGTAATAAGGTTTATTTATTTGAACATTTTTTTCTCCAACATTTTTGAAGTAGACAGGCTCATATTTGATTTCACTGACCTCTGATTTCTTTTTGAATTGCAGCAAAGTTTTTGATTCGTTCGCCGAATTTGTCCACGAACCGGTATAAGTTTTTGACTCGCTGAATTCAACATCAACTCCAATTTTTGCAATTAATCCGAAAGCCCCATCCGCACCAAGACCCCCGCCATTGCTCACCGTTTCATTGGCAGGATCACTTACCGTACCAATATCATTTCGGAACGGACGAAAAGTGCCGGAAATTCCCTGGCCGGTAACTGTATATGTGTCGTATGTATAGTTGACAATTGGCAGATCGGGATGGTTCACTTCAAATGCACCATCTTTTTCCCTATTGAAATCATGAAGCGCATTCTTTTCCCCAATTCCAAATTGCGAATACATATATCCGTATGCACTGTCTATTTTTTGCTTCACATCAAGTGTCTGTGAATTGTAAAAGGCGCCCAGGCTTCCTGCAAATCGTACTCCTTGTACCTCACCCCCAAGCTTGAGTTTGAATGTCAACGAGAGGTTTTTCATGGGCATGGTTACAGAGGGAGTATAGGTCTGACGTGCGTATGTCAGCGGGAACGTTGTTGAATAGGCATCTGCATCCTTATATCCGTTAATTTCTCTATGGAAAGAAGGAGCTACGTACACGCTGTTCAATCCATCCAAAGAGTTCCAGCTAAATCCTGCTGACCCTGTCAGCGTTCCTCCTGTTTTGCCCCGGGAATCCTCGTTCATCATTGAATAGGACAAACTCACGGAAGGGGAAATGGTAGCGCCGGCATCAGAACTTAGTCCAAGGTTCGCTGAAACCCCGGCATTCAAGGCGTTACCGATAGAATAAGCACCACTTATTCCTGCTCCGAGATCTAAGCCAATTCCAGTATAATTGTTATGTTTTACCCCAAGGCTTGCGCTGAATCCAATACCGTATAATTCAACGTCGGCGCCCGTGCTACCGCCAAATATGACATGCGGTTTTATATTAAAAGACTTAGTTATTGGCTCTCCGGAAAAATCATCCGGCAAACCTCTCACGTTCCTGTTGATGGCACCTGGACTTAGATTCCAGCCTAGTCCTACCCATGAAGCTTCGTCCTCCATGGAGATATTTGATTTGTAAAAAAGATTTACGGGGTAGCCACCCACATCCAACAATGGAATATTATAAGAAAAGTCCCCACTGAAAAAGTCTACCAGGTTGTTTGCATCAGCAGGCTTGAAAGATTGAACTTCGGGCTGCGTGGGGCCCCCATACAATGTTTTTTTGGAGCCTTTTGCTTTGAAATCTTTTTTGGGTGTTTTGAAAGCTGGTAACTCTTTATAGGTTGGCGGAGGATTCACGAACACAGGAAAACTGAAACAAAGGAGGGACAATGCCACAGAGGCGATCACAATGATGGGTTTAGTCATTTTCATTTCACTAGAATTAGGTCATGAAGAATCAATTTCAGAGAGTGTTAAACGGGGTATCAGAAAATATAAAAGGGTTCCAGATCGTTTTCGATCAGACCTTAACGGGAAGAACACGAAGTTACATCACGATGCAAGTAACAATTATAGCCTCTATGGGCTACCCTTTTCGTGGTATATCCTTTGCAAAACCTTTGTGAGAATATTAAAATGTATTCTGTAGGATTTTAATACAGATACCTAAGCGGAATCTTAAATGTAACAAAAGTTGGTTGCATATAAGATGTAACAAAAGTTAGATGCATATAAGTTATGCTTTTTTGGGGATTAAGACTAAATCATTCTTTACCTCTTCACACAAATCGATGCAGCTCAAACCCGGTATTCATAGTACAAATAATCTTCTTTCAATCCCGCTCCTCCTCCTGTTTTTCCATGATTTTTAAAATATACTGTTTTTCAGGGATAGCGTCCTTACAAATAATGTTTCAGATTTACTCCATCACTAACAACTAAAAAGGATCAATCACCTCACACTAAAAAAATAATGAAAAAGCAAGTTTACTCTATTTTAATAGCCAGCTGTTTTACGGCCATGTATTTTTTGTCAGCGATCCCCGCAATAGCACAAAAAGAAAACCAAGAGTCCCTTGTTACACAGGAACAGGTTGCTCAAATAAATGAACTGGTTAAGCCCCTGAAAGAGCAAATCGAAAACATGCTGAATAAGGACGAAACGGGCAATTATAAAGCTTACCAGGAAGAGGTAAGAAAAATGAATGCTTCAAAGAGTTATAAAGAAAAGAGCACCCTTACCAACCAAATCAGGGAAAAGTATGCATCTTTTTTTAAAGAGGTATGGACCAAAGCCAACGTGGATGAAAAGTTGTACCAGCAAAAGATAAAAGAGGTTTTTCCTGATGCCATCAGCGGCACCATAGAATTCCAACCATTCTTAAATTTTTCAATTGTCAGATCATCTTCCACTACTCCTCGATCCGCTCCTCCGCCTCCGCCGGAAGATAAATGCCTAGACGTTTGTGGTATTGCTGCCGGACAAATAGCAGGCACATCTGCCCTTATTAGCGGTGGTGGTGGCAGTTATGGGAACTGTTTTTTAAGAACGTCTGCCTGGGGTGCTGCAGCAGCAGGAAATAATTTGTATGGCTATCTAAGAAATAATGTAACAATCCCCGGCACACTACCAAATGATGCAAGAAAGTTGCATGTAAGAAAAAGCTATGAATTAAAAATGGAGGCAACTTCTTTTGCTGTACTGGGATTTGGATATGCGGAAACACGTGCAAATACTTACCAGGCCAATGAGTACCTGCTGGTAATGTCGCCGGTAATTTTTTCTGCCAATAAAATAATCAGCAAAACAATGAACGAAGATTATATACTCGAGAAAAAAGACGTTGCAAAATCTATATTTAAAACCTATGCCGGAACTATGGCTTATTTAATAAGCGGCAACTGGTGTTTTGCTGAATTCTCTTCCATTACCTGGAGCATTTGTGAAGAAAAATAATTTCCCCAACCATACAACCAACAAATTATGCGCATCCTAATTCTTATTTTATTGATTTCTCCGTTGTGGGGGAATGCCCAGAAAAACGATGCATTGATCCGGCTTACCGATGCAAAAGGTCAGCAAATAAAAGGCGAATCGGTTTTAAAAGGATT
>Ga0190270_10001048_pt1 | contig 12611 bp, 13 predicted proteins | sample Popmic320T_FD_133748 | JGI IMG/M metagenome (GOLD analysis project Ga0190270, IMG submission 133748) | Populus adjacent soil microbial communities from riparian zone of Weber River, Utah, USA - 320 T | ecosystem: Environmental > Terrestrial > Soil > Riparian zone | place: USA: Utah | collected... | reverse complement strand
GGTCGAGCGCGGCAGATGGAAATTGGTGACCAGCCCGTCGACGGCGCGGAAGGCGTAGCCCGGGGTGATGAAGATGTCGGTATCCCCCTCGAACGGCCGGATCGCCCCGTCCGCGCCGGTCGCGCTTTCCAGGAGGCGGAGCGAGGTCGTGCCGACCGCGACGACCCGCCCGCCCCGCTGCCGGACCCCATTCAGGCGCGCGGCCGCCGCCGCGTCGATCCGGCCCCATTCGGCGTGCATGACGTGCGCGTCGGTATCCTCGGCCTTGACCGGCAGGAAGGTGCCGGCGCCGACGTGGAGGGTCAGCGTCTCGTGGCCGACGCCCGCCGCCGCCAGTGCCTCCATCAGCCGCGGCGTGAAGTGGAGCGCCGCCGTCGGCGCCGCGACCGCCCCCTCCTCGCGCGCGAACATGGTCTGATAATCCTCGGCGTCGCGCGCATCGGCCGCGCGGCGGCCGGCGATATAAGGCGGAAGCGGCATCCGCCCGGCCCGTTCGAGCAGCAGCTCGACCGGCTCCTCGCCTTCGAACGCGAGCAGCATCGAGCCGTCCTCGCCCTTGTCCGACGCGAGCGCCGCCACCCCCTCCCCGAATTCGATCCGGTCCCCCCCGCGCACCCGCCGCGCATTGCGCAGGAAGGCGCGCCAGGCCCGCGCGCCCTCGCGCTTGTGCAGCGTGGCCCCGACCTTCGCCTCCCCGCGCCGCCCCTCAAGCTGCGCCGGAATGACCCGCGTATCGTTGAACACGAGCACGTCGCCCGCGCGCAGCAGGCGCGGGAGGTCGGTCACGTGGTGGTCCGAAAGCGCCCCGCCCCCACCGACGCCGAGCAGCCGCGCGGAGTCGCGCGGGCATGCGGGCCGCAGCGCGATCCGCTCGGGCGGCAGCTCGAAGTCGAAGAGATCAACCCGCATCGCGTGTCGCCCGATCATCCAGAGCTTGCCGAAGGACTCGCTTGGTGTCCGCCAACACGCTCAAGGCGCGCACAGGCGAGCTGGGTCCGCCGGGATTATCGAGCGAGTCCGAAGCGTGCCCCGGCAACCGATGGAGGATTTTTACGTCCACTTCAGTATCGGCCATCCCGCCGCCGCCGCGTCGGACCGAAAGCGACGCGGCGGATTCACTACATAAGCCTCGTTCGCCCAGCAGAAAACGGGCCGGTCCGACGGATGGTCTGAAAAGAAGCGCACATGGAGCGATTGGCCGTCGAGGCCCGCCTCCCTGAAATAGGTCTGAAGCATGGTGAGCTTCTCTCGGCCGTGACAATTCTCCCCGGAAATGCGGGGCGTGAGATAGTTGCCATCCCACGTGGATTGCGTGCAGACGATCTCGTCGATGCCGAGTTGGTTCGCGATCGCTTCGACGTAGAATGCGTTGGCGGCCGTCGCGAGCACGATCCTCCTGCCCGCGTGACGCTCAGTCTCAAGCCTGTAGATGGCATCCTTGTGGAAGCGGAGCCGCCGGACGAATCCTCCGGCCAATCGGGCGATGTCCCCACGCGGCACTTTCGCGCCGAGGAACAAAGCCTGCAGCCGCTCCTTGAGTTCCTTGCGGCTCAAGGCCCTGAACAAGTAAGCAGCGAAGCCCAAAACGGCGAGTGGCGCCAAGAGCAACCGCCAGGGGGTGCGGCGCCAGGCCGCGTAAAGCAGGAACCCCGTATAGGTACCGCGCCGGGTCAGCGTCCGGTCCAGATCGAATACGGTGACGGGCTGCGTCGGCCCGTGCGGGAGCGCGGCATTTCGGTGCGACAGGAGCCGATCCGCGAACCGCCAGTCCTCCAGGGAATCCACATCGATCCCCGCTTCGGCGAAGGGCAGGACGACGACGGCCGGTTTCAGGCCGAAGCGCACGCCGGCGCGATCCACGACCTGTTGAAGCGACATCGTCCGGGTCAACGCCCCGATCGCCAGTGCCGGCCCGAAGCGCCAGAGCAATCTGAGCTGGTTTTTGCGGCTGGCTTCGGCTCTCGCCAGGACCCGCAGAGCTTCAGCGGACCTGGGCGAGCGCGCGGTAAACAGATTGGCGCCCGTATAGGCGCCCGCCCGAAAGCGAAGCCAGGTGCGGCGGCTTTGTGGATAACGGTGTGAAAGCAACTCTCGAGCGACCACGGCCAGGCTGACGTCCGAGCCTTTGCTTGCCGCCAGAAAGTGCTCGACCATGTCCGGGGTGAGCAACGGATTGTCGGCTGTCGTGACGAGAACTGGCCAAGGTGCAGCTTCCGTGCCCGCGAGCATCGCGAGGCTCTCGGCGATGCCGTCCTTGCCGGCTGCCCAGTGTATGGGACAGCGATCCGAGAGGATTTGCAGATTCGGGCAGTCCAGCATCACCGGTCGCTGCGATACGATCAGCACCCGGGCCACCGAAGGGCATCGGACCAGGGTGCCGACGACGTGCGAGATCATCGGTGCGCCCGCGACCGGGACGAGCGCCTTCAGCGGCAGCTCGAAATGTGCGGCCAAGGGATCTTGTTCGGCTCGCGATCCGGCGAGCACGATCGCCGTCAATCCTTGTCCGTTGGCGTGAGCGTCCCCGTGGGACGGCGAGGCGCCCGCCCCCACTCCAACCGATTGCATAGGATGATGCCCCGCAGATTGCGCATCGAACGTTGCACCAAAGGCCGCAACCCTGCAATCCCGGCACTCGGGGCGGTGACGGGGACGCGTTCATGGCGGCAGGCGAACAGGTGGACCGGGCGATCATCCTGAGTGCCGGGAAGGGGTCTCGCTTGCTTCCCCTGACCGCCGACCGCCCCAAGTGCCTGATCGAGATGTCCGGCCGCACCCTCCTCGAGTGGCAGCTCGACAGCCTGTTCGCGGCCGGCATAAGCGAGATGGTCGTGGTGGCGGGCTTCGGCCTGCAAGCGGTCGAGAACGTCCTGGCCCGCCGCGGCTCGCGACGGGGCCGCGTGGCGTTAATCTTCAATCCCTTTTATCACGTCGCGGACAATCTCGGCTCGGCTTGGATGGCTCGAAGCGCGATGGACCGCGACTTCTTGCTCCTCAACGGGGACACCTTGATCCCGCCAGCACTGGTGGAACGATTGCTCGCTGCCGCGCCTGCTCCGATCACCCTCGCGGTGGATACCAAGGAGCATTACGACGCCGACGACATGAAGGCCCTGTGCGAGGGCGACCGCCTCGTCCGCGTCGACAAGGGACTGGCCGCCGGCAACTACAATGCGGAAGCGATCGGCCTCGCCCGCTTCACCGGAGAAGGCCGCACCGCATTTCGCAAAACGGTCGAACAAATGATGCGAACGCCCGAAGGGACGGCGCAATTCTATCTTCGCGCCATCGACCGCCTCGCCGACACGGGCATCGTCCACGCCGCGCAAATCGGCGCGCTGGAATGGACCGAGGTCGACTATCCGGCCGATCTGAAGATCGCCCGCCGGCTGACGGGTCGCTGGGCTGCCGCTTGCCTAACGGGCAGCGGGCCAGTGCAGGCGGAGCCAACCTCGTAACGCCTCGATCTGGTGGCGTTCCAGGGCGGCGGCTTCGCTGAGCTGCGGAAGCCCGGGCCAACCCGAATCGGCGAGCCTCACCCCCTGCGCCTCGCGAACTCCTTCGTAGCGAGGGATGACGTGCCAGTGGACATGCGGATCGACCATCATCAGCATCAGATAGTTGATCTTCGAATAGCAGACCGCGCTGCCCAGCGCCGCCTCGATGTCGGAGACGGCGCGATGCATCTCGGAAAACGCTTCCGCGGGCAGATCGGAGAAGGACGTGAAGTCGCCGGGAGCGGCGAGCACGAGCGATCCGAGCGTCGGCTGCTGCGGCCGCAACAGGACCACCCAGTGCCGATATTCGGCGACCAGCGTATCGGGATAGCCGAACCGGAGGATCGTCTCGTTCATTCTCGCTCCAGCCAGGAGAGGATCGGCGCGCGACTGCGGTGGAACCGCGCTTGGGCGATCCTGACGAGGTGGAACAGGCATGACAAGATTGTCCATGCGGCGACCGCGAGAAGCCCTATGTCGGGCCGGCCCAGGACGAGCGACGCGAACAGCAGCACCATGTTCGGATTGCGGCGGGCGGTGACCAGGCGGAACCGCGTGTCGAGCGGCTCCCACACGTGGATGTGGATTCGGAACCACAGGATGAACAGGCCCTCGATCGCTCGCTGCACGATATAGCCGCCAACGAGCGCGGCCATCGCGATCGAAAACAGACCTGGATCGAGAGGCAGCCCGTATGCGTGGAGGCCCACCCCCCATGCCCACCACCAGATCAAGGGATGGATGAGATCGATCCCGTGATCGAGGATGTCGCCGATCCTCGACGAGGTGATCGTGCAGCGGGCGAGCTTTCCGTCGACCGTGTCGAGGACCATGAATCCGAGGGCGGCAAGCATTCCCGGCCAGTATTCGCCGCGGTAGAAGGCAACGCCCGCCGCAACGCAAAAGCACGCGCCGATGAGTGTAACGGCGTTTGGACTGAGGCCGGCCCGGGCCGCCAGTCGGGTGAGATGCAGGGCCCATTCCGGCCACAAATATTTGGTCAGGAGATCGGTGACTCCCTTGTACGCGGCGTAATAGGTCCTTCGCTCGATGGCCGCGGCACGATCGGCGGTCAGGCGCTCGATGAAAGGCTGCTCGCGCTTGCGCAGCAGCCGGTCGTGCTGCGGCTCGAACGTCTCCTGGGCGACCAGCACCATCGCCGGCGACTCGGCGAGGGGCCGTTGCTCGATCATGGCCTGTCTGGCTGCATCGGCCGACTCCCGATCGGAGCAATGTGCCAGCACAAGCTCGCCTTCGCGCGTCACGCCATGGCCGGGCCTGTCGGCCACCCAATTCAGCCAATAGGGGTCGAACGCGAAGTCCAGATTCGCGAGGACATGCCGTGTCTCGGCGCCTGCTGCGAGGCCCAGCGTGCCACCGATGCGCCGGAGCCGCTCCTCGCTCTTCAGCCCCCACAGCCGGGCCGGATTGTGCCCGACCGCCTCGATGCCGCGGGTCGTCATGTCGGTGGGCCGGCAGCCGGGGCCGGCCGGCGAAGCACTTTCGAGACATGGTCCGCCGTGCGTAAGGCAAGCGCGACGATGGTCAGGGTCGGGTTCGCCCAGCCGCTGGTGGGAAACAGCGACGAGCCCGCGACGTAGAGATTGCCGATTCCGTGAATGCGCGTATCCGCATCCGTGACGCCGCGCCGCGGATCGTCCGCCATGCGCGTGGTTCCCATATGATGATAACCGCCGATCGGATGCGCGGAAATCAATGGGTCGGTCTGCCAGCCTCCGTCTGGATTGCCCAGCCAGTCGGCCGGCTCGACGCATCCGAGGCCGAGCCGCGCGAGCTCGTCGCCCAAGGTGCGGACGAGCACGGCCACGCTTTGGACGTCGATCGGGGACAGGCGCCAGTCGAGCTTGACCCGCGGCAGGCCGAGCGCATCGCGCTCGGCGGTCAAAGTCACCCGGCTGTCGGGGTTCGGAGCCTGCTCGGCACGGACCAGCAGCGCAAGGTCGAGCTTGCCCATCTTGTGCAGAAGCCAGGGCCGCAGAGGATCGACGGTGCGCTGCGCCAACGTGGCCGCGCGCTTCGTGGCCATCCAGAGCGATCGGCCGCGCCGGGTCGGCTTCATGTCGTGCTTCAGGGTGGAGTAAGCGCGCATTCCCCAGAACTGCGCGGCGCGCTCCGGCTGGCGCGCGACGATTACGAGCGAGCTGTTCAGAATTCCTCGTTCCGCCTGGAGACGAGGCGCGGGAGCGATAAGCGCGGCCAGATCCTGACCCTTGATGCGATGACGGCGCCCAAACGCCGTCAGCAACCGCCAGGCGCCGGCGTCAACGATGCGCCCGCCCCGGCCGTGGGGATGCTCCATGAAAAAGCGTCCGACCGTGTCGTGATCGTTGCCGAGCCCAGCGGGCATCGAACCGTTCGATGCGAGCAGCAGACGCGGATTTTCGATTCCGCCGGTCGCAAGGATGAACATGCGCGCTTTCACCGTCAAAACGGCCCCGGCATGCGATCTCGCCACGACGCGCTCAATTCCCCTGCCGGACTCGGCGGCTTCGATCGCGGTCACCGTCGCGTGCAGGACGACGTCGCATCGCGGATGCTCGACGATGTCGCGGCAATTCTCGAAGGCAAATCTATTGAAGCGATTGTCGAACGCCCACGCTCGGTTGACCAGACGGTCGCCGTCGAAATCGGGAAGTGGGACCCCGGCGGCTCTGAGCATTTCCTCTTCGGGGGGCGCCGCTCGACGCCCGAACGAAGGCCACGCCTCGTCATAGTAAGGCCGTAGTGTCTCGTGCGCGAACGGCCAGCCCGAGTGAGGCAGCCACGGCTTCCTCGCAAAATCGAACGGTTGGAGTTCTGCGCATCGTCCTCCCCAGATCGCCGTCGTTCCGCCGAAGAATCGCAGCCGGGCATGATCGAGCGGATAATATGGTTCGCCGACCGTCTCGCCGGCGTTGAGGTCCGCGGCCGGCGCTTCGTAATCCTGGCCGCCGCTCTCCAGCAACACGACACTGTGACCGGCGCCAAGCAGCCGTCGCGCGATCGTGAGCCCGGCGGCGCCGGCGCCGATGATGCAAATTTCGCTCTCGCGGGTCAGGCTGGATTGAGCGTCGGCGAGGTCGCTGAGCATTGGGCTCCCTTCTCTTGGGCGCCTCGCTGTTACTGCCGGCGCGGCGGCGGCGCGGCCGACGGCGGCGGCGGGCTCTGCGGCCGGGCCGGCGGTGCCGGCGCTGCAGCCGCCGCGCGAAGCTCCTCCGCGCTCGGCGGCGGGACGTTGTCGGCGCCGATCGAGGCGCGCACGATCCGGCTCGGAACGGCCGGCGGCTCGCCGCGCTGGATGGTGTCGACGAAGCTCATGCCGGCGACGACCCGGCCGAAGACGGTGTACTGGCGGTCGAGGCTGAAGCGCGGGGCGAGCATCAGGTAGAATTGGCTGTTGGCGCTGTTCGGCTCCTGCGTCCGCGCCATGGCGGCGGCGCCGCGAAGGTGCGGCAGGCCGTTGAACTCGGCGGCGAGGTCGGGGAGCGGCGAGCCGCCGGCGCCGGTGCCGGTCGGGTCGCCGGACTGGGCCATGAAGCCCTCGATCACGCGGTGGAAGGCGATTCCGTCGTAGAAGCCCTGGCGGGTCAGGGTGCGGATGCGCTCGACATGGCGGGGCGCGACGTCCGGGCGGAGCTGGACGGTGACCCGGCCGCCGGTGGTGAGGTCGAGGTGCCAGGCATTTTCGGGCAGGAGCGGCGGCGGCGGCGAATAATCCGCCGGGAGCTGCGCGGCGGCGGCGCCCGCGATCAGCATCGCCGCCGCGGCGGCGGCGATCTTTCTCAAAAGCATGAAAGCTCCCACACTAATCCGTTTCAAATCACGCACATAATAGGTCGGAGCGCCCGCGCGGACAAGCTCAGCCGCCGCCCTTGCGGCCGAGGCTGTCGACCCGCGCCTTGACCTCCTCGGCAACTCTGGGCGGCACGAACTTGGCGACGTCGCCGCCGTAGAGCGCGATCTCCTTGACCAGGCGCGAGGCGATCGGCTGCAACGATACGTCCGCCATCAAGAAGACCGTCTCGACCCGGTCGTTCAGTTGCTGGTTCATCCCCGCCATCTGATACTCATATTCGAAATCCGCGACCGCCCTCAGGCCGCGGACGATGACCGAGGCGCCCTCGCGCTCGGCGAAGTCCATCAGCAACGAATCGAACGAGACGATTGCGATCGCCCCGTCGGCAATCCCGGCGACCTCGCGGCGAACCATCTCCATCCGCTCGGCGACGCTGAACATGGGCGACTTGGACGGATTGGTGGTCACTCCAATCACCAGCCGGTCGACCAGCTTCACGCCGCGCCGGATGATGTCCATGTGGCCGAGCGTGATCGGATCGAACGTGCCCGGATAGACCCCTGTCCTCATCCGCCCTCCTTAGAGTCCGTACTCGATGCCGTCGAGCAATCAGTGGTCCCGCTCCACCGCGAAGCGGGCGATGGCGCGAAGCAGGCCGGCCTCGGACCCGTAGCCGTGGAGATGCTCGGCCGCCTGGGCGACAAGCAGCTCCGCTTGCCGGCGCGCGCGCTCCGGCCCGAGCAAAGAGACGAACGTCTCCTTGCCGGCGACATGGTCCTTGCCGACGCGCTTGCCTGTCTTCGATTCCTCGCCTTCATGGTCGAGCAGATCGTCCGCGATCTGGAAGGCCAAGCCGACGTCGCGGGCATAGCCGCGCAAGCCAGTGCGTCCCTCCGCCGGCACCCGCCCCATGATCGCCGCGGCTTCGAGGCAGCAGCCGATCAGCGCGCCCGTCTTGAGCTGTTGAAGGCGCGTCACCGCCGCGAGGTCGAGGCCGCCCCCGGCCGAGCGGAGGTCCATCATCTGCCCGCCCGCCATCCCCGCCGGACCGGCGGCGCGGGCGAGCTCGAGGACGAGATCGGCGCGAACGAACGGGTCCTCGTGCGTCTCCTCCTCGGCGAGGATCTGAAAGGCCAGAGCGTGGAGCGAATCGCCGGCGAGGATGGCGGTCGATTCGTCGAAGGCGCGGTGCAGCGTCGGCTTGCCGCGGCGCAGATCGTCGTCGTCCATGCTGGGCAGATCGTCGTGGATCAGCGAATAAACGTGGACGCATTCGACGGCGAGCGCGACCCGGATCGCCCGTTCGCGCGCGACGTGGAACAGGTCGCAGCCGGCGATCACGAGCAGCGGCCGGATGCGCTTGCCGCCGCCGATCGCGGCATAGCGCATCGCTTCGTAGAGCCGCGAACGCGCGTCAGGCGGGACGGCGAGCAAAGCGCCGAACGCGCGGTCGATCTCGGCGCCGATTTGCTCAAGCGCGGCTTCGAGGTTGACCGGCGGCGCGGCCATTGCTCAGGCGGCGTCGAACGGCACGGTGCCCGTCGGCTCGCCGCTCCGGCCGAGCTGGATCTTCTCGATCCGCGCCTGCGCAGCCTGCAGCCGCGCCTCGCATTGCTGGCGCAGGCGATCGCCTTCGCCGTAAAGCTCGATCGCCTCGTCGAGCGAGGCCTCGCCGCTCTCGAGCTTGCGGACGATCTCCTCGAGACGCTTCAGCGCGGCTTCGAACGAGAGCTCGGCGATGGGCTGTGGCTGGTCTGACATGGCGAAGCAATGATCTTGGAACTACTGCGGGTCAAGGCGATGCGTCATGCGTCTGGCGCCCGCCACAGGGTCCATTCGCCGCTCCAATGGTCAGCGCGATCCCTGCGTCTCCGCTCCGGCGAGGGCGTGGCACGCCTCGGATATCGAAGACTCATAGAGACCGCAGTAATCCCCTGTGCCGCCCTCCGTGAGCATTCTACGCTGGCCGACGGACACGGCGAGCTCGAGCGGATCGTCAAGCGTCAACTCGCGCGGATCATCGCTCATCGCGGTCGACCTGCTGCGCGCCACTAGCTCACGGAAATCATGGCAGGAATATCGCTGCTTGAGATCGGTGACGCACGCCGCGGCGCTTTGCACCAGCCTGGGCTGAGGTGCATTTCGGTCGACGGGAAAGTGCTCGAAGCCCACTCGCTGCTGTCGCAGTGGAGTGGTAAGCAGCACTACAGCCACCATTGCCAGCAGCAGCACGGCGGACAGGACGTTCAACGACAAGCGGAACCGTCCGACGGCCACCGTTTTGCGTCCGTGGCCGGACAAAGCCAGCCACACCACGGCGCAAGCGCCAAATATGAGTACAGCCAGACCTGGACTGCGAACGCCCTGAATGATTGAGAAAACCGAGGCGGCAACCGTCACGATGGCCGCAACCATAGCCAATTTCTGCTGGGATGGCCCGCTTGGCTCTTGCGGATCGGACATCGTCGCACCCTCTCCAATCAACCGTGGACCCAGCTAGAACCACGAGCGCTCCTATGATCGGACCTTCAAACCGTGGCGCACTCGCGTCAAGCGATCAAGCAATGCCAAACCAGGCGACGCCGTCGCGCAGCTCGCGCCGGGCCCGCCCCTCGACTTCCAGGCGCCGCAGGTGGGCCATTGCCTCGCCGGTGGCGAGGCCAAGGATCGAATCGTCGATGGCGCGGCCGAACAATATGGGGAAGCAGTCGACGGCGCGGCGGGGCTCCGCGAGATGCGCGTGCAGCGCGTCGAGGCGGCCGAGATGGCCGTCGCGCAGGGTGTCCAAACGGGCGTGGAGGCCGGTGAAGGGCTCGCCGTGCGACGGCAGGACGAGGAGGTCCGCCGGCAGCGTCCGCAGCTTCTCGATCGAGGCGAGCCAGTCGCCGAGCGGGTCCGCCATCGGCTCGCTGAGGCTGAGCGACACGTTGGAGGTGATGCGCGGCAGCACTTGGTCGCCGGCGATCATCACGCCGCCCGCCTCGTCGACCAGGCAGGCGTGTTCGGGGCAATGGCCGCTGCCGACGACGACCCGCCACGTTCGTCCGCCGATCTCCAGTGCGTCGCCGTCGCGCATCCGCACGAAGCTCACCGGCACCGGGCTGACGACGGAGGCGAATCGCCCCCAGCCCTTGGCCTGCTCGGCCTCGATCCGCTCCTCGGACCAGCCGGCGGCGCGCCACCAGGCGATTGCTTCAGGTGGCGGCGCGTCGCGGATGTCGCTGGTCAGCATCCGGGCGAACAGCCATTCCTCGCGCGTCATCCACAAGGCGGCGCCGAAGCGGTCGGTCAGCCAGCCGGCGAGGCCGATATGATCGGGGTGGAAATGAGTGACGATGATCCGGGTCACGATGCGGCCGGTGAGCGGCCCGGCGAACAACGCCTCCCAGGCCTCGCGCGAGGGAGCGATGTCGAGGCCGGTGTCGACGAGCGCGACCCCGTCGCCATCCTCGATCGCCCAGACATTGATGTGCTTGAGCGAGCCCGGCACCGGCAGCCGCGCCCAGCCTATGCCCGGCGCGATCTCGATCAGCTCGCCCGGCTCCGGCCCGCGGCGGCCGAGCGGATAGCTCAGTCCCTTGTGGCTATAGGGGACGTCGGCGAGCGCAGCGTCGGGGGACGCGGGCTCAGCTGCGGAAGATGTCGTCGGCACTCGCGGCCTGACCGTCGGCCCCGGCCAGCTCGGCCGCATGAGCGGCTTCCGCCTCCCGCGCCGCAGTCTCGCGCTGGGACCGCAGCTCCTCGATCAGCGCCTCGCGGTCCTGCTCGATCCGGCCGTCCGGCGCCGCCGGGTCGAGCCCGGCCGCCTTTGCCGCCTTGGCGACGACGGCGTCGAGCTCGCGCTGCGAGCACAGGCCCAAAGTCACCGGATCCTTCGGCTGGATGTTGGCGATGTTCCAGTGGCTGCGGTCGCGGATCGCGGCGATGGTCGTGCGGGTGGTGCCGATCAGCTTGGAAATCTGGCCGTCGGTGACCTCGGGATGGTTGCGGATGATCCAGGCGATGCCGTCCGGCTTGTCCTGCCGCTTGGAGACCGGCGTGTAGCGCGGGCCGCGGGTGCGGGTGGTCTGGTCCGGCTCCTTCTGCATGCGAAGGCGATAGTCGGCATCGGCCTGGCCGCGGTCGATCTCCTCCTGGGTCAGCTCGCCGGCGCGAAGCGGGTCGCGGCCGGTGAGCTTGGTCGCGGCGGTGTCGTCGGCGATCGCCTGGATTTCGAGGATGTGAAGACCGCAGAATTCCGCGATCTGCTCGAAGGTGAGCGAAGAGTTGTCGACCAGCCAACTGGCGGTCGCATGGGGCATGAGCGGCTGTGCCACTGAAATTCTCCGGACAAAAGAAGGGCCGCCCCGTCACGGAGCGGCCGTCATTGCCGGAGCCTTAGCCCCTGACGGGAATGAGGGCAAGGAGGAGTCGGGTCAGGAACGATCGCCGCACCGGCCGGCGATTACCGCTTTACCTCCCTGGAAACAGGCGCGATTATGGGTTCAACGGCAGTGCGGGGCGCACTGGCGAACAGGGGGTGAAAAATGAAGAAGCTCACCATCGCCGCTTTGGTCGCGGCTCAGCTGACCGCGCTGGCGCCGGCTCGCGCGGCGGAGCTCGACGGACCGTTCATGGATCCGCGGCGCGGCGCCTTCGTCGGCATGACGCTGCGGGCGCGGACCGGGGGAGCGGACGGCGGCGGCTACCGCGCCGCGTTGACCCTTGCCCCCACGACGCACAGCCGCATCGGCGCGAACAGCCGGATGGCGATCGGCGACGGCCTCGATTTCGGAATCTCGCGGGGCGAGCGGCCGACGATGAGGCTCGCGGGACAGCGGCTCGACCGGATGAGCCTGTTCGGCGAGCAGGTCGGCGCGGACCGGCAGAACATGTCGACGGTGGCCAAGGTCGCGATCGTCGCCGGCGTGGTGGTGATCGTCGGCTTCGTCGCCTTCGCCCATGTCGTGAGCGAAGCGAGCTGCTTCCACGGCGGCGACGACAGCGACTGCTGACGGCGGTTGGGGAGACAAGGGATGAAGAGGCCGACCATCGCGGCCGTGGTTGCGGCTCAGATCATGGCGGCGGCGACGCCGGCGCGGGCCGCCGAGATCGTCTCCGCCGACATACCGCGCACCCACCGGACGGGGACCTTCATCGGCGCCCGGCTGCGGCTGCCGCTCGACGGCACGCGCCGCGCCCCGCGGGCGACGCTTACCGCCGCCCCTGCGCTGCGCTCGACCCGGGCGGACGGCGACAGCCGGCTGCGGATCGGCGAAGGCCTTGAACTCGGGCTCGACGGCAGGGAGCTGCGCTTCGACCTCGCCGGGCGGCCGGTC
>Ga0190270_10001047_pt1 | contig 12612 bp, 12 predicted proteins | sample Popmic320T_FD_133748 | JGI IMG/M metagenome (GOLD analysis project Ga0190270, IMG submission 133748) | Populus adjacent soil microbial communities from riparian zone of Weber River, Utah, USA - 320 T | ecosystem: Environmental > Terrestrial > Soil > Riparian zone | place: USA: Utah | collected... | reverse complement strand
CGTTCGCCTGCTCTGCTCGCCCCTCGCCATCCAGCCGACTTGAAGTGTCGGCGCCCGATGGCGAGAAAGGTTGGCGAGATAGGTGGAGATTCATTTCCATCATGACTTTTTAAGCAGTCTCCCAGTGTCCCCCGTGGTTTTTCTTTTCGTACACACAATCGAAATCCGATCAAGCGTCAGAGCCGGGCGAGCGCATCGCGCATGTCGTGACAGGCATGTGCTGGGATAACCACGACGGGGGTCATGAAACGGTTTATCATATCGCCTTCGCCGAGGGAGCAGGTTGTTAACGCTTAAATAGTTTGCAGTGGAGACGAGGGAAGTATACTCGCCCGGCTATGCGATGGCCAGCCGCAATCCCGGTCCGAGGTCGAGCGCGTCCGCATATTCGATATGAAGCACGCGCCTCGGTTCGTCGCCGCGCGCCTTCGACGATGAGTGGACCAGGAGCGGCCTCATCGCCAACACCCCGCCGCATGGGACAAGCGCCTCTATTGTTTCTTGTGTTCTCGCAAGGCCGAGGACTTCATCGTCACTCAATACGCCGGCCCGGTGTGAGCCCGGAATGATCCGCAGCGGGCCGTTATCGCGCGTCGAGGCGTCGAGATGAATCCGGAGCGCGAGGACGCGGGACAGCGCCCAGGCAGGCGCGTGCGCATAGAGAATTCCGGCCTTCAGCGACCACGGCCCCCATTCCGCCGAATCGTTCCGCGATTCTAGCGGCAGGGCCGTATCCTGATGCCAGACGACGAGCCAATTCGCCCGCGCGGACTTGTCGAAGAGCGTCGCCCGAAATGGAACTGCGCCGTCGCCCAGCCCGCGCCTGGCGATCCGAAGCAACCGTTCATCTTTCGCCGCCGCCCCGATTGCAGGAATGGACATCAGGTGGCGAGCGCCCGCGCGACCGCGCCCATGCAGGCTCGCGCGCGCGGCCTCGATGAGGTCATCGCATTCGCGGTCGGAGAGAACATTGTCTTCTGTCCAGAACCCTCGGCTATGTGGCTCGAATGCATGGTTGGCAACTCTACTTGTGCGCCCTGAAGACGTAAACATGTCCTTCCTGGTACAAACTTGAATCCATTAGGTTCTGAACGTTCGAAAAACCGGCGGCGGCCAGCAATTTCAGAAACTCGTCTTTCCAGTACCAGCGATCCCAGAGGTCTTTCACGAAACAGTCGGTGAGTCTGGAATCCGCATAAAACTCGTAGCGATACGTTCTCTTCTTCACCTGCGCTGGTATATCAATCTCGAACCGCCCCATTACGATGGTCCCATGTGGCTACTTCAATGCTTCCACAAACAGCCCCGTCAGCTTCCCGAAAGCGCGATCGGCCTGGGATTCGTTGTAAACCGGGCTGTCCGGCGCGGTCCAACCGTGATGCGCGCCATCGTAGACTTCGCTTTCGTATCTATCGCCCCCGGCGCCCCAGGCTTCGAGCGCGCGGTTGAATTTCTCGATCGCCTCTTTGGGCATGGTGTTGTCCTCGACGGCGTGTGCGAAATAGAGTCGCGCCTTGACGCGCGGAAGGACAAGGTGCGGGCTTGTGGGGTCGTCGGTGAAGAGCCTGGTACCGTGGAACGAAGCGGCGGCGGCGATTTTGTCAGGATGCGCGGCGGCGGTTCGCAGCGCCATTGAGCCCGTGAAGCAGTGACCGACAACGCCCATCATCCCCTCGCCGACCGAGGCCTGGGCCGACAGGAATTCGACATAATCCGCGGCGTCGCGCTCCATGGCTTCCGGAGTAACCGGGGCCGACAGCTCGGCGATCCGCTTCATCGTCCGCTCTTCTCCAAGTCGCCTCGGGAAGTCCCACAGCGGAGGCCGTCCCGATCGGTAGAACACATTGGGCATCAACACGCAGTAGCCTTCCGCGGCGAGCCGCCGCGCCATGTCGCGCGTCGCCGGACGTATGCCGCCGATGTCGGTCAAAAAAATGACGCCGGGCCAGCGCCGCTCGCCCTCAGGCCGAAAAAGAACGCCGTCGGACGTCCCGTCAGTTAAGCTTATCTCGATCTCTTTCTCAATCATTGTCCCTCCTTGTTGATGCTGCGCTCGGAAAAGTCAGCGGCAATGGGTGGGCTATAGCGATCTGGTAACCCTGTATATCACAAACCGCTCGCCCTCTTTTAGATGGTAGTAAAGGGAACGACCATCAGGCGAAAGCGCGGGCGCCTCGACGAAGCCCTTTATTGCTGCTACTCGCGCAGGCGAATCAAATGGTTGCGTGGCGTTCTTTCTGGTTGAGCGGTAAATCGCCGGCAGGCCCTTTCCTGCCCGCGTAAAAAACATTTCTAGATCATCCGGCGAAACGCAGGCGGCATATTCCAGCGCATCAGTGTTGACGTTTTTGAGAAGCTCGGCGCTTCCCGACAAACGCCGGAAGCCTGCGCCGTCGCGAACCGCGATGGCGATGTCCGCCTTGTCCGGCGTGGGCTTTCCACTAAAAACCCCGTCGACGAAATAAAGGGTCCGACCGTCCGCGCTAACCTCCACGTCGAAATTTAAGCGCCCCAGCGCCTTTTCCGAAACGCCATCCACGATTTTAACGCCGGTCACGGCGCCGCCGGAAAATCGTCCCTGGTAAATCGTCGATAAAGTCTCCTTATAACTTCTGGTCGAGACAAAGTAGAAGGCGCCGTTTTTATCCATTGTCGGCACGCCCTCAAGGGCCTTAGTGTTGACTCCGGCGACCTCGCCTTTGTACTTGAAGGTCAGATCATCTATTCGTTCGGCATAGCGCAGATTTGTGTTGACCGATGGATCATTTGAATTGTTGAAAAACAGGTAACGGCCATCGCGTGTAATGAATGGCTCCATCGCGTGGTCGCTGTAGCCTCGAATCGTAACCCGCTCCGGGGGGCCGAAAGCTGTGTAGTCGGGTTCTTTTTGCGACGCGACGGTTCCCGATGACTGACAGGCTGTCAAAACGAGCGACAGTACTATTGTGATGTTATACAAGCGAGTCGCCTTTAGCATTCGAGCTCTGCCATGACTATTTTAGGATTGGCCAGATCGCATTGGCCAGCCGGAGAGAAGGATTTTCGGCATCCACCGCAAATCCGTCCTCGACTGACCAGATTGCTGATAGAACCGCTTGAGCAAATCCCCAGGCCAACGCCCGGTCGTAGTTCAGCTTCAATTTAGCTTCAAAGCGCCTGAGCCTTCTTTCGACCGTCTCCGGAGAGGCGAACAGCTCAGGTTTTTCAACCGGATTCCGAAGACTGGCCCCGATCTCGTATTCAACTTCACCGATCACGCCCTTCGGGTCTATCGCTAACCAACCACGATCAGAATCAAACAAAACATTGTAGTGCTGAAGATCACCGTGAAGGAGTCTGACGCTTCGTTGCGACGCGCAGAGGTCGAAATAAAATTGCCGGGCCTGCGCTACAAGGCGGGCTGGGATTTGACTATCGCCGCTTGCCAGATATCGCTGAAACCCCTTTCCCCAGTCTTGCGCGCTGACGAACGCTTTAAAATCTTCGCGCAATGGTTCATCCGATGATTCACACGGACGGGACATCCGGTCAATCACATCAGCCAGGATTTCCGTCGCCTCTTCGTCTCGACCATCGAGGGCAGCGCTTGCGAGTTGAAGGCCCGGGTTTAATCTTTCGAGCAGCGCAGCGCCTTCGATGTATTCATAGACGCGCGCCATTCCCCTGGCGCCGAATGCGGCCATTACGGCGCCGCATCGCCACTCGTCGCCAGGCTGCCGTATCACTTTAAGCGCGACAGCCTGATCGCCGCGTTTGCCGAAGGCTATAAAAGAGCTTTGAGTCTCCAGTGTGTCCTGGACAACGACGCCCCAGTCACGAACCAGATCCTCGACTCGTTTCTCCAGTCTCCCCATCGCCTCTATTTTTCGACGTAATAATAATTGAGATGTATCCCCGATATGCTGATCGCGCCTTCGCGCATGGCGATGCCCGATCCGTTCAGTTCGGCTTGCGCGGCCGGGGTCAATAATATCTCTCCCCTCTCCGCAATGTCTTCACCGAGCTTGCATGCCAGGTTCATCTCGTCGCCGAATATGTCTTCATCATCGATATTCAGGATTTTTCCATACCCTATCCCGAAAGCGACGTAGAGCTGCCGGTCGGCTGGCAGAACCGTATTCACGGCGTTGAGGCGAGTGATGATCTCCCGGCTGGCCTTCACCGCGTCCACGACCGTGTCGAACAGGCAGAACAGGTTATCGGCGTCAGTCTTGATCACCGTTCCCCCGCATTGCTCGACGCAGGGCCTGCAAATCAACTGCATTTGATGAATCATCAGCAGGAACGAGATTATCCCGTGCTGCTGCGTCGTCCGGGAGAAGCCGCTCATATCGAGCGTAAGCACGGACTTACACTGGCCGAAAGTATCTTCTATGTTCCGCGCTATCTCCGCGCGCCGCTCGGGGAAGCTGATCATGTCGTTGAGCAGTCGGCCCAGAGCCTGCCGCGAATTCATTTGTTCGAGAGATTTTTCGTTATCGAGATACGCGTCATTCATTGTTTGATCCCGCCGACGATGACCAATTCCATATGTTACTCCCATAGATTTCAAGGAAAAGTTCTTCCGGACTTCGTCCCGGAGGGACATCGGATGTTAGCCGGTGGTGGAACCACCGGGACATCAGCCTAAGAAACCTTTCCAGCCCTGGAAGGGCGCCAGACCGAAGCGTTGATCTGGCGCCCTTCCAGGGCGCGAATCCTAATCGCATTCGATACCGGTGGTTTCTCCACCGGCTAATATCCGCAGCGCCTCCGGCGCAGATAACTTTTCCTTGAATGCATGCGCGTTCACTTGATCGGCTTGCCGTCAGCGTCAATGTAATTGATCTGGCCCAAATTCAGCTCCTTGATCTTCGGCTCGATCACGGCGCGGTCGCCGACGACGAGCAGGATCATTTGCCCGGGCAGCAACCACTTCTTTGCCAGCGCCGTCAGCGCTTCGGGCGTGGTCGCCTTCACCGCCGCCGGGTACTTCGAGTAGAAGTCGTCCGGCAGGCCGTAGGTCACTATGTCGCCGATCTTGCCCGCGATCCCGCTCGCCGTCTCGTATTGGCCCGGCAGCGACATCGTCAGGTTGCTCTGCGCGAATTTCACCTCGTCCATCGTCGGGGGGCGCGCGTCGCGAATCTCGCGCAACTCCTTCATCAGTTCTTGGAGTGACTCCTTCGTCACGTCCGTCCGCACGGGCGCGAATACGCCCAGGAGGCCTTGCCCTTTGGCCATGAACGGGAACGTCCCCGCGCCGTAGGTGTAGCCCTTCTCTTCGCGCAGGTTCATGTTTAAGCGCGACGTGAACTGGCCGCCGAGGATGGCGTTGAGAACTTCGAATGGCGTGGTGTCCGGGTCGTTGCGCGGAGCGAGCAGGTGGCCGCCGATGATGACCGATTGCGCCGCTCCTGGCTTGTCGATCATATAAACGACCGTCTGCTTCGGCTGTTCGCGCGGCGGGACGACGATTTTCGGCGTCTCGCCCGGCTTCCACGCGGCGAAGGCCTTTTCAAGCAGCGGCGTGATCTCCTTGAGCGTCGTGTCGCCGGTCACGACGAGCGTTGCGTTGTTTGGCTTGAACCAGGCGCGGTGGTAATTGACGAGGTCGTCGCGCGTGAAAGCCTTGACCGATTCGGGCGTGCCGGAACCGGTGAGCGGTTGTGCGTAAGGGTGGCCGTCGCCGTAAAGCAAAATTGGCATGATGCGCGCCGCGAGCGCCCCCGGGTCGCCCTTCTCGAAGAATATGCGTCCGAGCGCCTGCTGGCGCTTGCGCTCGATTTCGGCATCGGGGAACGAAGGGTTGAGAACCACGTCGGCCCACAACACGATCGAAGGTTCCAGGCGCGACTTGAGCGCGTTCAGACTGACGGTCGCGCTGTCGAGGAAAGACCCTGCGTCAATCTGCGCGCCGAGCCGTTCGGCCTCGTCGCTGATTTGCAGCGCGGAGCGTGTCGCCGTGCCTTCCTCCTGCAGGGCGGCGGTGAAGGACGAAAGGCCGAGCTTCGTCTTCGGGTCAGCTGACCAACCGCCACGCACGATCAAATTCAACTGCACGGCCGGAACCTTGTGGCTCTCGGCGACGACTACTTCGAGTCCGTTCGAAAGCTTCGCGCGTTGGAACGTGGGCAGGACGAGATTGGCGGCCTCGCCCAGCGCCGGCGTTTTCGAGCGGTCGAAGCCCGCCGCCTCATTGCCCGCCGCGTATTTCGGCATCGGCGTCACGCGCATCACCGCGCGCCCTTCGTGAAGCCAGCGCCGCGCCGCCGCGTGAATCGTCGCGGGCGTGACGGCGTAATAGCGCGCGAAATCCTTTTCCAGAAAATTCGTGTCGCCGAGGAAGGTTTGATAATTGGCCAGCAGGTCGCTCTTGCCGCCGAAGCCGCCGATGCGCTCAAGTCCACGCAGCAGGCCCGCCAGCAATGAAGTGCGGGCGCGATCGACCTCCTCTTCCGACGGCGGAGCAGCCTTGACCTTCTCAACCTCTTCCCAGACCAGCGGCTCGATCTCGTCCAGCGTCTTGCCCGGCGCCGCCGTGACCGTGATCGTGAACTTGCCACCGATCTCCTGCGACGGGTTGCCGACCGAGACGCTCTGCGCCAGTTTCAAGTCGTAAACGAGTCGCTTGTAGAGCCGCGAGGTTTTGCCACTCCCCATAATACTGGCGAGCAGGTCCAGGTTGGGCTCGCCCGACGAGAAGCGCGCGGGCGAGTGCCATGCGATGTAAAGACGCGGCAGAGGCGCCTGGTCGTCCATGTTCAAACGGACTTCGCGCTGCAATTCCGGAAGCCACTCCTTCATCCGCCCCACGGGAGGCCCCGGCGGAATCGGGCCGAAATATTTCTCGACCATCGCCTTCGTCTTAGCGACGTCGATGTCTCCCGCGATGACCAGCGTGCAGTTGTTCGGCGTGTAATACTCCTTGAAGAAATTCTCCACGTCCTGCTTCGACGCCGAGGTCAGGTCGTCCATGTACCCGATGACCGGCCAACTGTACGGGTGATGGGTCGGGTACATCGCCGCGTCCATCCGCTCTTCGACCAGTCCGTAGGGTTGATTGTCTATGCCCTGTCGCCGCTCGTTCTTGACGACTTCGCGCTGGTTGTCCAGCCGCTCCTGCGTCATCGCTGGGAGCAGGCAGCACATTCGGTCGGCCTCGACCCAGAGCGTACGTTCGAGCGCGTGCGAAGGGACGTTCTGAAAGTAATTCGTGCGGTCGTTATTGGTCGTGCCGTTGAGGTCAGTAGCGCCGATGGCTTCGATCGCCTTGAAATAGTCGGTGTCGTGATTCTTCGACCCCTGAAACATCATGTGCTCGAAGAGGTGCGCGAACCCCGTCCGCCCGCGTCGCTCGTTCTTCGAGCCGACGTGATACCAGATGTTGACCGCGACGATCGGCGTCGCATGGTCTTCGTGCAAAATGACGGTAAGACCGTTCTGGAGCGTGTATTTCTCGTTCGGAATCTTCGGCGGCGCGATCTGCTGAGCGACCGCAATAGCCGGAATCGCCATTATTACGACAATGAGCAGGAGCTTCGCCGCTGCTCTGTAAGCATGAATTTTCATCTTTTCCCTCCCGGAAAACGTACTAAAGCTTCTTTACCAAATCTCCAACTCGAATCACGCCAGGCTGCGCGACCTTGGCGTTCAGGCCTCGCAACTGAAGATGTCTTCCGACAGGAGAGTTGACCAACTTTAACGCGTCCAACCCAAACCGCGCCGCGAATTTCTTACAGCCGGTGTGAGGCTGATCGGTCACTTCGATCACAGCCGAGCCCAGAGCCAGGCGTGTCCCCGGCGGCAGATTTTCCTGGCTCACATCCATGTCAATAAACAATTGATCACCAGCCAGAGGCCACCGCCCTTGCTCGCCCGCAACCAGGGCGATCACGCGCGCATTCATGACGTTGAGCTGCATGTCGGGATGCGGCGACCCGTCCGGCGTACGGGTACTGGCGCGAACTTTCCAACTGTCCCCTACAAGACCTTCGACCAGGTCCAGCGCTCCTTCCTCTAAAACCTCCCGCTCATCGACCTGCGGCCTTCGCACAATCATCGCGATGACCCCTTCGTCTTTGGGCGATTGGCGGATCGCGTCTAAACCGGCCTCAAGCTCCTCCGTCGTCAAATGTTTCGCTTCCATCATTCTAGTTCCCTACTATTTCCACCATGGTATTAAGCTGTCCCCTTATCCATCCGGGCAAGTCGAATTCATCCCTATCCAGCGTCATTTTTATGTTCTTTTCTTTGATCAGTTCCTTGAACTCCACATAGGGGATCAGGAACTCCACGCTTTCAAACACATTCCCTTCACGTTCGCTGCGCCAAACATCCTGGGTCGCGGTCAGTTCTATCTTGCTTCCGCCCGAATAAATAGTCAGCAGGCGACCGTCGGAAAACCTTCTTTTTGCGGAGTCGGAGTCGAAGGTAATATGAACCACCTTCGGCGCGGCCACTTTTCTTCCAGGAATTTGGAAATCAACATTCATCTTAAAAGACTGGTATACGTCATGACGGATTGCCAGGTTGAAAACCCACACCCTTGTCAGATCTTCTTCAAAAAAACAGGCTGCTCTGACCCAACCTTTTTTCTTTAGTTCAACTGTTTTTGATATCCCCTGGGCGTTCGTCTCGATGCCTGGAATGAAGATCAGGCTCAACGTGATTATTCCGCTTAGAATCTTAATGCATGACTTCGTATCTCGTACTCCTCGCTGAAGAATTGGGTCGTTGTTGTTGCAGGGAGTTGGAGTCGGACGAGCGAAAGTATAGGTTCGGAAAAGAAGCAAGGCAATCTTTTTTCTCGGTGAGGATGCAGGAGTCATCCCAGGCTGGAGAAGTTGATCAACTTCACGCCATTCTCCTTCAACTTTGCGACGACGTCCGGGTCGGTGAGCAGCCGCAGTTCATTCGCCCGTGAAGCTCGCAGGCGCGTCTTGACGCCGTCCAGCTCGGCGTCGTCGTAACCGGGGTGGCACATCAACTCGCTAGCGCCGGCGGGCAATCGTTCGATCAGATCGATCAGCCAGGGCTTCGTCCAGAATCCGGAGCGGGCGACCCCGAAGAAAAAATCGGGTGTCTTCACGCCCGATTTCTTAAGCCTCGCGTCGCCGATCCGGCACAACTGCGATAATCCGAACGCGCCGGCGCTCTGCGTGATGAGCTTGAATGATTTCGCATCGCGGTCGAAGCGCCAGCGTTCGCGCGGCGCCCGGACAGCGTTGATCCCGTAATCTTTGATCGTCGAGATAATCGCCTCGCAGATTTGAGGCAGCGCGTGTGTATGTTTGTGGCTGTCGACATGGGTCAGCCGCAGCCCGGCGTTCAAAGCCTTTTCGATCTGGGCGCGCAATTCGATGACGACCTCATTGATATTCAACCGCCCCGCCAGCATGCGTATCAAAACCGCCTGGCTAGTTCCCCAAAACTCGCCGCCGTCGTCAATCAGGCTGCCGACGCGCGAAGCGTCGGCCACGGGGGGTCCCTGAGTGATGTTGAAGTGCAATCCGACGCCGAGCGACGGATGGTCTTTGGCCAGGCGGACGGCCGCATCGAACGAGGGCATGTTGGCCATCAGCGTCGCGCTGGTGATGGCGCCACGCTGATGGCCCTCTATGATCGCGCGATTGACGCCGTTGGTCAGCCCGAAATCATCCGCGTTTACGATTAGTTTCTTCATTACGTTAGGTTTCTTTACCGCTTCCCTTTCGCGCCGAGGCGAGGAAAACCAATCCGATTCCGATCCAGAAAAACATTCTGATTTTGCGGATCAGCGCCAGCGTCACCCCGTGATCGAAACCGAATCCGGCGGCTTTGACGAGCGCCCCGGTGCCCGCCTCGTCCACTCCGACGAGCGCCGGGACGAAGGCGAAGGCCATGTTGATCGCCCGGTTGACCGCCTCGAATGTGAACGCGGCGCCGACATCAACGCCGAGTCCCATCAGCCGCAGCGTCAGGTAAATTTCCACTGCGCCTGCGAGATGGAAGGCCGCATGGCACAACACCAGGATGAAGAAATCGCGCGGGCGCCTGGCGTAAAAGTCGAAGACGTAATCTTCAAGCTCGCGCAGGCGATCGATCTTCGATTCGATTCGGCCCCGCCTCGTTTCATCGCGCGCGACGAGGATTGTCAGGGCCGAAAGCAGGCTCGACCCGATCTTCCATCGGCGGCTGATGGTCACGACCGGCGCCGCGACGAGCGCGACCACTATGGCGAGCGCGATGAGCGCGGCCGTCCGCACGGATTCATTCAGGCCGAAGCTGGCCAACAGCGCGACCACTCCGGCCATCACCATCAGACAACTCGAAACCGCGTAAGCGATGTTTTCAACCGTCAGGGACGAGATTCCCGATGAGAGCGAGAGCCTGTCGCCGAGCGCAATGAGCCGCATCGGCTCGGCCACCACCGGCCCGAAGGTCAGATCGCCGACCGCCTCGCCGGCCAGCCTCGCCCGCCACAGCGCCCAGAATCCGACCCGGCGTTCATCGGGATTCATACAACGCAACCATGCCAGGCTGCGCAACAAATAACGAGTCGATGAAACGGCCAGTATTAAAAGGAATCCGGCGCCGACCACCCTCAGATTTGACGCGATTTCGGAAAAGCCGGTCTGTTTGATGACATAAATGAAAAGCGCCAGCCCAATAAGCGCGGAGACGACGGCGAGAAGACGCGAGCGAAGGTTCATTCAAGGTGTGATTGTTTATTACATTTGTCATCGTTCATCGTTCATATGTAATTTGTCATTGCGTTATTACGTATCAGGTACGGTCCTGGCAATGACAAATGAACAATGACAAATGCTCTTCCTTCCTGGTCCTCTGATCTACAGTTTATTCGTAGCTCAGAGCTTTGACCGGGTCCTGGCTCGCGGCGCGCAGCGCCGGGTACAAGGCGCCCAGCAGCCCGGCGCCAAGGCCGGTGACCGAGGAGTAAATGATCGAGTTGGCTTCGAGGTCGATATTCAGGCCAAGGCCGTTGACCAGGGCGTAGCGCGCCAGGATGGCGATCGCCAGGCCGACGACGACGCCCAGCAGGCTGATCAGCAAAGCCTCTTTCTCGAACACCCATGCGATCCAGAACTTCGACGCGCCTAGCGATTTCATAACGCCTATCTGGCGCGTGCGCTCGGCGACCGTCGTGTACATTGTCAGCAGAATGATCAGCAGAGAGATCACCGTCGCCAGTCCCTTCACCACGTTGAGAAAGACGTTTAAGGCTGCAATGCCGGTGGCGAAAAGCTGCGGCAGTTCGCGCGTCAGAAAAAAGCTGTAGCCGGGGAACTTTTCGAGGATGCGCGCGGCCACCGCCTCCTGTTCGGCGGCGTTCTGGCATTTGACGAAGATCATCGAGCATTTGCCCGGCGCGCCCAACGTTTCCTGCATCGTCGCGAGCGGGACCTTGATGCGCGCGCCGGCTTCGGGTTCGAAAATACCGACGACGGTCATGTCGCGCCCCAGCGCCTTGACCTTGTCTCCGACCTTGATACCCTTCGCAGCCTCCTTGAAATCGATGATCGCGAAGTCGCCCGACTGCGGCAGCGGCTGGCCCTCGACTATGCGCAGATTGCTTGCGGCGGCGAAGCTCTGAAAATCTATGCCGTCAACCTGGCGAATGCCCAGGCCACCGCTGGCGCCCATCTCGATGTTTTGTCCGACGGGCGTGGCCTCGGCCACCCCCGGCACGGCGCGCACGGCTTCGACGTCGGATTCCGAGATGATCATATCAGCGGAGGTCAGTGAGAGGCCCTGCCCGCCCTTGCGCAGCATGATTTCGACTCCGATGTTGGCGTCGCGCTGCCCTTTGCTGCGTAACTGGCCGCGCACGAGGCCGACCGTGAGGACTACAAGAATGACGCCGACCGCCACGCCGATGACGCTGGCCAGGGTGCGGCCGGGGTGATGAGTGAGGTTTGAAGTGACAAGATTATTCATAGTGGATTTGTCCACGAAGTCGCACGAAGAACCACGAAGGGTGTTTTGTAAACTTCGTGGTTCTTCGCGCGACTTCGTGGATGAAGTCAAGAGGAGAGCATTTTTTCGATGACTTGTGGCGCGGCCTTCAGCGCCTCATCGAGCTTGTCCGTTTCGACGCCGCCTTCGGCCAGATCGGGTTTGCCGCCGCCGCGCGCGCCGGGCAATTCCTTGATCACTTTGCCCGCCTGAACCTTCTTCGTCGCGTCGGCGGAGACCATCACCAAAATCGAAGCCTTGCCGTTATCGACGTCGCCGAGGACGACGACGCCGGGCGCGACTTTGCGCGCGAGCGAATCGGCCAGTTGGCGCCGCCCGTCTTTACCCAGGCCCTCGACTTTGCGGACGAGGACTTTCAGTCCGTTGATTTCAGTCACCTGGTCTTCGGCGGCGCCGCCGCCCTGCGCGAGTTTAAGCTTCAGCCGCTCGATCTCCTTCTGCTGGTCGCGCAGTTGCGATTGCAGGCGTTCGACCTCGACCGGCAGGCTGCGCGGGGCGGTGTTGAGCCGGAAGGCCGCCTCGGCCAATAACGATTCGCTCAGCGCGAACCGCTCGTAAGCGTTCTTGCCGGTGACGGCCTCAATGCGGCGTGTGCCCGAAGCGATCGAGGCGTCGGAGACGATCTTGAAGACGCCGATGTCGCCGGTGGCGTTG
>Ga0190270_10001046_pt1 | contig 12614 bp, 14 predicted proteins | sample Popmic320T_FD_133748 | JGI IMG/M metagenome (GOLD analysis project Ga0190270, IMG submission 133748) | Populus adjacent soil microbial communities from riparian zone of Weber River, Utah, USA - 320 T | ecosystem: Environmental > Terrestrial > Soil > Riparian zone | place: USA: Utah | collected... | reverse complement strand
GTTCCGGGTCCTGACGCCGCCGCTCTACCGCTGGGGCGTGCGGACCGCGCGCCGCGTCAAGCCCGCGACGCCGGTGCAGCCGTGAGCACGGCGCCGAGCGTCCTGGAACGGCCCGTCGCGGAGACCGTCGCGGACCCCGACGTCCCGTGGGTGGTCATCGTCTGGAACGACCCGATCAACCTGATGTCCTACGTGACGTGGGTGTTCCAGAAGCTGTTCGGCTACCCGCGGCGGAAAGCCGAGCGGCTGATGATGGACGTGCACACGAAGGGCAAGGCCGCCGTGTCGCACGGACCCAAGGAGCGGTGCGAAGCCGACGTGGCGGCGCTGCACGGGTACGGGCTGTGGGCCACGATGCAGAAGGACCGCTGACGTGGGCCGCGCGATGTCCGTCACCGCTGCCCCGGGGGGTGGCGTCGACGTCCGCCTGCCGCCCGAGCTGCGGGGCCTGCTCGTCTCGGTGGCCCGTCAGATGCACGAGGTCCTGACCGAGGACGAGTACGCGGATAGCCCGATCCTGGCGCGGCTGTTCCCCACCGCGGTCGAGGACGATCCGATGGCCACGCTCGGGTTCGAACAGCTGATGGGCAAGGCCATCCGCGACGGGAAGATCGAGGCCGCGACGGTGTTGGCGGCCACGGCCGGGAACGAGCGGCTCTCCGCGGAGGAGACGCTCGCCTGGCTCCGCTGCCTCAACGACGTGCGGCTCATGCTCGGCACGCACCTCAACGTCAGCGAGGACGTCGACATGGAGACGTACCTCGAGGACCCGGCGACCGAACACGCGGCGGTCGTCTACCTGGCGCTCAGCGAGCTGCTCGAGATGCTCGTCCGCGCCGTCGATCCGACCTAACGGACCGGCATCCCGACCGTGTGGATCTTCAGCATGTTCGTCGTCGTGCGCCCCGCCGGCGAGGACGCCGCCATCACGACCGCGTCGCCGGGCTCGGCGAGCCCGCGCTCCCGCAGCCCGCGGTCCATGAGGCCGATCATCCCGTCGGTGTCCTCCGGAGGTTCTGCCGGCAGTGGCTCGACCCCCCAGAGCAGGCACGCGCTGCGCCGCACATCCTCGGGCGGGATGAACGCGTAGACCGGGACGCCCGGCCGCTCCCCCGAGAGCAGGCGGGCCGTGCGCCCCGTCTCCGTGTAGCAGGTGATCGCGACGATGCCGAGGTCCTCGAACGCGATCGTGCCGACGGCATGCGCGACGGCCGCGCCTTCGCTCATCGGGCGCGGAGGCGGATCGGGGCCGCGGAACGCCGCCCCCCGCGTCTCGACGTACGCCGCGATCGTCGTCGCGGCCGCGGCCGATTCGAACGGGTAGCTCCCGACCGCCGTCTCGCCCGAGAGCATGACGGCGTCCGCGCCGTCGAGGACGGCGTTCGCCACGTCGGTCGTCTCGGCGCGGGTGGGGCGCGGCGCCGAGATCATCGACTCGAGCATCTGCGTCGCCACGATCGCCGGACGGCCGGCCGCCCGGGCCTTGCGGACGAGGTCCTTCTGGATGAGCGGGATCTCCTCCATCGGCAGCTCGACGCCGAGGTCGCCCCGCGCGATCATCAGGGCATCGGCCTCGTCGAGGATCCGGTCGACGTCCTGGACGGCGGGACGGGTCTCGATCTTCGCCACGATCGGGACGATCCGGTCCGCCATCACCGCGCGCAGCTCGCGCACGTCCTCCGGCGATCGGACGAACGACTGGGCGATGAGGTCGGCGCCCAGGTCGAGCGCGCGCGCCAGCCCCTCGCGGTCGCGGTCGGTCACCGCCGGCAGGCTGAGGCGTTCGGCGGGGACGTTCACGCCTTGACCGCTGCGGACCGAGCCGCCGCGCACGCACGCGGTCCGCACGACGCCCTCGTCGATCGCGGCCACGCTCAGCTCGACCGCGCCGTCGGCGAGCAGCACCCGGTCCCCGACCCGCAGGTCCTGGGCGAGCGCCGGGTACGTCGTGGCCGCGCCGCGTTCGTCGCCCGCACCGGCGGGCCGCAGGTCGAAGCGCTGTCCCGGCTTGAACGGGAACGGGTCGGGGGCCAGGGCGCCGAGCCGCACCTTGGGTCCGGGGAGATCGACGAGGACCGCGAGGGGCCTGCCCTCGCTTCGCTCGGCGCCGCGGACGAGCTCCACCATCCGCGCGTGCCCGTCGGGATCGCCGTGGGAGAAGTTGAGGCGGAACACCGAGGTCCCTGCCCGGACGAGGCCCTCGACGAGCTTGGGGGTGGCGCTCGCGGGCCCCAGCGTGCAGATCAGCTTCGTCCGTGCCATCAGCCGCCCAGTATGTCCGAGACGGCGCGGCCGATCCGCGCCGCCTCCTCGTCCGCCCGCGAGGGACCCAGCGGCGGGTCCGCGAAGGTGGCCGGCACCGGACCGTCCCAGCGCTCCTGGGCGCGCCGGACCCAGTCCGGAGGGAGCTCGTCGGCCAGGTCGTCGGCGGCGCCGGCCATCTCGGCGAACCAGAGCGTCCAGGCGCGCGGCACCACCCGCGCCCACTGGTACCCGCCACCCCCGGTCGCGATCCAGCGCCCGTCGGTCAGGTCGTGGGCCAGCACGTGGACGGTGCGCGCCGCCTCCCGGTAGGCCGCGGTCGTCAGCTCGAGGTTCGCGAGCGGATCGCTGTGGTGCGTGTCGCTGCCCAGCTGCGTGACGATGATCTCGGGCTCGAACGCCGCGAGCGCGTCGGGGACGACGGCATGGAAAGCCGCGAGCCAGCCGGCGTCCCCGGTGCCCGCCGGCAGGGGGATGTTGATCGCGCTCCCCGGCGCCGACGCCCCGCCGCGCTCCGACGCCCCGCCCGTGCCGGGGAACAGCGCCCCGTACTCGTGGATCGAGATGGTCAGGACGCGGGGGTCGTCCCAGAAGATCGCCTGCGGCCCGTCGCCGTGATGGACGTCGACATCGACGTAGGCGACCCGGGTCGCGCCGCGGTCCAGGAGCCGCGCGATCGCCACGGCCGGATCGTCGTAGACGCAGAACCCGCTCGCGCGCTCGGGCATCGCGTGGTGGAGACCGCCCGCCGCGTTGAACGCGTGATCGTGTTCGCCGCTCCACACGGCGTCGGCGGCCCGCACGCTCGCGCCGCACACGAGCGCGGCGGCCTCGTGCATGTCCGGGAAGATCGGGTTGTCGCCCGGTCCGTACCCGAAGCGGGCCCACGCCCCCTCCTCCCCGTGCCCCGAGCGCGTGGTCGCGTCGATGAACGCGTCGGTGTGGACGCGGGCGATCAGTTCATGCGGCGCCGGCTCGGCCCCGAGGACGCTGACCCCGTCCCGGTCCTGGACGCCCGTGGCCTCGATCAGGTCCCAGGTCAGCAGGACCCGTTCGGGGCGCAGGGGATGCTGCGGGCCGTGGTCGTAGGCGGCCACGCCGGGCGCGCGGACGAGCCCGACGCGGCGGCTCACGTCACCGTGGCGATCGCGGCCGCCGTGCGGTCGACGAGGGTGGTGGCGTCCTCGTCGGTGAGCACGAACGGCGCGCCGATCATCAGGAGATCGCCGTCGTGGCCATCGACGTGGCCGGTCGAGGCGTACAGCAGCAGGCCGGCCTCGCGCGCGGCGGCCGTGACCCGCTCGGTGACCTGCTCCTCGCGCGAGAACGGCTCCTTCGTGTCGCGGTCGCGGACGAGCTCGATCCCGATCATCATGCCGCGACCCCGGACGTCGCCCACGGTCGGCGCGTCGGCGAGCGCGGCCTGCAGGTCCCCCTGCACCTTCGCGCCGACGTCGCGGCTGCGCTCCACCAGGCCGTCGTCGCGCAGGCGCCGGAGCGTCGCCGAGGCGACGGCGGCGCCGAGGGCGTGGTGCGACCACGTGAACCCGTGCACGAACGGACCCTTCGCCGTGATCGCGTCGAACACCTCGCCGGTGCACGCCGCGAACCCGAACGGGACGTAGCCGCTCGTGGTGCCTTTGCCCGCGGTCACGATGTCGGGCCGCACGTCCCAGTGGTCGACGCCGAACCATCGCCCCGACCGGCCGAACCCCGTCATCACCTCGTCGGCGACCACGAGCACACCCGCGCTTCGACAGACGTCGACGACGGAGGGCCAGTAGTCCTCGCAGGGGACCGCCGCGGCCAACGTCGCGCCGGCGATCGGCTCGGCCACGAACGCGGCGACCGTCTCGGGGCCGTAGGAATCGATCATCCGCGCCAACTCGGCCGCGTGCCACGCCCCGCACCCATCCGGGTGCGACGGGTTGCCGCACCGGTACTCGTAGGCGCGGGGTGCGTGCAGGAACCGACCGAGCCAGGACGTGTACGGCGCGCGGAGGGACTCCTTGCCCGAGAGATCGAGCGCGCCGAGCGTGTTGCCGTGGTACGAGGAGCGACGCGCGATCACGTTGACCCGCCCGGGCCGACCCCCCGCCAGGTGGTAGGCCCGCGCCATCTTGAGCGCGGTCTCGACCGCCTCGGAGCCACCGCTCACCGGGTAGACCCGCGCGCCGTCGAGCGGCAACACGGTCGCGACCTCGTCAGCGTAGGTCTCGACCGCCTCGGTCGTGAACATCGTGCCATGCGCGAACTGGGTCCGCCCCAGCTGCGTGGCGGCGGCGTCGATCAACGCACGGTCGCCGTGGCCGACCCCGACGACGATGGCGCCGCCCGCGGCGTCGAGGTACCGGCTCCCGTCGGCGGCGGTGATCCACGCACCCTCGGCCGACACGGCCGTGGGGAGCTCGCGCGCGACCCGCGGGAACACGTGGCTCATCGTGCGCGCCATGCTACCGCCGGGGTCGGGCCGCCCCTCAGCGAACGGGCGGCTCGGGTCGATCGTCGTCGGCGAGCGCGGCCGCCAGCTGCGCGCCGCGCGCCTTCCGCAGCTCACGGATCGTCGCGGCCCACTCGGGCTCGGGTTCGTCCGCGGCGGGCGGCGGCGGCTCCTCGTCCGGCGGCTCGGGCATGCGGTCCTCGGTCATCGCGTGTAGATCCCCTGTGGGTCGAGCACGTCGCGGATCAGCCGCATCTCCTCGGCGCTCGGCGACGGCGTCTGGCCGACGTCGTCCGCCACCCGAGGTTCCCATCCCATGTTGGCGCGGATGTCCTCCATGGTCACGCCGGGATGCAGCGTCACCAGGGTCATCTCCCCCGTCGCGGCGTCGAACACGTACGTCCCGAGGTCCGTGACCACGTCGGTCGGTCCGTTGCCCGTCCATCCGCGGGCGGCGTCGTGCGCCGGATCGCCGCTGTGGCCCGGCGAAGTGCGGAAGTCGATCCGGTCGACGAACGACCGCGGCGCCTGCCGCATGATCACGAGGATCCGCTTCGCGTGGATCGCGATCTCGCAGGCGCCGCCCGACCCCGGGAGACGGACCGTCGGGTGCTCGTAGTCGCCGATCACGGTCGTGTTGAGGTTCCCGTGCCGGTCGATCTGGGCGCCGCCCAGGAACGCCACGTCGACGAGCCCGCGCTGCAGGTAGTAGGCGAACAGCTCGTACATGCTCGTGATCGCCGTGGCGCCCGTCGCGAGGGTCGGGTCGCCGATCGACAGTGGCAGCCGCTCGGGCCTGGCGCCGTAGACGCCGGACTCGTAGATGAGCTGCAGTTCCGGGGCCACGGTGTGCTGCGCCAGGTTGCACACGATGTTGGGCAACCCCACCCCGACGAAGCAGTTCCGGGCGCCGCCGAGCAGCCGCGCGCTCGCGGCGATCATCAGCTCGTTCTTCGAGTACCCCGGGCCCGCGGCGGGCTCGCTCACGCGTACCGCCCGTAGTCGACCTCGCCCGAGAGGGCCGGCTCGGGGCGCAGCCGATCCCAGTGGGCGTCCCCGAACTTCTCCACGTACTCGCGGTGGTTCGCCAGCCCGTGCACCCACTCCGCGAGCCACGCGTCCAACGTCGCCGGGTCCTTCGCGATCCGGTCCCACTCGAGGTAGAACGCGTTGTCGCGGTCGTAGTAGCCCTGCGTGAACGAGGGGTGGCAGGCGAAGGGCTCCTCGACCACGGCGTCGACCACCGCGCCCGGGATCACGGTCCTGTTCGGGTCGCGCCGGATCACCGCCTCGGGCACCACCTCCTCGACCACGACGATCACGCGGTCGGCGGCGAGTGCCGCCTCCTTCTGGCAGCCGAGCAGACCCCAGATCTGGGTGTCGCCGTCGGCGTCGGCGCGCTGCGCGTGCACGATCGAGACGTCGGGCCGCAGCGCCGGCACGACGTAGACCTCGTCGTCGGGGTCGTACGGCGAAGTCATCGGCACGATCTTCGGGTTCACCCGGGGGATGTCGGACTCGTAGTAGCTCCTGATCGGGAAGAACGGCAGACGCGCCGCGCCGGCCATGTACCGCGAGACCATCCCGAAGTGGGAGTACTCCTCGAGCTCGAGCGGCGCGGGGTCTGCCTTCTCGACGCGGCGCCGGACCGCATGCAGGTTCCCCACTCCCGGGTTCCCCATCCAGCTGAAGATGAGCTTGCTCGCCACGCCCGCGCCGATCATCTGGTCGTAGATGACGTCGGGGGTCATCCGCGCGAGCGTCAGGTCGCGGCGCCGCTGGCGGATGATCTCGTGGCCCGCCGCGAAGCAGATGAGGTGCGTGAAGCCCTCGATCGCGACGGTGTCGCCGTCGCGCACGAGGTCGCGGACGGCGTCCTGCATCGTCGTGACCTTGTCAGAGCTCACCGGGCGACCACCCGTCCTCCGGGCCGCGCAGGACGCAGAACTCGTTGCCCTCCACGTCGCGCATCTGGGTCCAGAACGAGCCGCCCTCCTCGATGTACCCGCGGACGGTCGCGCCGAGCGCCAGGAGCCGCTCCACCTCGGCGGCCATGGATCCGGTCGGCCGCACGTCGAGGTGCACCCGGTTCTTCACCGTCTTCGCCTCGGGCACCGACTGGAAGTACATCCCGGGTGTGCGACCGGTGGGGTCGCTCAGGAACGCGCCGTCGTCGTCGGGGTCGTCCGGGTCGTGGTCGATCTCGTACCCGAGCGCACCCGCCCAGAAGGTGGCGACGTCGAGCGGCACGGCACAGTCGAAGGTGAGGGTGTCGGGCGTGAGCCCCATCTACCCCTCCGCTTCGACCTCGGCCACGACCTCGTCCAGGATGTCGAGGGCGACCCGGGCCTGGTCCTCGCGGAACACGAGCGGCGGGCTGATCCTGATCGCATCGTCGCCGCACCCCAGCACGAGGAGCCCGCGCTGGAACGAGCGCTGCTCGACCGCCGCCGCCTGGTCGTGGTCCGCGAACGAGACCCCGATCCACAGCGCCCGGCCCCGGACCTCGCTGATGATCGGGTGCCGCGCGGCGATCGCCCGCATCCCGTCGAGGAACACGTCGCCGACCGCGCGCGCGTTCGCGAGCAGGTCCTCCTGCTCGATCACGTCGAACGTCGCCAGCGCCGCGGCGCACGGGATCGGCGAGCCACCGTAGGTCGACCCGTGTGCGCCGAGCTCCCACGACATCAGGTCCTCGCGCGCGATCATCGCGCCGAGCGGGAGCCCGCTCGCGATGCCCTTGCCGCTCGTGATGATGTCGGGCGTCACGCCTTCCTGCTCGATCGCCCACATCGTCCCGCTGCGGCCCATCCCCGACTGCACCTCATCGCAGACGAGCAGGATCCCGTGGCGGTCGCACAGCTCCCGGAGGTAGGTGAACCAGCCCTCCGGCGGCAGCACGTAGCCGCCCTCGCCGAGCCAGGACTCCACCACGATCGCGGCCACCTCACCCGGGGAGACCATCCGCGTGAACAGGACCTCCTCCAGGTAGTCGAAGTCCCCGTAGAAGGAGTGGTACACGCTCGGAAGCATCGGCCCGAAGTTCGTGCGGTACTTCGCCTTCGACGCCGTCAGCGACACCGAGCCCATCGACCGCCCGTGGAACGATCCGTAGAAGCCGATCAGGTACTGGCGGCCGGTGGCGTAGCGCGCCAGCTTGATGGCGGCCTCGACCGCCTCGGTCCCCGAGTTCGTCAGGAACGTCCGCGCGGTCGCGCCGCCGAACGGCGCCGCGGCGCCGAGCCGCTCGCACACGTCGGCGTAGATGGGGAGGTAGAAGTCCGACGCCGAGTAGTGGAGCAGCTGCGATGCCTGCCGCTGCACCGCCTCGACCACCGTCGGGTGGCAGTGCCCGGTCGACGTCACCGCGATCCCGGCGTTCAGGTCGAGGAAGATGTTGCCGTCCACGTCCTCCACGATCGAGCCCGCGCCTCGCTTCGGCACGAAGGGGTACGCGCGCGGGAGGGACGGGGACGTGACCCGCTGGTCGCGCTCGATGCGTGCCCGGGCCTCGGGACCGGGGATCTCCGTGATCAGCTTCGGGCCGACGTGGGCGGCCAGCCCTTCGTGCTCCATGTCGACGGAGCTCACTCCGCGATCACCGTCCGCGACTGCTCCCGCAGGTACTGCAGGACGTAGTAGGGACCGCCCCCCGCCTTGCCGGTCGTCCCCGACCCTTTCCACCCGCCGAACGGCTGGACGCCGGGCCACGCGCCGGTGGTCGAGCCCGCCCGGCGGTTCACGTAGACGACCCCCGCCTGGATCCGGTCGAGCCACTCGTCGACCTCGCCCTGGTCCTCGCTGAAGAACCCGGCCGTGAGGCCGTATTCGGTGTCGTTCGCCTTGTCGATCGCGTCGTCGAGCTCGTCGAACGGCGCGACCGCCACGAACGGGACGAACAGCTCCTTGCGCCAGATCCAGCTGTCCTCGGGCACCTCCACGATCGTGGGCTCGACGAACAGACCGCGGCCGAAGTCGCCTTCGGTGATCCGCTGCCCGCCGGTCACGACGGTCCCGTTCTTGCGGGCCTCCTCGGAGGCCTCCTCGTACGCCTCCATCGCGGGCTCGTTGATGATCGGCCCGAGGTAGACGTCGCGCTCGACCGGGTTGCCCACCTTGATGCCCTCGGTCTTCGACTTCAGGGCCGACACGAAGTCGTCGTAGACCTCGCGCTCCACGTATACGCGGCTGCACGCCGAGCACTTCTGCCCGCCGAAGCCGAACGCGCTGCGGAGCACGCCGTCGCTCGCTTTGTCGATGTCGGCGTTCCTCGTGACGATCGTCGGGTTCTTGCCGCCCATCTCGCAGATCACGGGCTTGGGCACATCCGTCGAGAAGTTCTTGTAGATGTCCATGCCGACCGGGTACGAGCCGGTGAAGGTCACGCCGTTCACGTCGCGGTGTTTCCACAGGTGGTCACCGGCCACGGCGCCGCGGCCGGTGATCAGGTGGAACGCGCCGGGCGGCACGCCGCCGTCGCGGTAGCACTCGTACAGCTTGTAGCCGAGGAGCGCACCCTGGTTCGACGGCTTCAGCACCACGGTGTTGCCGGCCACGAGCGCGCCGCTCGAGGGCCCGCCCGAGAGCGCCATCGGGAAGTTGAAGGGGCTGATCACGGCCCACACCCCGTGGGGACGCAACACGTCGTAGTAGTCGCCCGCGGCGCCGAGCCCGCTCATCGGCACCCGTAAGCCGTCGTGTTTCTCCACCTCGTCGCAGTTCCAGCGGATGAGCTCGGCCGTCTCCTGGACGTCGCCGAGCGCCTCGAGCCGGTTCTTCCCCACCTCGTACGCCATCAGCGCGGCGAGGTCGAAGACGCGCTCCTCCATGATGTCGGCCACGCTGCGCAGGATCCGGACGCGCTCGGCCCACCCCATGCGGTCCCACTCGAGCTGGAACGCCTTGGCCGCCGCCACGGCGTCGTCCACGTCCTGGATCGTGGCCTGGGAGAACTTCCCGATCAGGAGGTCGTGGTCGATCGGGCTGGGCTCGTCGTAGGTCTCGTCGCGCCAGCGCTCCTCACCGTTCACGACGACGGGATAGGTCTTCCCGAGCTCGGCCCGGGCGCGCTCGGCCGCGGCGTCGTACGCCGCCTGGAGCTCCTCGTTGTCGGCGGACATCGTGGCGTAGGTGATGCGGAACTTCTCGGCCATGGTGGTCGACCCCCTCTCCGGCGGTGCCGCGGCCCGTCGTCGGGGCCGCGGAGGACGGCATGGTATCCGAGGCCATCATCCGGCGTCCGCCGGGTGACGTCGGTGGAAAACCCTGGCCCGGCTGCGTGGTTCGGCCGGACCAGGGGGTACGCTTCGGCTCCCACTGATGAGGCTCGTCACCTACGACCGCGGGGGGCAGCGGCGACTGGGGGCGATCCTCGAGGGTGAGGTGGTCGACCTGCCCGACGCCGTCGGGCACCCGGCTTTCCCCACCACGCTCGAGGGTCTCGTCTCGCGGAGCCGAGGCACCGTCATGGACACGGCGCGCGACGCGCTCGCGCGCGGCGACGTCATGGACCACCGCGTCCAGCGCCCCGCGATCCTGACCCCCCTGTTCCCCCGATCCCTGCTGTCACCCGACGCCGACGAGGTCGAGCGGCGCCTCGTGGGGCCCGAGGAGGAGGTCCCGTGGCCGGCCGGCGCGGCCTGGCTCGAGTACCAGCCGAAGGTGGCCGCGGTCCTCGGCCTGGAGACCGATCGCACGATGCCCGAGGACATGGGCAACCACGTCTTCGGCTACACGCTGGTGAACGACTGGCGGGCGCGCGACGAGAGCGGCGCGCCGGTCACGACCGCCGACGGCGTCCCGATCGCGATCGGCCCGTGCGTGGTGACGGTCGACGACCTCGACCCGCAGACGATGTACCTGCAGGTCCGGGTCGACGGCGACGAGGTGGACAAGGGCAACCTCAACGGCGCGGCCGCCTCGCTCCTGGTGATGATCAGCGACACCTCGCAGGAGGCGCCGCTCGGACGAGGCGACGCGCTCGCCCTCGGCGCCTTCCCCAGCCGCGAACTGTGGCCGGGGGCCACGGTGGAGCTCGCCGCCGAGGGCGTCGGGACCTTGCGGAACCGCTTGGCGCCGGCGACGCCCTGAGGGCGCGCGCGCGGGACCTAGCGCTTCTTCGCGGCCTTGCGCTCCGCGCCTCGCTCGGCGGCGCGTCGTGCCTCGCGCACCTTCACCTTGCGCTGCCGGTCCCTCGCGCTCCGTACCTTCTTCAGATCGCCACGTCCCATGATCGGGTCCTCTCAGTCGTCGTCGTCGTCGCCGCCCTGCGCGAGCTCCTCGCCCCGCCGCTTGGCCGCGTCGATCGCGTTCAGGAACGCGGCGCGCACCCCGGCCTCTTCGAGGTGCCGGATCGCCGCGATGGTCGTCCCGCCCGGCGAGGTCACCATCTCGCGCAGCTCGACGGGGTGCTTGCCTGTGTCGCGCAGCATCTTCGCGGACCCCAGCATCGTCTGGATGATCAGCTCGGTCGCCACGTCACGCGACAGCCCGAGCAGGATGCATGCCTCGATCATCGCCTCGGCGAGCAGGAAGAAGTACGCCGGGCCGCTGCCGCTCGTCGCGGTCACGGCGTCCATGTGCGTCTCCTTCAGCTGGAGCACCTTGCCGACGTAGCCGAGGAGCTCCTCGGTCATGGCGACGTGCGCCTCGGTGGCGCGGCGCCCGGCGGCGACCACGCTCATCGCTTCGTCGACCATCACCGGCACGTTGGACATCACGCGGACCACGGGCACGTCGTCGGGGAGGTGCTTCTCGGCGAACGACGTGCGCACGCCGGCCGCGAACGAGATCACGAGGTCCTCGTCCGTCACGTGCGCGCGGATCTGCTCGAGCAGGACCTCGGTGTCCTGCGGCTTGGCCATCAGGACGAGAACGTTGGCCCAGCGTGCGGCCTCGGCGTTGTCCAGGGTCGCGGTGACGCCGTACTTGCCGGCGAGCTCGCGGGCGCGCTCCTCGCGGCGGTTCGTGACCATGATCTCGTCGGGGGTGCGGCCGCCCGACCGGATCAGGCCGTTGATCAATGCCTCGGCCATCTTGCCGCCGCCCAGGAAGGCGGTCCGTCTGCGTACCTCGCTCATCGCGTCCTCACCAGGTTGGACAGGAAGAACCACAGGTTGGCGGGCCGTTCGGCCAACCGCCGCGTGAGGTACGGATACCACTCGGTGCCGTACGGGATGTACACGCGGACGGGATACCCCTGCGACGCGTAGCGTCGCTGCAGATCCCGGCGGACACCGTACAGCATCTGGAACTCGACCCGCGACCAGCCGTCGGCGAGCTCGTCGACGCGCTCGCGGACCCCCTCCAGCAGCGCGGGATCGTGCGTCGCGACGTCGATCGGATGCCCCCGGGCCAGCAGCGTGGCGAACAGGCGCCGGAAGTTCGCATCGACGGCGGCCTTGGATCCGAGCACGAGCTCGCGGGGCTCCAGGTACGCCCCCTTGACGATGCGCACCCGGCACCCGGGCGGGAGGTGGAACACGTCATCGGCGCTGCGGCGCAGGTACGCCTGGATCGCGACGCCGGTGCCGGGGAGACGCTCGTTGGCTCGGCGGACGATCTCGAGGGTGCCGTCGACGGTGCGGTGATCCTCCATGTCGATCATCAAGGCGGTGCCGGTGGCGGCCGCCTCGGTGAGGATCGCGTCCACGTTGGGCCAGCACGCCTCCACCCCGTCGTCGAGGCCCAGCTGCGTGGGTTTGATCGAGACGACCGCGTCGATCTCGGGCGCGGCGGCGGCCGCGGCGATCTCGGCCAGGTACGCCTCACGGGCCTCGAGGGCCGCCACCGGCGAGTCCACGTTCTCCCCGAGGTGGTTGAGCATCACCCGCAGGCCCTCGACCGTGACGTCGCGCGCCACCGCCAGCGCCTCGACGAGGGTCTCGCCCGCCACGAACCGCCCGGCGAGCGC